>Ga0065711_1043815_pt1 | contig 14497 bp, 15 predicted proteins | sample Hoacrofraction12_FD_59098 | JGI IMG/M metagenome (GOLD analysis project Ga0065711, IMG submission 59098) | Hoatzin crop microbial communities from Cojedes, Venezuela - Epithelial fraction 12 v2 (version 2) | ecosystem: Host-associated > Birds > Digestive system > Esophagus > Crop | place...
AAAAAAAAAAAAAAAAAAAAAAAAAAGGAGAAAATAACAGCAGTTTTAAGGAAAACCCTTCTCCAGAGAAAATCTACCCTGCAGGCAAAGCTGGCCAAGCTCCACCACAACTCTCGCTGCCCAGGCTGGCACCCAGGGTGCTATATCAACAGTGCTGCGGCATCAGGAGCCAGCGCGGAGCAGCGATGTGCTGCGCTATTTTCCCTGCTTGTAACTCACATGCTTGGCACAGGGCAGAGGCAGAGAACATGCAAAACTAATTCATCTGGGGCTTTGCCCTGATGTGAATTTAAACTGGGAAAGGCAGTCTTTACAGCCAAGTACCCACGACGGTCAAGCAATAAGCAGGGCAGACAAGAAAACAGAATTTTATATTTCCTGATGCTGGAGCCCCCTTGGTTTCAGTCCAGTTCTCGAGGCTCTGCTGATTCACCAAGTTGTGCTCAAAACCCCAAGGAGCTCCTTGAGGAGCTGGAGGTGTGCTTGAAGAACCTCCAAGCCATACCTCCCGCACCCTCTTTCTGGAAGGGAATATGACAAATCAGTCAATAAATTTGTTCTGCTCCTAAAGCTGCCTGAGCAAGAGCCTTGGGACACTCCTGTGGAGAAGTCCAACCAGCTCTAGCTGGGACCATCCACGGGCAGGTTGGCTGCAAAGTGTTTCGGGGTTGGGAAGGGGCAGAAGGAGCCCAAAACACTTGGAGCTCCTCACGCTCTCCCGTTCGTTGGCGAAAAAGTGCCCTTTGCTTGGACAGAGCTGCTCACACTCTGGTCTAAAGCAAATGAATGGCTCCCACGAGCACTTGGTGCATTTCACTTCTGATAAGAGAAGTAATAATTGATTTTATCTGCACCCAACGCAAACAGCTTAAGGCTAAACTGCTTGTAAATCACTTAAACACTGTTTGAGCTACACACTAGAAACAAACCCGAAAATCAAAAAGAATTATATTAGGGAGACCTGCAGCTCTCCAGGATACCAGAAAACACAAAGCAGTCTCTCCTCGACCCGCCTTGGAATTAATAACGAAAAGAGCTTCTGTCTCTGCGTGCATATGAATATATGTGCATGCATACGCTCACGTACATAAAACCCCATCACACAAGCACGATCTGCTAATTCAGTATCTATGAGCTATGAAGAACAGCTTGGGCTTGCAGCACCCCACCAGACACACTCTGCCGTGACACACAACACATCTGTGTGCAGCTGTGAGTGTGCATCTTGCTTCTACACCAACCTTCTCCAGATTCGTAGCAACCTTACTTTCCAGGCAGATAAGGGAAAAGTACTTAGTATTTTTGACGATCCAAATAGTCTCATTTATTACTAAAAATGGGTATGTGACAGCTCGGGGCCCGGTTGTGAGCAGGTATGAATCAGCCTCACGTCAGTGAGTGAAGCTGTCCAAGATATCCCAGCTTGATAAGCAAGGCTATACCTCCACATCCACCCCCACGCTGAGCAGGGTATCATCACCCGTCTGCAGAGGGGAAAACTCACCTAAACCAGTCAGTTTTGCAAGCGCATGCCAGTGGCGTACCAGTAATCCCCCCAAAGATTGCCATTTTCTTTAACAGAATACCACTTCTTTCAAAAAAGGAAAAAAAAAAAAAAAAGAAAAAGAAAAGTTCAGGCATTAAAAGCTTTGGAAGCGAGCAGCATAAAGGGATGAAAAAAGTTTCCTAGCACCGTACTTCACATCTGAGATGAGAGAATTAAAGGCTAAAGACCTCTAAATCCATCCCTGCTCCAGGTGCTGCACCCGCCCTCCTTTCATCCACATCAGAAAGGGGCTACTGGAGAGCTCTGAAGATTTTTTTTTCATATTTTAGTTAAAAAGTGTAGTAAGCATTTTAAGAATAATAAGCCCTAGGAGGCATCAAGAGAGTTATGTATTTTCCAACATTCTCATGGCAGGGGGGTTGGAACCAGATGATCTTTAAGGTCTCTTCCAACCCTGACCATTCTCTGACTCTATAAGACGTGCTGGTGGAAGAGATGAGCAGTCGGCAAGCTCAGCTGGGGGGACTGTGCTGCCCCTCTCCCGGTGCACATCTCAAGGTCCCTTCTTTAAAGACAAAGCTGCCAGCCCGGCTGCTGGCACACCTTGGCTTTGAAAGGGGATTTGGCACCAGCTATGGTGTCAGCGCGAAAGCACAGCCACAGAGGATCCTTCGCTCACAGGGAGGGATCCCAGATCCAAAGCACCCTCAAAAAGGGCAGGTTTCGGAGTGCCAGCGGTGGCTGCTTGCAGCGGGAGGGACCTGGAGAACGGCGAGAGATGGGACGCGCTGGCGGGGTCCCCCCGGGCTGGCTTCCACACTTTACTATTAGCAGGTATTGGCCAGGAAGGGAGGGGGGGAGAAAAGCAGTATGTCTTTTAACACAGAGACAATTTTCTGCGGGAAAAGGAGAAAGGCTAGAAGCTAATCTCTGTAGAAATGCATTTTTAATCACACAGTAGTTTCTTCTATTCAGTGATTTTCTAATTATTTTTTTTAAAGTAGCAAAAATCTAAATAAGGATAATGCACAAGATATGCAGACAGGGAGCTGTGCCGTGACAATTATGAGGCTCCTACTAGAGCAGTTGTCATCCTGCAAAACACAGCCATCACCAGGGACTGAGCACGAGGAGCCAGCCCAGCACAGCTCTGTGCTACCAACCCTCTGAATCAGCCTCCGATTCCTCTTCCCTGCCTCTGTACAGCACACCAGGAACATACTGGTTTGAGATAATAAGTTTTCCGAGGACCCATGAGCAGAAGCAAATTACATTTTAAAAATTCGGCAGGAATAATAAGAATCAATAATTAGCTTTCCTCTTAAGGTGTAGGTAAGGTTGGAGAAGAACAGATGAAATGTAGGAAGCAGCAATAAAAGGGATAGAAAAGACTACGATCTACTGAAGTTTTGGATTCCCACCCTGCCCTTAAAAATGCATGAGTGTGGAGAAGCAGCTTTCTCCAAAGCAGAGGATTTCTGCCCAGGCAGTGACTAGCATGATGGGTCCCACCAAAGGGCAAGCACTTACAGCAATTTTGGCCTTGATGCTGGCCAGCTTGTCCTGGGCAGCCGCCAGCTCCGCGTTGGCTTTGCTCAGAGCCTGTCGCTTCGGCTCCACGTCGCAGTACACCTCGTGGTAGCGCACGATGTTCACCACCCAGGAGCAGAGGCCGGCTGCGGCGGAAGACTTGGTGGTCACGAATTCCGGTTTAAACTTGGGATCTTGTAAATAGGGTTGAAGAGCTTTAAGGCAGTTCTCGTGGATGTTCTCCTTGTCGAACTTGACCAAGGAGTCCAGAAAGCCATCCACCCTGGCCATGGCGACTTTCGCTGCTTTCCAGCTCCTGTCCTTTGGAATCTTTCCTCCTGGGGCCATCAGCACCATCACGGCCGCGGTGACATTGCTGACGGCTGAAGGCGGCGACCCGAAGGACCTCAGCTCTGTCAGATTCTTCTGAAAACGGGGAAACAAGGTTGTTAGACAAAAATGAATGGGCTTTCTTTTTCCTTTGCCGCTAATAGAGTCAGGCTCCCAAGCTATCAATCTGATAAATTGGGTTTCCCTTGGCCCGAACACTGCTGCCTTTAAACCACCGCTATGCATGTTTACAGCACACGAGCTCAATTCCCTGCATCCAGCTCCTCACATCTCACGCCGGACCAGCACAGCACAGTGTTCCTCCCCAGACTCCCACACTTTTCTTGCTGTCAGCCCTGCTGCCTGGGGGAGCAGGAGGTTCTCCGCCCTCTCAAAAAATCAGGATAATGAAAAAGGAAACCTTTCCAAATAACAACCTCTACAAATGGCCCCCAGACCCTCTAAAACTGCCTTGCAGAGCACCCCTTCATGCTCAACTACACTCTGTATCCGACACTCATGAGTCAAGGTCTTCTTGAATTCTTTGTGTGCACCCACAGGGCCATCATGCAGCCCAAATTTAGGCACTTTAACCAAGCACCTTCAGCAGGAGGTCAGTCATTGGGGTGAAGAGGCAGCTGCCCCACCAGAATCAGCTAATCTCTGGGGACACCCTTGTCCAAGGGGGAGTTCCCACCTTCTCCACCACCAACACAGGTGGTTTTCAAGTGGGATGAATCTTAACCTAAGCAAAAAAAAGCTGAATTGCAGAGAAAGCACACATTTCCCAACACACTCGCAACTGTGACAGCAACACGATGCTGAGGGTTTGATCTGCTGACACCTAAAATCCTCTCTCCAGGCACATGCTAGTTAGCTCTTGCATAGGAAAACCAGCACAGGTAAATCAGCTGTGCTCAGATGACAGTGTTGCCAAAACAAGGATAAGGGCTGCTTCAACAGCTTGTATGAACTTTTGTCAGTTCCTGTTTCCATCAATTTTGAATAGTTTTTGATCTATATTCTCTGATATTCTGCTTCTATCAGTTTCTGTCTATGGGAGCAAAGTGGGATAGTCTGCTACTTCTGAGCATCCATTTTTCGCATAAAGGTATCTGCTATGAATCTATTCCTAAATGTGTCTTTGCTTGCTTTCAGCTTTTGTTAATAATCAAGCTGATAGAGACAGCCCTTGGGAGCTGTGTGCATTTCCAGTGTAAAATGGCTCTAATTAACATGCTCAGCAACGTGGAGCCAACCGTGAGCACAGACGAGCGTCCCAACGTGCCCTCCCGCACCCCAAGCACGCAGCTCAGCTCAGCCGGGAGCAGCGGCTCTCACCGTGCTTGCCAGGGCTGGGAGGGCTCTGGCAAAGCAGCCTGTGTGAACAGCCTGCATCTCGGTGGGAACGGCACGCTGAGCTGGTAGGGTTGTTTCTTCCCTAGGCAGTGAGCACTTCCATGACGTGACACGAACGGTGACACCACTGCCCTGAACTGGAGGGAGGATGGTGTTGTCCCGACCAGGAGATGGAGGAAGACCTGGGCAGCATGGGGATGGCCGGTTTCCTTCCTTACAGCGAGAGTCTCTGGCACCATGGGAAGAGGACAAGTGAGGTCCACAGTGAGTGCCACGATGATGAACTTGGTTACTAGGTAAAAGGAGCTCTGCTCTTTTCCCTGATGGCATCGATCAATTGCATTTTAACAAATCACGTTGAATTCTTCTTCTGCACACCAAAGTATCCCCAGGATCGAAACCAGACAGGACACTGACACCAAGTGCCACCTGTCCTAGGAACACCAGACACTATTGCATCCCCTAAAGCCTCTGGACCATCTCCAGGTGATATTACTTGCAGGCAATTGCACGGGAGGTGCGTTGCCTTTGATACTGTCACTGCCTTCTGCTCACTGTAACCTGTGCAGAGACTGAGCAGCGCTGGCCAAGCACCATCCTCCTTTCCAAGGGGACACAGACCGCCCGGCCATCTCCACAGGACAGCTCCTGCCTCCTCTTGGAAAGCGCTTTGTGCCAAGCAGAGACCCACTGGCAGGGGAACGCAGCCCCGAGTCCGCATGCCTTGATCTCCCCCTTCCCTCCTCCCCAAAAAGAGACAAGGATGCCAAAACAGCAGATCCGCTGAGTCCCACGTCCCGCAGTCCTCAGGCCCAGAGGACGCAGATGCTGGGAAGGAGCCCAGGCACCCTCACAGGGTGAGCAGACAAACTGCATTGTAAGAGATAAAAGGGAATTTTTGCCTCTAAAATATGATTTCCCAAGTTTTCAAACTCAATTTCATATGTGGGCTTGCATTTTTTTTTATTTTGCAGGTGCTCTGTGCTGGGTCTGTGACAGCCCACATGTCATTCCTCATGGTCCAAATAATGATTACCTTAATTATTTTTATATACATATATATATATAAAATATATACGTAATTATCGCGTATGTGTATATAACTATCACTTTTTAACACCTTAAATAGCCCCTCAGTTTGCCTTGGGCACTCGCACTGCCACCAAACCCTGCACAAGGCATTAGTGCTAAAGCAGGGGACACAAGTGGCTGCAGCAGCTCCCCCCTGTGCAGCCGAAGCTGGGCTGAGCCAGCCTGCGGTCGCTTCTTGGCTCAGATGGAAAAAAGGACGTTTAATTTGTGAGGAATACACAGAGAGCTAAATCCTGCCGAAGGCCGGCTGAGCCGGGTCGCCCGCTCCAGAGAGCAGCGTGGCTGCGGGTGGTTTTGAAGGCAGCAAAGGGGATTATTTACAGCACCAGAAAGATAATCCTCCCACCACAAAAAAAAAGGAGCAGAAATCAAGCTGGGTTTAAGCTGTGTCCGGCGACGAGGTAGCACACGCGGCGTGGCCCCTTTCAACTGATCACACATTCATCAGGTGAAGTATTTTCCATTTTGCTGGAACAATTTGCGTACCAAAAAAAAAATAGCACGCACTTGTTGCTCATAACTACCACTGCTTGGGAAGCATCTCGTCAACAGCAGCTGCTCTGATTACGGTAATGAATGAGGAACAGCGACTGGTTTAATGGGGCTGTGGCATTCTTTACCAAACACGAGACTGCTTTGCAGCCAGCGCCGAGGGAGGAGGGGATGGGGAACCATCCGGCTGGAAACGCGTGGGGCTGGGCGAGCACAGGGCACACAGCAGGGCCGCCAGCAGCAGCGTGCCCCATCGCACGAGTCACCCGCCACGCAGCCCTGGGGGATTCAAACGGGCTGCCGCTGCTGTGGATGCCCACGTTGGAGGTTAATACCCTCCTAACCGCCATCCCTGCCTTGCTTTGCCCCGATGGCTGCATCCCTCTGGGAGCAACAGGCGCACCTATGGCTGCCTAATGCTCCTCCGCTTCCCTCGCACTCCTCCATGCCGCCCTCCTCCTCTCCCCCCGCTGCAAATCTCATGCAGGATCTCTGGCCTGCCAGGAAAGTCTCATCCCTTGGGTTACTGCCCTGTTAATCCTGGAAATGAAACAAACCTCCCTGACCCATTCACTTGTGTGGACCTCGGATCATCTCCACATAATGCCCTGGACAGCCCAGGTGCCAGCCGGGCTCCCGCACGGCAATGGCAGGCACACGTGGCTTGAGGGCAGCTGTCCCATCCAAACAAGTCCGGCTTTCTGCAAAACTCATCCCACCAAGGGCAACTGGCTGCCTGCTGACCAGCCTCACTCTTCCTTCACCTGGGATTAATGCCAAGGCATCTTCTCTTGCTTCCCTCTCCTCACAGCCTATCTGCGAAAGATCCAGGTCCGAATGGACGTGGCTGCTCTTCTTTTAAACTAGCAAGTGACACAGCCTTCTACTGAACAGCTTTTCTCACTGTTTTCCCTATTAATGTTGCATGTAACAGTGCTGTCCAAATAAGACAACTTTGATAATTGGGGGGAAGCTATAAATACACACACAAATATTGCTGATTATTCATGTCAGAAAGCAGGTCAAGCTTTCTGATGCGTTTCCGATCAGCAGGTAGAGGAGACCACGCTTTCCAGTGCTCTGCTATTGCTGCTTTACAGGTCCCTAGAGAAAATCCCAGCATCTCCCTAATCTTTGCCTAATGAGATATTATACAGCTCCAGCATGAAACCAAAACTAAAGAGACAAACATTCTCCCTTTGTACAGTCTTTTCCCTTCCATGAACAAAAGCCAAAGCAACACATTCCTGCAGCAAAGCCACATTTTTCCTGAATACTAATCAAAACAGCAAACCCATTCCAGATGACTCGAGGTTGCTTTCCTCTCCCCCAGCAGGGCTATGACTGAGCCACGCTTTGAGGTGTGAGCGAGCCATGCCTTGCTGTGACCATGGGAATAACTCTGATCTTCCAGCTGTACCTGGTGCGTGGCCATTGCTCTGCCCTGGGTGCAGTGGGAGTTTGCTGCTCCTGGATGCTGGGTGGACGGCAGATTAAAATTGCAGGTACATGTGTCTCTGGTGCATCTCAAAGTGTTGGGCTCAATAAAGGAAGCCCTGGAGCATCCTTGAAGGCAAAACCTTCCAAGGTACCAAAAGCCTTCCCTAAGCCAATCAATTCATCTCCTACAGTCAGACCAGTCCGTATCTCCTGGTTATACATTTTGGCAATGGCATCTTCCTTTGGAGTGGCTTTGTCTGCAGCAACGTACAGCTCTACCAAGAGGTCACCCCACACTCAGTACCCAGCTACCCACCGCCTGCAACAGTGTCCTGCCCAGTCCAGAGACACTGCTGAAGAGCAGGTCCTCTCCCCACCCGAGAAGCCGCGGCACTGGATAAACTCAAATATAGAATGAGGCTTCTGTGCCAGCACTTCTGATCATATCAAACCAAAAGTGACCGCATCAGTGTACCTGTGAAGTCAAGCTATACATATCAGACATTGAGCATCACACTCAACAAGGCCTGAGGAACGTCTTGGACAAAGAGAGGACAAGGCAAATTCAGCCCCAGTATAGTTGGAGAAGATCAGTCTGAACCCTCAAGCCATCGTGTTTTGTTCCTACAATAGCAGGGAACTCGTGAGGGAAAGATGCCCAAGAAGTCACCAACTCTCCGCACTGCATCTGTGGATCTCTTCTCCTTCTTCCTCACCTTGTCTTCTCCCTTGGCCAAGCAAGGCATTTGCCGTGGGCTGCAGGAAGACACTGCCCCACTGTGCCGCAGACTCACAGGGCGATGTGAGCCTTCCCATCACAGATCCCTTCCCAAAGCAGGAGACGGCTCAGGTGGGAGCTCGGAGGATGCCCACGCTCACTGTCAGCTGAAGCCACAGACTGCCAGCCCCACACCCACCCACAGCGGTCTGCAGGGCTCACACGAGGTCTGTCTGTGCAACGTCCTCAGCACCAGAGATACCACTGCGGAGAGCGGCTCAGCGCAGCCGGGGGTAAAATCTGCCTTGTTGGTATTTTGGAGTGCTCTCTGCTCCCGCTGTGCTGATGGCACAGAAACACCCCAAGCAAACAGCACTGACACGCTCTCTACTGAAATGAAGGGGTTGGGGTTCACCCGGCCTGTCCTGCAACACCTCCTGCACCTCTGCTGTGGCCATCTAAGGGCACAGTGCGCCCTGCTCCAGGACCCTCAGGACAGCTGACAGGCAATCAACCCGAGAGCACTGGCAGCCTCTCCCGTGTCCCCTCCTTCATTCCCCATAGCTCAGGGGTAACAACCTCAGAAAAGTCTGGGGCAAGATCTGGCCCGTGCCCCTGCCCTGGAGCCCAGCCCTCCATCCTGCATGTCCTCCGTCACGCTACCAGGCAGGTCTCAGCCAGAGACAGTGCCTGGACAGCAAGACAGAGGTACGGAAGTGGTGATCCTTATGAGACACTCTTCCCTGGGTCCTGAAGGAGGGTGACAGTAAGGTGACCTCCCCTTCCTTGTGGGGCAGGATGGGAACCAGTGGAGCCAGCCAAAAGTGGAGAATAGGTGCAAACGAAGCACCACCCTCCCTCCAATTCCTCCTGCTCCCCATGGCCATGAGTAACGTGTAACTTGGTGCAGCTTCATGGCTGCCCCAGCTTACACCAGGGACCAAGAATGCACCAGCTGGGAAGAAGCTGGAGGAGGGTCAATACAATGCCCCAAACCATGGGCCATCAGATGACACTGCTCCCCCACAATGCAGAGGGGAGATACTGCATTCCCACGGGAATCTTCACCCTACCTTGTTGAGGGTGTTCAAAGCGGCCTGGGCAGCTGCCAGGGCAGGCTCTGCTTTGGCCAGGTCCTCCTCGCAGTCCTTCTGTTTCCGCTCAACCTCCTGAGCGATCAGTGCGACTTTCTGCTCCTCCTCATTGGCAATTGCCTTTTCCCTGCTTACTTTTTCCGTCTCCACCCCCACCACCTGGATCAGCTTGTCAGCATCATCATTCTTCTGCTTCAGCTCCACTTCTTGGGCTGCCAGCTTGGCCTTCAGCTCATCCACCTAGAGAGAAGAAACACATGAGGAAGGACAGACACTCACCAACCTGCTCCCCACCCTGCCCAGCAGCATGGGCTCATGCTCGAGCAGGGCTGAGCAGTACCCAAAAGCACGGAGGGCCTGTGTGTACAGCAAGCAATGCCCTGGCAGCACAGACCAGCAGTATTTCTAGCTGTTAGCAGGATACTGCTGCTCTCCTTTGCTCACAGTTGCTTGGGTCACGGTTGGAGAGCCCATGCATATGGTCCATGTACTGGACCAGCCTGTTAGCAGTGAGGAACCCTGCAGGGGAGAAACCAGCATCAGCAGGATGAGCTGCTAAGGAGGGTGTCCCACCCCTTCTCCCCGCCTCTGCTTGGGAGCTGGACAGAGGTATCAGGGCAACATAAACGTGGCTTTGAGCAGGATCCAATGAAAAGTAGATGGAAGCTTTCATTTCCAGTGTTCTTGGGATTATTTTCATACAGCCCAGGAGCCTCACCATAGACCAGGCATCTGCAGGAAGGTTCTCTTATTATAAAGCCAAATACATCCAGCTGTGAACACGAGATCTGATGTCACATCGTATCCCCGGTACAGGAGGCGTGCATGCCCTGTGCACGTGTTTTGCAGTGGAGATGACGTGCTACCATTCAGCTACACTTTCTTTCGCTTCTCAACCTTGATGCCAGCAGAACAGAGCACGGCATATTTTGCCGTGTGCAGGTTTTGGGGACGACCTGTGCACCAGGAACCAGTGCTCCCCGAGCCGCCTGCTTGCCCAGGCGCACCCTGCCACTCGCCCACCCTTCCATCCATGCCCCCCACACCCAAGGCAGAGGCAGCACCCCATTAGTTCCCTCGCAACCATCAGGTCCTATGGGACTTGTGGTGGCAAGGGCATTTTTCCCACCAGAAAGGTTACAGTTAGGGTCTGCTGACAGGTACAGCCCTTCTCAGAGATCCAAGGCTCAAGGGCCATTAAAATGCATTGTCAAATGAGCTTGAGAAGGGACCTCCTGTCCAGCCAGCAGCCAAGCGGCATGGCACTGGTGGCAGCCTCTCACACACTGCTCCACCGAGCAGCTGCTCGCACCCAGCAAAGGCAGGAGCCCCCTCCAGCAAGAGGCTGAAGCATTCGCATGGTGGGGGAGCTCACGCCGGCTGTCACTTCAAGACAGAAAATCTCTTTCTAAAACCCCTCGCTCCAATGAATTTACACGGGCTCTGTGCAGACCATGGAGTTTTTCACTGTCCTGCTGTCAGGCTCACAAAGGATTGCTTAGAGCTCCTGGGGTACATCTTTACCTATACAAAAATACTCTCTAGAAGGGAAGTCAGACATTTGCTTTTGTTAATAATTCCATTTTTATACCAGAAGAGAGAGCACAATTTGCAGTCTTATAAATAAAAGCTACTGACGCTCGGCATCAGCTTGAAGTGGAGAGCGGTTTCTTAGGAGTCTCTCTGTGCACTCCATCCATCGTCATCTCCTGCTGCCTGGCCCTACAATGCAGTTTTCACCAGGACAAGGACGTGACTGTAAATCCAAACGCCTCTGGCCTCGCAGGAGCACATAATCCCTTCAGTCGTCAAACTTCAGCGGCAGCTTCTTGTTCAGCTCCGTATTTGGGGATTGCAGGAAATTGAAGTGGGAAGCTTCGCTGATGGCAGATACGGCTTGTGACCTTCTGCCCAAAAATCAGTAATCGTGCTGGATACATATACAAATGAGAGCTTTAGGGGTTTACACGACGACGACAAAACATGCAAGGGATTAAAACCCACTAGCACTCAATAATGCTACAAAATGAGCAGATGTAAACTCAGCCTCCAGCACAGCCCATAAAGAACAGAAAATGCCCTGACAAAACCTGCTTTTGGCCAAGCACACGCAATAATGGAAGGGCAAATGACTTAGGATAACATCAGGATTTTAGATTTTTGATTAGCAATAAATTAAATTCATTTCTCCGAGTCAAGTCTGTTTTGCCCATGACAGTAACTGGTGAGTGTTCTCCCTGTCCTTTTCTTGACCCATGAGCTCTTCTCCATCTTATTTCTTCCCCACCATGCCCTGCTGAGGACAGGGTGTGACAGAACAGCTTGGTGGGCACCTGGTGTCCAGCCAAGGTCAACCCACTACACCTCAGTGTAAAGAAAACCAGGAACACTCCACCCTCCAGTCTGCAAGCCGGAGCTCAGGAAGGCAGTAAAACGCACGGGGTATGCGTGCATGTGGTAGGGGCACCACGCACACGGACACAGGCATGGACAACAAGGCCACAAGGAGCTGCTAAAAAAAAGATGAAGAGAAGCAGCTCCATATGGAGGGACAGGAAGAAACTGTTTTATGTCTGAAACAAGAGCATGGGATTGGGGATTCACACCTCTTGACAGACATGAGCCCTCTCAGCTAACAGTGGAGGGCAGGGTGCTGCACTGACCTGTTCTGCTGGATTCTTGTCAGCACATTGGACCCTGCTGTGCTGTGGAGCAGCCACAGACACGTGCTCTATAAATTACCATCCAAACACACCACAGAAGAGCCATTACCACATCCAGGGGAGGCAAGAAAAACACCACTGACTTTACCAGTGTCTGCCAATGCTGGTGAAAGCAGAAGATGGCTTTTGGGTAACACATAGCTGGTAAGCAGAAGAAAGCAAGAACTACAAGAGAATCACAGTACAAAGACAGACTGAGGTGGCATGGAAAATCACAGCAGACTGTCACCCCAAAGAGGAAACAGAACTCTATTAACCTCCTTCCCATAGGCACCACCAGGATAATAACCAGATCAAGATGTGAGCAGACAGATCCAGCACGTGCCTTAGCACACAAACTATCATTACTGGCCACAGAAGGGTCAGTACTTGGTGCCAAACCATGCTAAGAAATGGGAAAAAACTGTGAGTAGCTTCCTGAGTCCAGGACAATCTGATAAGCAATTAGTAATGTGAAGTAGAAAGGGAAAGAGCACAGCAAATGAGAGATTCAAGGGTAATGTACTGCGACTCCCCAGCGGGGAACGGAGAAGTGCTTGCCTACCACCAGGACGAAATAAGAAGAATTATTAAAGAACAGAAAACCCGGAAGGCAGGATCCCAGAAGACTCCTTGTATCTGATTGTCCCTGCCTTGCTTCAAGAACACCAATACATCACAAAGGTCAACGATTAATTGATAGAGCAAGCAAGACTTGAATCTGGAATCCAGTGATGCAGTATTAATGAAAGTCATCCTAAAAATTACTCAGCAACGGGCTCTGAACAGAGCGCTGACCTCTTCATAGTGAACATCACTCTGAAAAACAAATGACTCATCCCCCACATCTTCCCAAGTCTATTATGTCCTAACAACTGGAAGCCAGCTTCTGCTTTTCTGAGTACTGAGGACAGCCACTGTCTTCAGGGAAAGACGGTTAGGCACGTAAGCTAATGGAAAACACTTCTTTAAAAGCAAAGTTAGTCAACGGTATCAAGCTGTCCAAATCTCAAAAGAAAAGAAAAGAGAGGAAGGGGGGAGAAGAGAGGAGTAAGAGGAGAGGGAGAAGTTATTTTGAAACTGGAATGGCTACGTCAAAAAGCACCCTACAACTACTTGCACAACAGCCTCCTCATGCTGAGGCCACACTGAACAGCCTATAGCAACACATAAAAATCATAATTAACTTATCACAGCATCCAAGCAGTAGGAATCTGGAGAATGCTGATGATGGGAACACTAGTCCTCAGACCTAAGGTACAACCAGGTCATACCCAGGTATCAAAATCCTCCACCTTTGCTTTGAAAAAAAAACAACCCACAGCATATCGCTTCCAAGCACCACGAAACAACCTGGATATGACACACCTGAGTGAGACAGAAGACTTGTCACTTCCCCAGCATCCAGACCAACCATTTCCACGGGTGAATGTAAAGTTCAGGCTTTCAAGACTGAACGTTCTGGTATGATTTCCAATACTGCTAAATATCCACACTCTGTTTTCAAATCAACAACAGTTTTGACTGTTGCGCATATCTGATAATTTAGGTGTTTAATTTTAGGCCCCCAGTGCTAATTTTAGATTCAGATTTGACATATTTGTCCTCACTGCTCTGCATCTTAATCAACTTCATAAACAGGCACTTCTCATCCCAGCCTTACTCCAACCAGATACGAACTTTTCATTCTTTTATGCTTCTTGCAATAGCAAAACCTACAAGACCTGCAGGTGCTGTGGCTTCCCATCTCCTCCCCAGTCCTCCACCACTGCTCTGCACCTGTTTTGCGGCTTGTCAGAGCACCCTTGCCAACATAACACCCATATGAAGATACGCCTGAAGAATACAGAAGGGTCCCCATGTTTGACTGACACTACAGGGACTTGTTTCCTCTCAAAAGGTTAGTTTCACACCAGTTGCTCCCAATAAAAAATAGACCTAATCCATCTTGTCCAACACTGGGGCATCATCAAAACCAGCAGCATCCCACAGGTCAGCAAAATTATTTGCCTCTATAGGTAAGGTAGAGGTAAGGTCTGCTTTGCAATGAGGGCACGTACTTATGGCTCTGGTTGGCTTCACTGGTCGTGACAGGACAAGGGGCAATAGGCACAAACTGAAGCACAGGAAGTTCCGTCTGAACATGAGGAAGAACTTCTTCCCTCTGAGGGTGACGGAGCACTGGAACAGGCTGCCCAGGGAGGCTGTGGAGTCTCCTTCTCTGGAGATATTC
>Ga0065711_1043816_pt1 | contig 14497 bp, 5 predicted proteins | sample Hoacrofraction12_FD_59098 | JGI IMG/M metagenome (GOLD analysis project Ga0065711, IMG submission 59098) | Hoatzin crop microbial communities from Cojedes, Venezuela - Epithelial fraction 12 v2 (version 2) | ecosystem: Host-associated > Birds > Digestive system > Esophagus > Crop | place...
GGTTCCTCTCTGCCCAACTCTCCAGCCTGTCCAGGTCTCGCTGAATGGCAGCACAGCCTTCTGGTGTATCCACCACACCTCCCAGTTTGGTGTCATCAGCAAACTTGCTGGGGGTACACTTTAACTCTTCATCCAGGTCTTTGATGAAGAAGTTAAACAAGGCTAGGTCAAGTACTGACCCCTGGGGGACACCACTAGTTACCAGCTTCCAACCAGACTCAGCGCCGCTGATGACCACCCTCTGCGTTCTGCCATTCAGCCAGTTCTCAATCCACCTCACTGACCACTCATCCAGCCTACACTTCCTGGTCTTCCCTAGGAGGATGTTATGGGAGACAGTGTCGAAAGCCTTGCTGAAGTCAAGGTAGACAACACCCACGGCTCTCCCCTCATCTGCCCAGCCGGTCATGCCATTGTAGAAAGCTATTAGATTGGTCAGGCATGATTTCCCCTTGGTGAATCCATGCTGACTACTCCTGAAAACCTTCTTTTCCTCCACTTGCTTGTTAATAATTGCAGCTGCCTTCATGAACAGCTTTGTTTGTTCATGACACAGGTGAAGTTCAGGGCTTCGTCCTGACTCCAAACTGTGTCTTTCTTAGGCTAGATGTTGAATTTGGGAGAGATTTCCTTCATCACTGCAGTTCTAACTGAATTATAGTACCCCAGTAACAGACTTTCAGATATTGCTGAATAAGAAGTTAATGCCTGAGTTTGTTTTTAGCTCTGTCTCTCTTAAAACAACAACCACAGAAAAGTGTAGTGAGTGCAGTAATACACACAACACATAGTTTCACCAGATCCGTCACAGGATGTTAAGCAAGTTTATAGTTTGATGTATCTTTATTAAAATGCAAATCCTGGCATTTTCCCAAGCTGGCAAATCCTTTCCACTCAGCAGTGCGAAGCAATAAAACCCACACAACTGTATTCAGAGAGAATGTAATATTGCCAGGGCAATTTGCTGAAAACAGTAAAAATTTCAAACTTGAATAAATAAAACTTATCAGAAGATTCTAAAAGGAAAGAAATACAATCATAATCTGGCTTGCAATGCTGTCATTCTTTGTTACATATCAGCCAGTATTTTCTCAATATTTTTACTGTTCAATACTGATCTGCATGTTTTGCAATCATACTTTAGAACACAATGACTCAGCGTCGTAAACATTTTTGACAACAGCTTATCAGTATAAGCATTTTAGCTCATATATATTTGAATATGATTTACAAGAACTGAAAAATTGTACAGTTACATTGTGAACTAAATGGAGGAGAAAAGGGAAACATTTCAGTAGACAGGAACTATGTTTGACTAATGGGGTGGACACAGGTATTCAGCATGCTATATGGGAGTAAAGTATAGCGTATTGAATTATATTCCATTTGATCAATTAATATCTCTGTTAACAAAACCTTTTTTTTTTTTTTAATCCAACTGACAGAAATGGCTTAATGGCATCTAACAAGCAGTTTAATATTTGAAGAAATTTGCTATCACGAAATAACTATACAAGTCAGACTGTGACACCAGTGTGAAAAATTATACAAGTTACAGAATATCTAGCAAGTCTCAAAGAAATGAGATTGTATTTGGTATAACTAGAGACAGAGGAATAGTTACTGATCAGAAGGTCTCTATTTCATAAAAGGAGTGAAAAAGATCTAGAGGGAAGTACTTAATGCTTTTTAAGCTGTGTGTGTGTGGGGTACAGTACTGCAAACGAAGAGGAAATTATTCCTCGGTCCTTGGATTATGTGTTATGATAAGATACAATTAATTATAGGTAAGACTGGGATAAATTGGTTGGTATGCACTGCTGCAATTTATACAGAGAAGTCAAAATATTAGTGTAATGCTAAAATCAACCAAAGCTGTTAAAATCTTGTTTAACAACAGAACAGACACATTAGAGCTGTTTTGTAGCATACATTCGTTACAAGGCATGCTGGATTGTTTAAAAAGGATTATAGACCCACTCTGGCTTTGTTTCTGATTTATTTTAGAACCAGATAGTTGTGGGGTTTACAGTTGCTATCATGGGAACTGTTGAAATCTCTGCAAACTGTTCCAAAAATGGAGGCTGTATGGAAGGACTGCTTTTTCTCATTAAGTTCGTAAGGGTGAAATGAGCAGAGTCTTGGCTGTGTCTCGGTTGACAAAGAGCCAGTCAAGATTCTGAAAGAGTTTGGATGACGCATGATAAAAAAGAAGTAATGTTTTAGATAAATATGTAATACATGAAAGGGATACCCGATACCTCCAGTGACTGATTTTACATTTCCACAGCTAGAGAAGACAGAAGGAGGAAGAGGCTGATTTAAGGATTTAGATCTTTATTTCATCCAGAACAAATACCACTTTCACTTTAGTGGAAGTGCTAAACTTTTGTAAGCAACAGTTTAATATTGAGGGTGGAATAAATCTCTTCAATTTTAAGAACTGGAAACTGGCAGATGAAAAGAACTGTTGCAGGCTTCACCTAATGAAGAAAAGAACTCCCTAATTATATTCCCATAGAGTCCAAAATATTTAACAGACATTAAAATTCTCAACTCATTAGATTCTTTTAAATTGGGTGGAGACTATATTTCATGTTCATTCCCACCTTCAGGAAAACATAACAGATACCCTTGAATAGATGTGCTGGTACCATCTTAGAAAAGGGACTAATTCAGCATTAAACTGATTTGATAAAGCAGCCTGATGGCTTGATAATAGAATTTCATTTCCATTTTCAGGACCGTGGTCCTCAATATATTCTACAAATATATATATTTAAAGTAATCTTTAATGAGGTAGGTTCAATGTTTGGAGATCTTTCAAATACAAATGATATACAGAAATCTAAGACATTCATATTGTGAGACAAAGCCCAGGGGTATTAGTGGCAGGTTAATCTTCCTTGCCATGGAAGACTATGTTTGGCATACGTAATGACTGGATTTCTATAACCAGGACAAAAAAATATCTGAAAACCCACCTGTGTAAAATGTAAAGTCTAATCATCACATGACAACACAAAAACACAGTGATTAATCAGTTATACAAAGTTACTTTGTTAGGAAAAGAAATAAGCTATTGCCTGGAGAATGGATGAGAGTACTGAAGGAAAACAAAGCCAAGACGTTCAATCTCTAATTGGCATTAATGGCTTCAGATTCTAAGAAATTTTTAAGATTTTTACAGCAGAAACATAAACCCACTAATTGTAATTTCAAGTCTATCTCTACTGGAAGATAAAACTGAGCATTCATCCTTTCTCACTTTTATCAAGACTCCAGACTTCGCATTCGAAGCTGCATGTCTAAAATGCACGCATCTTTGAAAATTTGACAGAACAGAAATAATCAAGACCTATATGCCCTCTTTTCTGCTCCTTCCTTGTAATCCATCAGAAATATTTCTGTAAAGATTGAATTAGCCTAGAGAGCTTTCTATATAGTTGCAACTGAATTGGTAATGACCACGTGCTTGAACTCCCAAAGTTTAGATAATTATGCATATATATATGCCCAAGCACATACACACTTTTTTTTTCCCCCTCAAAATTCCACTTTTTGGAGACATTGTGATACTTTTGGTAATTTTTATTAAATCTGTTCTGATTTTAATAATCTGTTATAGTTCTTTAAAGGTATTACAAAGTAGTGGTCCTTTGTATTTATTGTTTTATGACAAGAACAAAATAAAATTCCCTTTTGAGTGTTACAGTTCTTTCTTTAAGTCCATGCTCATGTTCGTTATTTGGTCCCTTACTGGTTCCAGTTTGCTCTTTGTCACCAACTTAGATTTCAACACAAGAAAAGAAGTTGCTCCCTAATATTACAGTTTTAGGGACATAAAAAAATAAGATGGATGTTCCTGAAGAACCTTCTCTTTTTTCTAGAAAGTGACTGTTAGTTTGTGCACAAGTACTAATCATTCTTCTTCCTAAGAGCCGTATATGCAGTAATTTTATTTTATTTATGTCTTTTTTCAAGTATACCGTACAGAATCATTGCAGTAGGATATTCCACTGTCAGTTTCTGTCATCATTCGCATTTGGAAATCAGTTTGTTAGTTTCTTTCCTTCTTCCTCCTCTGTAGTCACCCACATCACTACTGCCTATTGCTATGAATCCTCCTTTTTTTTTTGCTTTGATTTTTTCTTTCTTAGTTACATTTTTATTCTATTTTGCTTTATTTTTATTATTCCTTCATTCCTATTTCCTTTTTCTTTTTTTGTTTGTTCACCCCAGAGATATTAGGACTTTTATCGTGAATATGTCTTCCACAAGAACAGAAGAAATTTACTATTTTCCATTTGATTTATTGCTTTGCATTTATAAGGATATTTGCAGATTTTTTTAATGCCTCCTTTTCGATAACCAAACAGAAGGTTTGTGCATTGTTATCATAAAGTATGTATTAGTGTCAAGAAACAGAGAAAAGTGAGTAGGAAGTATGAAGCATTTTAGTGTTTTACTTTGGAACATTTTAGCTGCACAGGAAGGCAATGAGCATTGTTATGAAGGTTAAACAAGAAAAAAGTCTTAAAAATAAACTGTCTCTTAATCAGTATTTTTTTCCAAATGATAAAAAGAAAGCCAAAGAGATGAAATTGACAAATGTAGCATATAATGGTCCTTCTTGGGGCAGTACTACAGGGGCCTCATTAGTAGACATTTTAGTACAATCATTTTTACCCCTGTGGCTGTCACTTCAGACTACTCAGAAAAGGTGGCTGTAGGAGCTAATCACAGCGATGCCTTTCTCAATTTTATTTTCCTTGTAAAAATGAGGCACAAGAGAGCTAGTAAGTTCTAATTGAAATCAGAATTATCATTGCCATGGATGCATGCTGTTTCTGTAGGGTATAGTTATGCCAATGGAAAACTTCCTTTTTCTCCATAATAACTTTGGGGGCTTCACACTTAAATGTAAAGTTGTGTTGAAGTCAGTATTAGCACACTGTTCATTCTGCTATTTTGAACAGCATTTCCATCTTGCTGAACAGAACTACAGTTGTCCACTTATGTCTAACATTACTAACTGTACTTGATAAGTGGAAGGACAGACTTCAAGGAGATGTGACATTTACGTGCCACTTTAGAGTTGTTTAAACTTTAAGGTTCTCTCTTGCATGTAATTCCTTTTGCTTCAAAATTCCTCTGTTTCTTTTATAAAAATAATTATAAGTACCTTGCAGTTTAATTGCTATCTTGAGACACACTGCAAGATTTCCATTGCTCAAAAAGTTGTGGAAGACAAAAGTAAAGCGTTGTAAGAGTATTTGAAAGTGGGGGGAAATCTCCATTTTATTTAGCTTTAGCAAAGTATCTGCCTGTAATAATTAATCATGCAGATACCACAATAAAAAAAAAAAAAGTTTCCAGAAATTCCATTCCTCCCACCACTGAGTTTATAAGATAGTGATAGAGTAATAATCACTAGCTGTAGCAAGTATTCAAAAATATCTTACCCTTTTTTCTCTTGGAAGGTAGGAATTTGTTAGAAAGCAAAACAGGGAAAGAAAAAAGTATCCAGAAAGTTTTGAGGTCCTTTGAAGATCTATTTTAATCTCTATTAGTTTCTTAGAATTTTCTAGTTTTAGAGGACTTTCTAGTTTGAAAGACTGGTACATCTACACCCTAAATGGTAAAAGGGAGAATCCCATAATACTCACGAGTAACTGGTAAAATCTGAAAAAACCCCTTAAATTTCTCTCTGAAAGGGGATGATACCACAGAGAAAAAGAGCTGAATCTCTTTGAAAACTTAGGTTAGATAAACTGAACCTTGTTTTGATTTTAGTAACGCCTTTTGATAATTGAGAAAATGGAGGCTGTATGCCAAATATCTCTCCACTCAACATTTGTGTGTGTGTGTTTAACCCAGTTTTACCTGTCTCCTAATGTCTAAAATTGCTGTTTAGAAGTTACAAAGCTTTTATACTACATTTTTATTCCTTCTGGAATGAATTGTTAAATGTTGCCATAACTAAACATCTGAAAGTAAACAGAAAGCACATGGTTGTTCTTTAAGACCTAGAAACCAGAAAACCTTTCAGTAAGTTAATGAGCTGTGATTTTCAGATATAAGGGTAAATAACCCACTATGGCACAGCAGTTACCAAGCTATTTGCTATCAAGCAAAGACATGCTTAAAAAATGCAAAAACTTAAAACCAGAAATTCTGACAGTATACCATCAGCAAAAAGGATATTCACTGAATGTGGTTCTTGCTAAGGCTGACAGAGAAAAGATGAAGCTGTTCATTGATAAAAATTGCTATCAGAATTATAAATGAATGTAGACTTTTTAGACACCACCTACAGTGTGGCTACTTGGCCAGGGAAACAAAACTGTGTTATGGAGTAATAGCTGGGATAGAGCAGAGGGGTTTTTTTGAATGCTTCTAGTTATCCAGAGTGCTATTGAGGCAAAAATAACCAGGGAGTGTGAAAACAGGTAGCTGTAATAGGAACTATTTTTTCAGCTTTAACTGTAGCTGGTGCTTTCACATACTTTTTGTGATACTGACCTGTGTGGAGGTGAGCATCGGGAGTTATTAACCCAAGAGATTATGCTGACTGAGGTGAAATTAAGGTCAACAGAAGTACAATAAATCTTTGTTTCATGAATGTCCAAGACCAAGAGCAGACTTTCCGAATGGTTTTATTTGTCATCACTAGAACTACCTTTTTTGGGGAAACAATATTGTGGTAATGACTTCCTAACGTTTTACAGGTTTTGGGGAGCTGAGAGAAGCAATTCTAAAGCTGATGTCTGTAGGAACAAACACAGCTTCCAGAACAACTATTGTAATTTAGACTTAATTTTTTGTGTGTCTAATTTAACTGGATGAAACATCTTAGCTAAATGATGTGAAATCCCATGAGTTAAATATATTTATGAATGGTGGACTTCACCAATCTGCTGCATACCTCCATAACTGCTATATATTTCTAAATGGAAACATTCTGTCATAAAAGAACTTGTATAAGTGTCTAACTACTTCATTATGATGGAAGATTTCTCAAAAATGATAAAGGCAGAACTGATTTCTTAAAAAAAATTACGTAAACACCTATGCACAGTGTCAACCGTATAGCAACTGTATTTTGTTAACCAGGCATTAAGAAAATTTTAAGACGTGGGAGAAACAAGATGAAGTGCTCCTGTTACTATTAAACTTCTACAGTTTTAATTGTTTTAAGCAAGATTTAAGTCTGAGATAGAAATAGGAAAGGATACTGTAAACAATAGATAATTTAGTACTTCAGGAGTTAGAAATGGGAGGCAGAAAGAATTCTTGATCTATTTTCACATCATTATGAGACAAGTATTAGAAAATGATCCAAAAGATGTGGGAATAGTCTATGGGTTGAGGAAGCTTTGGGAGTCATAGAAGGGCCTGGAGTGAAGAAATCAACACAGAAATCTGCTAATACTGTTTCACTTTTATTGATAGTATGGATGATAAAGTCAGTGCTGAACTGACTTTCTAATGAGTTGTCCGGATTTTGTGTCTGAAAAACTATATAGCCTTCAGACTAATTTGGTTCATTTATCTGGCTAATCAATTGTCTGGTTCCTTCACTCAGTGCAAGAAAAGTAGCGTTCATAATTTTTTCCATTCGAGAACTAAGCCTTGTGTCAAGGAACACACCTACCATCCCTTCATCCTCAGTTCTTTTGCGAAGATGGACATAATGAGAGAGGTATTTGAAGCAGTTCTGTTACGGATAATAAATTATCTTTCCCTTTGCCTCCTTACCCCAAATCCTGTTGTCCATGGGCTATCCTGAAAGCATCAATAATTAAGAAGGCAAGTGCTAAAGTATTAGTAAGCATAGATTACAAAACTATTTTAGAGGAAGAAACTAATCATTTACAGATGTAAATCTTCAAAACCAGAATGTCTTTCTTTTGACTTTCCTTTTAGCTTTTGTATTAAATTAATCTTCTTTACAGAATAACAGGAAATCAGCATTATATTTCTGTATTGTCATAGGAAGTTATATTCACATATAGCAGTGTCATGTTAAAGACGTGCAGCACAGATACCATGAACATTGCATTGGAGGAGCCATGCATTCTTGCCACATTCTTGTTTCTAGTTTGCATTCAGTGTCTATTTGTGTGCTTGATTTTTTGCATGCTTAAACACTTCTGTAAGTAGGACAGACCTCAATGTGGGCTTACATACAAGATTTTAATGATTCTTTTTTTTCCCTCTCAGAGTAACTTCTCACTATAAGAATGTTCACCAAGCAATTTGGGAATATGCTGTATCTAAAAGAGTAAATATTTCCTTCCTTTCTCTTTTTTGAGTTTTAAGGCAAATAATGTTAATAAATTATGTTTGTATCACATACCCATGAATATCATGAAGGGCTCTCTAGTTCATAGCAATTCCAATCTGTTTCAGAGGCTAAGTAAGTTTCAAGAGTTACTCTCTAACCTTTGGATAAACAGCCTTCTATTATAAACCATACTGTGTAATATGTGTTATTAATGATGCTCTCTTAGGGCTATCTCTCTCTCAAAAACCCCCAAAATTCTCGATTGTCAGAATCACATTCAGATTGAAGGAAGGGAGGGCAGTAAAGGACAAAAAGCCAGACTCCACACTACAACTCCATATTCTATTAATGCAGATGAAGTAAATCATCTTTCAAGTCAATTACCCTGCTGGTGGCTTATGGGGAGAGCACAGACAGTAATACTTCCAATAAACCTGATTGTAGTCAGATGAAATTTCAAACAGTTTTCAAGTAGGAAATGAAATTAGGTCAGGAGAAATAGCCACTACAAATTAACGAGCCCACTGATAGCCTCACCATTAGCATCACTATTTCCTCCACAAACTGTTCTCATGTTGTAGAATTAAATATCAGACTCTATTTCACTGAATAAGGAAAAAGTATAGTCATTATCTCTGTGGGTTTTTTTTGTTCTTCAATACACTGAAAAGTTTGCTGCTGGAGCAAGTGGAGTATAGATTTTAAAAATCATGAAGGATGGGAATTTTAATTTCTTTTTTCTTCTTCTATGCCTTTTTATGTGCTAAAATATTTATTCTGTAGAGAAATGATTCCAGATCTGTCTCGTAGCAGTGCTACTGTGTTATGTCAGAGATATCCAGAAAGAAGGGACAACATGGTGGGGAGAGGAGCTTTAACTACATATATAAAAATGAATCTATTGTGTAAAACAATCACCTAATAATGATTTTATTTTAAGATGTGAAGGAGATGTGTGAACCATATTCTCTTTCTCCTTCTCGTGCTCCATTATTGAAATGCATCTATGTATCTACAAACTATATAATAGTCTGTGTGTTTGTGTGTGTATACATACATGCAGTAACTTCAAGATGCTGCAAATAATTGTTTATACACTGAGAAATCATCTCAGGCCTGGACACAGAATTGAATCCTAATATTCCCTGTATCTGATGTATATATTTACACATGTGAACACATATGTAGTAGACTTATATAGGCCAGAATTATAGGCAGTATTATATTTGTTTTTCATGTCTTTCCAAGCTGAGTACCTTAGAATAATTTCATACGGAAAGGAGAAGAAAAACACTATGAAACCTTGGAACGTCCTGAAGACTACATTGCCCTGTAAGAAAATAACAGTCAGGTGGAAAAGCTCTGTATGTTTCATGTTTCTCCTTGCTTTACTGTGACCAATCTGTAAGTATTTAGAAAACTTTGTAAAAGTCATGTGAAAATTTAGAATGTAAACATAACACTGCAACTGAATATAAATAGATCTCTATATACTAGGAATTTAAGAAAACAGTGTGATGGAATGTGATGGGAGAAGACTCCAAAACTAGCCAGCTTCAAGCTTCAAAATGACTCTTGACAAGGTTGACTGGATTCGTTAACAATGTGCATTGCCAGTGGTTAGTAGTTAATCACTATCAGTCATCCATAAAAAGCTTATCCTAAATTAGTTGTAAGTGTACAGTGCCACTGAACTGATGCCATTGTAGTTTGTACAGATATCTATAACCCATCAGTCCACAGAACAGTTTGAGACAGAAAGCCAGAACAGAGTCTGCCACCTTCTTCCCCATAAAACACCATTTATGTTCTGTGCTCCTCTGCCTCCTCCCTAAAAGAAAATTGGGTGATATCAGCTTCTCTTGATATTTATTTTTGGGATGAGGGCTTGTTTAAATTTAGTATATTCTGCAGGATTATTCTGGTTCCATCAGACACCCTGCCTGCCTGCTCTGCAGGATTATTTTGGTTTTACCAGACATCATTCTTGCCTACTCTGCATCCTTATCTTGCAAAGTTTAATACTTGCGCATTTTTTATATACCCTGTTTGTGCCACTGCGTGACACCTCCATCTGCTCCTTTGCAGTTAAGGCTATTATTTTTATATTAAAGCTGAGCTGCATTGAAAAATGTTATTAATGTTTTTACAGTGTTAAAATATGCTTATATACTGTATCCGGTTATGATATTTTCATGTGCTTATGTCTGTGTTCCAGGTAAGTAAATACTAATTGTGTTCTTAGTAGGCATCGAATTAATGCAGGCAACAGGCCTCTTTTTTGGCCATGGTAAAACCAAATCATGGTTTGAAGACAAAATATTTAACATAGGTTGAAACTCTGTCCTATACATGCATCAAATAATGGTTTATCTGTAGTGAAGTTCTAATTAAACTCAGTTTATATTAAAAAAGAGTGTCTCATAACTTGCTTAATTTCGTATAGCACCTAGATGGTGTATTTAGGAGGCACAGACTGAACTGCTTCTGCAGAAGAATACACAGATATTAATGTTCTGAAAACTCAGGCAGGTATCAACTTTCTTCACCATGTTAGAGCATCAAGTCTAGATGGCAGTCACTGAGTTTAAAAAAGGACCCTCTTTCTCTGAGCAACAATTCAAAATCATGAGAGTCTGCCATAATCACAAATACAAAGTAGTAGGAATTTTGACAATCACAAAGGTATTCTGAACATGTCTATGAAGACTGTGTTAACACATATTTTTCTGTACTTTTTTCTAAAAGTCTATTTATCTAAAGGAGCAAGTTTTAATTTTCCACAGATAACTTACTCAAAAAATAGAGGGAGAGACTGGAAAAATGTTGTCATTGGAAGAAATGGGGAAGCTGTTGCTAACAGGAAGCACCTTGTGGTATTGAACATGCTGAATCTCCTGTAGCATTTTGGAAAACCTTACAGAAATTGTATGCATAAGTTAACTGTGTTTGCTTAGGAGACACCTTTACTTAAAATCACTTGAGGCAGCTAAGCAGCAGGTCCCCTTTGGCTGTTACGGTGTTTGGCTATATTAGCATATCATATCTAGACACAGATATTCAAGATGATTTTTTTTTAACAGTTTATCACTGGGCACATGCAGGCTTTCTTTCTCATTTCCTTACCCTTCCCTCCTTTCTCTCCTTCCTTTCTTTCTTTCTTCTAATATAGTATATAAATAGATTTTCATCTTTTCACTTTTTTGTTAGGATGGATTGGATAACTTGTAAGGGCTCTCACAGGAACTCAGGTCACAGTGAGCAGCTAACAGTGCTGTAAATCCTGATTCAGAACAGAAAATTAAATTATTGGTTTCAAATTATGCAAATTGAAATTTGAAAGTCTGCTGCAAAACAGGTTAGAAAAGCTAGAGTCATTTTAGAAAAGTGTTCAAGGATTCTCTGAGTGTTTTGTGTCCAAAGTGGAGCCTGTTCAATATACAAAGAATCCTTGAATTTCCGGCCACATCTTGGTTTATGATATTCTGATACCCATTGTAAGGAAACATCCTTTACTTACAGAATTAGTTATCGGGGGAGCTCAATTTAAGACACATTCTCAGACGTGGTTTTTACACTTAACTAAGTGAGAGAAACCTTTAGAGGATTTTCCTGCTGTTCTTTTTCACTGTTTCAGGCTGCCAATAATTTAACATATTTGATCTTCAACTTTCAGAGATATAAAATAAAAGCTTCGAATCATAATTAATTTTGTTGTAACACTGAGATGCCCGTAATAAGTGTGTCAATCAGGGCTTGGAATCATATATGTTTTTCCGTAATATTCCCAAGGCTAATTAGGAAGAACAGGGATATTGGCCTTCCCAATATACCAAGCGGTATGGGGAACGTGTAAGAACTATCTGCTTCACCAGCAAACTACATGAGACTTACGGCTTCATAGCTGAGTAAACTCAAAAATATTTGTAGTTGTTAGTCTTATAGCACATCTATACCATAGGGAAATATAAATATCCATCTCTTATTGAGGTCTGTCACATACTGGAGAACTGTCTTCATTGGAGTAAAGGTCAAAATTCTATCATCAGCTTCAGTGGAACCAAGAATTCGTGAAAGATTACCAGCCCCATAATGTATGTGAAATTTCAAGGAAAAAAAATTCTTGCTATCACCAGGTGCTTTGTCTTTTTCTTGAACCAACTTGTTGGGATCATACAAGTTTTGGGCAAATCTCCATGCTTTGCAAGGTATAAAGTGAAAAATGGAAAGACATAAGAAATAATGATAACAGAATAAGAAACATTTAACTTGTGGCATTTTTCTAGCCTTAGTGGCATAGAACTAGAGCAAAGACATATTATATTTTCTCCAGAAGTAATTCCAATTTTGGGGGGAAGAAATGATTTTTCTTACTGTGCCATGAGTCTAACATAAAACATATTTTGTCTTGTTACCTAAAAAATGTCTTAATGAGTAAAAAGTACGGAGAAGGTGAGGATAATAACATTTTGAATATTGATGATAGGAGATGTTTTCCAGCTTGCTTTCACTAGCAAGAAATTCTTTCTACTAAGTTCAAGAATGTGCATAATTACTTCTGTGAAATGTGGCATTTTGCATTAGGTTGTCCTAGGAAAATAGTGTCGGGTAGGAAAGCTAGCTGAAATTACTAGAAAATCTTTCCAGTTCAGATTTAAGAGCTCACATTTGAGGAATCACGCTCCATGTACTCTGTTTTAGGAAAACAATTTGATATCTGCATTGAAATGCATTTTCAGTTAATCTTTGTCTGGAGGCCAGTGGAGTGCTGTGAGTGTTGAACGTTCTTTGGCTAAAACACTGAGCACACACCACAGCCATCCCTGCTGTGTGGAAGACCAGCTGGGAAAAAGATATGTACTCTGAAGTTAAAATAGTCAGAACAGGTCCCCTACTTGATAACAGCTGAGTGCTGTAGTCAAATACAGCTATTGCAGCAGGATTCTATTGATTTATACTGGACAAAACTGGTGCTTTTATCAAACAGTTTTGTGGCTACTCAGCAGTCTGTGTCAAGCCATAGGCAAAGGTTTTCAGGAAGTTCCTGGCATCCAGTGAGACAGAGAAAACTGGTTATTATACCAGGCAAATCACTCAAATCACTTAACAGCATGCCTGCCTCAGTCAGATGGAAAGCACATTCACATTATTCGGATTATACTGCGAGCCAGCACAGCAGAAAGATTAGGCCTCACAATTTTCCAGGTAGCATTTAGAATCTTTTCCCCAGCTAAAGGATATAGCTGACAGTTCACACTCCAGAGTCAAGTTAATCTGTAACATTATCCACCCATTTTGCACTGAGCAGTCCCCAAAGCAGTTTGTAATATGCATATGAACTGAACCATTGTTGTGATCAAATTTTAAATACCCTTGTGAAATGGGAAAAAAGGAAAGATAAAATAAAACCCTGCTGCTCTGGTACTGAAGATTGACAGCAAAAAGAGAAGTATTGCTTCATTGAGTGCATGGCTCTGGCTACAGTGGCTGCATTAAGTTGCTGGTGGGACTTGCAGTCCCTCCTCTAATGTATGGCTAATAGCTCAGCATTGACTCTGCAGTTGGGAGATGAAGCTTTCCTATTTCAGAATGTTATGAAATTGTGGTGGTGTGAAATTAGAGCGATAGTTATTGTAAATTTGTTTCAGACAAGGATACTTGGTTAATATAGCTCATGAATGTAGTTTTTTGTGGTGTTTCACAGCAGCTCACCACTGCAGCAGCAACAGTGCAAAGCAATAGCAATATGTATTACATTTTTTGAATTTAATGGCTTTTAAAATTATTTCTTGTGCTGGGGATCACACATCTGTTTGAAAGTGAGAGGAGAAATGGAACACAAGGAAACAATTGCCATTATGTCAAAAAGGTAGAAAACAGAACATCCTTTTTCGGACTTCTGCTGGTGTAATGCCCTCTCCTAGAGTGGCTGACACCATAATTAATTATATCCATTTGTTTCATAGTAGTGAAATTCACTCCTGACTTAACTGTGTACTCAGAATTGATCCCATTTGTAAAACTATGTAATTCAGTTTAATAACCTCAACACCGTCAGTATGACATAAGGTTAGTAAAAGCTTCTTCCATCTGAACATGAGGAAGAACTTCTTCCCTCTGAGGGTGACGGAGCACTGGAACAGGCTGCCCAGGGAGGTTGTGGAGTCTCCTTCTCTGGAGATATTCAAGACCCGCCTGGACAAGGTC
>Ga0065711_1043817_pt1 | contig 14496 bp, 12 predicted proteins | sample Hoacrofraction12_FD_59098 | JGI IMG/M metagenome (GOLD analysis project Ga0065711, IMG submission 59098) | Hoatzin crop microbial communities from Cojedes, Venezuela - Epithelial fraction 12 v2 (version 2) | ecosystem: Host-associated > Birds > Digestive system > Esophagus > Crop | place...
CCCAGAGCAGGCTGCACAGGACCTTGTCCAGGCAGGTCTTGAACATCTCCAGAGAAGGAGACTCCACAACCTCCCTGGGCAGCCTGTGCCAGGGCTCCGTCACCCTCAGAGGGAAGAAGTTCTTCCTCAGGTTCAGACGGAACTTCCTGTGCTTCAGTTTGTGCCCATTGCCCCTTGTCCTGTCGCTGGGCACCACTGAAAAGAGTCTGGCCCCATCCTCCTTACACCCACCCTGCAGACATTTATAAGCATTTATAAGGTCCCTTCTCAGCCTTCTCTTCTCCAGGCTGAACAAGCCCAGCTCCTTCAGCCTGTCCTTGTAGGAGAGATGCTCCAGTCCCCTCACCATCCTCGTAGCCCTTATGATGGTATTTTGGGGGTTTGGCATCAGCTTTCTATAAAGTCAGGCACTCTGGGACCACAAAGCATTGAAGTGGGAAGCCTGCATTTCTCCGTCAACTCCACAGAGGCAGCTGATGTGAATATCCCCTCGGGAACTGTAAGTTATGCCATTTTACTGCATTTAATGTGCACTACATTTATTTTGCACTGCTCCAAGTTCTGAAGTGAAATATCGCTGGGCAGCAAGGCAAACGGCACAGTGCTGGCTCACTACAGCACGCTGTTGTCTTCATCCACCAAACTCCAACAGATCTTTGTGATGAGCCGGCAAATCGGTCTCTGCGCTGATCCCATCTCTGAATCTGCTCCCTCCCAACTCCGCATCAGCCGAGCCTTGCATCAGTCATTCCACTGTTTTACTCAGGAAGGCTGAGATACAGGGGTCCCCTGTCCATCACCTAAATCCCATTTTATTATCGACTCCTTGCATCGCTTTCTTTGATGTAAACTTCCCAAAAACATTAACTTGCTAGTTAGCAATCCCTTGGCTGGCTCTGTTAAAACTCTTGGATGTGAACTTTAAACAGTTGCTGTTTAACCTCCCCAGTTCTGCTGGAACGGAAAGTTACTGCCTCGTGCACACATCCTGCAGCTCTTTTTCCCTAACTACACACCAGTATTTTTCTGCAACAGGACTGACAATCCTCCCCCTTCCAACGCGTCACGGGTCACTTCCCTTGCTAAACCTCCCTAAACCTCCCTGCTTTTCATACATTTCATTTTTCTGCATTGTCTTTTGCACTGCAAGCCGCAGATTTCTCCCTGTGATTTAATTTCTTTCATCAGTCCCATCCTCTACTTCCTTTTCACCAATGTCCTCTTATTCTGGTGTTTGGGTGTGCTTTTTTTTTTTAAATCCAGACTGGTTTCGTTTCTCCTCCATAACCAACTGTTTGGATGTCGGTTTTGCATTTTAACCTCTCACAGTTTTCCTTCTGGTTTTGCTTTTTGCGTTGCTAATAAGACATTATCGCCAGCCGCCCTCTGCGTGCTCTGCTTCCGCTGTGCCCGCCCGTGGGGCTCCCCGTGGCGTCCAGCCCCTGTGAAACCTCCCTTCGGAAGAAGCAGGCGGGGACCCTGCGGCTGCATTTACCCCCCCGCCCACGAACCGCAGCCCCGGCACCTCACTGCCCACCGGCTTTCGGTTCTGGGTTCAATTCCTCTTCATCCTGCAACTGGTTCCCTGCTGCCAGGCCAGCACGAGGCAGAGCAGAACGGCACGGATCCTGCTCCCCACGGGCAGGAACAGACGTCTGTCTGGGACTGAAAGCTGGGAGGAGAGGGGCCTCGGGGCACCCAGCTCCCGGCAGAGACTGCGGAGCAGTCCCGGGTCCTCATCCCCCTTGGCGCAGGGATGGTGCCCGCAGCGCTCGCTGTCACCACATGCAAGGAGCCGACGGCGCTTCTGGGGCCAATCACCGAACCCGTGGCTGTGGCGGGAGCCCCTCGTCACCCCAGGGACAAGGCAGCACCCACCACCAGCTGGCACCCAGGCAGCAGCTCCTCCATCAACACAGCCCACCTACCCAGAGACCCCCCAGCTCTCCACCTTCCCTGCTCACCCTTGCATCTCATTGAATCATTAAGGTTGGAAAAGACCTCTAAGATCATCAAGTCCAACCGCCAACCCATCACCACCATGCCTGCTAAACCATGTCCTGAAGTGTCACATCTACACATTTTCTGAACACCTCCAGGGATGGGGACTCCACTACTGCCCTGTGCAGACTGTTCCAGTGCCTGACCACTCTCTCAGTACAGAAATTTTTCCTAATATCCAATCTGAACCTCCCCTGACACAACTTGAGGCCATCTCCTAATAGGGGAGCAGGTCTTCTGCCTGTGGGAGCAGAACCGTCCCCACGTGGTTCCCCGACTTGCACCTCTGCTGCGAAACAGGCAAATGCCAAACTAAATTTAAAAAAGGGGAACCATAAATAGGAGCTTTGGACTGATCTTGGAGGAGCTCTCCTCCCTGGAGCAAAAGGCCCTCATCTCCTCCTTGCACCCAAGATGTGCTTGTGTCCAGGTGATTCACGGCTGTCCCTGAGGTACCTGCACCGAACAACACCCGCTGTGCTGACCGGGGCTGCCCCGTGCTGCTTATGGTGACAGTGAAGACAAAGACCACAGCAAGCTTTAAAACGCGCACGGGTTAACTGCTGAGAAGCCCTTGAGATGTCAGCATGCTGCTGGGCTGGTCTGCACAAAAGCCCTGCGGCAAAATAACTGCTGACTGCAGCTCGGAGCAGCGGTTTTGGTGCAAATTATCTTATTTCAGGGATAGAGGTGGATTGAACTCCGCTCGTGGAAAGAGGAAGGTGGGAAATCAGAACAACAGCTACAAAGCTGGTACTGGAACAGCGCGAGAGGCAAATCACCACGCGTGGTGCAGTCACCTGCGTGTGTGGAGATCCACCACAAATCCCATTACTCTGATGCTGAACCCACCCACTCCCGCCCAGAACGTCCCAGCAGAGGCTGGAAGACCCTGTCTCCTCCTCAGTCGGGATCGCTTCTGAAACACAACCTGGCTGTGCAGCGCTTACTCTCAGTGTGACACATCCGGCACACAAGCCAGAGCGAGCAATACAAACAGTTCCAGAAACCTCAACAGAAACACTCCTTTCAGTAAATACAGCTCATGCGGGTGGCGATAGGCAGCTCACAGTATGTCACTTGCTGCCTCCACCTCAGCAAAACCCACGCAACCAGCACGCCGGAGTGACAAGTATTCTAGAAATATCTTCTGCATTAGTCTGAGCTATACATTAACCTGCCACCAGTGCAGATAATATGTATTTCCAAACAAATTCCTGTGATGACAACACAGTGAAAACGCAGATAAAATACGTCCTTCGTGCAGAGGACATAAAATATTAAAGAATATAAAACATTCCTTAGAAAGCCAGCAAGTTTCCCATGCGTTCAGCCCAGGGTATTAACTCTGGCTGCTAGAAATACCATCTTGATGCACAGAAAGTGGGGAGAGAAAGGAAACAGCTGCTTTACCAACTATTTCCACCTCAACAAAAGCAGGTATTTGTGGATGGGAAGGAAGACAGGTGGGAGCAAAGCCATCAGCGAGGGGTTTCAGTGGGATCCTGGGGCTGAAAAGCTGACACGGTGCTTATCTCCTTTCAGAGGGACATAAAAACTTCCTTCTGGCTGGGTCACTGGCCACAAAAGCAAAACAAAACTATCCATCATGCAGGGGAAGTCGTAAGGACAAGCCGCAATCCCAAGCTGCGGTCTGCAGTGAGGACATGCATCAGAAGGCCGCTGCTGCATATGGGGACACAATATGGAAATCTGGTCTTGCAAACACCGATGCTCCCATTATACAGAAGCACGGCCGAGTGGCTCCCCACAACGCCTGACATGTAACATACAATTAAAAATAAAAACAGAACACACTTACGAAGACAGCACTATGGCAACGGCATCATTGAGGACGCTTTCGCCAAAGAGAAGGGCATACAGCTCAACATCAACCTGGAGTTCATGGAATATGGCAAGAACAGTCACTGACAAATAGAAAAATAGAGAGACATTCAAAAAGGTGCCGTTATTTTGGTGTAATCAAAGACAACACGCCCCTTTTTAGAAAGCTGCCTGCCTGCACATCTGTGCCACTCTGCTGCAATGGTGCCAGCTGCCCCCCACGCTCACTTTGATCATCTCCCTTCTGCCCTTTCAGATTTGGATTTGCTTTATCATTTCCCTCCTCCTCCTTTTACTAAAACACGTCCTGAGCATTAGGTCTATCCAGTCTTTAGCAGGCAGACATGAACAAACTCTGTTCTGAGGTTCCTGAGGGTCTGAGCTCGTGGGCTGAACCACGGTACCGTGCTGACATGAGCCACCCAGCTTTTGGGACGCTGTTAGCTCAGAGCATCAGGGAGAGCCTTCATCCACCTGCAGAAGGCCAGGAGAAATCCTTGGATTCAACACAGGTTGACACACTGGAAATGCCAGCATAGATGTGTTGACTTGTCAGACCTAACCGGAAAAAGCCAGGCATCGTCTCAAACTCCATGCAGGAGTTTCTTGTGATTTACAGCCATGTGGCTGAGACCACAGGACCCTCAAGCCCTTCCGCAATCCAGTGCCTCCAAGAATATAATAATAATGTGGCAGGTTTTGTGTATCAGCCTTGCAAAAAATCACAACATCTAAAGCAAGCGAGATAGAATACATGGTGCACCGCGCACATCTCCATCTGCCATGGTGGGATGAGCTTCTTCCAACCAACGTCTCTGAACGTCCTTTAAAACAGCATTCAGGGACTCATCTGTGCACACTGAAAAGAGTTTAACCCTTTTAAGCCCAGAGAAATGCTCCATTTTTACCTGTGAAATCTTCTTGTTCCTATTACCAAGCCTGAAGCAGGGACGCGACGCCAACAGCTTATCCGCAGCATTTTTAAGCATTACTTCTACCTACGGTCCTTGCCTGGCCTCTGCCCGCCTGCCATCAGACCTACCACGCCACCATTGCGTCTGTGAGGTGCTCCCCACTTTGCAGATGTGCCCCCCCTTGATGTCAACACCCCGGCGAAGTCACGGGGAGGATGCTCGACCTCGCAGCCACGTGGGAACAGCTCCCCACTAAAGGAACCGGTGGCCTGAATGCAGGCCCACCCAAGACACGTTCGGAGAAGCTGGGAAATCATTGTACCTTATTTTTCAAGTTGGTTTTTTTTTTGGTTTTAATAAAAATATCAGCAGTAATAGCCACACCAAAACCTGGCAAATCTTAGGGAAAGGTAAAAAATAAGTTATTAAAAACTCATGGGGAATGCACATCTCGCATCTCCACCTGGCAGACAGATGTGGCTACTGCCACTTTACACTGCAGGTTATGTTCTGCAGCGTTGTTCTTGCATCTATGCATATACACACAATGCTCCTCATTTTGCCTTTGAAAACAGAAACGACTCATTGTTAAGACGAGCAGGCAGAAGTCCCAGTTCATCTGGAAATGACAGCCACTGGCACTTGTCTCAAAAGGGCAGGAGATTTGGCTTATCCAGACATGCAACCTCTCCCTTCCATGCAAAACTGACCAACATCTGGATGTAAAAAGATCCCCCAAAGCTACCGTAACATCGGGAGGGGGGCGATGCTGCCGCCCCCCAGGCCCACAGCGCTGGTCTCCAACGCAGCAGCCAGGCTGCAAAGGAAGAAGGTCGAGCCCTGTTCAGCAAAGGGCAGGAGGAAGGAGAGGCCTTTTCATGGTCCTGTCTTTTTAGGTGAAGCTGAACGTGCAAATAAACAGCCACCGTGTAAAAGCAATCATGAACTAAGTAAAATTCAGTTCGACAACGCATGTTTTTCATAGTTTTGATCTATGAAGAGCATCAGTAAACCAAGATGTCACTCCTGTCCTCAGTACTGCTCACTAAGATCAATTTTCAATTAAATTAGCACCTCCCAAATTTCCACCCAAATGGAAGCGGAAGAAAATGGCTAAACTAACTAGAACTATCCACTGACCCCTCCCCACATTCCACATCTTGCTCAGCGTCAGCTGTCGGCACAGGGTGGCAGGGACACAGTGGACCTGTCCCAAAGCCCAGTGAAGTCGAGAGACGGCCTAGGACTTCACTGTGAACACAGATTCAGGAAAGCAGAGGTCTGGAGGGTGCACTACACGTAACCAGAAGGAAATAAAAAGCCATGGAGACAAATTCGACCTCTAAGAATGTCACAAATAAACTCCAAAAATCAGAAGGAGGGAACTTGCAGGGGTTTCAGACTTTCTTCCCCTCTTCATCACAACTCAAAACAGATCCAAATGTAGGCACAATGAGGGAAAAAATAACCATCTAACATACCTGGATCAGTAGCCGATACGATGGCACCAAACAGGAGGCAGTCGGTGAAGTAGAAGTCTCCCCCGAGCTGCCCCGTGACTTTCATCAGCGCCACGCAGCCATACACGACAGAGCTGGTGATTAGAAGAGGCAATTACTCATCTCTGCAGTGAATGAAAACGACATTCACACCAGCTCAGTTCCCCTGAATTTGCCAGATCAACCCCTAAAGTTACCCAAATGCCAAACACCAAAGAACTGTGCTGGCTGAGCTGAGCCTGGTGAAACCCCATGGTCGTGGTCTCGGAGGCGAACGCTGGACCACACGCACCAAAGCACCCGCCACAGCAGGCCACAAACACAGCACTGGTGAGGAACTGGGACCGAAACTCCTCCGCAAGCACAACACAACGAAAGAAAAGCAGCAGCCGGGCTCGTGCGGTCTCGCGATCATTTTCCACTGTTTCACATTAACACGTTCCAGTGGGACAACCTTGGCCTGACTTTGAAATGGCCAAAACTTTCAGTGAGGAACAGATAATGTGGATGCTGAGTTTGCTTGAATCTGCCAGACTCTCCAGTGGAGAACAACCTGCGCCGGCCTGCGTGCTACTGTTCAGCGCGGGGATCATCTAGCTCCCTCTGCGCAGAGGGATAAATAATTTGAAAGCCAATCCGTGCTCGCTAGGCACCTGCTTCCAGCGAGTAAGGACAGGACACGCATTTAGGATCCTGCCCGTCCCTTGTCTCATGCTTGTTAGGGCTGCGCTTTCAATAACTCGAAGTCACTGCCTGTTTTTTCAAGACAATCTTCAGAGAAGTGTGACAGTTTCCTTGCCATGTATATAACTATTCTGCTCGGGATCCTGAGCAAGCGCTGTGCAATTCGCCAGCAAGCACCCTGCCCACACAGCGAAAGTCGGGACAGTAAACAGTATCGTTTGCCGGAGAGCCTGCGTGATCCTTCAGGGCTGGGATAAGCGGCCGCAGCTCCGGGCTCCGAGCGCTGCTCCCAGTGTGGCTCAAACCGCCGCGGAAGAACCAGACCCGCTCCAGCTACTCACCCGATCACCAGGCACGAAATCGCCGTGCCGAGAAAAGCGTACGCCAGGATGGAGCCCAAGTTTCTGAAGAAGTGCCTCTAGAAGGAGGAGACAAAAAAAAACCCCAGCGTGAACTGTATTTCGTTAACAATTTCTTTCAAGCCTGCACAGGCACCCACAGTGTCCGTAGCAGCTTGGATCTAGCTCAAAAGCCACGAGCTGGACAAGCACGGCTGAAGGGTGCCCAGCACAACAGCGTACACCACCAGAGCAGCAGATGTTAATGCAGCACTAATAAACACGAACGTATCATTCTCGTGTACCCGTGTACTTAATAAGGCGCTGTTCCAAGTCCTGGGAACTGATTTCCTAACCCAGCAGCATTCCTCCTTCCTTCTCCCGCAAGCTAAACAGGATCGTTTTCCTCTCCTTCCAAATCAGCATTTCGGAGAGCTGCTGCTTTCCAAAACCTTCCCACCCTCCTATGTGTTTCGAAAGCAAGGATGGCTGAAATGGCCCAGCTGACCTCAAAAATCCCGGCACAAACCCATGCTGGAAATGGTGGAAATCGCTGACCCTTCCCGGGGCAGAGGGACGGACGAGACTGACTGGGACACTCTCATCCCTGCTTCCTACAATCCCGCATGTCCTGGGGAAAACCATACCCACCTCCGCAGCCCTGGCCTGCTGAGCAAGCATTAAAGCACTCTCAAGTATTAAAAATGCTCTGGAGGCAGAGGAACTAAAAACGTAGGTGCTGTAAAGGCACGTACCCTTTTCAAGCTGTAGCCTGCATAAAATATAATTGGAGGAAGCAAAATGTTGAAAAACACTTCAGGATCAAAAGTCACCTGTTAAGAAAAAAAAAAAACCACAACAGTAAAATGGTTTGTTAAGACTTTGCAAGACAAAACACAAATAAGAAAGTCATATAAAACATAGGGAGGGAAGCCTGTATGCCCGCCAGACAAAATGCTGTCGGGCCAATGCCGAGGATGTGTCTGGGATCTTCTGGAGACACAGCTCAGAGTCTAAACAGCTTAAACTAAGATCAACTGAAAGTAGAGTTTCATTATATCGTGTTCAACTTATAAGTTATAGCTGATCACAATCTGACTGAAGTTAAAAAAAAAAATACATCCTTTAATCCAGCAGACACAGGACCCATCCCACAGAGGGAGTGGGGAGCATCGCTCCACTCTCCAGTCACTGGCTCCCTTACCTTCCTCAGCATCTCGTTATCCTGGACGTTATTGAGCTCCTGGGCGCTGATTTCCCCCTTCAGGGTGTACTCGTAGTACTTCCCGCTGACGTTCACCAGCAGCGTGGCAGGACTGGTCTGCACTTGGCAGCTCAGCGTCACGTTGTTGACGTCGCTGGGGACGTGGATGCCGTAGCGCAGGACCACGCCGACCAGGACCCCTGCGGAGGGACACGCACCGGTGAGATGAGCTGTGGCAAACTCCCGGGACGATGTCTTCGAGCACAGACGCAGCATCAGGCACGCCAGGATCCTGACCCTCTGCGCAGACGCTGAGCACAGCCACCACCCAAATAACGGCCCACAATAAACCACCCGCGTCCTCCCAGCCACCATCCAGATACCGGCCCACATTAAACCACCCGCATCCTCCCATGAGCCACGCAAATGCTCCAAGCTCGTGCTGACCTTCTAACACCAGGCACGGACTGGTCCTGAAGGTTTTTAATTGCTCAACAATCAGTCAGAACCTCGCCCTAGTGCAGCGAACAGCCGACACCAAGGGCACGCCGATTTTCTTAGGGCAAGCACCCTGGTGTTGCTGGCACACGGCTGGGGACCCGGGCAAGGCGCTGCTCACACGTGCCCAAACTGCGCACGTTGCACCTGGAAACCTGACGGCAGCACGTTCTACCACTACAGAAACACACCAAACCCTTCATTTTGGTAGGGGATTAAGAACGATACCGAGCAAGCACCATGAACGCTTTGAGGGCAGTGAGCACCCTTCCTACGACGCTGCAGCACCACAGCCTCCTCCCACCCCCGGCAGCTTTCACACCGCACAGCAGTGATCCCAATTTTATAAAATCCACAAAAGCTTCCCACTCCAGGCTGACCATGCAGGTCTGCTCCTCGCCACCGGCAAGCTTCAGCTCTGCACCACAAGCAGCAGCCCCAGGGCAGCCCCGCGAGCCGACGCTGCCTCCGGCTCCGCTGCTGCGCGGGAGTACCGTGGGGTTAATTTGCCAGCCAGCAATTTATACGGCACTTTTCGTTTGCAGCGCAGCCGATGAGCCGCGCTCCGAGGTCTCACATCCAGATTAACAGCATTCACACGGTGCAGGCTCCTCCGGCTCCCGCTCACCCGCACGCCGCGCCGCGTGCTCTCCTGGCAGAGCTTTTTGACCTCTGCAGGCTGGGGAGGAGGGATGTCCCACAAGACACCTTTCCACGTAGCCTTCAGCACAAAAGGGTTTGGAAACTCCTCGACGAAGGCAGCACTGAGCCGCCGCAGAAATCCCGGATCTCAACCCCATCTCTGAACCACACACTTATGCAGAGCTTTCAGACCTGTGGGAACTAAACGGAGACCGCAACGCTCAGAAGGCTTCTCCGTTTGCCTCCCAGGACACTCCTGCTTCTTTACGGTTGCCTTAATTAAGATCTTGCTCTGTGCTTTCCCACAGGCAGGGCACAACCCTGATGGAAGGGAACACCAAACTCTTCCTCCAGCACCATCTCACGGGAGCAGAGCCTGGGCAGGAGCTCCGCCACGGCCAGGCTGGAGACTGCAGGGCCCCAGCACGTACAGCATCCCCTGCAGCCAGTTCCCGACCTGACGCCTGGTTTTTGTCTTCTCTTCCCTCGACAGCGGTTCTCCAGGATGAGATTTGCTGACTTTGCCAATGGCCAGAAGAAAAGCCCCCACCTCCCGTCGCAGGGGATGCCATGCACAGCAGGGCCATCACGCATGCACCCAGGCCACGGGCAGAGGCAAACAGGGACTCACCGCTGCCAACGCACCACACCAGTGAGGCAGACGGCTCATCCCAGGGACCAGGCTGACGGACCTGGGAGCTGCACCCAAAACCCCGTCCCTGGTCACACAGGGCCCTTCTGCAGCACAGCAGAGCTGCTCTCGCAAAGCGACCGATGCTTTTCAGCCACGTACGGCCAGGCTCATCACGTGCGTTGGGCTTTATCCCGCACTGCACCATCGGTGCAGAATCGCCCTGGCAGCAACAGAAAAGGTCTCTTGGTGCATGGTCAGCTCCAGCAAGGAGAGCTGCTCCAGGGAACATCACACTGAGCAGAGCATCCAAGAGCTGTTTTTACACCAGCGACGCTACCAGGGGACACCAAAGAGGAATCCTTTTGCTTACTTTCCTGCTAGCCTCTTTGCTCCTGTGATCTTCCAGTGCTCTGGAAATAAAAGCACGGAAACAAAGGCAAGAACACTGAGATGCCACAGCACGCCTTCACGTGAGCATGTGGCGGCGGGGGCATGGCACCACAGCATCGGCACAAAACACCCAGGTTTCCTTTCACCCAGCAGATGACGACCCCCGAGGTACCATCAGAGACAAGAAAAACTCTTCGCTGGGATAAAGCAAGCTGCAGAGGGTTATTGACATCTGCTTATGACTGCTAAGCAGCTTTAAACAGTTACAGTGAGAATTCAAACGAAAGGGAGGAAAGCCAGACTGGAGACCTCATTTACCCTCTACAGCACCAGGTACACCACACTCTGCAGCCCTCCAGAGCTACCTGGGGTGGCTTTTAAAAGTCTTCTCTAAAAAAAAAAAAAAAATATTTATTTTAGAGCTTCATGTGGGAGTCAGAAACCCCCGGCAGCAGCAGCTGCCTGTCTTTTGTCAGCTGGAAAGCCACCCAGCTCAACGCCCAGGCTCAGCGCTTTGACATGAGAGGCAGGACGGACGGACATCGCCGCTGGGAATTCAGAAAGGATCCTGACTCACCCGCCTCTCCGCTCCTAATCCCCGTCCCCAAGCAGCGCTACACCTGACAGCAGCCCTGCTCCTCCTCGCCGTCTCGCTTACCCGGGCAGCTGTCCCCGGCCCCACGCGCCAGCCACAGCCGAATTCCCGCTCCGGCCAGGAATAGGATAAGGGAAAAGGGACGTAATGAGCCTACGATATCTGCCAAGACGGCTGTGCGTGGGGCTCCAAAAGCCAGGCATTTCATCTTGTGCTGTAACACGCTGCCTGGGACGCTCCCAGAGCTCCCTGGACCCGGGTGGGAAAAGACGCCCACCTCCAAATACACACACGCACACAGGGCTCGCGGTGGGCGAACCAGCCAGCAACGCGCCCGCGGCTCCCGGCGCAGAGATACCATCACGGTTACTTACCGCGCTGCTTAAAGCCAATTACTCGGCCGATATTACGATGACCCCGCCACCGGCCCCTCCTGCCCAGCGGTGGGTCTCTCCTCAGCCCTCCCCACCTACTGATGCTCGCTGGGGGCACTCGGGACAAACCCGACTCCGATGCCAAGGTTTTTCAGACACCAAACCCAGTCCTGGGCTCAGGCTACCTGGACCAAGCCCAGGGGACCCCGCAGGTCTCGTAGGAAACGGTTCAGCTTCTCTCGGTGCTTGAAGGGCCATTCGAGCAGCAACTCGTGAGCCGCGCCGCCAGTATCGACACGCTTTCGCAGCCAGAAGTTTTACAAAACCGAGCCCTGGGAGGGAGCAGGGTGGAGGGAACCTGACGCCGAGGAAGCTGCCAGCCGAAAGCTGCAAGGAGCAGCGAAGCTAAAGGCAAAGCTGGTAAATTAATTGAGTTCTTTTATGCAAAGTGCAAGAGATTATTCTCATTGCATTTCTCCCAACTTCATTAAAGAGAACAAAAGCCCATGGGCTTTTTTTTTCTTTATAAGGTGCTGTTGAACATTTCCGAGGTAAGGGTTTAAATGAAGACTAATATGTTACTGTTCGGCATGTAACAACAACGGAAGCGCAGGGGATCCCCAGGCGAGCATTAGTCTGGGCACCAAAAGGAACGCAAAACTTAGCGAGCAACTGCAGGCATCCTGACAACCGGCACTTCAGACCCACGCAACCCAGGGGCCAAGCGGGAACAAGCAGCAGGAAACTGAACTTCTAGAGAAGCTCCTGCCACATCCACCACCAGCCCCCGAGAAGAACAGAAACAAGATTGTTCATTTAATCATCCTCAATGTTGAGCACCTCAGACACGGGCGCCTCATTTGAAACACTGAAATGAAGCTTAGGGGCTATGAAACACCTCTCGTCTATCACCATAAAATTACTCCAGCCTGTGTCTGGCTCTTGAACACCAGCTCTGAGCCGGCAGCGTGATTTGTAAGATATAAATCCACCTGGAGCACGAGCTTATAACTTACGGTAAAATCACAGACATCAAGAAAACTGTGATGTATTTCAGCAAGAAGAGATGTCTGCAAAAGGTTTATCTGACTTCATTGTGGGGATTTTTTTAATTAGAAAAAGACAAGCTTTTGCAAATTGCTTCCCTTGCCCAGATTTCGGCGTCTGTTTCGCAGCCTGCCTGCTGCAGCACTTCCACATTTTCCGCGGACTTCCCCGGGGCTGAAGGCATCGCAGGGGGCCAGGGACAGCAAAGCAGAAGCGGTCTCTGCTTCGCTCCCTGCAGTTTTTCAGTTGTGGCTGTAAAACAGCAGCACCTCGGCAGTCCTTGGGAAATCACACACCCCTTTTCCTACGGCAGCTGTCACAACCCAAGAAGCAATCGCCAAAAGCCTTGACAGCAGGGAAAAACTCGGGATGTTCTGCATGACCTTACCGATTTCAGCAGCAACCCTCTCAGCACAGTCTGCAAAAGAGCAGACAGAGAAGATGCGTTTTACGGATGGGCAGGAGCCCGCAACAACCCAGGTCCTCCTCTGAGAGCAAGGGAAGCTCTCAGGTGGGTCAGGGAGAATGGAGGACCGAGAGGAAGAAAACTCCAGGAGAAGAAAAACAAGGTTAAGGGCAAGTTTGAAAGCATGAAAGGAACAGAAAGCCGGTGTGGCGGCGAGCTCCGGGGCAGCAGGAGCAGGAGGACCTTCCATGCTGGAAGCACAGCTCCTGTCCCGGGGAGGTGACCACCACTGCCCCGGGCAGGAGGCCAGCAACGCCGGCACCCTGGGGCTTGCAGGAATCCGAAAAGGCAGAGCAGTACTTTGTGCCTCTGGGCTGACGCAAGCGTCTCCACCCCTTCGTCTGGAAGGACACCTCCAATTAACTGAAACTTCGGATCACAAAAGCCAACGGCTCAGACGGGTGAGATCACAGCCTCCAGAGCCAAGCTTTCTGCTGGGCGAGGGACTCGGCCACGTTGTGCTCTGACCAAGCTTGGTCGCACATCACCCACACCCAGCGAAGGCAAGGCCAGCGCAGAGAAGAGACCCCAACCACAGCACTCCGCAGAAGGCACCTTCTCAGTCCCAAACTCAACAAATCTCGTCTAGATAAGGATCCGTGGCCGTGTCAATCACTGCCCCGCACAACTCCCAGACCTACTGTGGTTGAACTCCCAAGTCATGCCAGACAACCTGGGCAGAGCCACGTACGGCATCGCCACACAGCGGTTCAGGCCACTTCACACGGCCACGTCGCCTCCGTAAATCACGGGCCACCATTAAAGTCCAGCCAGCTACCAACGCGCTCCCCCGACCCACGGCCTCGCCCCGTTTCTGGTGGGAACACACATGGGGCGTCTCACCGACAGGTCCTGTCACAGTGGGAGGAGGAACCCCAAATGCAGGAGCTCGTGTGCACAGGTCCCTGAGCAGCAGGACGTCAGGTCCTGCGGGTCCCTGAGCACAGCACAGGGTGGGAGCGTCTCCCCAAATGGCCTCTCCACTCTTCTCGGCCAGTTTCTGGAAATTCGGGCGTGCTCGACACCGGGTGGAGATGCAACCCCCGGCCCTGGCATGCAGGACAGAAGCCTCCTGACCAGCGCAACGCCCGGTCTGTGCTGCCCCAGTCCCCGCTCTCACCCTGGAGCGGGCGAGCAGGACCTGTCGGTGCTCGGTGACACGGTTTCCAGGTCGCTCGGCACGTGGCAGCCCCCGACCCCCCCAGCTTCCCCCACGCCGCAGCCACCCCGCGAGGTCACCCGGGAAAACCCACCCAGCTCCTCGCCATCGGAGATTTCGGAGTGACGCGGCCCTGGCGAGCCCTCGGTACCCAGGGTTTGGAAACCAACCAACCAACCCACCCACCCACCCACCCAACCAACCCA
>Ga0065711_1043818_pt1 | contig 14496 bp, 7 predicted proteins | sample Hoacrofraction12_FD_59098 | JGI IMG/M metagenome (GOLD analysis project Ga0065711, IMG submission 59098) | Hoatzin crop microbial communities from Cojedes, Venezuela - Epithelial fraction 12 v2 (version 2) | ecosystem: Host-associated > Birds > Digestive system > Esophagus > Crop | place...
CCCAGGATTCCATTGGCTTTCTTGGCAGCCAGGGCACACTGCTGGCTCATGGTCAACCTGTCGTCCACCAGGACACCCAGGTCCCTCTCCACAGAGCTGCTCTCCAGCAGCTCCACCCCAAGTATGTACTGATGCATGGGGTTGTTCCTCCCCAGGTGCACAACCCTGCACTTGCCCTTGTTGAATTTCATCAGGTTCCTCTCTGCCCAACTCTCCAGCCTCTCCAGGTCTTGCTGAATGGCAGCACAGCCTGCTGGTGTATCCACCACTCCTCCCAGTTTTGTGTCATCAGCAAACTTGCCGAGGGTACCCTCTAACTCTTCATCCCGGTCATTGATGAAGTTGAATAAGACTGAGCCAAGTACTGACCCCTAAGCGACACCACCAGCTACAGGCCTCCAACTAGACTCAGCCCCGCTGATGACAACCCTCTGAGTTCTGCCATTCAGTTCTCAATCACTGACCACTCCTCTAGCCCATACTTCCTGAGCTTCCCTAGGAGGATGTTATGGGAGAACATATACACACATATAAGTTTTATATAGGTGAAATATATCCTGTCTGCTCTCAGAATTCACAGCTAAGAGCAGAAAAACGCATAAACGTCACTGATGTGCAGTCAAGAAAAAGTATTTTTTATAGTTTCATGAAACAGTTCCACAAGGAGAAATCATGCAGCTAAACATTACCACACAGAAACACGGCTATAGTAGGATAACAACGTATTGCATACATTGCATTGCAACAGATACTAAACAGTGACTGGGTTGTAAAATAAAGCAGAAAAAAGCTCCAAACCATCCTTCTCCTTTTCAAACAGCAGCAACAATCCTTATTGTTTTTCTGAAACATAAATTCTCTCCACTGTTCTCCTTCTCAGCTAAAACTACTTATCTGAACTCAAATCTTGTTACTGACAAACATTCAATACAATTAGGTAAATGAGAGAAAAAAGGGGTAAAGAAAGCAGTTCCTAGCAAAATAATAATAATAAAAAAGCAATTAAGTATTAGATATTGTGAACAAATCCATCAATTTCTGCAAACACTAAAACTCCACTCTAGACTGATGGCATGTATTACCTACAGGTGGAATGCTTACATTGTTCACAGATTTATTTTATTCAGATAGATCAAGCCTTTGATTATTTTCACCACATAGCCTCAAAAACCAGTCACACCAACAACAGTCCCTAGAGGCTGGTGTGCCTTTTGAGGATGAAGAAGACTCAATTGGAGAATGGCAGGAATGCTTTAAAAGCCAGTCCTGCCACTGATTTCGTACTGTGAAGCCAATGGCCATTGCCTTATCCACACTAACGCACATCAGGCAAGAACAAGACCATACAGGTGAGCATTTGCTGTCTGTCAATTAACTGAGTGCTACAGCAAAGTAAGCAAGCATCAGGTTCAGTTTCTTGTTCTGTTTGCTCAGTGCAAAACTGTGGAGTAAAAAAAGCATAACTGACTTGTAGCAACCCCTTTGGAACAAGGTTGTAGTAAATTCAGTAGCTTCGGAAAGGAATCCGACCCAGTACTTCAACCAAAATAGTCTTAGTGCTGCCTGTGACAGACTAAATCCAAGTGGAAGCACATGGGAAATGTGAACCAAAACAAAACAACTAATTGAGAATGCACCATTTTAATTATTTGTGGATACAGAAATAACAAGAACAAATAACAATAAAAAGATCTGCTGTCAATTAAATGTCTACTTCAGTTGTAACTCTAAGAAATCCTGCTAGATGCCACATGAGATTTTATTTTCCACATCTCAGAACTACTATACCAAAATATTTGGGGATTTACTTAAACTTTCAATCAAATATAAAGCAAATCAGATGTAAATACTTCTATAGTGGTTGGTAAAAGGCTGCTTCCTTAAGCACAGTTAATATTAAAGATTTAGGCTTTAAATGCCAGGATGCCATGACGGCTGCTTTTTAATTAGGGGGATAAGGTTACGTTTTACAATTATAGGTCTGAGATAACAAAATAAACATACTTCCCTTTCCTAAGCATCAGAGGCTATAGTAGCTCAAGATGAAAAAGATTCATGGGCAGAAAGGAAAGACTTTACATCTTTAATTTTAGCACACAGGATGTGTTTCAAGTAATGCTTGAAATCTCTTAAGTATCTGAATTTTATTCCCTAATATTACAAAATATCAAGAGCATAAAACCAAGTTTCTTCACTTTCAAACAAACAGAATAGTGCAATGTTACATTATGTTAAATCTATTTAGCATGCAGTGAGAAGCCCAGCACCCAATTAAAACCTGCAGTTAAGGAAGGCACATCATCTGTCAGCAGTAGGAAATACCGAGAACTTTGAATTCAGTTCCTCCATCCTCCTATTTCACTGCAACAGTGAAGTTCTATGAAAAACAAATTTGGCCTTGTGATCCTATTTACTACACTGTATAAGGAAAGCACTATAGCATGTTCAGGAGCGTTGCCATAATTAGGGGACGTGGAAACTGCACCACTGAATGAAAGCACGAAAGCTTGGACACTGGGTCCTAGCTAAGCTAGTCTGGGCTAATGCTACCGCCTCTCCAGCTATCACACCTCTTACTGTTTCTTATGCTCCCTGGTGCCTAGTCATGTGTTGTCTCGTATTAAGGACTGTATGTTCTTTGAGACAGGTATTGTGTAGTCACTCTACATTTGTCTGGCTTTTTGCATAGCCTGCGTCCTTGTCTATTAACAGAACTCTGTGGTACAAGAGTAATCCAACTAAATAACAAATATGATATGAATACACTGCAATGGACTCTGGAAGAGGTTATATTTGAAGCTTTGTAGGAGATCTCCAGGACAACTGAAAATCTTTATTCACCAAATACAGAAGGTGCCTCCACACGTGACAGATGCAGAACAGAAGCAGAAAGCATAGAAGACATATGAAAAGAAAGATTGCAGTTTCATCTTTTTAGAATAGAATATTTCACCTACAATGATCATCTAGTTGTGAGCAATACTTTAGATTTAATACTATATATGCATTCTTATAAGACCCCAGCTTCTGATTCATATTCACATTCTGTTCATTATCTCTAAGGGGGAAATTACTTGGATACAATCAATAAATATTCAAGCACATGATTTTGACAATGTAACAAGCAACACTGCAGCTCAAATGGAGGTTCATTTGCTTTTCAAGCATACCACTTTAGCTTCATGCATTCAAATAAAATGACAGCCTGACATATGGCTAGACTATGATGACACTTTTAAGTCATACAAGGGTTTGTGATATTGTAATGCAGTCTGAAGTGCATTGTGCAACTGATTTTTGCTACCTTCTAAGGCTCCCGAAGTGTTTTTTCTTATTACCTGAAATAACACTTCTTTTATTACTTGTCATGCTCTGTGTCTGGATTGTCTCTTACTGACTGAGCAACTCTCTTGTACTAGCTTGTTGTATTTACTTTTCTTCATTCTATGTAAGCCACAAAAAATACATCACGCAAAGGAAATTATCTGTCCAGTCAAATTTAAAATACAAAAATATAAAGGGAAGGATCAATAGGAGCAGTGGGAGATTTTGAAGATTACACATGAATTTTAAATAACAATTTATTATTAAAAAAAAAAAAAGAAGTTAACCATGAGGCTGAAAAATGATGTGATTTATTTCAGTGAAGGAACGAATTCTGAGACCAGGATTACCTTATCCCTTATCACATTTATTCAGAAGTTTTCCCGAGTTTAAAAGTTCACAGCAGAAATTCGTAACAGTATGATACTTCTACAGCAAGTCAAAATAAAAGCACTGCTTTTAATCACCACAGAAGCACAACCAGTACACAAACTACACTGATACGACAGGAAGAAAGAATGCAGCAAAGTACAATTTTCCAAGACCAAAATACGCTATTTTTAAAATTTAACTTCAGAAAAACTCTGCATTCCAGTTGTGCAGAAACAATACACCCACAACCCTGAAGGGGCACAAATACTGAGCCCATTTCTGTTTCTAATCAAGCCAATGTACATTTAGCCCTGGTTTTAGATAAGGACAAATGTATTTCTTTCCGGCCAAACATAATCTAACTTCTAGTCAACTACCTAGATCTCAAGGTCACATACTCCTCCATATTGCTTGGATATAAAGCGATCCTATGGAATCCTAAGGGAGATGATTTTGAAGAAGTCATGTGGAGGTATGGTTCACCTACTCTATCTTCCACCCCAATGAATTGCATGGAAAAGTCATAACAACTTGAGGCATTTTAACGTCAAGTAGTTTTAACCACTGCAATGACTGACACTATGTAGTCTAAGTAATACATATGTCAGAATGCACAGAGTGAAGATAAAGTATGCTTATTAAGACACATTTCCTCCTGTAGAATGAATGAGTACACTGAATAGTACTACATATAACCTACTGCAAAAGCAAAGCGCTACTTGAAGGACAAGAACTGAGCTGCACTGAAGTACATAAAACCTTTGCCTGTGTGACTAAAATGTCTCCCACCTCAAGGCAAGGAGTGTCTACTTGGCTGTTAGGAAGTACTTCCATTTTCTAAAAAGTACTTGCTTTTCTAAATACTACTCCATTTATTGCTCTCATGAATAACCATTACATTTAATATTAAAAGAGAGTCATTCTACTTCTTTATTCCTAAAAGCAAACAGCAACCTAACAAAAAGAAATGAATACTCAGGCTACTGAGTGATCTGACTAACTGAAGAGTTGTTTTTACTGTAAAACAACTTGAAAGTCATCTGCTTACTGCAAACCACCTCAGATTTCTCATAATAAAACCATCCTTTCCACCCCACGCTTTTGTATTTCCTGCAAGACTCAAGCATAAAGAAAACTGGACTCCAAACATTCAGCCAGAATATATGCACTTGAGCATTCTGGAATGAGGCCTAGAAAAATAAGTTTGTTTGTTGCAATTAGCCGTGAAGGAAAAACCTTTGGAGTTGGAAATTAATAGCTGTTACTTTAAAACTGAAACAGCATGCGTGACTCAAGCATGGTACAAAAGCTAATGCACCGTCTGCTTAACTTTAATGATAGGATCAAAACAAACAAGAGGTCAAATGATCTGTTGAAAAAGACATATTTCATTGGCCATATTTGATAAATTTATGGTTTTGTTCCCTTTGAACTACTACAAGGTTATTAAGTTATTAAGTCTTATTATGAAATACCCTACAGCCATGCAATATTAATATGCTTACTTTATTGTACTCTAGCTCATATGGCAACTGCTTTGGTTACTTCACATCAGCTAACTCTTTCTATAGGCTTTAAGACTTACTGACCTGCAGATCAAAACCAGATCAAACACTCCCCTCTGTAAATGAGATACATACATACATACATACGTATAAACGGAGGGAAAGACTGGACAGATACCTTTCTAGAACACATAGCAGGAATACATGCTGTTCCATTACCATAACGTCTCTCTATAATGCCACTGTTCGTAGTAATCCAGTGACAACAGAGGCCAGATCACAACAGCAGCAGTACCAGATGCTCTGTGCACTTTTGGAGTGGAACATACAGTTGCTGCCTTGCATGCAAGCTGCAGCCAAGCTGTAAGAAAAGCAGGTGGTGGGATTTACTCCAACTTCTAACACCTGCATTAGAAGTGGAACCTGGTCTGGCTCCCGCTTGCCAACTTCTGCTAGTAAGAAAAGCAGTGCTTTAACTGAGGTACCTCGCACAGAGGTACAGATTCTACTGCCTGAGTGCACTGCAGAAGCATCCTTCCCTCTCCACTGTGACATCTTGTTATACTTCTCGCAGACAGGGACCACAAAGTAACTAACCATTACTTTCTACAAGGTCATTCCTTATTTAGTAATTTTCAATGACAGATTTTACCTGTGAGGGAAGATAAAATGAAACAATGCACTGTTCATTCTTCTCAGCCATTTTTTATTAAAGGGCATTAAATTAGTCAAGTGTGGAAAGTATCTTGTAGTTCAACTTATTTCCACTGCTACTTTCATCCCACTTACCTAAGCTGTGCAGTACTGCTTCCTGCCAGCCGCTGACCCTATTTGGGCATGACGGCTGCTCCCTGAGGGCTGCTCCCTTCGCTTGTTTAAAAAGGGTCTTTAAATGGTAACGAGCTTCTGCTTCTTTCTTTAAACTCTTCTACGAATTCATACTTAACCTTATGGTATCTTCAGTTCCGGCTCATTCTCAGAACGACTTTCTTCAGCCTCCCCACTAAACATTCTGTGACAGCATGACTCTAAATTGACAAAGTGTTTCCGCTTAATGTAGAGAGTAATAGTTCTCAAATCTCTGTTACAGGAGAGATACTGAAGTCCATTTAAAATTATCTACTTGTAAATCTAAGAAACAGTCATCTAGAGGTATATGAAATAGTTACATGAAAAAGCAAGCTACTTAAAGACTGATGTTCTTACCACTCAGGTCTGAATGAGCCAGTTTTTATTTACTCACAAACAAGATCAGCATCTTCCCCAGGAAACATACTCAATTATCTTATATGAAGTGTTCCAATGGTTTCAAAAAAATGGATGCTTGAGGCACACAGTGCACTTACAAGCAGAAATTTTAACAGCAAAGACTGAAATTAAAAAATATTTTCCTCACTTTTCAGAAAAAGGAAAATTCATTTTCTCAAAGGAAAATCAATTTTCTCAAAGAAAAAAGTGAAAAAATGAGCAAAGACATTTTTAACAGCCTTATATATCCTCAGATATAACTCATACGTAGATCAACATTATCCCCCAAAATAGCAGAGTTGTTGAGGTTGAAGTACAAAATGTGTTACTCCGGAAGGGTCCACCTGAGAACATGTAGTCCAACCCCTCTGCTCACACAGGGTCAGCTAGGGCAGGTTAAGCCCAGGGCTGTGTCTAGTCGGATTTTGAGTATCTCCAAGGATGGAGACTCCACAACATCTCTGGGGAACCCATACCAGTGTTTGACCAGCATCACAGATAAAAAGTGTTTTTCTGTATTCAGCTAGAATTTCGTGAGTTTCACTCTGTGCCCCTTGCCTCTTGTCCCACCAGTGGGAACCATGGAGAAGAGCCTCTCTCCTTCTTCTTCATTCTATCCCATCAGGTATTTATACACATGGCTAAGATTCTCCTGAACCTTTTCCTCTCCAGGCTTAACAGTCCCAGCTCTTTTATACTCTATTCATATGAAAGAAGGTCCTGTCACCTTTGTATCTCTGCACTGGTCTTCCTCCAGTAAGTCCATCTCTGTCTTGTACTGGGGAGCCCAGAAATGGACTCAGTACTCCAGATGTGGCCTCAATAGGGCTGAATAGATAGGAAGGATCATCTCTCTTGACTTGCTGGCAACACTCTTCCTAAAGCAGCACAGAAGGCTGTTGACTGCCTTTGCCACAGGGGCATATTTCTGGATCATGGTTTGCCACATAGGCTCTTGGTGTCCAGAAGAACTCCCAGGTCCTTCTCTGCAGAGTTCACTTCCAGCCGGTTGGCTTTCAGCATGTACTCCTGTGTGGCGTTATTCCTCCCCAGATGCAGGACTTCGCGTTTCCCTTTGTTGAACTTCATGCGATTCTTCTCTGCACAATTCGTCAGCCTGTTCAGGTCTCAGAGCTCTGAACAGCAGCTCAACTCCTCCAAATTTCGTATCCTCTGCAGACTTAATGAGACTGTACTCTGTCTCACTGTCCAGGTCTGTTTAACTGCTAATAGGAAAATTTTAAGCAGTACTGGCACCACTACTGACAGCTGGGGTAGACCACTAGTGATTTAGTACCAGCTAGACTTTGTGTTGCTGATCACAACCCTCTGGGCCCAGCCACGCAGATAGTTTTGAATCCATCTCCCTGTCCACTTATTTCACACAGCCTTTGTCAGCTTGTCCATAAGGATGTTATGGGAGACAGGGTCAAAACTCTTAGTAATTAACATCCAGTGCTCTCCTGCCATCCACCAAGGTAGTGACCTAGTTGTAGAAAGTTGTCAGATTGGTTATGCATTATTTCCCCTTTGTAAATCAGTGCTGACTACTTTCAGTTACATCCTTGCACTTCATCTGTTTGGAAGTGCTTTGCAGGAAGACTCTCCTCCATCACCTTACTGGAGATTGAGGTGAGGCTGATCCGTGTGTTTTTCCCCAGGTTTTACTTCTTGCCCTTCTTGAACACAGGACTGACATTTGGTCTCCTCCAGTCTTCACTCATCATAACCTTTCCAAGACAACCGAGAGTGTCACACAATGGCATCAGCCATCTCACTCAGCACTGACTGGTGAAGTTTGTCATGCCCCATGGACTTACGTGTGTCCAGTTTGTTTCCTAACCTTGTCCTTCACCTTCTCCTCCTCCTCCTTCCTTGCTCCAGACCTACCCTCTGAACTCAGGTGCCTAGGACTCCTGCAGCCTGTCATACCAGCAAAGACTGGCACAAGACATTGAGTACCTTGGCCTTTTGTCTGCCCTTTGTCACCAGTTCCCCTGTCCCATTCAGCTGCAGGTTCATGTTTTCCCTAGTCTTCCTTTTGCTGTTTATGTACTTGTACAAGCCTTTCCTGTTACCCTTCATGTCCTTTGCCAGATTCAACTCCAGGTCAGCCTTGGCTTTCCTAACCCCATCCATGCAAGATCAAACAATAACTCTACACTGCTCCTGGGTCACCTGCCCCTGTTTCCACCTCTTGTACATATCATGCCTGAGTTCAGTCAGGAGCTCCTGGCTCATCCACATACCAATCAGGACCGACTCCTGCCACCTTTGCTTAATTTCCTGCTTGTTGGGATGGACTTATCTTGAGCTTGGAGGTGATTACTGTACATCAACAGGTGCTTTCAGGACTCTCTTCTTTCCAGTGCTGTAACCCATGGGATTCTTCTAAGTAGATCTCTGAAGACATGTATGGACTAGTATTGCTGGCTGTTGTGTTAACAATTACTTCTTTCTGTAAGCATTTATTTTCTATTATTTTGCTAACTTATAAATTTTTGTGAAACTAAATAAACTGAAGTTTACATTTCAGATGCTGGATATCATAATACTAGTAATGTAGGATACCCAGCATTGAGAACTAAACCCAAGGCAGAGATGAAGACTAATTTTGCATTTTATATACATTTTTACAGGTTGGCATGGTTTCAAAGCTTTTTGATTCCAGTGTCTTTCTCATATATTGAAGTATTTAACAGAGACAGGAACAAAATAAGACACAACACTGATTAAGGATTTTTTAGGGTGTGTAAAAACAGAAATACCCATCAAAATAATTGTTTGCATAATCATGATATAAACAAGCTGTGATTAGGATGTACTTATCATTTCATTATGCTGCTCATTATGACCAAGATATCCTGTTTGTTCTGCCTGTTCAAATAGAAAATAAAAAAAACTATTCATGAAAGCAATTCTTTACAGTGTTTCAAAAGGAAGCTGGAGCTGGTAAACATATGTTCTTATGGGAAATTGCCATAATCCTGACTACATCCCAGCAGGCTCTGAAAATATTTCTCACCAAGTCTCTTCTATAAAATCTAGAACACATGTACGACAGACTATGTTTCATATCCTTTTAAGGAACTTGCTAGATTAATGAAAAGGACATTACTTTTGCATTTCCTTTCAAATGCCTGTCTTTTGCTACAGGTATTGTGCAGTATTTGTTTTCTCTCCTATTTTCATGATTTCTGCACTTTCATCAGTCTGTGGAAGAGGCCATGAAAGTTTACATCTAGACCCCCCACCAACAGCATCTTCCTGTAGGCTTCTAATGCAGTATATCCAACACATAGTCTATTGATAAATGCATTTCATTACATTCATACCATTAAGCTCCTACCATTCTTCCAGGACAATTATCAGAGAAATCAATACAGTTGTTATTTTTTATGTAGTTGCTAAGAGGTATTGAAATTGATCTAGCAGTTTTTTTATTACTATTGACCAGTATGTCAAAAAGAACACAAACAGAACAACACAGCTCCCTTACTAATTGTCATTCAGCTAAATATCTGTAAGCCATTAAGGACACATAAAAGTCACTAATTTCTGGCTGGGGAACACTAACTTTGATGAAAATTTTAAAAAACTTCCATCTCTTGAAAAATACAGATCATTCTTTACAATCTAAAATGGACAGTATTATTTCCTCAGCTATTTTTTATTCACCACTACTTTTCTGAGTTTTAATCCTCTTGCATCAAACAAGTTAAATTCAGTTAAAGAAAACAAGATCACACTAGACGTGGAAACACTCTGAATGCAACCAGAGGAAAATTCAAGAAATATCTTGAACTTTTTATTCTAAATGTAGTTCTTTCATATTCCAAAACAGACACCTAGCAATTAAGTCTTCCTGAAGAGCTTGGTGATCCAGCATCACCTACTGTAATTATCTATTTTTACCAAAACCAGAACCAGTAGCAGTCAGAACTCTGCTAGGACTACTGTGTATGTTGTCTCTGAAAGCATGCATCATCTCCTCTCTCAAACGCTGCTCTTTCCAGAATTGTTTACCAGACAGATGAACAGGCACGCCTCATTGTCTTCTACTCACTGGAGCAATACTGGCCTTTATGATCTGTGCAAGTCTAAATTATGTGTTTAAAAGATAGCACAGATAATGAAAGGGAGTGGGTGTGCTTCTGCCCAGTAATTTACCACACTTGTAAAAAGTGGATGTAGAACTCCTTCATGCTGATTTACCAGTGTTTTACTCTCATTTACCCTGTATTAGTGGAAATAGCTGCAGAAAATGCAGGAGAGAGAAAGAAAAAATCAGTTCCTTAATGAACATACAGAAATTTATAACCAATGCCCTCCATGTTGAAGTATCCCAGATGGTAAGATTAATTTTTAAACCAGTGTGCTTTTCTTCACCACATGCAAAAATATTGCAATAGTATTTTTAACTTTTTGGATGTCAGTTGGCCACAGCGACTTGCTACTACAGTTGGAAACCAGACCACAGATGTCCTACCACTAAAGTTTAAATCTATCTCTTGGGTTTGACTCAACCCTATACATTACTAAAACAAACAGAAAAACTTTTCATTTGCACTTCTGCTACTTTCCATCCAGGACTCTACTGTCGAGACAACTATTCAGACTCCCCTGCTCCATTACGTGTGATTCTCTTCAAGCCCAAGATTTTAAGTGCTCTGCCTAAAGGACTCTAGCTACTTCTGTGGGTGTCACTGTTAATTAAGGACACATGGAAAGTAAATGAAGGAGCCAAAAAGCAGCCTTGCTGTCTGGAAAAACACCAGAATACATGGACATGGGTGACAACAGTAGGAAAAATCAGAGCTGGATAACAGGAAATGTCTGCAGCTGAGAGAAACAGTCTAGTGCCTCTTGTTCAAGCATATGAAGAAGTTGAATGTCTAAAATTAGCCTCAAATGAATTAAAAATCGGGGAAATTACCTCAAAGTTTCAAAGGTAATGGATAAACAAAAATACTACCAAGTATAAGCCTATCAAAACCATTAAAAACATGTTTTTTACATACTCAAAGTTCACTGAACAAGAAGTCATTCATAAAGCTATCAAATCGTATAGCGATCTAGAAAGTGAGAACTAGGAAGTTTAACAGCTACAGATAACAGATAGGGCCTGGTGATAAACCAGAATGGGATAACAGATACACTTACATACTGACTGATTTGTAACTAAATTTTTTACTCGGCGATAGCTTCATTTTTGCTCCACACCAACCACACTTCTGTTCAAGGCGACAAGAAAGCATGCCAAAAACAGATGGTTCTGATCTCTGGTAACTATTAACTGATATCCAACTCCGATTCCTAGCTGCTAGCCTTCAGAGGTGAAATTATGCAACCATATCACTTAGGATGACCTCTGAAAAAGACTGCAACTTAAGATACAGAAACTGTATGCCTGAACTGCTTATCACACAAAGAGAAGGACTCAGCTCTCACCATTGAGCTGTCATCTTCATTTCCAGTCCCACCAACTCCTCCACCTCCACTGAGATAGCCCGTACTGCACTCTTGAACTCTTCTCTAGTAATGACTATTGGGCCCACCAGGAACAGCTGTTACATTTAGTACAATCTGTTGACAGAGATTACTGAAAGAATGTACGGCCAAATACCACAATCTCTGTTTTTTCACTAAAAATTATAAAAACCAATGTTTCTACTCCTAGTTTTAGGAGACTGCAAAAGAATAAAATTAGAAACTGGGAATATATCTATTTACTGAGGAAAAGAAAACCTGAAAACATTTGGCAGACAGCAGCTTAATTTCACAAGCAAATATTTAGTTATCCACAACTGACAAGTAAGCAGAAAGACTGATTGGCTAGATTTGGTTTAAAATCTGCACAAGTAATTTAGCATCAATGTTATAATGTTTAGTTTTTAAGTAAACAATATAGTCATAGGAAAGCTTGTGCTTGTGGATAGTAGCATTATAATTTGTAGTTTTATTAACATAATTTTCTGCATCTATAAAGCACATCATCAGTCTTGGCATGTGACCAAGGTACAAGTGTAGTCACTTTACTGGGAATAAGTGCAGTTGACTAGGCAGTGTTGTAAGACTGTTCTTCCATTTTTTTCAACAAAGGAATATTTCTTTTACTGCTTCTTTTCCCCACATACAGATACACTGAAACAAGCAACACTCCACAGGTAGGATCTGTCCCAATTCCAGGAAGAGAAGACTTCTTTAATATTGTTCAGAACAAATCAGCGGTAGTTGCAACTGTTTAAGAGATTATTCCTTTTAAATCAGCTCAAATCTTTTCCATTCATTTGTTGCAAGGTAAAGGGACATTACATCTGGTGAGCAGGGAGGAACATGGATTTCCTGGTTCATATATCCTACTACACAGAAGAAAGCATTGCCAGTCCCAGAATCTGCATTGTGGAATACTGTCAAAGTTGGGAACCTTATGGGGTCCAGGATGTTCATATGGTGTTTCAATTATACAGATGATTCACTGATCTTTATCATAGCTGTATAGTCTGAAAAGAAACTCTGGATCGCAATGTTAGTTCAGTACTTAGCTGCTACTGACGAATACGATCTTAGGTTGCTTGTTATCTAGCAAATCTATCTTCCACAAAGTATACTCTTGCTGCTCAGAAGTCAGTTGTAACTCTCATGAATGCTCTTAGGAGATGAGAGATGATGTCTTGTAATTCCAGAAGAACTCTGACTGAGAAAAGAAAAGAGTGCACTGTCTGCAGCTGTCAGTCCTCTGTGAACTGGTCATTCAGGCTCACGTAAAGTATGAGTATCCCATACAAACGATCAGTTCTTTTTTGTGAACAGTTGCAATATCGTAGTAAAACCTTATGTGAACTACAGTACAGATACTGTGATGAACAGCCAGTTATTCAAATCTATAAATTTTGCAACTTTACTGCCTTAAATCAATATTGTGTTTAGAGAATGCAGAATAACAGGGGCAAGTGAATTCTGAATCTGCCTGAAATGCTGGATCTGACAGTCTCCAACCCTCATAGCCATGTTCTCAAAGTTCCGACCTTTCATGCAGAATTTCACCCAGTTTGGCACTCAAAGATCCAACACAGTCACAAGTGCAGATGAGCAACTGAGTTTTGTAGCAGTACCGTTCTTTGTGGATTTGCAGAAATGCATGCAGAGCCATAAGAAGTGCTGGAGAGTCACAGAGAGAAAATACCAAGCAGCTTATGGGAGAGTTTTGACAAGAGATTAGGTTTATCTGTAGAACTTTGAGTGGTAAAGACAATAATGTCTCCTCTAACCCATAGATTCAAAGACCAAAACATTTACACAGTCACATTCTTCCCTGCAAGATGACTCAACTTTCCATTTGCCTGCAAGTTAGTTAAGGCTTGTACGAATTCTCCAAAAACCCAGCAGGACCTTTTAAGCAGTTATTTCCATGCTAAGGAAAGCAGATTTAAGTAAGAGCTTTCAGAATCATATGGCAGTCTCACTAAGACAGCAAACATATATTGTTGTGTACTTGTGTATATATGGAAACCAAGAGTGCACATAACAAGAAATTCTACAGAGTATCATGCTCTGTCTAACATACTACTTAACCTAAAATTCAGATTTACCAGACAGGATTTGCTGCTAACGCAACTGAGATTCACCTACCCGCCTGAAAACTGTAGCTGCCAAATCAGTCAAGTCTCCAAAACTGAACTCAGGGGAAGGTACTTTAGCCCCCACAAGCTGTAACATATGTGCACTTTCCAGGTCAGAAATCTGAAAAGCTCCCTTTGAGTCTAGGAAAGAGCAAGCACTGACAGAATCACAGAATCACAGAATAGTAGGGGTTGGAAATGACCTCTGTGGGTCTTCTAGTCCAACCCCCCTGCCGAAGCAGGGTCACCTACAGCAGGCTGCACAGGATCTTGTCCAGGCGGGTCTTGAATATCGCCAGAGAAGGAGACTCCACAACCTCCCTGGGCAGCCTGTTCCAGTGCTCCGTCACCCTCAGAGGGAAGAAGTTCTTCCTCATGTTCAGACGGAACTTCCTGTGCCTCAGTTTGTGCCCATTGCCCCTTGT
>Ga0065711_1043819_pt1 | contig 14495 bp, 17 predicted proteins | sample Hoacrofraction12_FD_59098 | JGI IMG/M metagenome (GOLD analysis project Ga0065711, IMG submission 59098) | Hoatzin crop microbial communities from Cojedes, Venezuela - Epithelial fraction 12 v2 (version 2) | ecosystem: Host-associated > Birds > Digestive system > Esophagus > Crop | place...
CTGGACAAGGTCCTGTGCAGCCTGCTGTAGGTGACCCTGCTTCGGCAGGAGGGTTGGACTAGATGACCCACAGAGGTCCCTTCCAACCCCTACCATTCTGTGATTCTGTGGGAGGGGGTGGCTGCTTGCAGAGGTGAGTGATTGCTCAGAGAGGAGAGAGATGTCCTCTCGTAGGGTAAGGCTAGGGTAGGCCTCTACTGCGGGAAACAAATCTTGAAAGGCAGCACTGGACCTCTGGAGCGGTTAGACTAACACCAACTGACCCAGCTGGCCTTCCCTTACTGCATGTAAAAATGTCTGCTTCAGCTGATGTCCATCCACACTGTTTGATGCGCAGGGGGTGGCTTGGTCTTCTGTTAGGCAGCATTGCAAATACAGGTCCTTTGTCTTCAAAAAGGGGTGGTGGTCCCCGTTGGTCTTTATTTACTGTGTGCACTTCTGCTCTGCAAAACAAGGTGAATGGTTAGGTTGATTCCATGTGCTGTCTATCTGAGTAGTTCAGCTGGCAGCAGCTTGGCATTCCTGCAGCTGTCTGGCCAGCGTGTTTCTAGTACCTTGCTGCAAAGGAGTTGTTTAGCAGTAGTAGAGATCTTCCTGCTTTTCCGATGGTCTGTGTTTGGGTGTTCTTTGAAGAAAAGCAACAAATCACTTGAATTTCAGCTTACTGGGTAAAAGAATAGCCATTTCTGAAAGGAGTATGAATTATTTCTCAGTTTATTCCTGCTGTTGCCACGTATATCCAGGGTCAGATCTACCAACTTAGTATCGTGCAGTATATTGCTTTTATTTCCTGGTCCTGATAATCCCACAGGGCAAACAGATACAGAAGAGACTGCACCTCTCTGGGTTCTTCCCACGTGGGGTAGGTGATGATCTGTTAGAATCTAGCTGGTGGCAGCTGGTCACAGGCGCAGCAGCACCTCAGAGGTCTCACTGAGAGCGGAATAAGATGGGAGACCCTCATGGACTTCACTGAAAAAAAGATTGGTCAGAAAAGTCGTTATTGCTGGGGACTGTGTACAAGATTGAGAGGGCCTGACTGGAGTCTTAGCTTCCTGTAGGCCGTTTGTGGCAGAAGCAAGCGCGTTTTTTTGCTTGTAAATTGAAGTGGAATGGAATCGTCTGCAGTTGCTAAAAAGCTGAGTAAATGGAAGCCACTCTTCGCGCCATCTTTTAGTCGTGTTTCAGAGTAGAACGGTCGTTTTATGTTTGACATTTAGTGGAGAGTGTGCAAAGCCCAAAGTAGCATCTGGCTTTCAAAGACCACATTGAATGCAGTAAATGTGTCACCCATATGGTATGTATTTGCTGCTGGCGCCTTCCAAGTGGTTTGTGTAATGACAAGATCCTGTGCTGGGTTTGCGCTTGCTCCCCAAGGATTATTGAGGAGATCTGTCTCTCATTCTTTCCTGTCTTTTGCTAGTATCACTGGGGCATGCCGAGCAATACAGAAACTCACCCGCGTGCGAGTGGTGGACAACAGCGCCTTGGGGAACACGCCGTACCACCGGCCACCAAAATGTATCCACGTGTATAACAAGACCGGAGTTGGCAAAGTAGGAGATAAGATTCTTCTGGCTATCAAAGGAGAAAAGAAGAAGGCTTTGATTGTGGGGCACAAGATGCCTGGCCCCACCATGACGCCTAGATTTGATTCCAACAATGTGGTACTCATAGAAGACAACGGAAATCCAGTAGGGACTAGAATAAAGACACCAATACCCTATATCCTGCGGCAGAAAGAAGGAGAGTTCTCCAAAGTATTGGCCATTGCCCGCAATTTTGTATGAAAGCTAAGAAGGGTCTCTGGCAATCCTGTTTATATCCTTTCATACAGTAGCTGTTCCTTGGTCCTTTACTAGAAAATGCTGAAACTTGAAAAAGTTGAGGTTCATCAAGGGTCTCTCTTCCTGTTTAAGAATTACAAACAACTAGTTTAAATGTTGAAATGCCTTTTTTTTTTTTCAAAATTGCGTTCATTTGTTTCACAGAACTTCTGCAGTGTGTTGGGGAAATGCTGCTTCGCTCTTACCGCTCCGGTGGTGTTAATTTGATCTCTAATCATTAAAATGAGAACATGAAAATCCTTCTTGTTTTGTACAGCTTATGCTCTCTTTTGCCTATTTCTGCCTTTCCTGGTTCCCCAGGAGCAAGACACAAAGCACAGTCCCTGGCCCAGTGACACTGGGGGCTACAAACTGGCTTCACGTTTCAAAGAGCAGGAGAGATACATAGTGAACTATTAGTGCCGTGGGCACATTTAATAAAAGGATTTGTTTTTATGTCTTTACCTAATAAAAGTCTTTAGGAGGAATCGGAACTGGGAGAGCACGATGGCCTGCAGCTCTAGTGGTGTGCGGTTGCACAGGGTATGCCAGAGGTGGGGAAGCAGAGGTAGGAAGGGGAGGTGAGTGGGTTAGGTTTGAGATGCAGCCTGTGCTCTCCACCTGACCAGCCTCAGGAAACTGAGCAATGCAAGGGCTGGGTTCAGACTGAAAGGTCCACGGAAAGAAGCTTCCTTTTGGACTGCTTTTTGGGACCATGTCAGACATGATCTGTGATGTCGGTTGGTGAGTCTGGCTGTTGTCCAGCCATGCTTCCTAAGCTTGGGCATGACATTGGGTGAATGCTTCTGTGCTGCTTTTAGGGCCAGCTGTGGTCCAGGAGCCAAACAGCTGTCTTAATATGAAACCGAGCAGAGAATCTCGGTGCTTGTGGCAGGTAAAGGGATGTTGGGGCAGAGCACTCCTACAAATAGCAGTGCTGGGGGACAGGGTGCGGGGAGGCAGCCAGCCGGAGCCTGGCCAGCTTCAGGCCCCTGAGCCGACTCCACAGATCTGGTGGCAGCAGTGGCTGGCTGTGCCTTGTCCTTCCACCTCCCCTCACGGTTGTGCTGGGAGAGGTCCTCACTGTGGCCCTGTGCTGCCCCGATGTGAAGATCTGAGAACTGCAGTGCTGAGCTATTCCTCCCTTTAACTAGTTACTCCTCGCGGATGTATCTGCACCATGCTCCCCACTGTGGAACCCACGTTGCCCATGGAAAAGGTGAGCCTTGGATGCCCTCATACTCTCTTACTCCAGGTAACGCAGGTAAGAGTATACTTCAAATTTAAAGTTAGTCTCAACCTTTGAGTAACAGCACTGTCCCCCATAGTAAAACTTCCCTGTGACCTGGAGGGCCCCAAGCCTGTCTGCTGCCCAGGTCAGTGGGAGAGAGAGCAGAACCAACTGCTGCCAGCAGCACGTTCCTTGCTGTCGTCCATAAGCCAGTGGATGTTGGGTCTGCTGCTTCCAGTCCCCCGGAACCCCGCGGGTGTTGCCTGTGAGCCCTCAGCCTACTCGCTTCCTGGGCTTCTGCCTGCTGGCATTGCAGCAAAGCGGATGCTCGCCTGGCTGGTATCAGTCTTCCCGGTCTGTCCGAGCACAGCTGACTTCCAGGAAGAACTTTCTGTGCTCGGAGGTGATGTTTGTGCCACTTTGCTGCGGAGGACGGTGAACAAACCGTGTGTGCTGGTCGCATCGATGAGCGTGACTCGCCCCCCTCCTCGGGTGGGTTTGCCTCCATGTCACCGGGGCACGGCCTCACTGCTCGAGCATCACTCACCGCATTTTTTTCCCCTCCATTGAATTTATTCCCGGATCGGCGTGGGGATGCTCCCAGAGTTCTTTTTTTTTCATGAGCGCTGTTCTATGAGCGGCTGCCCAGCCCTTTGCCGATGCTCAGTGCCGGGTGGGCAGGCGCACCAATGCCCGCATCCCGCCCGCATCCCACCCCACTGGGCTTTGGGAGCAGAGCCGGGGCTGGGGCACGGGCCTGGCTGGGCTCTGCTGGGGGTCAGGGGAAGCTTGTGCAGGGCTGCCAGGTGCTGGTCTAACCGAGCCTGGCTAAGGGGTGGGAAAGTCAGCACTGCGCCCTGCCATCAGCAGATACATCTTCACAGCCCGCTTTAGGTGTGTTCTTTAGCATCTTCAAAGCACATCCCAGTAGCAGGCTAAAGTATTTGAAGTAAAAAAAAAAAAAAGTGTATTTAGGGAAAGTGTTTATGCCACTTAACAGCTCTGCCATCTTGCTTTAGAAAACCTCCTGCAACCTTTGAAAGTCACCTGATCCCAATAAACATGTAAAGAAATATTTATAGCTTTTTTATAAAAAAATCATAAGCCATTTGACATGGCTGTCATGCCCTTCCTGCAGACAGGAGGAGCTCAGACTTCCTTGGTATAACTCCTTTTGAGAAGAGAAGAGGAAGATTGCTTCCACTAAAGAAAGGCTGGAAAATATACTTTCAAATGTCACTTGTATGGGGTATTTTGTTTCTGTGCAAAGGCTGTGAACACAGTGGAAGTGGGGTACATCCCAAGCCGGAATACCCCGGTCCCAGCTAGCCTGGGACCTCATCTGAAGCGCTGCTTTACTGTGAGGTTTCTGCTTGGCAACAACTCCAGCCTTGAAGCGTCTCCCAGTAGGACCTGGGGGCCTGCAAACAATCCTTGTTTTTCTTGTCCTGGTCATAAGGTCTGTGAGTCTCTCATGGGATGCACAGACCCCGCTGTTTGGATATTAAATATTTCACAGAATATTTGCTAATAACTTTCCAGCGTTTTGCTGGGGAAGAGGTCGTGGGGAGAGGGCATGAGAGGAAGCGGGCAAGACAATGCAGCATACTTGAGATTAAAATGCGAAGCGATGCTTTACTTCTAAGTAAACTGATATGTGGAACTAAACCCTTAATCTTGGACCTCAGTAAGCAGACATGCAGACAGCAAAGCTAAGCATATCCCGCAGAACGTCTCCTGCAGTTTTTACCCATCTTTCGCTAACGAGGAACGTAGCCTCAGCAGAAATCCCTGGCCCGCGGTGACAACTCTGTGCTTGGCAAATCCCAGGCGCTGTCTGTAGCAGCATCGCTGCCGGGGGAAAGGGCCTGGCTTGTGGATGAGCCCTCAGCCTGCTCCCACCCATCCCACTGAACTTGGCCCCGCTGCGGCTGCGGGATGGCCAGCCCCTCACTGCCCCAGTGCTGCTCCGGCAGGAGCAGATGGATGCTGCCCAAGCTGATGTAGGTTCTGTGGGGTCTCTCTTTTCCTTTGAGCAGGCCGTATATTCTAGGTCTTCTCTTTTGTTTCGGCACAGGGGACAATACCTGTTTGTTCTCAGCTTCCAGGCTGGCTCCTGCTCCGCTCTGGATGTGCCAGAGCCTTCTGAGCAGCGAGGCAGTGGTGTCCCGGGAGCGGCTGCTGCGTTTCCTGGGCTCTGGCTTGTGGCATCCTTCTTTGGGATCTGCCTGAGACTGAGCTCTCTCCAAACGGGAGGCTTTTCCTTGTGCATCCATCCTGCTGGGAAATCAGATGTGATTTCCTCTGTGGGCAGCAATTCCTGCAGGTCCTTTTCTTCAAGGATGGCTGCAGGCTGGTGGGTTGACTCCATAAAGTAGGGAAGAGAAACCAAAACACCACTTACTTCAGCTGCTGCCAGAAGGCCATTCCTCCCCTGCACCCTATTTATGTTTATTATTCTGACATTACCATGATTTTATGTGGTAAATGGGAAAATTTCCCAGCGTGGGACAGTGCTTAGGAGGAATTCTGTCATCTCCTGTGTAGCCTCTGGGGGAGCTGCCACCCGCTGCAGAGGTAAGGGGAAGCCAAAGGCAGAGTCCTCCCAGGGTCTTCTTGCCCCCTTACAAATGTGCCTCCCTGGTCAGCTCCGAATGGGTCCCTGGGTTGGTGTCTGTTCCCGTGTGTTCGGATATGGGGTTTGCGTCAGATGGAGATCCCGAGAGGGTGCCTGTTCCCCTGGTGATGGTGGGGACTTCATGCCCAGACATTCTTCCATGGGAGTTGGAGGAGAGGGGTCTTTTTTTAGGGCATCCTGCATGGGTAGGGAGAGATGACCTTTGGGGAGATGCTTGCCTGGAAAGACATGTGACAGGGCTCTCTGGTGAGGACCGGGGTCTGGAAAGAGACAGGCGAGCACTGGGGATTAGCTGGCCGTGAGAAGGGGTGTCCCCGAAAGGAAGCGGGCGAGACAGATTATCGCGGAGGGATGCGGCGGGGAGCTGATGTCTTCCATCTGCTGGGAGACAGGCCCCGTCTCGTGGCCCCATGCCAGCAGGGTGGATGGACCGCAGAGCTGGGGGAGGCAGCTAGTGGCTTTGGGGGCTGGGAGGAGGGGGAGACGGCCCAAACCCCAGCCGGTGTTTGGTCCGAAGGGAGCATCGCTGGGTTGGCTGGGGCGAGGGCGGCGAGCTGCACATCCCGGAGCAGGAGGCTAGATGGCAATGTGGCCGTGATGGTGTGCCTGGCCGCCTGCCCCACGGCCCGCTGCCCCGCTCCGAGGGCCCCTAAGCCTGAGTGACGCGCCGGAGCCGAAATCTCCCTCCGTCAGCACGTTCCCCAGCCACTGGCCCGCAGCGGGGCAGCGGAGCCATGGCCAGCGAGTCTCCAGATGGAGACTTTGGAGTGACCGAGCTTGACCCGGTCCCTTGGGGAAAGACCTGACGAGAGCCGGGGAGCTGTGACAGGGGCTGAGCCCTGACTCCACGAAGGGGTGTTGAGTGGCCGGGGGTGGCAGGGTCACATCTGACCCCTGTGCCGTTTTGGTGAGGGTTAGCTGGAACTGAATGGAAAGACGGGTCTGGAAGCAGCGCTGTGACTCCCGCGGGCCTGGTAGCTGCTCGTGGCGGGGAGCGGAGGGACGCGGTGCCCTGCCGAGCGGTGGGATGCTGGCTCGTGGCTGGCGGGGGGCTGCGGGGCGGGCAGCAGGGGTGGGCAGCAGGGAGGCACGGCCCGGCTCTCTCGGGAAGCCCGGAGCTGGGCCACTCTCCTGATGCAAAACAAAATGGGTTGAAACCCCCTGCCTGGGGCCTTTCAGGGAGAGGCAGACGCCAAATCCCCTTCTCTAAGGGAGAGGCTTGTTCCATCTGGGCGAGCAGGCAGAGGCAGGGCCCTGCTGAGCCCTCCTGATGAGACAGGCAAGGGCTGTCATTTCTGTAGCTGTCTGCTGCTCTTCTGAACATGGCTGTGCCGTTTAGGATCCGCGTGAACCTGAGACAACCCGGGAACAGCTGGACCTGGGGCATTGCTTGTTTGTATCCTGCAGCTACTGTGCAAGACAGACAAGGGCAGGGGGAGAGTGGGCATAAGGGGGACTGGTATGGGCTGGACATTTGTACTGGGAAGCCCAGGGGGACTGAAGGGGACAAAGAGCCGGGAGTGGAGGGAGGAGGCCAGGGATGGCAGCGCTGTCAGCACAGAGCCCCGAGGTCAAAGCTCGTGTGGTCGCTGCCCAGAAGGCTCTCTTGTGAGTGAGTTAGCACAAGTAACTGGCTGCAGCCTTGTCAACTCATTTTCTGAGTAGTTTCTTCCGTTCTCCAGCATAAGAAATGGGGTGGTGAACGATACTGAACCTATGCTTAATGCTGTTGTGTAAATCAGCGGTGGAGCCTCAAGTGAGCTAGTGCATGCCGGGCTGGTCAGCTTATCTCAGAAGCTGTCAGGAGTAGAGGATGGGAATTTTCCTAGACCTCTTGCAGACCCACCCTCTAATTAGAAAATATAATTGGAAAGCTCAGGAGTGTCTAGCCTGGAGAGAAGGAAGATTAATGAGGACTCATGACAGGAGGATGACAAGAACGATGTGGAGAAAGCACAACAGGCACATCCATTCACCCTGTCTGAGTGTGCAGTAGAGGCGATGTTCAAAAAAACCAGGATGGTGCAGGAAATAAAATTAGCTTTTTTCATTTTTCCTTTCACCCAAAGCACAAGTTGCTCCATGGAATTCATTGCTCCAGGGCAGCAGCAAGCTTCACTGCTTAATACAGATCGAAATGACCATGGATGCTCACCTCCATGTCAGCTGGAGTGAGCGTGCTCAGTGTGAATAGTACCCACACCCTCCCCAAAAAGTTGGGAAGTGATGTGCCCAGTTACTGTGACGTGGACACCAAAGACAGGCTGTGACCTGGGCTTCTGAGATACAAGCTCACTTTGAAAATATCTGAGGGCTGTAAACTCCATAAACCTAATGTGGTGCTTCAAAGACAAACACGGAAGCACCAGGATATACCATGGACCAAGGCAGAGGCTATGAAGCAAATCCAAGATCGTTTGGTGTAAGATCGCACTGCAGACCTTTCTCTCCAGCTCAAATGAGCTGCTGTTCACAGTAAAGGCCTCGCAGCACTTCGGTGTGGAACTCGGGTGAGGGTGCACTGGTGAGCGTTCCTGAGGGCCAAGGCCAGGATGTAGTGGTCCCACTGCTCCTGTTTGGTGAGGACAGCCCTCTGCTTGCCCCGGGGCATGGTAGGGTGAGCTCTGCTGGTGTCCCAGCCTGCCAAAGGACTGCAGCTCTGAAAGGCTCGACGGGCATCCTGTCCCAGGTACTGGGATGCTTCCAGTGGTGACCGGCAGCGGCTGTACCCCAGGCTGCCTGCGGAGTGTGGGGAGAGGAGCTGAAGCTGAATTCAGAGCCCACCAGCTGCTCTTTCTGCCAGGATCTTCCAGGGCAGGGCAGGAAAAGGAATGAGCCAGGGTTGGACCACCCCAAGGAAATTCTTATCTCCTACCTCTGGTATAACAGTCCCTCCAGTTGGGTCTGTCCTCATACCAGAACCAAGAGCAATGCTTTGATGGGCTTCCTGGATGCTGCTCTGACTCCCCAGTATGAATGTGGATGGTGGCTGACATTCAGCCCTCAAAAGCTGAAACCTCCCAGGTACTGTAACATCACCCCATGACACCCACCCCTGGCCAACGAGGGCCTTCACGGAGCTCATAACTGTGGCCATGTGGCCCAGACTCTGAACCAAGCCTCCACCTCTGATGGGCCCTAGCTGTGACCACGGCATCCCAGTGTGTTTTCCCATATTAGATGCATCTCTTGGGATTAAAGGATTTGTTGCTCTAGCTTGTGAGACTGGGGGTTGATGCTAGAGGAGGTAAAAATAAACCTTCCTCCCATTTTTGGGACAATACGATGCAGGGATTGGAAATTACAGTGATGCCCGACGGGCTCTGAAATGAGGAACATTTTGTGGGTTGGGGGAGCAGGAGTTGAGCATTAGGGGTGGCATGCACCGCTGGGGACTGAGTTCCACCTCCGGCACCTGGGAGGCAGGAAGAACTCAGGTGTTCCCAGGCATCCTGGTCCTGCCAAGCCTGGTCTTGCTCACCCAAACAGGCACCCTATGCTGGGACGGGGTGAGGGGAGATACAGTGGGGTGAGTGACACCCAAGCCATGCTGCTGGCCCAGCCGCAGCTCCCTGGAGGCACTGACAACAGCAGACCACTCTTGGTTCACTGGGGCTAGCAAAAGCCAAACAGGCCAACAAGCATTTCTTATCACCATGGCTGGTGCCTCCCAGTGCTGCTGAACGTGCTTCAGGCCGTGCCTAGGCGAGCCCTGCTTGGGGCCCCCCGCGTGCTGTTTTGTCCTGACTTTCAAACTTTGCCCCATGGTCTGGCCCATGCTGTCTGGGATGCACAGGAGGCTTGGGAAGGCAGTACCCACCGCCAGCGCTGGAGAGGCTACTGCTTCTGCGTGATGAACTTTTGCGCTTTTGCTTTCGTGCATGCCTGGAGCAGAGAAAATGGTGATGTGCTGCCCAGCCATCCGAGCTTTGCTCCTAACCATGTCTATGTTCCTCTTCAAAACAAGGCGCAAGATTCGCTATGTGCATCTGGAGAGTGGTGGGAAAGGCTCCAGTTCACTGACAACACAAAACTCATTGCTCGGAGCGGCAGATAAAGTGAGGGCAGGAGGTGGTAGGATGGTAGATGTTATCTTTGCCCTTGTTTCCTGAGGCTGATGCTCGGCCCTCCTCCAGGAGGCCCTAGACAGCTCTAGGAAGCCTCAAAGCTGTTTCATGATGCTAACAGCAGTAAATAGCTGGTTTAACTGGCTTCACAAGTCTGCTGCTTTGCCTTTGGTGCCTTGGCTCTGCCTTGTGGAGGAGGGACAGGACCCCAGAAGGCCTCACCTGCAGTGAGGTGAGCTGAGGACACAGGGATCTCCTGGGCATCAGACCCAGACCCATGTAGGCAGTTGCCTTCTGGAGGCTTGGTGGCTCAGGCACCGAGGCAGCGGGGAGAGGGAAGCCAGGCCTGCGAGAGAGGGTCTCCAAACACCCACCGGGCTCTGCAGGGCAGGATCCATCCTTCACTGGCTCCCTGAGCTCCTTTTGCTGCTGGTGTCTCCATTCAACATGCTCACAGCAGCCTGCGTTTCTTGCTGGCAAACTCAATGGCAAAAGGCTCTGCCAACACAGTGATGGCTGGCAGGTGGTGTCTGGTGTTTCTGCAGAAAGTAGAGCAAACGTTAAGACTTTTAAGAATGGGGAAATGTGGAGTTAATGGGCTATCCCGTTCAAATTTTGGGTCACCTGAGGCTGGGCTGAGCTCCCTCCTACAACCTCCAGCTCCTCCTACGTGGGTGGCTGAAGGATGGGGAACAGGCCTGAGAGATCCTTGCCAGATGGCATCATGCGGGTGGGAGAGGGGCTGTAGGGAGGGGTGTTGCAAGCCAAGAGCAAAGGAGCTACCTAACCTGAGAGGCACATCCTGTGGTTTTAGGGCAGGCGTGGGCTTCTCCAGCGCTGTGCAGAGGCTGGGTGCTGCTGAGAAATAGGTGGGGTGCCATCCCAAGGGATTCATGAGCTGGTGCATCAGCTCTATGTTTGCTGCTCTTCAGGAGCCAGGCTTTTTGCTGACTGAGAGGATCCCACCTGAACTCGGCTGTAGCTCTGCTTTTTCCTACATGGGCTATGTGGGGTGGACAGAGGCTTTTTATCATGTCTGGGGATTATAGTTATGTAGTTTATGGTAGGGATGCTACTGTGACCCTTTAAAATCATGCTGTGCAGAACTGGACCAAGGATTTGTGTGATCCTCAGGGAATGTCTGAAGTACGGGCATGCTAAGAGAGGTGAAGATCAAAACCAGGCTGCATTTATGGCTCCACAATCAGCTGCTTTGTTACGGGGTGGGTAGCGGATTTCAGCGTGTGAGTGAGGCCTGGTGTTTGCCTTTCTTCCTCCACCCCTTCCTCGGGGTGCTCTCTTGTGCCCACCCCACTCAGCAATGAACAGGCTCAAACCAGGCTCAGGCACTGGTGGGACAACCAGCCGCCATGATTAGCCGGTCCTTCCTCTACAACCCTCTCACCCCTGCTTTCGCCAGGCTGTGCCTCAAGCCCACCCCATTCTCTCTCCCACGAAATCCGCTGTATCTAAGCAACCGTTCAGGCAAATAAGCCAAGTCTGATGGGTCCTGTGCCCTCATCCTGAGATGCACTGAATTTCAAGACAAGCCGAGGAAGGGGATACATGGCAGAGTGTGTTAAAGCGTGTACTTTAACCATGGACTTTCTGGCCCAGGGAGGGCAGAGGGAGTGCTGTGCTGCAGTTTGTGACCCTGCTGGTGTTGCAGACCCGAGGCAAGGCTCTCGGGGCTTAGCTGAGTGTGTGGGGTGGATAACTTCGCTGGGGCCAGCAATCTTCTCACCCTGGGGGCTGAGTTTGTTGGCCCAGTATCTGTGGTCAAGTGCTTAGCTGGCGGTGTTCATATAGCATGACCTTGCTGAAAACACAGCCCCCAGGCCTGCCCAGGCTCTGCCTCCGAGCACTGCTCGCTGGCCTGTCTTTTTAATTAAGTGGTGTTCTCCCCATCCAGGTGTTTGAATGGGCTTTGGGTTGGCTTTCTGCCAAGTATCGGCCTGGCTTGTGTGCTGGCCGCATAGGTGCTGAGATCTGGCAGGGCTCCACTGCACCGAGACATCAAACCCTTGCCGAAAGCCCCTGGTGCCGTGCAGAAGGGTTAACTGTCCACTCCTTCCCTCTCTGCTTCGGGGAGCTTTGTTCATTGGAGTATTAAATTCCACAGCTGTAAATAATCTGCAGCAGGAGAGATTATCAAGACCTTGGGAAGAAGCAGCTTTTATTAATAAGATCAGTTCTCCCTGCGAAGCATCACGTAGTCGCTCTCCACCCTTTCCTCGCTGTCTCGCCAGGCATTGCTGAGGACTGGCGGTGCAGCTTCCCCACCTCCATCCTGTGCCACCCATCCTCCCACCACGCTCCCTCCGTCTCGCCAGCCCTGATCGGCAGACACGGCTCTTCACAGCAACTGGTGGCACGAGCTAGAAATGCTCCCCGCTTTGCCTGAAATACAGTTGCGGTTTGACGTGGCCGGGCTGCCGCTAGCCGAGGCGGGGAGGCGGCGGGACGCATCCTTGCTGGGACAGGAGCGTGGTGCTGGTCACCGTCACGGCACCGGCCTCTGTGCCAGGCTGGAGTCTGCTCCGACTCCTCCAGGGGTATGGCTGCCGGCAGGCGCAGCGTGCAGGGCCCGGCCACTGCTTTCCACAGCTGTCCCAGGAGCAGAAATCAGGCCTGGTGGGTGTTTGGAGGGAGACACGTCCCTGGTGATTTAAAGCCACGTGGTCTGGTGTCTGGGAGCTTTTTTCTGGAGCATCCCAGGAACCTTGGATGAAGGCAGGAGGATCACAGCTACCCAGGGTGGACTAGTCTTTAGCCAGGAGGCCAGCCTGAGAGAGGCTCTTTAGGATGGACACCAGGGCTCGTCCCTCTTTCAAGCCTACCGGTCCCTGCGGATGCCGCGCTTCTATGTGAGGAAAAATCCCCTTGCCCAGTTCCTCCTCAAACCCTGCTCCCCCTCACAAGTTGTTTCTGGTCTTCTCGGCACATCCCCGGCAGCAATGGGTGCCCTCTGCCACTGCAGCTGGATTTGCGGCTCGGAGGGATGGACATCAGACCTCGTGGTTGTCCCCACCTCCAGGAGGTGGCTGCGGTGGCTTCCCACCACGCTGCCATAACCCACCTGGTGCAGGGCCCTCCCGAGCTTTTAGCTTTGTCTTCTGGCAGAGACGGAGAGCCAGCGTGAGGCCCCTGGACTCCCAGACGTCCAGAGGCGGCACACAGATATCTCCTGCTCTGCTGGGGGAGGGATTGCTATTGGGAAGCCGCAAATGCTTTGAGTTTGGGGGAGGGAGTCCCCCAGTTCACACGGGGGGGTTCAAGGCGCCTTAAGCATTGCCAGGAGCACCAGCCCGATGGTGAGGCTGCTGGGAAGCGAACGCCAGCTCATCCTGCTGCTTCCCGCTTTCCTTGCAAATCCGTCGAGTCCAGAGCTAACCCTAAGCAGGCACGTCGTCCCCCCGCATCACTCACGCAGCTCGCTCCTCCTCCCCACATCCCCACAGCAGCCCGTGCCCCGCTGACCACTGCATCGCTTTTAATTAAAACGGTTCCCCTGCGCTGCGCCGTCTGCGTGTCTCCGGTTCTCCCCGCTGGGCTCCGGCCGGAGGGACGTGCCAGGGCAGAGTATCACGTCGAAACCTCTCCGAACTGCAGCCAGTTCAGAGCAACGGTGGTGGGAGCGGCGAAAGCGTCTGATGGCCGCACCACCCCGCTGCCGACGACGGGCTCCACGGCAAGGGCGAGCTCTGCCCCGGGAAGGCCCGGGAGTGAGGAGCGGTCTCCGTGCGTGCGGAGCTGGGGATGCCCGGGGGAGGATGCCGACGCTGTGGGCGGTGTGGCAGGGTTCAGGGCTCCCGGTTCCCCGGGCACGGCTGATGCACCCGCAGGAGAACCAAGCTGGCGGCCATGCTCAGCGCTTGGTGGGGTTTGGAGGTCTCTCTCCCAGGCCCCGAGAGGAGCAAGGGTGGGATGTCCACGGGGGTTTGTAAAGCGGAAGAGGGAGACGGGTAAGTCAGGGTGTCCAAAGGATCCTCTCCTAAACGGAGACAGGCTTTTCCATCAAGGCTGCGGGGCTTCACTTGGGTCCCTGGGCGAGCGCCTGGAGCAAGGGCTGCTGCTCCCCGGGGGGCTTGGCGCTCACAGCCACCTCAGCTGAGGCCCCCACCTCCCCCTGCCCCGGCTTGCCCAGGGCTGAGGGGTGCCGAGGGTCCGTGCCCCCCCCGGGGCAGCACACGGAGCCGCTCCCCCCGCCTTCCCGGGAAGGGTGGGCGTCGGTCCCGTCCCCGGCTGCTGCTGGGGCTCCCCCGGGGCTGGGGTGTCGTGTGTGTGTGTCCCCCCCCTCCCTGCAAGGCGCGCGGCGGCCACGCGGTGTCAGGCTCGCGCCGGCCTTCCCGCGCGCCCGTGGGGCCCGGGCGGGAGGCCCGGGGGGAAACTGGGGGTGATGGGCCAGGCTCGGCGGGACCGGTACCCCCGAGCGCACCTCCCTGCAGCGCCCGCCCCCCCGGAGCACCCCGGGTCGGGGGACGTGTGCCGGGCCTCAGCCCCTCGGCTCCCCGGCAGGGAGAGGGGTCGGGGGGTTTGGGTTCAGCTCCGGGGATGCGGGTCCCGGCGGGGAGAGGGGTCGGGGGGTTCGGACTCAGCCCCAGGGGTGTGGGTCCCCGGCGGGGAGAGGGGTCGGGGGGTTCGGGCTCAGCTCCGGGGCTGTGGGTCCCCGGCGGGGAGAGGGGTCTGGAGGTTCGGGCTCAGCTCCGGGGGTGCGGGTCCCCGGCGGGGAG
>Ga0065711_1043820_pt1 | contig 14495 bp, 9 predicted proteins | sample Hoacrofraction12_FD_59098 | JGI IMG/M metagenome (GOLD analysis project Ga0065711, IMG submission 59098) | Hoatzin crop microbial communities from Cojedes, Venezuela - Epithelial fraction 12 v2 (version 2) | ecosystem: Host-associated > Birds > Digestive system > Esophagus > Crop | place...
TCCTGGGGTGCATTAAGAAGAGTGGCACCAGCAGGTCGAGGGAGTTTCTCCTCCCCCTCTACTCTGCCCTGGTGAGGCCCCATCTGGAGTACTGTGTCCAGTTCTGGGCTGGGCTTGTTTAGTCTGAGGAAGGCTGAGAGAGGACCTTAGAAATGCTTATAAATATCTGAAGGGTGGGTGTCAAAAGGATGAGGCCAGATTCTTTTCAGTGGTGCCCAGCGACAGGACAAGGGGCAATGGGCACAAACTGAAGCATAAGTTTCATGTGAACATGAGGAAGAATTTCTTTATTTTGAGGGTGACAGCACACTGGAACAGGCTGCCCAGAGGGGTTGTGGAGTCTCCTCTGGAGATATCCAAAAACCACCTGGACGCAGTCCTGTGCAGTCTGCTCTAGGTCACCCTACTTTGGCTGGGGGGGTTTGGACTAGATGATCCCCATAGGTCCCTTCCAACCCCTACTATTCTGTGATTCTGTGAAACTGTGGTAACTCGTAACTGCAAGTCTGAAGTGCGTCTGCTTTTTTCTTCTGCCCTGAAGAAGAAATTTCAATGAACTGGGAAAAAGAAAAGATGATGCATGGTTGGGATTCTTCAGCAAAACTTGAGCAGCTTCTAGAGGAGTGCACTATTTCCCCCAGGGAAGTGCAGGCCTGCGTGAAGAGCCGGCATTTTGACGTGAACTCTCCCATTTCTCTGGAAACCATTCCACACTGGAGCTTGTTAAAAGTGCTCACACAAAGGAATCAGAAAGTCCAGCCAGCCTTTTTATATTAATTGCTTGAAGCAGCTGTGTACCTCTGCACAGAAACTACCACAATTATGGGACTTTCCTAAGCATCCCTCAGCAAAGATTAACAGAAAAAAGGTGAGACTAAGCAAAGATTTGCTTCCCTAAGCTAAGAGTCACAGAAAAATGGTGAAACACAGCCACCTCCAGAACAGCAACATTATCTTCTTAAATAGGCAAACACAACATATAAATAGTGATTACAAAACCAGAAATCTGCCTGGCAGTCCACTCAAATACATGTCCCAGAGATTTTCTATCTTGTGACTCTTTTCAAAGCAAAGAGTAGCTTTATGCTTTTTTTTTTCAATATGTTCATTTAGATCCCATCAGCTACTACGTGTTAATGTGCTCCACAGGTTTCACTCCTGTAGTTCATAAGGGTACTTAAAACATCTGAGGCACAGCAAGGAACCCTTCAACCTTGTATTCTTGGACCAGTTCTTAAATACAGCATCATCTACACATTCTGTGCATATTATATTGAAGTATAACAGTAATTTACATCATTCAGCCATGTCACAGAATCACAGAATGTTAGGGGTTGGAAGGGACCTCTGTGGGTCATCTAGTCCAAACCCCCTGCCGAAGAAGGGTCACCCAGAGTAGGCTGCACAGGACCTTGTCTAGGCGGGTCTTGAATATCTCCAGAGAAGGAGACTCCACAACATCCCTGGGCAGCCTGTTCCAGGGCTCTGTCACCCTCACAGTGAAGAAGTTCTTCCTCATGTTCAGATGGAACTTCCTCTGCTTCAGTTTGTGCCCATTGCCCCTTGTCCTGTCGCTGGGCAACACTGAAAAGAGCTTGGCCCCATCCTCCTGACACCCACCCTTCACATATTTATAAGAATTTATAAGGTTCCCTCTCAGCCTTCACTTCTTCAGGCTGAACAAGCCCAGCTCCCTCAGCCTTTCCTCACAGGAGAGATGTTCCAGTCCCCTCCCCATCCTTGTAGCCCTCCGCTGGACTCTCTCCAGTAGCTCCTCATCTTTCTTAAATTGGGGAGCCCAGAACTGGACACAGTACTCCAGATGGGGCCTCACCAGGGCAGAGTAGAGGGGGAGGAGAAACTCCCTCGACCTGCTGGTGCCACTCTTCTTAATGCACCCCAGGATACCATTGGCCTTCTTGGCAACAAGGGCACGCTGCTGCATCATGGTCAGCTTGTCTTCCACCAGCACTCCCAGGTCCCTCTCCACAGAGCTGCTCTCCAGCAGGTCAGCCCCAAGCCTGTACTGGTGCATGGAGTTGTTCCTCCGCAGGTGCAGGACCCTGCACTTGCCCTTGTTGAACTTCATCAGAGTCCTCTCCACTCAACTCTCCATTGTATTTTTTAACTAACAATTGCTAGTTAAAATATCTTAAAAGTAGATTTTAAAGGTTTCTTTTCTGGATCCTTTTCTAAGAGATTCTAAAAATGTTGTAGTCAGTAAAAATACATTTCAAATTTGGAACATTAAAACAATAGGAAAAAGTTCTGTAGGAACTGTTGATATTTAGAAACTTTGTGATCAAAAGACACAGTTACCTTCATGCACTCCCAGCTCTTCCATGATGCTTTAGAATTTCTTAGAATAATTACTATACAGAAATTATCATAACCCAAAAGCAAAACTTGGGGTTGGAATAGTCTACAGATTTTTCAGCTTCAACATTTGGATGTCCGTGGGCTCTTTCTGTGCTGTTTGTGAAAATGAAACTCAACTTTATGATGATGTCATAATTTAGTGTATTTTCGTGTTTTGGTTCCCTGCCCCCACTCCTTTCCTCCTTCGTTTCAGGGCAAGAACCACCACCAGCAGATGTGTGTGCATTTTAGTTGTTGCCTCTTTGTGTGCAGATACTTACAGAAGAAGAGGCTGGCACCTTTGAACCTTCTATTTGGTTGCTCTGTTGTACAAAGTTCGGATTTTGAGACCTGGTGTTTGTCTGGCTCGTTGCTTTCTGCACCCTCTCCACTTCTAACATTCCTTTGAAATACAGAAATGGGCTTGCTTGTCAGTAGAGTTCTCATTGTTCATTTGGGCTGTGGTATGGTTTAAAGTGTAGCTCTTTTTTGCTGTAAAGACCACCAGCAGTGGCGGTTGCTGGACCATTCAGAAGACTGCCTATCATGCTACCTTGTATCGCTCCGTATTCCTTGGCCTCTGTTCCTACCTGTCTGCATATTTCTATGGGTGCCGTGTCTAAGCTTGGATCAGAAGGGAGAGGGGCCACAACTTGATCAGAATTTGTTCTGTGCTCAGTGGTGAACTCTGTGGTAGTTAATTAAAACTCCCACAACATTGCAAATGTCATCATGATCCAATAACGTGATCAAATGACATTTTTACCCTATTTACACAGCAAATATCTTATAGCTCCTTGTTGGCATGATATATAGTGTTGAAACTCTAGTTAGGATATCCTATCTCCTTTATTGCATTTTTTTTCTTCTTCATTCCATAAGCATATTTGCCTTACTTTTCGCCAGCTGCATGTCCGCATCCCAAACTTCAGAATTCCCTGAAACAGGAACCGTTTGTTCCAAAATCTCTTTCTGTTCTAAGAGGCACTAAAATCAGTGCTGGCCTTGTTCATGTGAAGCATATCCTACATCCCAGATTTTAGCATCAATTCTCTACAGCCCTTTGCAACCCAGCTTTGCATTCACATGTCACACACGCCTTCCTGTTGCTCCGTCCAGTCCGTTGACCTTTGTAAATGCGTTGTTTCTTCAGTGCATCAAGCACTAGCTGGAGAATTTGGGTTTCACCATAAGGAAATATAGCCAGTCTGTGATGCAAAAATTTTTGAAGGGCAACTTGCAGCCACAACTCTTCTCTGCCACAGTCCTCCCCTGTAGATCTGTCTCATTAAATATTATTAATAAAATTCTGCCACCAACTAGCTATATTGTTGTCAACTGCAGAAGTGGGATTCCTGGGAAAAAAATGGGCACGTGCTAGCTGCAAAAGTGTTACTTCTTCCTCTAAAGAAACAAGCCAAACCAAACCTTGGAACTTGCACTGAAAGCAACTTGTCACAACAGTGGGCCAACAGCAGGTTTCTAGAACTTGTCAAAATAGATATTCTGGTATATAAATAGAATAGAAGAATTCAGTTTAAAATGTTTATAGCTATACATTTTATATGAACTTAAACCACACACGAAACTGTATGCTAATCGTACCTCAGTACTGGACTATGAACCTCATGGTCCCATGCCTCAAAAATAATGGACACCCCACTGCAGAACACAGATGTGGGGGCAAGTTCCTAATGGGAATGGAGTCAGACTGCCAGTGCAATCCATTTTTTAATATAAAGACGTCCTTTTGTGAGTGTCAGTCCACTAAATTAGTTTGTAATTAAAACCCAATGTTCTTTTTATCAGGCTTTGAAATTTCAAATGCAGCGAGGCAGAAGTGCCTGAAATACTCTATAAAGTTTAAGATGCTGTAAGGTAAATTAATTGCTAGTGCATCCGAATTTTGAGTGAAATTTAAAATGGCGGTTGCTACGTGCTGAACTTGGCATTTCTTAATGAGACAAATGATTCAGTTATCTCAATATTAACTAAAGCGCTGTGAGGAGAAACTGTAGGAGGGAATTCATAGGCTGGAAATCGCCTTCCAGACTGTGCATGGGATTGCAGCCTTGCCCGTTGAGGTACATGGGGTGGAGTGTGCCATGACAGCAATGAACGGCGCTTTGGTATGAAGTGCAGCAGCTGATGGGCAGGGTGCAGCGTGTATTTGGTTTCACTGACATTATAACCCACATTTCTGCAGCTCAGGCATGTTCTTGTTCTTCCTCTTTTCCTGCTTTATTTAAACCGCTTTTTGCTCAGGATGGGGATAAAATGACAGAGCTTGTTTCAAAAAGGATATCATGATACTTCTTATTTGTGTAGTTTGTGACATTTGTAGCAGATTAGACCCAAGTGCAGTATAATGAAATAATATTCCTTGAAAGGCAAGTTTTGTAGAGAAAGGTGGTATCTTTTACTAGATCAGCTGAAACAGCAGGGAAGAAGTAGGTTGTCTGTCAGGCATGCAGCACTTTCAGCAGGTTTGACAAAGAGGCAGCAAAGTCACAGCAAAGAGCAGGGGATGAAATAACATTCCCTGTTACTTTTGAAAACAACTTTTTCCTTGAGAAATATGTGCAATAAAATTGCCTAGTAAATAAATAGAAGATGCCCCCTCCCTTTTTTTTTTTTTAAAGTTGATTTACCTTTTCTGTGAGAAATACTATTTGTTTCTCAAAAAATTCACATGGTCGAGAATGCTGTCTGAAAGCCAAAAATATCACTTGTAAATGCACTCCCCACTGCCTCTTAGGATTTGTATGTCTCCGGCTTTCTTTATCTTCTCTTGGCTGGGTTCCCAGTTTAGGGTATATTTGCTGTAATATGCCGTGGTCTCGCTCTCTCCTGGAGAGAGACAATGCTTGCATCATGGCAGATACAGCCCGGCTGGCAACTCCAGCTGGGAGAAGATATGGACACGTTAGAAAATGCTGCTGTGACTTGCCTGAAATGCTGTATTTTATTTAGATATATGTGCCCACACACATCACTGAACTTTCAGCATTTGGATGTGTTTTTTTACATTTTAATAATTTTTTTCTCTTGAAATCTCAACATCCTATCTAAAGAACATTTTGATTGAAAATGAGTGACCATCTATAGAGAGTAAAATTTGGACAGTGCTGTACGCAAAGCATCACTGCGTTTTTAGTAATTTGAAGGGACCCTATTCTGTATGTAGACACTGATAAGCAGTGGATGACTGCTTAGCTTTGTAACTTACCTGGTACCAGAAAAATTTAAGTTATCCTGTAGTAAATGCCATGTTCATGAGTAAGAGAGAATGCTTCTCTGCTGGGGAGAGAGCCTGGAAGGTCTGTGGATCCAAATGAGCACATTTATGGTTTTACGTGTGTTGGACAACGGGGAACTCGGTGGAGGGTGGGATTTACTGAGGGCTCTTGACAGATTTTTCAGTGTTGAAGGGGGATTTTGGGGAGAGGAGGAGTTTCAGAGATTATTGGCTCTTTTGAGTTTTGCTGAAATGGCTGCTGTGATGGTTTTATTGTACTGTCGATGCTAACTGTCACACCTACAACCTCTGAGAAGCCTCCTCATGTTACGCAAAACGAAAATAAATCAGTGGGCAGTTTGTGCTCTTCATTGCGATAAGTAGTTTTAAGGACTTTCGCTTCCCGTAAATTTAACATATTGCCTTATTCATTAAGCACACTGAAAGTGCCATTTCCTCAAGGAGAACGCCACAGACAGACACGCACATTTTCAGAAACGAAGCTGTGATGTTTTGCTGTGCTTTGCCAAGTGGCCGGTGCCAGCCTGACAGCTCAGGGCTTTCCCTCGAGAATTTCACTTGCACTGTGGTAGCCGAGTGTCTCTTGAGCTTAGCCGTGACTGGTTTGAATAAAGCCAAATTTATAATTAAAGGAGGACATTTTTATAATTTTTGTTATTTGATGTTTGCATTTTTTTAATGGGTTGAGGAGAATATGCTAATTGTGGTTCATTATTAATAAGCATGGCAAATGATATTTTCTCAGTGCGGTTTCCAAATAAAGCAGCATTCCATTAATCCAAACATTTGTTTAAAAATAGTATTTCTTTAAATGCCTCCCATGCACACATATGTACCAGCATTTGCCATTTCTACATGAAGAGATCTTTATCATTTCTGTGCCATTTTGTATTACTGAATTCGTGATCATACATTAATGTATGACTATGCCACGTTATAACTGTTAACTAAAAGGATCAGAAGATAGATCTAATAGATCATAGATCTAATGACAGCTTATAGTTATAAGAATAGGCACAATCGCTTTTTCAGAAAAGTACATGCTAAACCATTTCCTTACAATGATGTGAGGAACTGTATAATCTAAATCATATTAAACCGACAGTTCTTTGTTCTAGTAAATAGTTATCAATGTAGTATTACACAGTAATATTTTCACACTTTTCTCACCTATTAAAAGCTAGAAATACTTATTCTGTTGACTTGAGTAGTAACAGACTTTCTGTCATGTAAAAACGTGTCTACTTAATATTTCATTACATGCATAACATCATGATAGTTGAAGATGTAGACAACATGCGGCAGAAAATGCTGCAGCATATTTTAAGGAGAGTCCACACAAAAGCTAGTGCTAGGTCAGCAAATATATGTATTTTTAAGAAATTCTCAATTAAGGGTAAATGAAAACTACACAGATTGGGTTATATATAGTAGTTTATATTCAGGGAATGGGCTGGCTTAAGTTCTCAAGAATGACTTGTATAATTCAGATGTAAGGAGAAAGAACAGAATTGCTCACAGCAGGATGATATTAAAGCAAACTTTTGATACATTTCCTGATACACTTGTGTGCATTACATTTTATCACCTATCAATAAAAAAAAGAGAAAAACAGTATCTAATGGCTCATTTCATTTGCCAGTCATTCAAATGATTTCCTGCTAAAGTTTTGATATTGCCCTTTGAGAGATGTTATAAGAAATGGAGCCTCAGATGTGATTAGATCTTTGGAAAAAAAGTGTATTTCTTCCTGGTGGATCATCCCCAGCTGACTAGCAAAATTTATGTAGAAAATAGGATCCAGCTGAGCTCTGATCGCTTTATTGTGTGTTATGTTTCAGTGCAACTAGTGCTAGGAATGCTTTTAGAGAAGAACTTTTATGTGTTCTTTGAAAAACACAGGCAGCTGAAAAACACAGGAGAAATTATTTTTATATATAAATGGAGTCCCTTAATACCCTGTTTCTTCTTTTGTTTCTTATTTGGAACTTTGTTACTGTTATTTCTAGCATTTTAGTTTAGCTAAGTGGTTGGCTGGACAGGCATTTCCCCCACAGGGTGTATATCAACGCTGTTTTGTCCCAGCACTGTCTCTAAGTATTCAATGTATTTCAGTTTTCCGTCTGGCCCTCAGCACAGACCCTGAGAACTACTTAGAATAATAGAATCATAGAATGGTTTGGGTTGGAAGGCACCTTAAACATCATCTGGTTTCAACCCCCCTGCCATGGGCAGAAACACCTTCCACCAGACCAGGTTGCTCAAAGCCCCGTCCAGCCTGGCCTTGAACACTGCCAGGGAAGGGGCAGCCACAGCTTCTGTGGGCAGCCTGGGCCAGGGCCTCACCACTCTCAGAGTAAAGAACTTTCTCCTTGCATCTAATCTAAATCTACCCTCTTTCAGCTTGAAGCCATTACCCCTTGTCCTATCCCTACATGCCCTTGTAAGAAGTCCCTCTCCAGCTCTCTTGTAGGCCCCTTGAAGTACTGGAAGGCTGCTGTGGGGTCTCCCTGGAGCCTTCTCTTCTCCAGGCTGAACAGCCCCAACTTACTGCCTTCCGTGTAGGTATTCACAGAACTTAGCGTTGAGGAAGTAAAAGTTATGCTTAATGATCTTACTAACATCAGTTAGGTCTCAGTGATTAGCAATGTTGTTCACAGCTGCAATTGGAAGAAGAGGGCTGGGCAATCCCACCTTATCTACCTTATGTTACAAGGCAGGGGGTGAGGGTGCATTGACAAGGAAACTCCTGTTCTCTTTTGCAACCTCTTTTTTCTTTAGATACTTCCCTTCCCCTCCCATCCCTTCCCCAGCTAGGACAAGCCAGCATCTAACTTGCCCAGCACGTACAAAGCCTATGGCAGGGCAGTGTCTTGACTGCATGGTTATCAGCTGTGGTGACAGCTCCCTCCTATCCAGCTGTGTCACTCTCCTCAAACAGATGTGGGTTTACAGTTGTATCCAAAGGTGGCAATCAATGGAAACAGCACAAAATGTTGATGGTCGTATGATTATATCAGTTAGTGAAATTTAGGGTGTCTTAAGAACACAGTTGACAAAAAGACCTGGAAGGTGCTTGGCAGTGATGTCTTTACAGGGGCATCCTTTGCTAGGCCAAAATCTGATGCCGCTTCCCTGCTGTTCTGTGCTAATGGAGTAGGATTGCGTTGTACAAGACTTGGCTGTTGTGTGTTTCGGGTATGCAGAGCATTTTGTGCATCACCCACCGCAACAACAGTGGACAAAGATATAATATAATTTTATTGGCCTTAAATAGCCCTTGATGCTGCACAGGGAAAAGTTCACTAGATTTTGAATCCAAATCTCATGGCTTATTCCCTCCAAAATCTTTTGTCCTATCTACTTTTATCTGAAAGACATAAAAGCAGACAGAGCCAGGCTCTTCTCAGTGATGCCCAGTGACAGAACCAGAGGCAATGGGCACAAATTGAAATACAGAAAATTCTTTTTAAATGTAAAAAAACCCTTTTCCACTGTGAGGGTGGGCAGGCATGGGAACATATTGCTCAGAGAGGTTGTGGAGTCTCTGTGCGTGGAGATATTCAAAACCCAACTGAACATGGCTGTGAGCAAGCTGCTTCCACTGACCCTGCTCAGAACAGTGGGATTGGACTAAATAGTCTCTGGACATCCCTTCTACCCTCAGCTATTCTGTGATTCTGCAAAGTTATTATACACTAATTTATTTGCATATTCGAGTGTAATAATGAAGTGGTGTCTATGTGAGTAAGAGGGTGAAATGATCCCGTGCTTACAGTCTAAACTGAGACCAAATATGGATAGACAAAAGCTGAAGAATGAGTTCCCACTGACTGGTCATGGTTTTGTTATGATACAAAATTCTAACCTTGGATGGGATTAATTCCATTATTTTGTGACTGCCATTTAAATATGCTTAATGAGAAGTTCTTAGAGCTTGTTCAAATCTATAAAATATATTATACTTGCAAACCTATTTATAGACCTGGCTAAAAATACCAGTGCATGTAGGCATGTGGGTACGTACTGATGTTTGATATATTTGATGACAAACTAATACACATGGCTGGAGATGATGTGACCTTGACAGCCCAAGAATAACACTTTGGAGTCATGATAAGTATTTCCATTAAGACATCAGCTCAGTGCTCAGCAGCAATGAAGAGAATTATGAGGAGAAGTGTAGAGAATAAAGCAGAGGAGATCACTGTGCAGCTGAATGTTTCTGTGGTGCTCCCAGGACTTGAATGCTGTGTGTAGATCTGGTGCTCATCTCTCGGACAAGATACTGGACAGGGTTCAGGAGGGAATGACAAAGATGATCAGATGCATAGAAAAGCTTCCAAACAGTGGACAACTAAGCGTGCAGGGATTCTTTGGCCTGGAAAAGAGATAATTTAGGGGAATATAACAGTGGTCTACAAAATCATGGATAGCACTAGAAGAGTGAGTGGTTAGGGCCTGACTATTCACAGTTTCTGCCAGTATCAGAACGTTTGGCCATCACATACAGTCAGTAAGACACTATTTCAGAGCAAACATAAGATGATGAATCTTCATGTAGTAGGTGAGAGTCACGTGGAACTCCATATCAGAGGAAGTGGGAGAGATCAGAATGTTTACATGGAGGACTGGGCAAGTACTTTTAAAGATGTCAAGGCATTTCTTTGTAGACAAATCACTTTAGGCTCAGGAGATCTCCTGAGGTAGAAATGGTTGGAGGCTTGGAACATGACAGAAGGATGGAGTTGCCCAGTGCAGATTCTTCCACAGGTGTCTGCATAAGGAAGATATTAGGGTAGGGGACCCTGATGGATTGTGCCTTTGCTCAGCTTTTTAGAGGCATACCCTCTGGAGTTTTTCAGTGCTGGGTAATATTGCAGTAATTGCACAGCTGGATAGTAGCTCTATTTCAGTGTTAAAATCCCATGTAGCTTTTGAAAGGTTGGACTTTCTTTAGTTTCTATATCAGATTACAAGTTACAAAGAGACATTCAGTTGAACCCCCTCTGGCATAATTTGAGTCTTTTTTTGTGAAAGCAAGGACTTTTTAGATCAAGTGTCACAACTTCACCTAAGGCCAAAAAGGGATATACTGATGCCTCATCATTTCTTCTGGCATGTAGTGAAAGAGGAAAGCGCACCGCTAGTGCGGAAAATGGTAGTTGAGCCTCCCTACGTTGGCTCATGGGGGGTTCAAACAGCAAAATACGGCCCTTCATGGCCAAAGTGAGCAATTGTAGGACTCTGTGCTGAAAAAAATCTGCAGAAGTAACATTTGCTTCAGAGTATGTATTTATAAAGATGTTTTTTAAAGTTAAAGTTACCGGTTTGTGTTGTTTCAAAACCCCGTTTTAATGTTGCACTTTGTAAGTGTCAAGTTGTGGAAAGAACTCTACTGTCATGACAGAAATAATCTTCAAGTATAGTAAGTACCTCTGAGAAAAAAATGTTTCTTGATTAAGACATTGGTTTTGAACTCTGGCAGTCTAGCAAATCCCTGAGTTTCTGTATAACCTACAGCAGGCTTTCTAACTCAGTACTGAGCATTGAGACTGCTTAACTTTGGTGTTGTGTCCTCTTCACTTCACTGGATGTCTGGGGAACCTGAGTCTGGCAGCATAGCTAATAGGCAGTCTGGGTCACTCACTGCTGTCTTGTCAAGTTAGACATACAAAATGCAGTCTAAATATGGTCCTCAGCATCTCTTTTCCCTGTTTTGAAACAAAGCAAGTGATGTTTTTTCCTTACATCATTCATTTTCCAATCTTTCAAGGTTCCTTGGACAAAAACTGCATTTCACTCTGTTTCTTCATTGCCTGATATATGGGTATACACAGATAAATCATGTAATATGTGTGATTATAGTGTAAGTGAGGGAGGTCTAGTTAGAAATAAATCTGTCCAAGCTAATTTTCACGTAGTAGGTGGGACATTTTAAAGACACAAGAAAGCACCTAGAGTTCCAGTAGGGAAAGGATGTGCTCATGCCAGAATCAGGGAGGGAGAATGGTTTCCAGCTTGTAAGGACTCAGCTAGAGAAAGAGAAGGAGCTGAATACTTTTTAGGAAGCAAATGCAGGTTAGGAGGGAAAGCAGAGTGTACAGAGGCTTTCTTCAAAGAAAGGAGGACTATTCTGCAGGTCCAGAGTGACTGGAATGTTCACTGCTGACCTGTGTAATGATTGGTTGATTCACATATTTTTTCCCCTCTCTTAAATTAAAATCCTGCAAAAGGGGATAGAAATTGAAGGGGGCAAGGGACAATAACAGGCTCTCTAGAGATAAGCCTGGGGGTGGCACACCAACGTGCGAGAGATGGTGTGCTCACAAAGTCATTTGGTCAGCCAGCTCAGTGGAGGCAGGGGACAGAGAGCCATGCGGCAACAAAGACACAAGGGTTATTGAGGTGCTAGAAACCACAGAAGCACCTGAGAATGGCCACATAGAAATTGAGGCTTTTGCCCCCAGAAAGGGAGCGGGATCGATAGCCCAGCTGAAGTGCATCTACACCCGTGCATGAACCATGGACAACAAACAAGAGGAGCTGAAAGCCATTGTGCAGCAGGAAACCTATGATATGGTGGTCATCATGGAAACATGGTGGGACAACTCGCACAACTTCAGTGCTGTAACACACGGTTCTAAACTCTTCAGAAGGGACAGGCAAGGAAGGAGAGGCGGTGGGGTAGCCCTTTATGCTAGGGAGTGTTTTGATTGTCTAGAGCTTGATGATGGCAACGATAGCATTGAATGTTTATGGGTAAGAGTCAGGGGGAAGGCCAACAAGGCAGCTATCATGCTGGGAGTCTGCTGTAGACCACCTGACCAGGATCAAGAGGCAGATGAAATGTTCTATAAGCATCTGGGGGAAGTCTCACGATCGCTGGCCTGTGTTCTCGTGGGGGCTTCAACTTACTGGATGTCTGCTGCAAATACAATACAGTGGATAGGAAAAAGTCCAGGAGGTTCCTGTGGAAGATAACTTCTTGACACAGCTGGTGAGTGAGCCAACTCAGGAAAGAGCCTGCTGGACCTGTTGTTTGCGAACATGGAAGGACTCATGGGTGATGTAGTGGTTGGAGGCCATCTTGGGCACAGCGATCACAAAACGATAATTTTCGACTCTAGAAGAAGTAAGGAGAGGGGTTAGCAGAACAGCCACCTTGGACTTCCAGAGGGCAGACTTTGGCCTCTTTAGGAGCCTGGCTGCCAGAGTCCCTTGGGAGGCAGTCCTGAAGGGCAAAGGAGTCTAGGAAGGCTAGACACTCTTTGAGGAGGAAGTCTTAAAAGTGCAGGAACAGGCCATCCCCAAGTGCCAAAAGACGAGCTGGAGGGGAAGACGACTGGCCTGGCTGAACAGAGAGCTTTGGCTGGAACTAAGGAAAGAAAGGAGAGTTTATGTCCTTCGGAAGAAGGGGCAGGGCACTCCGAAGGACTACAAGGATATCATGAGGTTGTGCAGGGAGAAAGTTAGAAGAGCCAAAGCCTAAACTAGAACTTAGCCTGGATCATGCCATAAAAGACAATAAAAAATGCTTCTATAAATACGTTAGCAACAAAAGGAGGATGAAGGAGAATTTCCATCCTCTATTAGACGCAGGGGGAAACCTAGTGACAAAGGATGAGGACAAGTCTGAGATATTTAATGCCTTCTTTGCTTCAGTCCTTAACAGTAAAGGAAGTTGTTCTCTGGACACCCAGCCCCCTGAGTAGGAAGACAGGGATGGGGAGCAGAAGGAAACCCTCAAAATCCAAGGGGAAATGGTCAGTGACCTGCTAGGCCACATAGATACACACAAGTCTGTGGGGCCGGATGGGATGCACCCAAGGGTGCTGATGGAGCTGGTGGATGTACTCGCCAAGCCACTTTCCATCATCTATCAGCAGTCGTAGCTAACTGGGGAGGTCCCAGTTGACTGGGGGTTAGCTAATGTGATGTCCATCCACAAGCAGGGCCTGAAGAAGGATCCTGGGAAATACAAGCCTGTCAGCCTGACCTCAGTGCCGGGGAAGATTATGGAGCGATTCATCCTGAGTGCCATCACGTGGTACACACAGGATAACCAGGTGATTAGGCCCAGCCAGCATGGGTTTATGAAAGACAGGTCCTGCTTGACTAATCTGATCTCCTTCTATGACAAGGTGACCTGCTTAGTGGATGAGGGAAAGGCTGTGGATGTTGTCTGCCTACATTTTAGCAAAGCCTTTGACACTGTTGACCACAGCATCCTCCTGGCGAAACTGGCTGCTCGTTACTTAGATGGATGTACACTGTGCTGAGTAAAAAACTGGCTGTATGTCTGAGCCCAAAGAGTGGTGGTGAATGGAGCTGAATCCAGCTGGCAGCTGGTCACAAGTGGTGTTCCCCAAGGCTCAGTATTGAAGCCAGTCTTGTTTAATGTCTTCATCAGTGATCTGGATGAGGGGATTGAGTGCTCCCTCAGGAAGTTTGAGGATCACACCAAATTGGGTGGGAGTGTTGATCTGCTGGAGGGTAGGAAGGCTCTGAAGAGGGATCTGGACAGAATGGATCAATGGGCCAAGGCCGACTGTATGAGGTGCAACAAGGCCAAATGCCAGGTCCTGCACTTCGGTCACAACAACCCCATGCAACGCTACAGGCTTGGGGAAGAGTGGCTGGAAAGCTGCCCGACGGAAAAGGACCTGGGGGTGTTGGTCAACAGCCGGCTGAACATGAGCCAGCAGTGTGCCCAGGTGGCCAAGAAGGCCAACGGCATCCTGGCTTGGATCAGGCATAGTGTGGCCAGCAGGAGTAGGGAGGTGATCGTGCCCCTGTACTCAGCACTGGTGAGGCCGCACCTGGAGTACTGTGTTCAGTTTTGGGCCCCTCACTACAAGAAAGACATTGAAGTGCT
>Ga0065711_1043821_pt1 | contig 14495 bp, 5 predicted proteins | sample Hoacrofraction12_FD_59098 | JGI IMG/M metagenome (GOLD analysis project Ga0065711, IMG submission 59098) | Hoatzin crop microbial communities from Cojedes, Venezuela - Epithelial fraction 12 v2 (version 2) | ecosystem: Host-associated > Birds > Digestive system > Esophagus > Crop | place...
GCTGAGGGGCTGCCTGGGGCCGCGCGGGCAGCGGCTGAGGGGCGGCCGCGCGCCTCGCCCGCCCGCGGCCGCCTGAGAAAGTTACCGAGGAGCAGCTCGGCGCGGCCGGAGTCTTCGCCGGGCGGTTTGAAGACCGCGGAGGAGGGCGAGCGTTGCTTCCTCAAGGCTTTGAGGAAAGGCATTGGTTGGGTGTTCTGTTTTTTGGGGTTTTGTTTTTTTAAACGAAGGCTGCTAGCCAGGAAGCCTTTGCGGTGTCGGGTCAGCCTGAAAGCCCGTGGAAAGGAAGCAGCTTCCAGCTCTCCCTGCCTCTCTCCCAAACCAAAGTCTCCTAGGCGATTGCCAAAGACCAAACAGAACTACAGCAAACACGAGCTGAAGTTCTCGTGACGCCGCTGCTGATTTTAACGTGGCCTCAGATTTTTCGGTAATACTGGTGTGGGGAGGAAAAAAAGGCCCTGTGAACTACTTCTGGAACAGAGGCTTTACGGGCACGCTGTGACTCATTTGTATGGCCTGGCTGATGTGGCAAAAAGGTGGAAAAGCGGTGAATGGTTCGCTTATGATCGCTCGCCAAGCGCTCCGCTCGAGAGTCAGGTTTGTAAAGCTCACGCTCTGCGAAGGACGCCGGCTGGGAGTTAGGTAAAAGACTTCTTAATTAAAAAAAAAAAAAAATCCCATTTCTTTTCGCCATTAAAGTTTTGGCAGTGCTTACATGTGTAGCCTTGATCGCTGTGTCTGATTCTCATCCTTTGTCGAAAGCCAGGCTGTTTTGTAGGCTCGGGAATTTTTCAGTGTCGGCAGTGCTGTGGCTGTTAGAACGTGAACAACCTGAACCAAGAAATGTTTAATAAACAAAACCGGGTTTGGTGCTCTTGTGCAGTCAGGTCACCTGGACTTGCACTTGAGAGCAAGCAATGGGTTTCTTGATACGTTCAATAAAAATGCTGTCAAATGCATGGAGAGTTTAAACCTTCACTTTTTATTTAATATGTTTTTCCTTCAGGAAGAGAAAAATACAGTTGCAACTTTGTAATTGAGTCAATTCCTTGCTCTTAAAAACTTTTTTTAAAAAAGTTCCTGGCACAGGTATGCATTGAAGAGACTAGATGGTAACATTTAAGATGTTAACTCTTAGAGAACTGAGCACTATACATAAACCATTCTTCTCATTCCTGTAAGGCAGGAAGATGGAAAGCCTGTTTTGTACATAGTTGTCTTACCCTTCCTTCTTAGCGCGTTCATTGCTTAAGTTGCATTGCAAGTCACAGCAAACTAGGAAGAACGTGGCTTGAGTTGGCATCTTTCTGATCTTTGTTCTACTCTTCACGGTCTGGCACTGCTGTTAACTTTCTTTAAATTCTTCATTAAAATGGGTTAAAACGCCATTTTATTCCAGACCTTAGAAATTATAAGCAGCTTGTTCCCTCTGTGTGGTTGGGTGATACGTAAAGTCAAAATCTGTTTTAAAGGCTGTGGTTATTGTCAGAACATGCCTTCTTGCATGCCATGATCAGAATCTGGGGAATGTCAGGCTGCATGGACAGTTGTACCGGGATGGACCAGAACTCCGCCTGTCAGACGGAAGAATTTACCTGGGACGGGGCCTAAAAGCAGGACTCCTGTGCACTGATATTTCCCTGAAGTTCTGACATTAGCAGTTCAGGGACTTCCTGAGTTTCTCATTGTTTAGAAATCCTCAGTGGTATTTTTCTTCCGTGAGCTTACACGTAAACTTCTAGCATTCACAGAGTACTGTGGCAAGAGTTATGCAGTTCAGCTACGCTTTGCGTGAATAGCTATGTCCTGATGTTAATTCTGAACCTGGCTACAAATCTGTTTTCATCTGGTGCCCCTTAGCGCTTATGTTGGAAGAGTTAATGTGTAAATAATATGTACCTACTCTCACATTGCCTCTTGTGACCTCTGCTGTATTTTCCTATCTGCCTTTCCCTTGTTACCTGCTTCTGGGATATTCATACTTAGGAGATCATGATTCCTGTAAGACACAGGATATTAAGAATTTCAAATACCAATTTTATTTAGATGATAATATATTTAAGTAAACCATGGGGATTATTGATGTTGTGCAGACAAAATTGCTTCTTCTTTCTCAATAGTTTATTATTCTACTACTTTAATAATGCTATGTTTGCTGTGATGATAATATTACAATAATATTACGTTAATAAATTATGGAAAGAAGTTAGTATTGGAACACATGACACTTGGAATATTTGACATTAGTTGTCAGATTGTGCACTTACCAGTGAGGCTGCTAAAATAAGGAGTATAAATATCACTTCACTACATCCTTAAAACAATCCTACAACAACCAAATGCAAAATGAATCAAGGAGTTCTCATGTATGTTTTTGACAACGGATTACATCTCAAGTTTTCATTTAAAACCCTTGATGGGTGTACTGCAAAGCTTCCCACAGTTTCACTGAACTGTGTAAAACCTTTGTAGCTTGTTATTTCATAATTTGCTCCAGCAAGCTGTAGCGGTTACATACTTCTGCATTTACTGGTTGCCTGTTTAAAGGATCTCTTCCTGTTAAATTTCTTGCTTAAAAAATTACCAAGCTAAGTTAAAATAGTTTCAGTACCCTGCGTGGAAATGTATTTTCACTTCTCTTTGAACTCTCTTGTTTACAGAATTGTTTGGCCTCTAGAGCTACTGTATTTACTGGCTCTTCCAAGGCTGCCTGAATGCTTACCATTTATAAGCTTAGTCGAGAAGAGCCATGCAATTAAACTGAGTACTGGCTGCTACTTGGGAAAATCATTGACCAGAAGTGAAGGCAGTCACTGAAGGACTTTGTTATGGGAACATTCTTACGTTATTTACCCAAACAACATCGAAGTTGTTCCTGGCTGATGACATTTCTGAACTTTGTTTTCTGGACTACATTGTCTGGATGCATTAAGAAGTATGAATTGTGATAAAGCAAACACCTGCACCCTTGCTTATACAGTTCCACAGTGTGTGTGTGTGTGTGTGTGTGCGTATGCATGCTGTAGAGTAACCTTGGGGCTGGGTGGGCTCTTGGTTTAAAGAGTAATATAATGTGTATGAAGGGGTGGTTGCGCATGGCGATGAGAGAACAGTCAGACTTATGTTAGAAAAATAAGTGAATCCAAACAGAAGATCGGAGAGCAGGAGAGCTAGGGATATGCAACAGTAATTATATATAATGGTCCATGTTATGTCATACTTGCACACTTCGACCATCACAGTTGACTTAATGAAGTAGAATAGTTTGTTGCCTGTATTCAAGGATTGTTGTTCAGGGTTTTCTGTTTGCTTTTTTCGCTGGCCCTTGCAATTTTAATTTAGTGAACAGGGAGATTCATAATGTACTGGGTTTGCTAGCTACCTTGAGACATCAATTCTTTAAATTGCAGGGGATGGAAACTTTTCAAACCATGGTAATGTGAAAAAAGAAAAGTTGCTATAGCAACTCTATAAGAAAAGTGTACAGCTTCACAAGCTTTTTAGTCAAAACAATTAATTTGAAACCTTGTGTATCCAGAGGATTAGGCAATTGATGTAATGATTGATTTGGATGGGTAGTACATAGTTCGCTGTTAAAAGGTTCTGAAAGGTCTAAAAGATTAAATATCCAGGGTTGTTTCTACTTGACTTCCCTACACTTACGAGTGGATTGAACTGGAGTGGCGGATCAGCTAGTGAATGGCATTTGTGTAGTAAGCTAAAGAGTTGGTACAGCATACGAAGTACGTTTGGATTCATGAACTATTCATGTGACTGAGAGCTTGTGGTAAAAATCCTTACAGTTTGGACCAGTGGAATATGTTTGAAATGTGTTTTCTGTCACTTACTGCCTGTCAGTAGCACAAAGCCAGAGCGTATGGATGGGCTTGGATCTAAGAACGGGCAGTGTTTGGCAGGGCTCAGGTGCCATTAGCCAGTGGTTTGGAACTGCTGGGAGGATCCCGTTTTCCCAAATGAGATTCCTGGGTTTTGTTTTGGGTTTGGGTTTTTTTGGGGGAGTGTTTGTTTTTTAAAAGTAGAATATGTTGAGGACCTCCTAGAGAACAACTGGCACCTGAAATTGTACTACACGTGAGAGAGAATAGGAGACGAGGAGCAGGAGATCAGGCATCAGGAACTGCAGAAAAATCCATCTAGAAAGCAAGCTGTTTGCAACATGGGAGGAGTACTCTTCACTCCTTCACACTTAGCGCAGAGTACCTCAGAGTGAAGAAACCGAAGCAATATGTGCATATTTGTTCTGCCAATTGCTGCAGAGTAATTACATTGTGAAATTCAGCAGAGCTGTAGATACTTTAACGGTTCATATAGAAAGAGAAGATGTATGTAATGTCGCAATAATAATCCTATGTTTTAAAGGGTCGGTAGGAGTTTTGGGAGCCAGGGCAGCAGTCCTGATGGCGTTCCAGGTTTATGAAAGGCTGCATTTGCCCACGAGGAAAGTACATCTGACCTGCAGCTCATACCTGACTGCCTTGTCTTTGAGGGTTGCTCAGATTTAGGCTGGAAGTGGGGCACTGACTGGGTTAACTGTCCTGCTGGCAGCCCCTGGGAAGACACTGTGAATGTACATTGCAAATATGAAGGACAGTGATCCTTGAGTGCAGTAAATACAATATATTTGCAAGTGTCTGTTTTACTGTACGTGCACTGATGAAGTGCATCATGTGTATGATGAAAACGTTGAGTATGTGGATAGCTTTATAGCTAGATTTTGCATCTCTTTGCTTAATGCAAAACTGATATATTATGCATTCCATTTCAGTGACAAATTTATTATCAGTTTTATGGTCTCCAGAAGAATTCTAAGGAATTCTGTTTAAATGAGCACTTCAGAATTTTGGTCTAAGTGTATGGAAACAAGTTTTGTAGCCCCAATTGTAGTAAATATGTGTTTATGACTACATAAAAATACATTTTAAATATTTGTCTTAATACTGACATGGAACATTAAAGTACTGCAGTTTTTATGGTATGTAGTTTCACTCTCAGGAGATATATACGAAGCAAACACTGGCACACAAACTGCTTATGAAAAGCTTTTCATGCTTGATGTTTTCTAGAAGCCTAATTTAAGTTGCCATTGCCCTGCTTGTTCAAGCAGGGAGAAGGGACAGTAATCATGTGCAAGAGAAAACGACTAACTTTTAATTGAAAGCCTAAATTATGTCAGGACTGAGTGTATTTAAAAAAAACAACAAACAACAAAGAACAAACCACAACCTTCCTGCAAACTCATAAAATTGTCTTTTCTTTCTTTTTAACCAGTTACCAGTTGGGCCAAGACAACTGATGTAAGTTTATCCAACTCCTTAAATGGTTTCAGCTTCATGGGAATTCTGGACGCAAGAGTGGGCAGCAGTGTCCAGGGCCTTCAACACGTGAACTCTGGGACCCCGAGATCTCTCTCATTGCCGGAGTATGGGCCTGGCCAGCTGTCCAGTGCTGTAGAAGATTGTCATAGCCTTAAATCAGTGGATTCTGGTATTCCAACTCTGGAAATAGGAAATCCAGAGCCTGTTCATTGCAGTGTGTTAAATGTGAAGAGAAAGCAGTCAGAACCTGAAATTGTGTCTGACAGGGCTTTTCAGAGCGCATGCACACTGCCGTCTTATGTGCCTCCACAGTCTCTGACTTCTGAACATGACCATGCCGTGCGAAAATCCTCTACCTTCCCAAGAACTGGGTATGACACTGTCAAACTTTATAGTCCAACTTCAAAAACTCTGAATCGAAGTGATGATATCTCTGTCTGTAGTGTTTCTAGTCTTAGCACAGAACTGTCAACAACTTTATCAGTTAGCAATGAAGACATTTTGGACTTTGTGGTCACGAGCAGTTCAAGTGCAATTGTGAATCTTGAGACTGATGAGGCGCACTTCTCGGATGTTACCCTGAATTCCACTAAAGAGACCAACGATCAGAGCCAACAGGAGTGTTGTCAAGAGGCAGACGTGGACAGTAAACGAAAAATATTGGGACCTTTTACAAACTTCTTTGCCAGGTAATGTTTCTGTAAAATATATTTGTATTTTAGCAGTTGGATAAGTAAGTTCATAGGAGAAAGGTCTTGTGTGATATTCTACTTTGAAAGAGGTAATAGCTTGCTATTTTAATTTCAATAGGTGTTAACAACATATTTTTTTCTGTTCCGAGTAAGTCAGCAAATATTCCTAGGGACTAAGGCTCTGAATCCTACTCTGTAATATCTTTATGGTATATGGAAGCATCTTAGATCTTCTTAAAGGATTCCCTCTACACTGCAGTAAAATGAGTTCTGAACAAGGTTTTTTGGTGGCTGCTCCAGTGAGATCTTTTGTGATTTTGGCCAAGGTCCTTAATCTCATGTCCCATAATAGGTAAGTATAGGAAGGATCCATACCTACATTGAAGAGCTTTGACATCTAAGGATTCAGAAGTGGTCTAGCAGTGATGGAGTTTTTTATTGATCAGTGTAAGTGTATGAACCTTAAAATACAAATACTTGCCGAACACTTGCATGGCTACTACGATTTTTCAAATCTCAGTTATAGTTTTGTTAATACCTTTTGTCTTCATTTTTGTATGAATGAGAACATCTGACATTTTGTCACTCAGTTGTTGAAATCATTCGCCACTAAAGCAGTTACTATATGTGGCCCTTGTATGAACAATAAGGTATTCTAAATACAGATACCTAGTGAAGTGGTGAATGAGGAAAAGAACTAGTGTGCTTCTTGGAGTTTGGGTTATTGTTGGTGTTTTTTTTGTTTTTATTTATTTATTTAATGTCTCTTTAGGATATAATGTCTGAAGCATGGTAAATCTTGAAGAAGCAGTTCTAGAAATAAACCTTAGACAACAAGCAGAGTTGGCTGTATCTAACCTTTTTTGAACATGTGATTGCTTCAGCTAATGTTTTTTTCCTCATGTAAACTGTTTTTTTTTTTGCATGAGATGGATAGGCTGATAGAATATTTAGAGAATTGGCAAACATCATTCTTTGAAAGGCTGCCTTATTTGCAAAGCTTAAGAAAAGCACTTTCTTTAGATCTACTAAACTAGCTGAAGCCTTCATTGATTTTTATTCTTCGGTTAAAGTTAGACTATTGTGCAGCAGAACTTCAGTCATCAGTCGTGTTTGAGGTGCTGAAGCTTTTGTGGACCTGTGTCTGTTTGTTGCTATGGAACCAGACTTAATTCTGAAGCAAGAGGCTTCTCGGCACTTCAAAGCATGAACTTTTGTTACCCATTCTGGTAGCACAACTGCTACCTCAAACAAATGCTGTCCTTCAGCTTGGAGGGAGCACAGTGGAACAGGCTTATTTAGACCCTGCTCAAAGTAGGATGTTTAACCGCTTCTCGGATTTTCTCATCCAACAAAATAAATCCATCTGTCCAAATTCTGTGCTAGTGTAGTCTTTGGTAGTTTTGGCAGTGTTACAGAAACGGTGGTAGTCATTAGACTGAGCTTTTTAACCGGAATCTTTTCAGGCACATGGAATTCCAGAGAACAAAGGCTGACCTTACTAATCCTGGTCACCACCTCATATCATGGAATATGAGGATTAAGTTCAAACTAGGTGATCGGCTTTGAAATTCCAGGTGCTCTGTCTGTAACATGGCCTTTCATATCCTTCCCTTAAACATCCACTTTCTGCTCTGTTTTGAAAACAAGAGTTGCTCACTTTTTGCCTGTACTTGCACAGCACACACCTGTATTTTGTGCATCCATTCTCTTATGTTGTACGACCTAGCCGTGAGTTTCACAGGTATTGCACAAGCAGGGAGCTTCTGAGGTCCTTCCATGCCATGGGGAGTACTGTCTATATTTATGCTGTCAACGTTGTTAAGGATCAAAACATGCTGTTGCTAGTTTTTGTTGATATTTGCAATCTGCTGTCCATGGGGTGTAATTGTTTCCTCTAATGATCCCATACAGTCCCTGTTCCCTGGAGTTCTGTGGCCTTTATTACGGTGCTTGGATTCCCAGGGCTTAACCGAGTACTTCAGTAAATGAACTTGGGCCCTGCAGTGTTTTGTGTGAAAGTAACTGCCTTCTGGGGCCTTCCTACCTAGCTCACCCTGCACTGTGTGCCAGGGTTTGTGTACTGTGTTAGACGAGGAGGAGGCATTTGGAATAGTGTCTTTGAAGACCAGCTTGCTGGGAAGGGAGCTTCTTAAAGTGGTTTGTAAAAAGTCCTGCGGTGGTAGGTATAAACAAAGCCCCAGAGAGGAGCATGTTCTCAGCACGTCGCTCTGTGCTGAAAGGAGTTTCACTTGAGATTCAGTCTTGCAGGTTAAGTGTGTAAACCTTCTCTTTTTAAAACCAGTGATGAACTATGGCAGGAGAAAGCCAAATTGCTTTGGCTTTGGTCAGTGGCCGGCACACTTGTGCACAAATGTGGAAGAACAAGCAGTTGAGTGGTTTGTACACAGCCTTTCTACTTCCCAGCAGACCGATGTTTGTGGTGTGAGGCTGCAGTGCAAGGGCTTTCAGCCTTCATCTGCAGGTTTAGCTCTTTGAGGGCTCCTCTGGGTAATGGGGTACAGGTTTGAACCACTGACAGCAGAGATGAATCAGCTTAGATTTTGCTCAAGTTGTTGACATTTGGTAAAAGCAGAAACCTTGTTTCTTGGAATGAGAGCTGTGCTTGTATTGAACCCTGTCTGTCATCAGAGAATGTGTTGGTTTCTCTGAACTTGTCAAGACAAAGTTTGCTCTGGATATGTCAGTTAAGATTTGCAGCTGCCTGCAAATATAATACTGACAAAAATCAGATGCCTCTGGTTCTTGGTAACATGCACCTAAGCTGGCTATGTATCATTTAAGGGTAAATCTTCTATGGTATCAAGAACATGCTTAGAGAAGCACCTGCTTTGGAATGTTAAATTATTTCTTGGATCTCTGTAGATTTATTTTTCCTTGTGAGACCATATGCATGTGTGCACGTGCACTGTGCATGAGGCTGTGTGTTCCATGTCACTTGTGGTAATAATGACTGTGATGTAAGTGTTGGTGTTGGCTGAGGGCTGTGGTAGAACATTGAGTTACAGAGGAGATCGAAGAAAGGAGAACCCCACTTGCCTGTCCATCCGTGCACTTTCAAGGGCACTTGGGAATGGAGTGGTCCTGCCCTGCCTTCTTGGGCACTGTGGTGAAGAAAGTTTCCTGGACTGCACCTCTGGCTCAGTGGCTCTCTTCAGCCATTTGAGACTCTGAAAGGTGTGGTTGTTCCCTCAGGTTGTTATATGCTTCTTTGGGTGTGGCAGGAACATCCAAAGTGGGAAAGAGAGACTGCTTTCTTGCTTGTGTATGCATTGCTTTTCTCTTGAAAGAGCTTAAGGCATCACAGGCACAGTGCTAGGTGGAGTACCAGTGCTCTCATTAGGCTCCAGGTTAGCACATGAAAATCGATTATTGCTTCTGAAAGCAGCTGTAATGCTGACTGCTAACAAAGAAGCCTGACACCTTGGTGGTTTTCAAGTGTCGCGTGTACTTGTATCAGCTCTGAAAGGCTGGAAGTCTTTCATATAAAGCATGAGTTTGAATTAATTTCCTTCGTTTGAATATATGCATGCAGGAACTTGGCTTGAGAAATAGTGTGAGCAAATAATTGACTGGTAGACTGAAGAATCGGTGGCTTGTCTGTCCCTTTGCCCTAGTGACCCGGAGTGGTGTGGGTTAATGAGTTTTACCTTTGGACTTTGCTTCTCTGCAGTGCTGCTGAAACACAGAGTTTTTAAATGCTAGGATTTTTAAACAGCTTTGCTGAATCAGAACTGTTGTGATCTTACTGTAGAAGTTGTATTTTTCATTTATCATTTTGGAGAGCGAGGATGAGGCTTTTTATGGTTATGCACAAAAGGATCGTAAAAAGGACTAGGACTATGTTCAGCGAAATAATAAGTGATGCAGTTCCCTTCTTTTTGAATGGACTACAAGAATCCAAAGTCTTTATTTAGTCCACTGCTGTGGATATTGTCTATTTTTCCAGGAATCTGGTTCATCTTTCTTTTTTTTTTTATTTGAATGTTCTAAGTAGCAGGATCTCAGGAAACCTCTACAGAGAATAGGGACTACATGTGAAATAAAGGGCTTTAAGAAGAATATGTTTTACTGTTTCCAAAGAATCTCTGTATTTCTGATAGAAAGCTGCTGAAGCAGGATTGGCATCCTATACCATACATAGAAGCACAAACCTAGTCCAGACTGTGGCCTTGTAGTCTGAGAAGAAAAAGGGCTTAAGTGTCACAGTGGTAACTACTGGTTTCAGCATTAAATTTGAAATCATGCAGGTCTTACATTTATATCACATACACACACACATACATGTTTTGGGGTGACTGGTCACATTTAATTGGGAGTTCTGAGTTTAAGGAATGAGGTCCATTGATACCATAGATAAGTCATGTGTGTTAATGAATAGGACCTTTTCATAATGCCATTTGTTGCTTTTAATGACAGGCCAGCTTATTGGGTTTGTCTAATTTTGGTGTTGAAAGGAAGGTGGAACAAGGAGCATTGTACTGTTGATTTCCCCAAAAAGGGAATTCAGTGATCACAGAAGGGAAGAGAAAGGATTAAAATAATTTTGATTCGGTAATTGGTGATATTAAACTTTACATGTAATGTTGTCTCCTCTTCTGTGCATGTTTTATGTGAAATGAAGCCTGTTAGAGTATAGGCTGTTCAGGAGGAGGTAGGCTGAGAACAGGACTGAAGTGTGTAGGAGGAGGGACAGAAAGAGCTGGGTGTGTTGTGGGGGAGGATATGAGTACTCTGCTTCTAACCGCAAATGAACAAACCCTAGCTGAGCTGCAGGTGGAGTCGTTCAGAAGCTGGGAGGGAGGACTCCCGAAACCCAGCCTCTGACAGAGGGAACCCGCACAGGCACCCAGCGCGGGCTTCCTGGGGCTGCGGTTGCCTGACCCCCTGGCATTCACTCTCCTGGAGGGAAAAGAGGAGTTCAATGGCAGTTTCATCCCTCCCCACTACTTTATCTGGGTGCATTTTGAGCTAATTGTTGTCAATAACGGGCATTTACAAAGGCTGGGGAGAGAGGAAGGCAAACAAGCTTATGTTTTAGTGGTGTGGGAAGCACTGAGAATCTGTATTAGCAGATGATGCTGGAAACAATACTTCAGCAGCCCATGAGGCATTCAGGCATGCTCATCTGATGATCAGTGCTTTAGTCTTCATGATGTGGTTTTGAATACTACTTATTTGAAAGTCGGCTTTCTGTCTGCTTGAAACAAAAGACTAGTGGTCCTCTCCTTGCTATCACTTACTGTCACGTCTCTGCGTAGAGCAAAAGAAAAGTAACAGATTTTTTGTGAAATAAACATTCTCTCTCAAAGCAGATCTTCCATAGGTACAAACTTTGGGTTCTACAATGACAACGGCCTTTTCTTTTGATAAAGGTTGAAAATGGAATGATACAGCTTTCAGAATTGCTATGCTCTAGTTCCCTGTGTCGAGTTTTGAACTTTGTCCTGTGGCCTGTTTTTCACTGGATGTTGAACTGAAACTATTTGTGTTAATTTTAATTCCTATTTTCCCTTGATAGGTGAAATAAATCTAACTTTTGTTTAGAATTATTGTTCTATTAGATCTTCCTTAAATTTTGCACTAAATCTTACTTGATGTGCAGCCCTTTATTCTAAAGGGAAGTTGCTTTTGCAGATAAAACCTGCTGTATTTAAACACCTATTTGTGTGAAACTGTTTTCAGTTACTCAACAGCAAAACTATAAGAGGCTTGTTGGAAGTTATTTGTTCATCATGGTTTAACCCCAGCTGGCAACTAAGCACCATGCAGGCGCTTGCTCACCACCCCCATCCACCTGCTGTGGGCTGGGGAGAATGGGGGAAAAAAAAGTAAAACTTGTGGGTTGAGATAGACAGTTTGATAGGAAAGCAAAGGAAGAGATTATAATCATAACAATAATAGTAATAAGAATATGTACAAAACAAGTGATGCGCAATTCAGTTGCTCCCCACCCGATGAACAATACCCAGCCCGTCCCTGACCAGCGATCACTGCCCCCTGCCAGCTCCCCCAGCTCATATGCTGAGCATGACGTCATATGGTATGGAATATCCCCTTTGGTCCGTGGGGTCAGTTGTCCTAGCTCTGTCCCTTCCCAGCGTCTTGTGCACTGGGCAGCGTGAGAAGCTGAAAAGTCCTTGACTGCCTTGCAACAACTAGAAACATCAGTATGTTACCAACAGTGTTTTCATCCCCAAACCAAAACACAGCGCTACACCAGATACCAGAAAGGAAATTAACTCTACCCCAGCTGAAACTAGGACAGTAAGATAAATGAAAATCTGCTCGTCAGTACTTTGAGTTTGGGGTTTTTTTAGCAATGATACAAAACTGTGCAGTAAGTGAGGACTTAATGTGATCCAGTTATTATTTAAAATAAAGTCAAATGTGAATGTTTCTTTTCTAGGGGCTGGTGGGAAGCATTACAAAAGTCTGACACCGGCTAGTGAATGAGATTTGTAGCATAGATGGGTGTTCTATGTTGTTTGCAGCATTCAGCTATAATGGTTTTCCCCCTGTTCCTTCTTCATCTTCTGTGTGAGGCTGCCTTTTGGAAAGCTTGCAGTTGTTCAGTTCTACGCATTCTACATACTTGCTTTTGAATAGAAAGAGTAAGGATTACATACATTTTGATAGATGTATACAAGACTTCAGGAACTAATTCAGATGGATGAAATTAAGGTCTGTTTTAATTCTGATTTGTTGTCTATATGAAGGTTTAGTGAATTAGTGGGTTAGATGGACTTCATATCTTTGGTTAATTCACAAGAACTTTCCTGATGTTTCCCAGCGTCAAAAGGAGCTATGAGAAGAAGTGGATGGGCAGTGGGGAAGAGGCAGAATATCCATACAATCACTGCCATGTGACACTCTGTCTTTCTATCTGTCTAACCAAAATACCGTTTAATGTTCAACTGACTTCTTGTTCCTTCCTTTCCTTATCAGCAATATCAACTGTTATTGCAAGTACAGAAATGATAAAAAAATTACCCTGTCAAGAGTACTTAATTCAGGGTTGACAAGGTGAGAGAATGTTATGTACGCTTAGAGATTCTGAAAAATGCAGTGAGCAGGGTGAAATTAGATGGAATAAATATCTATTCTTGCTCCTTGATTATTGCTTTTTTAATACTGTTTCCCTTCCTTTCCCAATGTTACATAATCTGTGGGGAAGTTAGTCAACATTAACTTTTGTTACTAAACGTATTTATAAAGGCTCAAACAAGAAATGATCTGTTAATAAAATTCTATGTATAGATGCATACTTGTTTAACAGAAATAGTATCTGGAGACCATGGGTTTTCTGGAGCAGCTATATGTGTTTTTATGCCTTGCTCTGGATATTCAGAGTTCTGTTAAATAAATGTTGAGTTTGCTGGCAGGAAAAAAAAATCTATGAATTCTTCGTTATGAACTGTTAAACTCAATTTGGGCATTGGTTACATTGCTGTTTTAAGGAACTATCCATATTAAGCCTCTCTTCCTAGTCATTAAGTGCTTCAAAAATTTTCGAGCCATACCTGAGAATAATGAAGGAAAAAACCCTACAATAAATAAGGAGTCATTCACACCTTACATTGACAGCTGACAGAATAAACATAAGAGCTTGGTAACAGTCATGAGGTAAGACAAGGTATTTACTTGGTCCTTGGACTCCTTTTTGTGAGCTGCAACCTTTTGCAAGTACAGAATCACAAAACAGTTTAGGTCAGAAGGGACTTCTGGAGCCATCTGGTGTAACATCCTGCTCAGTGCAGGGCTGACCAGCACTAGATTATGTTCCTCAGGACCTTGTCCCGTCAATTGTCAGTATATCCAAGAACAGGGTTACCACAACCTTTCCAGGCTTACATGGTCCAGGATTTAGCCACTACCACTGTGATTTCTTTTTTTTTTTTTTTTCCTTTTTTGTCCAGTTGGAATTTATCTTGCAGCAGCTTGCTGCTTTGCCTTTTGTTTTTTCTGTTTGCATCGCTGAGAGTGGACATCTAGGCTAAAAGAGACCACCTCTTTCGGTGTCCTCGCTTGTATGTCATAGGCTTCAGCACCCAGCCATCATAGTGGTCATCCACTGCACTTCCTCCAGTTTTTGATCTCTCTTTATTTTAGTCCAGGGGCCTTAAACTGGATAGAGATACAGTCTCATGGGTACCAGGTAGAGCTTTTAGTCATTTTTTTTCTCTTGATCTTGCTAATGACATTTCACAGAATCACAGAATGGTAGGGGTTGGAAGGGACCTCTGGGGATCATCTAGTCCCACCCCCCTGCCAAAGCAGGGTCACCTACAGCAGGACCTCATCCAGGCGGGTTTTGAGTATCTCCAGAGAAGGAGACTCCACAACCTCCCTGGGCAGCCTGTTCCAGTGCCCCATCACCCTCAGAGGGAAGAAGTTCTTCCTCATGTTCAGACGGAACTTCCTGTGCTTCAGTTTGTGCCCATTGCCC
>Ga0065711_1007627_pt1 | contig 14494 bp, 5 predicted proteins | sample Hoacrofraction12_FD_59098 | JGI IMG/M metagenome (GOLD analysis project Ga0065711, IMG submission 59098) | Hoatzin crop microbial communities from Cojedes, Venezuela - Epithelial fraction 12 v2 (version 2) | ecosystem: Host-associated > Birds > Digestive system > Esophagus > Crop | place...
AAAAAAAAAAAAAAAAAAAAAAAACAAAACTAAATAATCCACTTTTGTGACCTAAGCATAAAAAGAGGAGAAATAACTGTTACAGTAATTGTATGCATATGAAAAATACAGTTACCAGTCTTATGGATTTCCTTGGTTTCGAACCACTAGGAAGTCTAAGAGCCATATTGCATTGGCTGAAGTTTGTTTCCTCTGAGCAAATATTCAGAACTCTTCAAAAAGGTTATTCCTTTTACTCAAAAGTTGAGAGAGATGCTCTTTGTAATCAATACATAATGGCCCACTCTTCTTCTTTGCAGTCAGTCTCTGTGAACCTTCTTAAAGAGATTATAACCTTGCTTTCTTAGGATCATTGCTAAAAAGCAACACTAAATTGTGATTGTGCACTTCTGGTTTTTGCAAACATGTCTGAGCAATCTGACTTGCTAGGATGGGTCTTCCAAGCTAAGAATCTAAACTGTACATTAGTGCCAACCTGGGAAATGCCTCTAACTCCCCAGGTGAGACTTGGAGACTACGCAATTTCTTCATTTCTGATATGCCTCTTTAGGAAAGTATGCTGTCACAAAAGCTGTCCAGAAATCTTAAAAGTGAACATAGGTATCCCCTGCACTAGTGTGGTGTTCATGATCAATCAGCAGAAGTTTATGAAGAAATACACATTATTTTCTTTGCTGATGATTATGCTTCTTAGAACCAATGGCATCTGTGTTTAATCGTCAGAAAGGCAATAATTCATTAGCTTGTAAAACCCTGCCAGTTTACCACTATTGTTTAATTAAGTTTCTCTTGAGAAACTGTAGGACTACTAAGCAAAACCACACAATGACACGTGAATTTTCAAGAAGTAGTATGGTTTAGTGCGTCAAGACTGACTTTTCTGAATTCTGAAACAATGAGAGATAAACTTTAAGGCCAAATTATAATGCAAGTTTCTGTTCCTTGTCTAATTTAATTGGGTAAATGTGTGTAAGATTCTTTATTTTGTGCTTTTCATTGTATCATGTGACTGATAACTTGTGACTATGATTTTATGTGCCTATCAGTAGATTAAGACATTCTCTCCTCAGTTGTTCTTATACTTTCAGTTAACTGTGCTTTCATTTGATTTTAGCTCATAGTATAGATTTGAGAAAGGTTACTTAACTGACTCCAAGGTAACTTGCACTTTCTGAGCAAGAGACAATTGCTAACAAATCTCAGAGCAGGTAGGAATACTTTTACTGTGTGGGGAAACACGTATGCATTGAAGTCAGTGACTTACTTGGAATGGAAGCTCTCTGTGATGACTGAGTTGGAGGCAGGCAAGCCTTTCTTCCTAACAAAATAGCCAGAAAGAGGAGAGAAACAGTTTTGAACTTCTGCTTGGCTCGATGAGGAATTTGTACTTTTCATTTAATCTGTCTAAAAGTCAAGCTATTCCTGACCTGCTTCTTAAGGAGATATAGGAGTAGTTCCTAAGGGCAGACATTCTGCAGTTGCACTGGCTGAATATCTTGCTGCCTCCCAATCTACCTCCCTGAAGCAGCCACTCCTCTTAGATTAGTGGTATAAAGTGCTCCTGATCTGGCAATAGGCCATTTTGTGGCTCTTAGGTAACTATAAGAGCCCAAGAGAGTGTAGTTGGGTGCAAGAACATCAGTGCAGTTGCAAATTCTGCATCTGCAACCTGAAATCCTAGTGTCTGAGTTGAGGAATTCAGATTTTCAGTGTAAAGCAAAGCTGCATTTATTATCTTTTAGAGCAATCTGTTTTATGGTTGTTAGGTGATAGATGACTTCAGGCAGCACAATGCATTTTCCTTTCCTGAGGTTTTCTTATGTGTGTATGTGTGTATGTGTGTATGTGTGTCTGTACTTAAAGTGAGAGTGAAATTATCTAAAGGAGTAAAAAAGGAAGCTAAGGGTTGAGTAGAGTATGGTTCTGTCTTGAAATTAAAGCGAGAGAAAGAGCAACAAAAGAAATGGTAAGTACATATTAGAATTTACATTCTGGTTTAACAGTAAAGCACCCAAATGAGGAAATCTAGTCTCACATTCTTCAGCACTCTAGGTAAACATATGCAAACTGCCATTTAAAAGACTCAGTTGTCTTTTGTTGACAATATAATCTCTTCTTTAATTGACAATCACAGTTACACTTAAAATCCCGTTAGAGTACACTTACCTCGCTTCAAATTTATCACTGTGATAAAAGCGATCAAAACAATGGCAGAGATAGTTATATTTAGTACTTTATGTCTAATTATTTCTACAGATTTAAATTGCTTTGTCTAACTAGAAGTAGCAGTGTTTTCTGGCTTGGGTTTTTTCCCCCAAACAAACCCCCATGTCCCCGTGACAGTAGATTTCTACCACTTCACTTTACAAGCAGAATCAAAACATGTTAACACAGAATCCTGAACATTTTGTAACAAAGTGAGACATCTTGGTTTTTTGATGCCTTTTCACATATTTATCATTTCTTATAAGGACAATATTCCAATGGACTTTTACTACACTGTTTGGATTAATGTTTTCTATCTAGGAAAACATAAACAGAACTATCAAAACCCTAGACCAGACTGATCCTAGGCCTGAAGCATACCAGAATTATTAGAGAGATAATTTATAATGCTGTATGGGTTTGTAGATGTCGCTTTTCAGCTCTGCTTGACAACTAGATCTAAGGGCTTAAATATATGGTAGAGAACACTGAATTTTTATTTGTTAAGGGAGAAAGGTTCAAAAGTAATCTGGACTCAAAATTAAAGCTGATGTTCTTTATCTGTTAAAGGATAGGCAAATGGAACTCTTGCACTCAAATCAGAGTGAGTATTGATCCTAATGCATAATGAAATCTAAATGCATATAAAAATAAAAGTATGTATATGTGGCTTTATTTTTTAAGTCAGACATTGTTAACGTCATTGCTTTTACATTCTTGAAAAAACTGTCCCATCAATGACAGGTAATGTTTGACAATACTGAAGAACCTATTAACTGTTCACCTTAAAAAATATTTTGCTACCTTTGTACTAATTTTGCAGTTCGGATTAGTAATTGCTTGTTTCCACTGTCCTGATTGTTAGTTTACAGATAAACGATTCACTTCCTCTATCTGCTCTGAATTGGCAAATCAAGGCTGAAAAGGTAATAATGATAAAAAAATTGCAAGGTAGCTTTAATGGCTAATGTATAGGAACAAATTTTTTTTGACTCTTATAAAGATGAAAAGATCAAGCCAAATGAATTCTTTTACTTCTGAATTTGCAGTTGCAAGTTCACTGCTTAGTGAGTAGAGGGAGATGATAGTCTTTTACGTGTTATGGTGTTTCATTAGATTCCCTATTTATTCAAATTATGCTTTTACTGTTATAGAACTGTTATGTTTATATTTACATTTTATAGTCTTATGTTTACTTAAGAGAATAACTTGAGAACATTTTACAGATGTAACAGCACTGAAAACCTGCCACAATCGAGTGAGAAAGTGCTTAGTTAGTAAATGTCATTTAATCAAAACCATTCAGACTGTTAGGGGAAAAAAACACTTTTATGGTAATCGCATTGGAATAAAGGATATGCTGCTATTTCTTGACTGGTATGCAATTGGAGAGTCAGTGTTCGTGCTTGCAGTAGCCTTAATGGGTGGGCCAATATATGCAAATGGCTAAGGCCATATCTTAGCATATCATAGTTAATAGAACTATAAAACTCTCCCATCAGCTGTGACAACAGAAAACGGACTTGGTGAAGTATTCCACCCAGTGCCTGGAGCAGCGTTTTGTTGGTACCATCCCCAGTAGGCTTCAGGGTGGAGGGGGAAAAAAAAAAAGTCAATAATGTACAATCCTTTTGTGAGTAAAAGCAAATACCAAAATAGGGAACACAAGACAGAAAAACCTTGTCTCCTAATATTAGATTAATCAGTTGCTTTGCAAAGAAAATAACTAAAAGATGTTTTATTTTTCTCTGGGTAGTCTGTTGCTTTCCACTTCAGAAGGCTGAACGTTTTTCAGCACTAACTTAGCATGAATGCTAGCAGTCCTGCTATGGTACTTTTTACTGACCTCACAATTTCTTATTCTTCTCTAGCATTCTAAGACTTGCCTGTTCTGTTCTAGCCGTTTCAAAAAGAAACTCGAGTCATATAATCTTAGAATCATAGAATAGTTTGGGTTGGAAGGGACCGTTATACGTTATCCAGTGCAACCCCCAAGACACCACACAGATTCATGCGTCTTTAGTGTGCAGAGTTTGAACTGACTCTTCAGGCTAATGAAAGTGTTAGAGGATGCTGAGATGGCCAAGTCAAGATTACCCAAGTTAAGACGTGCTAGTTTTAAAAAGCATAGCCTTAATGCATAGGCACAAGGTAAATTACTGTATTTTTTTTACCAACATGAGGAAGTCTGTGCACTGCTGAAATCCTGCTGGGTTACAGGCCAGTGATTTGGATATAAAGCAGAAACTTGAACACAGTGTGCTTAGACTGTGTGTACTTGAGTGACTGGATCAAGGCTTACAAACTTTTTCTATCCGGGACATGCAAATCTCCAGTTTTCTTACTAAAAGAGCTTCTGAGGTCTGATGGTCTGAACCCCTCTGCATGAGAGCTTTGACAGAGATTTTAATGCTGGTTTAAGCAGGAGGAAAATGAGCTTCAGGAGCCTTACTACCTGGCTTTAGAATTATGTTTCAAATTTGTGGGAGCAATGTGTCCACAGTCATTTCAGGTCAAGCTGCTGTAATTCCACAAATGGTCTCCTCAGCTCTGTTCCTGCTGCTCAAAAGTGTCGCTTTTTAATCAGTGGGACGGTTAAAGCAATGTATCCTCTATATGGACCTTACAGTCTTAGAGCAAGACGAGTAAAGCTCATGTTGCATAATAAAATAAATATGAATTTGATAATTTTTCTTGCAAGTCTTCCATGTTCTCATTTGTAAGGAAGAGGAAATCTTGAAGTATTAATTGATATTTCTAATTAATTGACAACACTTGCAGATAAATTCCAAACTATGAATTTTGGCAAAACTACATGTTTGGAGTGTCAGACTTTTCTGTGTGATTTGTTACTGAGTTCAAAAGGTCTTTGTTTCACATTTTGGCTGGCTGATCCTTTTTAAAGAAAAGTGAAAGTTGAAAAGTGCATTTCTAAAAAGTATTTCAAACAAAATATCATTCTTGCAGCTTCAGGGCTCATAAATGTTTTCAGACAAACCAATATCTATTAGAAATATTTAAACAGACACATAAGTATAGAAAGAATTAATTTGCAATACTTTATCATAAAGGAATTTGCAAATCGCTTCCTGCATTATTCCACTACTTGTAGTTATTTGTTCTTTTTCCACTGGAGCAGACTAAAATTCTTCTTTCCAGCTATTTGCTGCTGTTATCTCTTGAAATGAATTGTGTTCCCCATACAGCACCCACGATCAATGCAAATATGCTTTGATTTTTTCACAAAGCAATTACCCATAAATACCAGAGTTCATTGCCAGGTTAGTACATATTGTACTACTGATTTAAAATTGGAGGACTTGCTTGTAAATGCTTTCTTTTTGCATTATCATTTAGTAGTTGAATGATGTGATGCTCCAGTATCAGTTTATTTCCAAACACGGTTAAATGCTTAACTTCATCATCTGAACATAAGAATCCCTTTTCCCCATTTTTCATGTATACAGCACTTCCTCTTTTGATGTGTTTTGAGTTGTGAGGTCTCTTAAAAAGGATGGGAAGTTTTCCCACTTTTTGATGAACTTGACTTAAATTCAGAGATCCTGGCAAGGATATTATAAAAATCAAATAGCACCAGGATGTATTTTGGGCTAAACTTTAAAGTCACTGCAAAAGGTGAATTGTGACTCAACTGTAATATGCCTAATCTGTATTTAAGACATACTCTCCATACTTTTGGAGGTACAGTTTTAAACAAACAAAAAACAAAATAAGGAAATGTGCACAGTGGTCTTGCTTGTCAACCTGCTGGTCTTCCACCAAGGATAAAAATATGTATTTCAAAGTACAAGTGGTTGCTATTTTCTGTTTTTCCAAAGAAATAAAGTGTTTGGGGAGATAAACTGCAGCTCACTGAACTCCAAGCACTACACTTCAGAGACATCATTCAGTGAATTGTAAGGGGAATAAGAAAACCCTTTTCTTATCTCAGTGGAGAATCTTGGGGTTTTTTAAAGTGGAAAGTTGCCCATTTCCCAAATGAGGACTTGTTTCTATCAGCCTCCAGCTTCACTGAGACAAAATAAGCTACTTTGAAGGCTGCTCTTCATGACACATTTGCTACTCACATATGTGGATCTGTTTCATAATGTTTCTCCTCCTGATATGTGCAATTTGCAATTTATATCTGGGCTGGTCTCCAGATTTCTGAATTACTTTAAATTCTTACAATGTAGATAACATTCCACCTGTACTTATTTGTTCTGGATTTCTTCCCTAGAGCAAGTTAGTATTCAGTAGGTATTCAGTCCCTAGCTGGGGTTGTTCAGTTGGGGCTGTTCAGCCTGGAGAAGAGAAGGCTCCGGGGACACCTTCTAGCAGCCTTCCGGTACCTGAAGGGGCCTCCAAGAAAGCTGGTGAGGGACTTTTGACAAGGGCATGTAGGGATAGTATTATACTAAGGATAAAAAGGGGAATCAAAATGTGAAATTTTACTTGAAATTAACCATACTATTGCTGATGTAGGTATTTTTGTAAAGCCCTACCCTTATTATAGTTAAAAGTTTTGTAATCTTGTAAATTTAAATTTAACTATAACAGGTTTAGACAAACTAAGAAACAGGATTTTGAATAGTGTGTTATGGTTTCATAAGAATGAGGTACCTGTCCAAAGTAGAACCAGAGAGTGATGAATCGTAAGAATAGCTAACGAGCTATGAAAAGCTGCTTAGACTTGCCAAAAGAAACAGGTAACCAGGGGAAAGGTAATTCTGGGAGGGGGAGATTGCAACCACCGATGACTCACAGACCACCTACCCCAATTATCTCCTGGACTCAAAAGATGAAGAAACTGAGCATGTGTACTAATTTACATGCTGGACAAAGAGACTTTAAGCAATCATAGAATAGAATAGCAATGCATATGTATTAGGAAGATGAATATGGTAATGTTAAGTGTATAAATGACTGTCAATTTGTGAATGAGGTGTGTTGTCTTGGGACAGACACACATATCTGCACAAATATTAAATAAAATACCTCTGCTCTGTGTGTATACTGGTGTGTTGCACACCGGGTAAACGAGCCCCAGGTTTTGGGACAATAGGACAAGGGGTAATGGCTTTAAACGGAAGGAGGGTAGATTTAGGTTAGATATAAGGGAAAAATTGTTTACCATGAGGTGGTGAGGCACTGGAACAGGTTGCCCAGAGAAGCTGTGGCTGTCTCGTCCCTGGAAGTATTCAAGGCCAGGTTGGATGGGGCTTTGAGTAACCTGGTGTAGTGGAAGGGGTCCCTGCCCTTGGCAGGGGGGTTGGAACGACATGATCTTTAAGATCCCTTCCAACCCAGACTGTTCTATGATTAAATTATTTTCACAGCCAAGATCAAAGGAGCAGTTTTCCTCTTTGATATTCTTTACAACTCTGAAACAATAAATAAAGAGACTGCTTCTGCCACCTTTTTTAATGAAATACAGGTTATTCTACTAAATCAATATCAAGTCTGATAGACATGAGGCAAATGAGATCCTGGAAGGTCAATATGGACCAAGTTTTGACTTAGGCATTTTTGGACATTNCACCCCACAATTACAGTAAAGAAGACAATGGGATGTTTTTATTTCTGGATCAGCATCATATTAATCACTTTTTAAAGCTCTTTACTTACAGTAAATTCCCTGACTCTTATGACAACAGCTAAAAAGTACAAGTTATTAAAGCTTTATTCTGGATTCCAGCACAGTCCGCACATGGTGCTTAACCATTTTTGTATTTATTTGGAAAGACTTTGAAATGTGACATCCTAGATCATTCCTACAGACTCATTGAGGCTAGGAAGTGGCTATTTACTCACTTTTATTTACCCCTAAACTTGTCTGTTTGGTGTTGCAGGCCTGACAGTGAACATAGCTAAAAGCTATGTTGCCCAGATAAGAAGCAAACTTGGTTTAATATTTACCCTTGACTTCTCTGCAGCAAGTAACTCCTCCAATTTTAAGGAAAAGAGTTTCTCTCCTTGATCTAACTCCAGTTACACTTTGGAGACCTTTTCTGAGGGATATATCTCCCGGGATGTAGATGTCACTTAGATTCTGATGAAAGCTTTTCCTGTGATTCAGATTTATATGAAACCTTATAATTGAGGTTTAGTCCCAAAGGCTTTAGCATTCCTAATGTTTGACGCTGAAAGTAGTTTAGCTTTCTCCTTCCTTTAGAAATACTGTTTCCTTCATATGTAGACTTTCTTTACCTCCTTCTTTCCAGATTCTGGGGCTTTATCAAGAGCAGGTTTGATTATAATGAACTGGAGAGCAAAGAACTCTGTGACTTCCATGAATGACAGAAGAAACAGGAGACAGAACTGACCCAACAAATCGAAGCCTCCTAATTCTGTGGTGGTGTCCCCACACATCTATGGAAGAAAGGCTGCTCTTTACAAGTTGGCTGGCCTAGGAGAGCTCCGAATGAGCAAATAAAAACTAGTTTACTTATTTAAGCTGCGTGCGTTTCCCTGTCTAACTGTTAAACTTTTCCAGCTTTAAGTTGGAAGAAGTTTTCTTTGTTTTGTCCCACCTCCCTTCAGGCATGATGGAATTTTCTATCTCCCCTCACCTCAACACACCCGTGCCTTATTTATGCTAACAATAATTTTTGAACTGTACTGAAGCACCACTTTATACTTATTGCCTCAAGGAATGGGAAAACCTTTCAAATTACATATTCCCTGTGGATTATCAAGCCTTATTATATCCATATTCCTACTGTCTTATACTAAGGAGCGTCATATTGCACTGTACAGATGTTTAGAGCTTCACATTGCAGTAATGATGAGATTTTTCAATTGGTTGCATAGTACTGCTCTGCCAGTTTAAATCTGCTTTTTCATGCACATTTTGCATCTGTGTATGACACTCTCTTCTGCATACAGGGGAAAATGAGGAAATTAAACCTCACTGTCTGTAAGCTTCCTTCATGATTCTGCCTTCTCTTCTCATTCAAAGGTCTCAAATTTTGTTTTAGTTTAACTGTTGCATGCATGGGCATGCATGTAAATAAATCTATGGTTACTTTGTAGTCTTTTCTGAAGTAAAAAAAAAAAAAAAGTGGAACTTTCCAAAGTGAGCTTATGGATGATGGTCATATACATGAATTGTAACTTCCAAACTTAATTCTGTATTTTTTGAAATTAGGTTATTATTACTTGAAATGTTAGATCATTGTTGGAATTAGATTTGGTTGGTACGTATGGCAGAATCTCATAGCTGTTTATAAATCAGTATCAACACACCACATCCATGACAGCTCAGGCAGAATGGCCAGTCCAGCCTAAGGATCCTTGAGGATGATTGGGGTATTTTATCCTGTATGAGTTCAGGATAAAAACACTGCCTCTTCAATACTGCCACTGCCTCCTATTACTCTGGGGAGTGAGAACAAACGGTTACTTAAAGGCAGAGCAGTTTCCCAATGTAGCCTCAAGTTAGTGGCACAGGCAGACTGAAGGAACTGTAGTTGTAATATAGTGCTGAAACCAGTCAAATCTTTTCTGAAGGAAAAGTTCAATGCTAATAGGACGACCTGTGCCTAGAGTATTTTTCCTCTCTGTTTGTGTGATTATGAAAAGTTCAAAGGTAATTCACAAACTTCCATCCAAATGACTCAACATTGTTAAATGTTGAGCCACCCACTGTGATTTAGCATAATAATCAGTTTAAGAATATTCTGTATTAAAAAATGATTAAACTTTTCCTGTATTCAGCTCTCCAGAGCTTTCCAGGGCTTATACACTTATGCAAGAATAAAACTTACATAAAAAACCCCACTGTTTTATTTAAAAAAAAATTACGAATTCGTGCTATTGTACTAGTAATTGCTTTATATTTTAAGTAGGCATTTTTCTTTAGCTAACTGTTTGCTATGCACATTAAAATAAATTTCAGAGGAAAACTTTAGTGATGGTGGCATCACAGTGCTCTGAGCATTAATTTGCTGCATTACCTGAAGGAGCAATACTTATTTACAGGGCATGTTTCTCATGGAGCATTTTTCTGAGTAGTGTTTTATCATTTGCCTGGTAAGAGCAACAGCTGCAAAAGAGACACCTCAGTGCCAAATCACAGACAAGTTGTTATTAATGACATGCTACTGAATTAGATTACATCAGTTCCAGATTTCTTCATTTTTCATGAAAAGATATTGTTTGGTGGTCTGAGCGTAATCCTGGAAGTTGTGATTTTCTGCTATCCTCCAAACATTACTGTCAACAGCATTTTTGAGATTTCATTCTCTGTATTATCATAGTGACTAATACATGTTCTCTCTTCTCTAAAATTTTTTCAATACCCACTTCAGTAAGAATATTTGGGCTTTTAGAGGTGAAAAGCTCGTCAAGTTTTTGACCTGGTGTTGCATACAAAACTTTGAAAGCTGAATTTGGCAGATAGTGAAGTGTGGTGTGTGCCAGAAGTGATTGCTTTTATTTTGGGGTAGAGATTAGACAGCTCTGAAATCAAGCAGCAGAGACAAAATCTGTGATGACATTATGCTTTGTGTCACTGATAATGAAGTCTAGGAGAAATAATTATTTCATATGTTATAAGAATAATTTCCTTTGATATCAAAGTTAGCCTGGGGAATAGTTTCATGTGACAAATGTCTGTCTAGCTTTTTCCTTATCTATGATGTAAATAAAAGAATTCTCAGGAACAGCCAGGATGACTTTTGGCTTTTCCTATTCTGAGGATTTGTCTTTCTGGGTAATAGGATCATATCACATCCTTGCCAGAGGCAGTAAGGTGAAAAAACCCTCTTTTATTTAGCCCCTAGAGGTGTACTTGTCTTGTTAACGGCTCCCAGTAGGTGCCTGCAGAAAGTTTACGTTCTCTGTTATGAATTGTAGGTGGGAGGAGAAGAAATATGATGATGGTATCAAATAGAAGTTTCTGGAAAAACAGGCTCTGTTGTTCATCCCAGCCTCTGGCTGGCTGCCTGGAGATATGAAGCTTTTTTATGGTGGTAATCACCTACTTGATGAGATTATTGATCAATGGGCCTTAATGTCTTGTGTAATGAGCTTGCGAGCACTAATTGTTTCAGTAGGGGTTTTTATTTGGTATCAGGGTAGCCACTGAAACAAGTTTAGCAGTTTGTATAATTGATCTTTTCCAAGAGATCCTACTGCTGAATCGCCTAATGATAGTGTATTAAAAAACAATAATACCTTAACTCTACCAAATAAGTTTTTTTCTGCTATAGCATAATCCTGAATAAAAGAACTGTGAGTGAGATCAGTAGTAGGAAAATACCTTATTTTAAAAGTTCTTGAAACCATCTGTTGACTGACTGCCTTCCCTTCATACCTCATTCCTTCCTCTAAAAACAGAATAGTGCTCATTCATAAATCCCGTAATAGAAGTGTTTTCTGGCACAAGCGTGCATACACAATTCTGATCTAATGCCTATAAAAATCGTTTAAATATATCTACTGTCTTAGTTGTCTTTAGATGGGACCTATACAGTAGTGGTGGGTGGTTGTGTGGAGGAAAGTGGGAATGTGGAAACCCTGAGCTTTTCATTACAGTAACCCCTGTTTCTAATGATGAGGCAGATACATCCTCATACAGATGGACAAATACATGAATGCATGAGGTTTGATCTAAGATATCACAGCTTTGTCAAAATAAGTTCTGAACATGGACTAGGGCATTTTTAGTTGTCTTTTGATACGTACAATATAAATGCATTGTTTATGGGGGTGTTGTTATATGGAACAGTTTCTAATTTGCTGATTTTGTCCCACAAATGCTTTGAGCATTTTTCAGATCAGGTAGTGTAATTGCATATCCGCTGAGTTTTGCATGAACTTAGCAATTGATTCAAAGTTAAACAAAAAAGTGATGCATGTGAAGAGAAGAAATTAAAATTTTATTAGGTTCAGCAGCATCAATTTCCACTTTATCTTTCTTTCAACCTGAATTTAAAAATGCTGCTGTTCTTGACTAATTTGATTATTTTATAACTCTCTTCAAAAATTTATATAAATTTCAGATGCTCAGCACTTTTTGCAAATGTTGACCCGTGTTGCAATTTAAATTGACCCATGACTGGTTAATTTAAATTGCAACAAGGTCAGATCTACCACCCATAATTCATATAATGAAATGCCTCATAAAATCTGAAAAATAATACACTAGAAAGTACAGAGGGAACAGGACCTTCTTCAGCTGTTGAAAAAGCAATAAAATACAACATTGTTTTTCTGCATAGAAGCAATAACAGAAACCTTTCCAGCCGAAAATCTGACTTGATTTTAAAGACCATTCAACTTGCTTTATAGTGAAGACATTTTCTGAATGTATTATATACGTAACACAGAACTGGATGGCAACCTGGATAAATAATGTGATGCCTGTTCTGATTTTTCTGTGAAATAATCTCTGCTAGGCTTGTATTTCCATATCTGAGTGCCAATGACAGTAAATAGTGATTGGGACTAAAAGCAAAATATGTTGTGGGAAAACAAAAGCTCCCAAAACTACTTTATGGTGTAGCATTTGTTCATTAATACCATTACACTTGAGTGGCTTTCAGAACATGTCAGAATCATCTTAAACTGTTGATTTGCTACCTCCAACTGAAACAGTGTTTTAAGAACAAATATGTTTTAAACCAGCTTATTTTTTTTAGGTCAAAAACTGTTCTGGAATGTTATTAAATTATGAGCTTAAGAGAGAATATTGTGAGTTTTATTAATGCATTACCTATATCAGAATGACTAAATGCCATCTCCACTTACAGCCTGGATTCATTGGGGTTCTTCTGAACTGATGCTAGTTTAATTGAGATCAGTTGAGGTTTCTGTTGCTCCCCAAGGATAATTGAAGCTAGCAGTAAGCACATTTGTTGCTATGTGATGAAATAAATTACTTTGCCCTGCAGTTGCTACAGCAAACCACAAAAACAACCAATCTACCAAATACAGGCTTGTGTGAATGATTTTATATGTATCTGTGTATGTACTAGGGTTATCTGCATGCTAGTTATCTGTATGTTTGTCTGTGGATTGGAATTACTTTTTTTTTTTTTAATGTGAAGCATAGGGAGGTACCAATAACTTTTTTGTATTTGCATAGATCTTGATCTGACAAAGTACACAAGTCCCATACTGATCAGCAAGATTTAAATGTGTGTTATGTGTGCTGTGAACTGCAGCCAGAATGTTTAGAGTTCAGTGGCAGTGGAACAGAAATCTCTTTTGTAAGCTATTAAATAGGAAATTTGTGTGGGGAAACTTCTTTCACATTTCTCCAACACTTAAAATTATTTACATTTCAAAGCAAAATGAGTTGCTCCTATTTAACTGGAATGTGATTACTTTGCTTTGCTCTACGATTGAACTGACTATCGTGTAGCTTAGGAGTCTTGGACAAAGGCTGAAACTCCAGTGGGAAATGTATAAATGACACATTGAAGTAGTGTGTCATAAAACCTATGATAGGTTTAAAAATGGATCCATGTTAAGAAAAAAAAGGTAAGAGGGCAATTGATGAAATGGCATTGCTGTGATAGCAGTCACCATACAGCAGAATAAGGAAAGCTAGTGGAAGGATTCTTTAGTTTCAGCAGAAAATACTCCCTGACTTAACATACTGATTAAAGTATATATAATTTTTACAGCTTTAAAGCTTTAGTATTAAGAAAAATCAAATGCTGCTAATATCATCTAGAACCCATATTCCAAATAGAAGATCTAATATCACCATGAAAGGAAAGTCCTCTTATAAATACCTGAGTTGCAGTAATTCCCTTTCTATACATGAATTGTGTGACATACTCTTATATGACTAGCTTCACATGTTGCTCTTGCACCTTCCCTCACCAAATTTTATATCACATGTGTTAATGACATGTAGTTGTGCTCTGCCTGTGTAAACCTTGCCCTGTAGTGGAAGAAACACAGATATCATTTGAATCCTTGGAATCACTAATTTATAGTTAGAAGAATGTATTGAAACAGCTGTGAAGTTGCCATTAACCTCCAGTTAGACCATCTGAAATAAATTTGTTGGTCTTGATTCAGTTATCTGAGGCTTGTGTCCACCCATCACCACATTTTGTACTAGCTGATGTGGTCTGCACCTAGCAGAGTCATGAACAGGCAAGCCGGCTGTAAATACTGGTGTGAACACTAGCCTCTGGCAGCTGCTTTTCTTCCTGGGCTGTAGCTGGCTTTTTTCTCTTGCAAAAACATTTAAAAAAAATGTTCTGCTTTGACCAAAATGACGTGTCTTGTCTTTTTTCAAGAAAGACAGGAATCTGAATACTCTGTA
>Ga0065711_1043822_pt1 | contig 14493 bp, 10 predicted proteins | sample Hoacrofraction12_FD_59098 | JGI IMG/M metagenome (GOLD analysis project Ga0065711, IMG submission 59098) | Hoatzin crop microbial communities from Cojedes, Venezuela - Epithelial fraction 12 v2 (version 2) | ecosystem: Host-associated > Birds > Digestive system > Esophagus > Crop | place...
GCTGAGGTCAGCTGTATGAGGTTCAACAAGGCCAAGTGCCAGGTCCTGCACTTGGGTCACAACAACCCCATGCAACGCTACAGGCTTGGGGTGGAGTGGCTGGAAAGCTGCCCAGTGGAAAAGGACCTTGGGGTGCTGGTCGACAGCCGGCTGAACATGAGCCAACAGTGTGCCCAAGTGGCCAAGAAGGCCAAGGGCATCCTGGCTTGCATCAGGAATAGTGTGGCCAGCAGGAGTAGGGCAGGGATCGTCCCGCTGTCCTTGGCACTGGTGAGGCCGCACCTCGAGTGCTGTGTTCAGTTTTGGGCCTGTCACTACAAGAAGGACATTGAGGGGCTGGAGCGTGTCTAGAGAAGGGCAACGAGGCTGGTGAAGGGTTTGGAGAAGTCGTCTTATGCTGAGCGGCTGAGGGAGCTGGGGCTGTTCAGTCTGGAGAAGAGGAGGCTGAGGGGATGACCTTATTGTTCTCTACAACTACCTGAAAGGAGGTTGTAGTGAGGTTTTGGTGTTTTCTCCCAGGTAACTAGTGATAGGACAAGAGGCAATGGCCTCAAGTTGCATCAGGGAGGTTTAGATTGGATGTTAGGAAAAATTTCTTTACTGAAAGAGTGGTCAGGCATTGGCACAGGCTGCCCAGGAAAGTGGTGGAGTCCCGATCCCTGGAGGTGCTCAAAAAATGTGTAGATGTGGCACTTTGGGACATGGTTTAGCAGGCATGGTGGTGTTGAGTTGGCAGTTCGTCTTGAAGAGCTTAGAGGTCTTTTCCAACCTTAATGATTCTATGATTAATGAGTGGGATTGCAATGTCCTCCGAATGGATGTTCACACCTGATCACTTCTCATGGTCAGGTAATGGTTCCACCACAGACACAAATTTTTTTTGAAGTTGTGCTTCCTGTGATGTCTTTTTGCTTTCTGAATGCACTTTTACCAGGTGATAGTACCCTTGTGGGTTGGAAGCTCTCTGGAGAAATGTAGCAGAGGTGACTTCCTTTGGTTGCTGCTTATGTTAAGCTCTGCCAAGTGCGTGGAGATGACTCTGGGAGCACACAGAAACACCCTGCCGCTTTGCAAGGTGATCTCGCCTGATGGTTATGGCACCCAGAGGCTGATCCGAAGTCTTTAGGATGGCAGAGATGAATGGGAGGCTTGGACGGTGTTGATGGTCTTCTCCGTCAGTTTGACAGTTTTCTTGGGGGTTCTGTATATAAAAGCATTTCTTCCACGTTTCCAGGTGACCTCAAATCTGCTGTGCAGCATCCTAGAGCACATGAATGTTTCACTTCCTGGGAATTATGTACTTCTGTTATTTGGGCACCTTGTTTCCCTCTGTCCTGTTGAGTATTCCTGATTATGATTGGAAGTTGGATTGCTCTGACCATTTAATCACATCACTGAGCAGCAGACTTTCCACCCAGCATAGGGTCGGCAGTGGCTTCTCTGAGAAGACATTGGTTTGAAGATTGAGGAGAAAGGGTGTAAGAGACAAGAGTTTAGCTAGGAAAGAAAAAGGGGGTTAATCATCATCTCCTTAGCAGCAACCAGCGCTGCGGGGAGCCTGGGCTGTGCAGTGCCTCTGCAGATGGGCTCTGTCTACCTCCATGGCAGCAGCACTTCCCTGCTCCCTGACGTGGCAGAAACTCACTGGCAGGTTTCTTCAGCTGGCAGTTTGAAGTTGTGAGTTAATGTGTCCGTTTCCAAACGCAGATGGACCAAGTGAAAGCCTCATCTCCTGGAAATATCTAAATATTTTCAGTCTCCTCTGCACGCTTTCCATTTGAGAGGAGCCAACAGTGGGGCACGGAAGGGCTTCGTTTGGTCCAGAGCAGCTTGCAGACTGGAGAAACGGAGCAAAACCTTGCATTGGCGATTGAAATGTTGCGGCATGGGATTCCCTCAGGTCTGGATAGCATGTCTCCTTATCTAGCAGGGCAGAGCGTGTGCTGCAGCTCAGCTGGCCTGTACCTTTAGCTGTGGTTGAAGTTCCGCCTTGCAGAGCTCTGTGCCCATAACCTGCAGTTACTCTGTAGCATTTGTACTGTTCAGAGTCATTTTCCTAAGTGCCTAATTATATTGCAGTTAAAAAATAAGAAGCCATGACTGCTGCTGTTGATCAAACTGCCTGAGCGAAGTTGATGTGAGCATGCTGTTGTTTCTGCTTCTGCAAAGATGAAACCATCTTATGTTCAGCAGGGAGCTGATGATACATGGCTTAGCATTTAAATATCCGTGGCTGCAGCTTCCAAGGGTCCTCGGGCTGCTTGCTCTGTCGGTAGCGATCTTTGCTGTTCATACTTGTCTCAGGTCTTCCTCTGTCTCATTTGCTGCACCAACAAGCTTTGGCACCTCTGAAAACACAGTTCTCAAAGAAGGTGTTCGTATTGGGGAGGTAGTTTCAGGAGCTGCTTTGAAGGACCTGCTGTGGTCCTCAGGGCTGAGGATGGGTGAATAACTCTGTCCAGTTTCATTGCCTATGTTTGTCTCACAAGAGATTTCAGCGGCCGAATGAGTCGGCAGTGCTCTAAGCTGAGAAGAGGTTCTTAAAGCTGGGAGGAGAAGGTAAGGGGGAGGGATCCCTTTGGCTCAGGAGTCCTGTGCCAGGGCCTGTCCCCCAGCCTGCGTGGGTGACATGGTGGCCAGTGCGGATTTTTCTTAAACCTTGTTGGTGGGTGTCTTGCTCCTGCTGTTCACCAAGATGTCCTGAGCTGCACCACCTCCTGCTAATTGCTTTGCTGAATTAATGAGTCTGTCTGAACCATTGCTTTCTGGGTGACCTAGACCTAACTCAAACAGTTGTGTGCAGGTCTCTGAAATATTTATGTCATCACGGGCAAGAGAGGGCTGTGAAATACGGTGTTAAACCACCAGGGTATGCTCGTTTTTGCAAAGCTTGACGTGTGTCATCCAGGAAATAGGAGACTCATCAGATCAGCACAGATTTGCATGAGGAGGGAAGGCAAATGGGATTTTAAAAACCTCATTTATACCAGATGAAATGCTTCTTTTTCTTTTTCTTTTCTTTTTTTTTTTTTTTTTAATAAAATAAGTTGTTACTGATGTGCAGAGGGAAAAAATCTCAACTGTGGAATTATTATAACCTTCTCTGGCCAGCAGCAGGGAGAGCTGCAGGGTGATTACAGCAGGGAGGAGAACGTTTCTCGGAGCAGAAGTGCTGTTTAGCCCACGCAGAACTATAGTACCGTACAGCCCGTGGCCAGAATGACCAGGCAGTCTCGAGAGCAATTGCAAACGTTCAGTTCTTGGAGGTGGAGGTATGGCTACTAGTAGCTCTCCCTCTGCCTGTTTTCCATCTGACCTCTCGCATGTGAGGCTTTTGTTATCTTAAATGTATCTCGTGCCCGTCCTTATGTTTATTACCATGTGCCTTCATGCCCTCCTCTCTCAGCTTCCCCATCCTCATGGGCTTTCCTCGAGTTCTCATCTTTGCATCACGGGATGCGTGGTCTCTCTAGCACTGGCTTGTGCTTAACTCCTCCTCGCACTGGAAGTCTTCTGGGGCAAAAGTACCAGGGCTGAAGCTGCACGTGCTGCTTCTGGCTCTGGTGTGGGGCACTGGGGGCCAGACATGTAAAACAGAGCAGATTCTCCGTGCCTGACTCCTGGTGCGTGTAAGGGGGATAACAGCATTTCCCTGCCTGTTGTTGATGAGAGGGGCAGGGTTGGGACTGCTCGAGACATGCTCGGAGAGCGTGCAGGCAGGAGGTATCTCAAAGCTCTATTTGAGTAGGGCATGTCTGAAGGATGCTAGCTTTGGCACATGGAGGTGTTGCCTGTACCAGTGTCTTTCCCTCCGGCTCAGCTGTGCAGATGAGGGCAGTGCTGTTACCTGTCTGCAGCCTTGCTCTGCGTTATCCGCTTGGATTTTCTTCACTGGCAGGTTCCCTAGCTGGGAAGTCAGAGGGTGCCCACCGGGGATGCGCACCTGATCCTTGTCAAGCCGTCTGTTTGCTGTGCAGACAAGGGCAGTGCAGCGCTGCACGCTGAGCAGGACGGCTTCCCAGTGCGAGGAGCTGCCGGGAGCTGCCGCCAGCATCCCGGCGAGATGCCGGTGTCGGTCATGCTGCGAGCATCGTAGCCTCAGACCCGTGTAGTCGAAGCACTCATGAAACAGTTGTGAATGTTAGTGGGCTGGGCCCTTGGGCACAACATTGACCCTTTCCAGGAGAGGACAGAGCTGCAGAGCCTTTGTCGTTCATACTAAGAAATGGGAGACTGTAGCAAATAACAGAAATTTATAGGCCAGTAACTGAACATGCAAGTTAAAAAAAAAACAAAACAAAAACCCAACAAAAAAAAACCAGCAAAAAAACCCCAACAAAAATCTCCCACATTATAAAAAACACTCTCCTCCTCTAATTTGGGAAATGTAGTAATGCAGTTTTGGTTATGTATTTCATAGCGTGTTGTAAATGCAGTATATATATTTAACTTTTGATAATGTGAGACTTCAGAACTGTGTAGCTCCTGGTACTAAATCATTCCTGGGGGTTTGGGCAGAAATGACCTGTTGTGTGTCAGTGCACTTAACGTGCAGGTTTTAATTAAGTGGAATCACAGGGGTTGGTGGCTGTGCCCGTCCCTCGGTGCAGTGGGACAGGTGGGAAGGTGCCGCTCGGTGGGACATGTTCACCTCAGCCAGGCACTGGTCCTGGTCTGACTGGCAGGGTTGTTCCCTGTGTTTCCTACCTGCTTCTCCATCACCTGGGAAGTTCTGCAGTCATCGTTTTTCCAGCACGTCCCTGACAGTGTCACGTTGAGCATTTGTGAAATGGACTGGGAGCCAGAGCTTTTTCTTCCCCTCCCCCAAAACCCAGGTAAAACTTGTGTTGTTTTCTGTCACTTCAAGAACTGCCAGTATGCTGGAAGCAGTAGTGTTGGTGAGGAAAAACTCTGAATTTACTGCTTGGATTGCTCAATGTTAGGGGCAGAGTGGGGCTGAGATGGGTTTTCAGTGTGTCGGGGTGAATACTGTCCCTTACTGGCTGCGATGTTACTGGTTTCATTAAACAAGCTGGTTATGCAAGTCTTCTGTGGTGATGCGTGTACTGCCAAAACCTAATTATGCTTCTGAGCAGCCGAGATAAAAGTTTGCAGCTTCGTTAATGCGTAGCTGTGAGCTTGGATGTTGGGCAAAACCAAAACCAGGGTGTAATGGTGTATTTTCACGTGAGATAAGCTGTGCCTCCTGTTAGCTGTGTGCATGACTCCCTGCCCCACAGAGTGTTACAGGTGAGCTATAAAGGGGTGCTAAACCAGGTGGTGGAGGTGTCTGAGAGTCAGGCGGCGTTTCTTGTGCAGCAGGAGGAAGTTGGGCTGCATTTTTCAAAATATTTTCAAACTTAACTTTAATGATGCACTGACTGGTGTTATTATAATGTAAATGTAGCACTGGTGAAGAGATGAAGTATGTCGGCTATGTAGCAGTAGGCATAAGCAGTGGGAATCATTCACATGGTTAAATTTACATTATTTGGAGGGGAAAAAGTGCTTTGAAAGAAGAGACACTGTTTCCCAGAGAGGCGATCTCTCATTCCTCTCTTTTATCTTTTTTCTGCCAGACCAGAGATGCTGTGAGCATGCGGGCTGCGAAGAGGTGCTTAAATCTGTGCTGGGTGATGAGGAATATCTTGCTATGGTTTTATGTGCAAGCGTGCTCTGTTTTCTATAATAACATTAATAACCTTCATGTGACTGTTTAGAAGGATGAACCTTGTTAAAGAAGAGGTATTTAATAACTGGCCTATTTCTATCTCTGTCTTTATTGAACAGTCTGCACATTTATTTCAAGCTTGTTACAGTGCTTTGGAAGAAAAATGTTTTCCTTCCACATTTTGGGAGTGCATACAGCCTTGGTTATCTTGTATTTCCAATCGGAGTATCTTCCCTCTTCCTTCCAGAGCAAGCAATCCAGACCAGGACCCTAGCTCCAACATTTTCACCCGGTGTTATGGGAAGGTGTTTTTCAAAAAGTGTGACGTGGGTTCCAGAGTCACTTAAATGGTTCTGAAGGTTTGACTGGAGATATTCAGAGCAACTCCCTTACGCTTCAAAGGCATGATGTGGTTTTGTGAGACAAGCCTTCCGAGCATTGCAACGCGTGCTTGCTTAGCCGTGGGTTGGACCTTCCTGCCCATGAAACCCTGGAGGTTGCTTCATGGCCAGGAAAGCATTGAATTCCCCCCAAAGCACCATCGTGGATGCTGGGGTCAGACAAACCATCCAGCGCCCGCTGCAGCATTTCAGTGGAGAGGCTGCTGCTGCACGCCGTGAGCTCCGCGCTGCGAGGGAAGCCTCCCTGAGCAGAGCTCAGAGCCTCCTGATCGCCTTCAGAAGCCCTCCTTTGCTCTCCTTCGGTGACAGAAGGCTCCCAGAGCAATTATTTTCCTGGTTTGGGAATGATTTTCCCAAGCTGTGGTGTGATGGCAGAGCAGTGGAGCTCGTGGGGCTGCGGCGCGTTTGACCACGTGCTCGTGGGGAGGTTGGCAGTTGGCTGTACAGATCAGGGTTCCTGCAGGGCTGATTCTTTGTCCACATTTGGGATTTTATTATATAATTTCATAAATTAATCTCTGACCTATTGACATAATGCAGACATGGTGTTTTCAGACCACTCTTCCGTGTTTTATCTCTCTTGCCGGCCGAGTTGGCCGTGATGGAGGCAGGTGGTCTGCCTTGTCCCTGAGCTGGTGCACTCTGTTCCCAGTGCCTGGCACCTTGTCCCTTTAGCATCCTTGGCTCCCTGTCCGGACTGCCTGCCTTCACCGCATGTTTCTCGGAGCAGAAGTGCTGTTTAGCCCACGCAGAACTGTAGTACTGTACAGCCTGTGGCCAGAACGACTGTTCCTGAACCCTTTCCCGACACACATGTGGCCGTATGCTCCGGAGCTTGTGGTCCCTGGCGAGCGTCTGACGGCTGTTACAAAAGCACCTGGCTCTGGGAGCGAAACCCTCCTTGTCTTTGGCATTCAGTCTAGATCATGTACATCACTAAAACACAGTTGCACAGCATTCTCTTTCTTTAGAATTGGGAAGAAAGCATTTTTCCCCACCACCTTGCTCTAGCCTTTACTTCCTGCAGTCTCCCCCATGGGCTGTGCGCTAAGACCCCACTTACTAAAATTACTACAGAAATGATTTTAGGTGGGTGAGCACAAAGTCAGGATTTTTTTGAGGCGGTCTACATAGTGTAGTGGCTCCTCTGAGGAATATTTCATCTTGGTCCTTCACACTTCATGCCTCAAATTAGTGATTTTACTCGAATGTGGCTGCAGCTATTTTTATTTATTTTTTAGTTTTTCCATGTATTTATTTATAGGGTCACACTAGCAACAGATCCTCTTTTTCCACTCACCCTTTTCAGAGCCGTGCTCTGCCTCCTCCATTCTGGCTTAAAAGCACCTTGCTCTTGTGTGGATAACTCTGAATATCCATCACGCAGTCCTGATTTAGTGAGACTTTTTCTCTGATCTCTGCCCTCCATTCATTTTAGAATCTGCAGTGAATTTGGGATGTAAATTAAAAAAGCTATTTGGTATTTCTTCAGATCTAGAAGCTTGTTTTGCATTTGTTCGTACTTGAATGCACACTGAAACAAATGTCTCCGCTTTACTGAAACAGCTTCTGTTAGCATCTCAGGGAAGCTTGTGAGTTTAAAAAATAAATATGACTCTGTTTTTCCAGCTCTGCTTTACCAGCAGAAGCTTGGGAAAGAAATGCAATCTCCTTGGGTCTGTCTTGATGTTTTGTAGAACTAATTCCCATTTATTGCAAGAACTCTTACAACACTATATTCAAGTTTAATGTTTTATTACGTGTTTACATTTTGGAAGGAGTGAGTATGGTGGTGCTGGAAATTCTAATTAAGGATAACATTTCTGATTTGAAAGATCTTTCTTTAGTCCAGAGATTCTTTCTCCTCCCTCCTGATTTTCTGCCTGCTCCTTAAGACTGCAGGAAGTTTTGCTTGGGTCATTCACTTGCAACAGGATGTTATCTGAATACCGAATTAATGTATGCAGTCTGTCACTTGGTATTTCTTCTGTTCTTCTGCTGGAGATCTCCCAGGGTTGCAAAGACCTTGCAAGCGGCAATGGCAATAACAGGGATGTGCCTATGATCCTGCGAGGTAAAAAAAGAAACATTAAGCTACACGTCTCTCCCGTCACTGCAGGGTGTGAATAAATAGATCTAATCAACAATTTACATTTTAACCCCAGACCAGGGTTTATTTTTAGGATTTGTCATTCAGCTTAAGCAAAACCTTTCCATTTCTGTCTGGTAGTGTTTTTAAAAGCGCCTTGAAGTTATCACCGAGACTGTATTTTAAGATGCATTTACATTTTGATATAATCTGCTGCTTTTCTTATTTGAAACAAAGCCCACCTGTTCTTCATTAATTATACTATCATTTAACCTGCTAACCAGGTTGCTGCTAATTACAGTTATCTCACTGTTCTGCAGCTGATAATATGCAAAAATGATTAGACCTCTCTGTATCTCAATTAGCTAAAGCTGTAATGAGGTGGCAAATTGTGAAGGCTTTCACAGGTAGTGTGAAGGTATTTACAGACTATGTGACACAAAGCTGGGAGGAATGCCTGCTGCGCCCATGGGTGTGCTGCTGTTCAGGGGGACCTCCACAGCAAAAACTGAAATAGAAGGAACTCTGTTAAAACATAGAAAAAGTCATTTTACTGTAGGGTGATTGAACACTGGAGCAGGTCAATTCCACAAGAGAGGCTGTGAAGTCTTCATCTTAGGAGACATTCACCACCCAACTGGACAGAGTCTTGGGCAACGTGCTGGACATGACACTGCTTGAGCAGGGGTTGGACAGGATGATCTCCAGATGTGTCTTCCAGCCTCAACTGATCTGTGACTCTGTATGGCTGTACCCGTATTAAGACAGAAGACCTCATGTTGGGCTCCAGAGAGTGCGAATCGTGGCTGTGATGCTGACTGTTCCCCCTTGCTAACATCAGCTGAAATCTGAACAGAGCAAATGTGGGAAGTGTTGCTGGAGACTACTCTGAAGAGAGGCAGCAGAAAGTGATGACTGAGGCGAGCTACTGGGGAGCAAGGCTGGAGCCAGGGGCTGGAGTGAAGGCACCCTGCAGGACCAGAGCCTTTGCTGGAAGAGAAGTCAAGAGGCTTTTCACTTGATGCCTGTTTTATCATCTTTCCACCCACTTTGATCTCTTCAGATGCTCTCCAAACCTTTGGATTACATCCTGAAGCGGAGAGGACGTGTCCTGAGGGAGGAGCAGAGCGAGGCTGCTGACAGAGGAGAGCTTGTACCTCACCCTGCTGCCTGTGGAAAAGGCCCAGTCTTTCTGGCAAGCAAGGGAGGAGCAAGAGCCGAAGCTCTTCCAAATCAAGCTGTGTCAGTCAGAGGTGTTAATGCAACCACTTTATGAGGAGAAAATGTGTACCCTCTCCTTCATCCACTCTAACAAGATCCTCAAGTTAGGTCAAACCACCTACACTGGCTATTTTTACTGTTTGCTCTCTGCTGGACTTGATAAACTGATTTGTGTGTGGGGTTTTGTTAGTGCTTTTTTTTTTTTTTCCCCTGAAGTGGACTAGAGATGGTTCATTTCTTTTGTGTCCTCTGCAGTGCGGAAGATGCAGAGTGGGACGGTAGCATCTTTATACGTGTCGAGTATCCATCCACAACCCAAGGCACTGCCCATACACAGCCTGAGAGCAAAGGTGATTTTCTTGCTGTCTTAGGAATGCTACACAAACAGGTTAAATAAGACACTTGACGAAGACCACACTTGAGAAAGATTGTATCCATGGTTTAAAAGCCAGATATGGGGTTGCTGAAGTGCGCTTCGCAGTGGTAGCGCAGCTGGGAATTCTGGAAGGGGAGGTTTCCTGCAGTTTTGACATGAGGAACCGGAGGATCTCATGGGGACCTCCTGATGCCTCACGCAGAGCTTGCTCGACCCCAGGCAGGAGCTTGCTGTTGGGGCTGCCCGGCAGCTCCTGGGGACTGCGCGGCAGTGATGCTTGGCCGTTCTCGGCGTGCTTCTGCTCTGAAATGTGGCTGTGCGTGAAGGTACCTTCCTACAACAGCTGCTCCTTGTCTGCATCGCTTCCATCATCGGAACAGGGACAAAAACACCCTCCTGCTGCGTCGCGGTGAGCCTTGCGGAGTCACACACCTGAGAGATGTGCAGACGGTCTGTACTCTGCTCTGCGTCGCCTGGGCACTACTGGTTTAATCATTTATCCCTGTTCACGCCACCAAAGCTTTGTTTCGTGCAGAGATGTGTGTGTTTCGGGGGGGTCAACCCCAACTGTTAGCTTGTCAGGTGTCAGGCAGGATTTGCAACACTGGCAGCTGGGGAGAAAAAACTGTTATTAAGTGTAATGCGGCACCTTGGATACAGAAAGCATGGGGAGACAATAAATACAGACTTCCATAATGTCATTTTATAGTGTCGCTCGTCAGCTTAGTTGCAGCGATTCCTGCAGCTTCTTCTGGTTGAATCGGTAAATTCTGTTCGTTATCTTCAGCACTTGTTTTGACCTACTGTGTTTGAAAAAAAAGAGGAAATATTGGAGGCACAGGGGCACCCCAATTACTTTCTTTGGCAGATGGGTTTTTTGGTGTAAAGCCAGCTTTTCTCAGGTTTGCTGCTAACACCCCAGTCAGCGCTTGTCTGGGTGGATGGACCCAAAATGTGAAGCATTGCTTGAGGAGAGCGCTGAGAAACGCAGGGACCGAAGACCTGCCTTAATCACCGCAGCCTCCTGCAACGGGAGGAGAAGAGCCATAGCGAGAAGGGCTGCGACTGTCATCTCAGAGCAAGCCTGAGTGCCTTGTCATCCCACCCTGGTACCGCTCCAGCGTGGGGTGACACTGACAGCACAGTCTGAGGATGGCTGAAGGTGCAGAAGGGTTCACAAGACCTTCCTTAATGACAAAAAGGTGGTCGCTAAAGCCGCAGGCTCGAAGAATAGTTCACTGCCACTTGTTTGCAGTCGGGAGCTCGCTGCCTTGTCGGTGCTGAGGATGGCACCAGTGTTTTTCAAGAGTTGCTTAGTCTACAGATGAAATTGTGTCTCTTTCTTCCATTTTTTGTCAAGCACAAATCACAGCAGCATTTGTACCTTTACCCCTGAGCTGAGCATTTTGCTCTCCGGGATGGAAGAAAATGAGTTCAAGCCCAACCTTCCGATAATTTATTATCTTCCTGGTGCTTAAGGACAAAACTTACGTTGCCAGAAGCAGATGTTTGCTTGCTCCTTTTTTAGCTCTCGGAGTACTTTCTGCGTGCTTGATTGATGGACGTCCCTGTTACATTAATAGTTGGGCTTTGCAGAAAGCTGTTATTACCAGGAGAATCTGGTGTGGGTTTCAGTTTTTCTTCTTGCATTGAATATCCATTATTAATGTTTTTTGAGGAAAAAAAGGCTTCAATTCCAGCATTTTGCTTTGCTTTCTCAGGCTCCTTTGCAACCATCTTCTGTGAGGCACTTTTAAAATCAATATTACAAGCGTTCTTTATATTTTACTGTGTGGTTAAGGGTTTCTGTGTCTTACTGTTGATTTTTAATAGTGTTCCAGGACATTTGGGTGCACACAGATTGACACGTGATGGATTACTTTATATGAGTCTTCCCAATCATCACTGAGTTGGCTTTTCACATGTTCCCTCTTGCAGGGTGCTGCTGCTGAGCCTGGAAGCTACTAGGAGAGCTTTGCTGGCTCCTAGCCCATGGGTGCAGTCTTGCGACTTTGAAGCTCTGAATGGGAGTTTTGGTTTCGTTTAGTTTTGGTTTTGATTTTGGTTTTGTGTCAGATGCGGAGGTGTGCTTGTGAGGTCTCTGCTTTTGTGTAGTCATTGCAGAGTTGTTCTGCCCTGGCTTCTCAAGCAGCTGCCAGTGTTCTGTATCGTAGGAGCATGACAGGCTGTCCTGGTTTTGTTTGAGGTGGTCATAACACATCTGTAGCTCTTCAGATCAGCACTGGCATGAGCTCTGGCAGCATCCTTTAGATAAGGTGTGCTAGCAGATCAGGTGCAAAGTCCAAGTCTCAGAATAATCTGGAAACACAGGGCACATCTGTAGCTGCTGTAAAGTTAGATTTGCAGATGGAGGCACTTGGAGCATGTCAGCATTGATGGAGCACGGGCACGTCTGTCTGAGAGCCTGGTGGGACCAAAGGAGGGTGTGAGGAGTGACACGACTGCAGGCAGCACACGCGCTCCGAAATGCATCCATTACTCCAGGTGGGTGCAGCCAGGGAGGAGCGAGTAATGAAGAGGGCAGAGGGCTGCGTGCACGTGGCGAGTCCTAAAAGCACGGAGGAGAAAGAGCAGCAGCAGAAGTTTTCTGTGTAAGGAGGGCTTGCACGTGCCTCAAGCTCTTGTAAAGCAGGGTGGTGAGCAGTCCCATTCCGGGGCTCTCCGGGCAGGTGTGGACATCTTTGTTGGATGACCTGTGTTGGCAGCACGGGCTCCCATCTGCCGAGTGCTTTGGTTGCAGTGATATGGAGTTTGTAGGTAGGCTGGGTATACAGTAAATTTCTGCCAACTGGACCGGGGTGTTTGCTTGTCAGGCTTATCTTCAGTAAGGTTCAACTCCTAGACGCTTAAAATGTGCTGCGCTTCGTGGAGGCCAGTTTTGGCTTCTAAGGAATTAATTGTTTTATTTTATCCATCCATGCTGGGGACCAGAGCAGAAAGATGGCAGAGACACTGGTGCCGTGTCCCTGGAGGAGCAGCAGAGTACGGATGCTTTATTCACGCTGGCAGAGGACACGGGCAGCCCGAGACCTTCCCAGGTCCAGCGGTGCCGCGGCTCGCTGGAGCCGGCAGTCAGGAAGGGGATGATGGCATGCATAACTACGGGCAGACTTTGACCTTGCTGCTGGAACTTAGTTAGCAATTCTGTTGATGTTCTGGGAACGAAAATATAATTCAGGCCACCTTCTCCTCCAAGCTGACACTGAGAATCTGGGAGGAGAACAACTACTGAATAATTAGGGTCCTTTTTTTTTTTTTTCTTTTTGCCAGAGTTACTGCTCAGTGTTGGACTGCACTGTAAAGTGTCATTAGTTTCCTTGAACTTATTGGTCCAAGTGTACTTTGCATTGATATAATTACGTAAATTGCAGTCTCATTAATCACAGCGTGCTGCAGCATATCACTGTCTCGCCTTATTTTGCGGGTGAGTTGGCTGTGGGAAGCCCTGTAACCCCGGCTGGGGTGAAGGCTGTGGCTGTAGCACTCTGCCTGGGCTCCAGTGCTCGTTCGAGCTCGTGCACGCCTCTTACCCTGGAAGATCCGGGAGCGTTCGCCAGCTCTGCCACGACTGCGGAGAGCAGCCACGCCACTGCACAGGAGGGCAGCTGGGACGCAGCCGGGGAGAGGTAGGTTTGTCGCAGGGGAGTTTTGCCATGCCCACAACCCTGCTGCCGCCGCTTTGTTTTGGGTCTGAAGAGCCCAGGCTCCTGGCTTTGCAGTAAATACCCGAGCTCTAGTGCGGGGGATCTGCTGCAGGGCCGTTTGATGATGCTGTGGCTCTGTCTCCATGGCAGAGCTCTCAGCCTTCCTGGCAATGTAAATTCTCCTGGCTGCATGCTAAAATTACACTGAGTTATTGATTTATCTTTGAGAGGATTTCCTTCCCGAGGGACACTGCTGGACGTTGTAATGATTTAGTTCTTCTGCGAGTGCAGAACCCGTAGCAGAGCAGAGCCTCCCTCCTGCTCGGGTCTGCAGCCCGGGGTCGCGCTCCCGCAGGCTGCCTCCGCAAGCTGATTTCTGTCCCAAAGCCGGGACAAGGTTAAACTGCTGTTACGTCTGAGTGACAGCTGCAAGTAAAAGGGCGTTTTCAGCTTTGCAGTGAGGAAGCTGTGAGCCTTGGACTAGCCTTTAGACCACAGCACCAATGTTGTTGCCCTGGACTTGTTGCAAACGCAGCTCCGAGGCTGGCCCGTGGGAAGCGTGAAGCCTTGCCAGCATGAACGCACTTGGGCTCCGGGGAGAGTTTTAATTCTTCAAAGCGAGGTATGATGGGAGCAGGATTGTGCAAATGTTTTTCATCTAAAGATGCAGGGTACAGCCTCTCTTTTCTTCATTTTCTGCTGACTTGGCCACGGAGCATCTCTAAAAATCAGACTGGACAAGTCCAATTTTGACCTCCTTCTTGAACCCCTGAGGAGGCAAAGCCAAGTCTCTAGTTATGCCACCATTTTTTTTCCCTTAGCCCTGAAATCCCAGTCCACTGGTTGTGGTTCAGCTGGTAAACACCATCAGTATCACAGAATCACAGCATGGTAGGGGTTGGAAGGGACCTCTGTGGGTCACCCAGTCCAACCCCCTGCTGAAGCAGGGTCACCCAGAGCAGGCTGCACAGGACCTTGTCCAGGCGGGTCTTGAGTATCTCCAGAGAAGGAGACTCCACAGCCTCCCTGGGCAGCCTGGGCCAGGGCTCCGTCACCCTCAGAGGGAAGAA
>Ga0065711_1043823_pt1 | contig 14493 bp, 7 predicted proteins | sample Hoacrofraction12_FD_59098 | JGI IMG/M metagenome (GOLD analysis project Ga0065711, IMG submission 59098) | Hoatzin crop microbial communities from Cojedes, Venezuela - Epithelial fraction 12 v2 (version 2) | ecosystem: Host-associated > Birds > Digestive system > Esophagus > Crop | place...
GTGCAGCCTGCTGTAGGTGACCCTGCTTCGGCAGGGGGGGTTGGACTAGATGACCCACAGAGGTCCCTTCCAACCCCTACTATTCTGTGATTCTGTGATTCTGTGATTCTGTGAATTATCACTGCAAACATTTTTCTCTGAAGAAAATAAAAGAATAGTGATCTTAGGGAGGGAAACAAGGATGGACAAAGTCTTGGCTTTACTCCTCATGGACTAGGGATGAGAAAAATTGCTATAATTTGCTACAGACACATGTTAGCACAAGTTCTTTGCATCAACTGGGGAAAAGGTACGGTAAGCAGTTCTATCTTGAGCCGTAATGGCTACTAGACACTTCCCTGCAGAGATATCTAATAGGCACACCCTTTAATCAAAGCTGTATCTAGGCCGCAAGATAGAAGTATCATTACAGTGGTATCCTTGACATTAAAATTAAACTCCTTTTGAGAAAAAGGTGATTTTTTTCTCCTTGTTTCCTCAATTCCATTTTTTTCTCTCTATAATCCCATAACACCATTTGTTGCTATTTGAACAAGTATAGGAAATGTAAATACAAACAGTGAAGTCTGCATGTTTTCGTATTTTTTTAAGAAACTTATAACATCTGAACCATTTGAAGCATCCATGGGATTCACAGAATAGTGCAGCACAGGCTCTCTGTGTGAGGTATCCTGCCATTGGTATCCCTCCAGGCATCTTCTATGAGATACAAATTTCAAATAAATGTAATTGCCCCCTTTAGAGATTTGGCTTTTGCTTAATTTGTATAAATGCATTAATTAGCTCTCACTTTGTATCACATAAAATAATTGGGACTGTTTTGTCAGGCAAAATCTTCCTTTCAAAATGGATCACTGAGATGCAAGTCCTTGCTCTTAGTTCAGGGATTACATTACTTCCAGCTTCATCATCTCTTTTTCTAAAGCGGTTTGATATATATCAGTATGGACGCCTCCTCCTCTGCTGCTGGATACAGACACCATTGACTTACTAATATCTCAACAATATTGTAATCCAGCTTCATCTTTCCTATGCTTTCCCCTCACCACTACAGAATCTCAATACCTCTCAATCTATAATGCTATTTTTCTGAAAACTGTATGTCCTGCAATGGAGAAAATGGAAAAAGTAAAAGGCAGCATGTTTGATATGGTCATTTTAAACTTGAATATCAAGTTAACTGAAGAAGAATAAGTCAAATGAAACAACTGGATGGTTGTTTCTTTTAACATAATTCAGCTTCTTTCCTCAGAGAAGCTTGCAGAGCTTGGAAAGTGTGGCTAAAGGACATAACGGACCCATCCTAGAAAGATCTAGGAATTCAGAGCTCATGCAGAGGTTGAGAAACTGCTGAAAGGAGCAAAGGCCTCAGGAAGCCTGAGCAGAGGTCAGGCAGCCAAACCTCAAGCCAGTGCAGAGAGCCTTCCTGCGGACTGGACAGGGCACTGCACAGCTTATTGTGCCTAGCAAAGCCACTGAGATGACTGACCCCTGCACTGGAGCAAAGATTTGTTAGAAAAGAATGTGGTTAGCAGGAGAAAATTCTTATAAACCCTTCTTCATTTGTATTGCACCTGATATTCAGGATTAATTCTGTTTTCCATCAGTGTTTAGTTCCATTTGAGAAATCATATTTGAGACGTCACAAGACCTCCAGGATACCCATAGCCTTCTAGAGTGACAGGTGGGGCTAGGTAGAATACCCCATAACTTCTGAAATTAGACAAGGCACCTTGGGTATGCTTGATTGCTTAGCTGCCTTTGTTACTTAGGCAACAGAAACACGACCTGGAGATTTTTCTGTTAAAAAATGTTAATTATTTTAGTTTATGGTCTAGCAAAATCTCACTTACTGGAGCTTAAAAGCCTTATTTTCCTTCTTTTTTTTCCTTTTCTCTGGGAATCTCATTATAAGGAGAAAGTCTAGACAAATCTGCCTTCAGGCTCTGACCAACCCTGAGTCCTTTCATAGTGAAAGATTTTTAGGCATCTATTTAGGCATCTAACATGATGATTAGAGCCTGGAGATACTCTAATAATCATAACAGACACAAAAGGATTTAAGCATTTATAGTGGTCTCCGAGGAACTTCAAGGGTTTGATTCATTTTCTCCAATATAGACATCTACTGCCATTTGAAATGCTCTGTGTTTTATCTATCATGGCTTCTAGTTTCTTTTTCACAAGAGCACCTTTGGGAGAATAAGTGTTGTGTCATATCTACCTGATCTGTTGATCCTAAATGGCAATAGATATTTTTTTCCTGTCAAGAGAAGCCATGTGGGATTCTTGTAGATAAATGGAGGGGATCCAGACACTGTAGCTTGCTGGTGCCTAAACTTCTGAGAGATCTGCACTTCAGTTCATGTTCTTTAGGACTGTTCAAGTACTTTATATTATGCATTCATTAGATTAAAACACAGAAATAAATAAATTAGCATCCCAAAAGCAGAATTATCAGGAGAAAAGCCTTGCTATTACCACCTCTTTATTGGATGAGTTTCTTACATCTGTGTAACACCTGATGCATTACTGGTTACTGTAAAGCGATTAAAAATAATTGTGACTGATTACTTCATATCCAACAAATTCTTCACTCTCAAACTGCCTCCATTTTGAAGGCACTGCCTTCCTAGAATATTTTGTTGAAGTAAACTAATGGCAAAGTTTACATGGTAGTAATGAAAACTATTAACATAGTGGAAGCAGGTACATATATCCTAACAAACTATATTTCTCATGCCATGAAGGAGTCATTACTGTTTTATAAATATCCAGGAGATTGTTACCATTGCCAGTCCTTTGAGTAACATTTGCTGGCAGAAGACAGGCATAAAGAGCAACAAAAATTTAGTAGGGCTCACGTGCGGCTGTGCTGTAACTAGCCACCTGGTACCATCTTGTGGAAAAATAAATCTAAATAAGAATTTAGGAACACAGGGAATGGACCACAATCAAGCAAGTATTTCAGACAGTGGTTGGAGCCAGATACTGCACAGTGGATTAGAAAATGCCCATAGTTGGCAATTAAGCAACAAAATACCCATGGTAAAAATCTTGCTAATCCTACATCATTAGCAGCTGTCTTATGCCTCAAAGCCAAAGTCAAAGTTTATATCCCCTAGACATTTTTATCCTAGGCAGTGTGAGTATAGATATTCTCAGAGTAAAAGAATTTAAATAAATGTCAGCATTCATTCAGTTCCTAGTGTCTTTTAAAATGATGCAGGTTTTGCAGTGTAATGTACTGAAATGGAAACTGTCACATATTTTATTCTATACATCCTCACCTAGTCTCACCCTAATGAATTCTGTCCTTCTTATTCCAATTCCCGTATCTTCTCAATATTGACACACTAATAGTACATCAAAGAGCTTTTTACATCTCAGCTTCCACTGTACATTTTCCAGAGACTGTTCTCTCAAAATGAACAATCTTTCTCACTCCTTTCCCATGTAATATACTAAAGGAGGCTTTGGGGTTGCTACAGATCTGCTGGTCCTGTGATACTTGTCTCTCTAGTTTGCAGTCATTCCTAGATACCATTATTTAGTATACTGTGTATGTCACAAAGGAACCATCTCTTCATGTGCAATGTCATGAATCTTCCTACCTACCAAAACACCTGCTCTTCTTAACCAACTTTGTTCTGACAGGTTTTCCTTTTCTTTTCCATATCTATTTTTCTTTCACAGATTTAATGAAGTGGTCTTGGAGAATTCCTGTTATGATATTTATGAGATGACTAACTCCACAAGTGATGATTTACTAAATTTTTTTTAACTGAACAGTAATTTGTGCATACACAACTAATGAAAACACTATAACTTTAACTTCATGTGGAGTTACAAGTGTTACAGTAAAATGTATAGGCTCTCAATGGGAGTATTCAGTCAAAAAAAAAGTTGTGCATAATACAGGATTATTTAGATCTATGGAAGACTTTGAGTGCCTTGCAGGTTTTGAAAACACTGAAATGGTCTTTTTTCACCCACGAGGTCTCTCATGTTTGTATAACGTTATGTTTTTGGAGGAATTTTTCTTAAGTAAATAAGCCTAGAAAAATTTTCAGTCCTTTCAAATTAGTAAGATTATGTTTAAATTTTCACCCTTCCATACCTTGATCTGAAAAAACCAGAAACACATTACAAAATTAAGACTATGGACTCTTTAAGTGTCTATAAACGAAGACTCCTGATATTTTTTTGACAACCTTAAAAAAAATATGTATAATAGCAAATGTAGAAAGCGTAGATAGCATCCAAAATGCTCCAAAGAAAATGCATCTCTGTAGTAAAGAAAATATTTCCACTGCCTTTAATGTTCAAATATTAAGTGCACAATGCAAAATCCCCAGCATCACTTCTCCCAAACTGCATAAGTTTCAGAATTCACAGGCCTCTCACAAAGAAATCATCCTCAGAATTGTCTCTCTTACAAAATAACATTGATGTCTTAGGGATGGTCTTTTGTTTGCATCTCGGGGAAAATGTGTTGATTATATTAGAAGTTATATGCCACAGAAATAAAACGTATTATTCTCACTAAAAATCCAATACTTCCCTTTTGAGAATTGGTATAAAGGCAACATGACCTATAGGGCATCACTAAGGTATAGCAAGTGTCACGGATATTTTGGGAACCATTGTCTGCTTTACAAGGTATTATATACTTCCCACTTTCTTTCAAGATTTCTGCTTTAATTATATTGTAAACTCCTCAGCATTTCACTGTTAAGAGCTGGCCCAGTATAAGTAAAGTATCTTTATAAAACTGAACTCTTTGTTAAGAATTTAAGGCTACAGCATGTTTGGTTTGATTATGACTAAGTAATTAAATTGAGATATTAAACATAGGAAACATTATTTATTTCTTACACAAAAATTTCATTTCATGCATGAGAAGTTGCTTCTTCCTCTTTTTGTCCACTTCTCCATGTCTCACTAAAGCAGTAATTTTGTGTGGAGAGATTTTTAGATGACAGCAATAACTAAGGGCCCATACAGGTTGCTGTTTTTACACATAATACATTCCTCACAGATTATCTGTTGGCGTTAAACTGCTTGGCTTTCAAAAGTTAAACCTAAAGACTCTGTTTACTCAGGAAACAGAGCAACAGAACAAGCAAAATTTTCCAATGGACGGAAAGCTGTTTATAGGAGAATGTCTCAGATTTAGGCTAGAAAGGCTCGAATTTTTCATTTCAGTCCAGGATCTCATACCACAGTGATTACACTACAGTGTAAAAAAAAAAAGACAAAACAGGCAAGAAACTAGACTTACTACCCAAGGGGACAGTCAGTAGGCCCTGGAAAGGAGGAAATGCCATTTGCCAGCTTATTGAAGTACCTGAGCTACTTGAAACTAACAGTAGTTTGAAGTCTGTAAGGACTGTAGGATTAGAACTGTAATCAGAAATTCGTTAAGTTTGTTTTGTTGAGTTTAAAGTTCAGCTTTGCAGGGAACGGATGGAATCAAATACGTAGATCTAATTACATTTCTCTTGTGCTTTTACTTATGTGCATTATATATATACACATATATTATGTATATGCACACATATATATAACATTTACATTTACATACATTTTTCCTACTTTTTCTCTCAACAGGTAGTATACATTGGAATTTACTACAGAATGACCTAGAGTCACAGTGTACAACATGGCAAACAATGAACAGTAATGTTGTGTCTGCGGATAATAAACATAAAAAATTATCTGTCTTATCTAGCTTTAGCCATGTAGTGGTTCAACATCACATCCGAACAAGCCCAGGTAGTCAATGAAGAGTAGGGACACTGCTACAAGGATTCTCATCTCATCTAAACTGTCCTCAGGACGTGTCCATCTCTTTTTGTCAACTAGAGAAGAGCCCAGGACAGCCAGCTTAGATTCAGTGCACAGCTTTTGTGAACTAAAGTTAAATGAAATGAATCCTTTGAGACAACGGATTAGTATTTTTGTATGAGGGGTAAACCATTGTGGTGGGAGAAAGTACAGAAAAGCTGTAGTTTGCTTTGTAACTTCTACATGTGGATATGCCCTTGTGCACAGGCAACTGGAAAGGACCCAGTTCAGCTGTTGTATTTAAGTTCAAATTACTTATTTGAATCAGCTGAATTTTATCCCACACAAGCTGAATTTCTCTCACAATGAGGAAAGAAAGGACTGAAGGTGAACAGTGTAGGTAGAAGAAAGGTCATTTTTGAACAGGAAGCAAAGAGATAAAGTTTCTGTAAGGTGAAAAAATACGCCCAAAGTTATTGGTGCATATCCAAACCAAACTATAACTACTGTTCCTCTTCCTTCCCTGCAACCAAAAGAAGAAAAAAAAAAAATGACACAACCATTTTTCTGTAGTAAGAACTAGGAGAGAAGCAGAATATTTAGAAACTTTGTTAAGGAGCAGAGCTCAGCTACTTTGCTTCTGCTACCACGCTTCTGAAGCATTATGCAGAGTTTCTGCATAGTTCCCCTGGGGGGGCTGTAGAGTTCAAACCCTCTGCACCGTATATTAAATGGAAGGGTTAGTTTGAAGCATTTGATGTATCTATAAGAAATAGATTTCCGAGTTGTGCTTTTACATTTGATGTGAAATGAAAGTGGTGAGAAGAGAGTATGTTCAGTTGAAGTACTCTGCTATGGGGAAGGAAATTTTACATTAATTTTCCATTCAAATATGAACAAAGTAGAAAAAAGTTATGGAAAAAGACCAGGGAGATATGATAATAGACTATGAATGGATTAAATAAATAGTAAAACTCAGTTTGCGGGAGCTAAAACTTAAGGTATAAGATACAACAGTGGCAAAGGAATGACAGCAAGAGACATCATTCTGACTTGTACATATCCACACAGCTTAGGAAATATTGTGAAGTAAATCCTTTTTGCAAAATGCTTTAAAAAAGCCTATCATGACAATGACAACTGAAAGGCAGAGACCTGTTCAACAGACAAAGAGGGAGAGCGATAAAGTACAACAAGGAATAAGAAGGAGGAATAGGAATAAGGAGAGAAGAGGATGAATAGAAACAAGAAACCTTGTGGAGGAGTAGGAAAGTAAACAGACAAAAAAGTATTACAGCTGTAAGAAAAAAGGAAGGTAAAAATTATCAGAAAACTATGATGCTTCCACTTCACAGAGTTATGTTTTGTTTTACTTGGAAGTATTTGTGACTATAAATTGACAAGTGATAATAGAAGCCACTTTTAGTACCTTTGAGTTGGACAATTCCTTAATTTACATTCAGTGGATTAGGACACACTGAACACTGCGTTAGGTGCAGGTGATTAAACACTGGGACAGGTTGCCCAGAAAGGTGGTTGAAGTCTCCATGCTTGGAGATGTTCAAAACATGACTGGGCACAGTCCTGACCAGCCTGCTCGAGCTGACCCTGCTTGAGCAGGGAAGCTGAACTAGACAATCTCCAGAGGTCCCTGCCAGCCTCAACCATTCTGTGATTCTCTGAGCATTCCACCACATAAAAGGGTGAAAGAAGCAGGGACTGCCTTTGAGTATTCAGTCTTGTTCCCAGTCAATTGTGATGGAGTTTGGTATTATAATTAAGAATAAGTAGGCAGCAAATCATATCTGTGCTTTGTTCTGTCAGTTTGTGGTTTTTTTTTAAATGAAACAAAAAATGTAGTCCATATTGAAGCTGTCACAAATTACAGCACTTTTCTGTAATATGATTATTTCTCTTGAAATCTAGGTTAGATATTATTTTCAATCATATTTCTCGGTTTATAAATATAAGGAAATTGTTCTTATCACATAATTATATAGTTATTTTTTCCTTTTGAGATGATGTGTCAGGTCAGATATTTTATTATTTGCAAGCTATTCATTTTTCTTCTCTATTAGTGGTTTTTGATTTTGGTTTTAATTTTGAAAGGAAATCCACTGAGATATATGAATATATCAAGTAAATATTTCTAATTTATCATTTTTTGGGATAGTGTTTAGTATCATATTGATTTTATTCATCTGGTGCTTAGCTTTATTCTGTTCTCCTCTGTTTTCTTTGAAAGAAAAATGTATATAAGTGTATAGCTTGTTTATTTTCCTGAACATATGTCCTATTTTCTGGACCCACCCTCTCTTTCTTAAGCTGCTGTCAAATACTGTTCATATGAGGATGTTCTCATCAACACAATTTACTTTATCTCAAAAGAACTTGTGACTAGATGTTTGTTTAAGTAGCAGGTGGTGTCATATTTGTTAAAGTGGAACATTTGTTATATTAATAGGACAACAGAAGTATCTATTAATTACATGCAAGGTAATTCTGCTTCACAGTTACTCTTCAAATCCTGGCAGCCTGTGGGTTTGGAATCAAACCTGTAGCATATGCAATATTACTTGAAATGTAAAGAGGGAAAAATGATGGAACATGGACAATTTTATGTCATTAAACAAACATAATCCACTGAGAGAATAGTTTTCATACTTTGCCTTTTCCTATAATTCTTCTGTTTATCTTTTATGTGGTTTCTGAGTAGTCATGAAAGGAAAAAAAACCCACCTCCTCCAAAGGTTTGGAAAGTGCGGTAAAATAGCTGTGTGGATTAGGTCAGCCCTGTATGAAAGAACTGGGATGAAGCTGTGCTGAATGTAACAGGCCTTACTAAGATGCAGAGTGTTGCCTTGAGCACATTACTAAATTAAACAGTTTCCTGGACTAGCGCTGGCATGATTCTAGTTAGCTTAGAGAAGTCAGAAGAGTTTGACTCTGTCTTCACCCATCCGTGTACACCAGTTCATAAAAAAAATATTTTTAATCAGGGTAGCCAGACAGAGATGTAGCACAGCTACACAGTCCTTATTCAAAATCCAGTGCCTTGGTATACTGAAAGATTTTAGTAGCAAACAGAGCACAGGGCTTGCACAATGAAGATAAGAAACTGCAGTTCTGTTTTTGTAACTGTGCAAGATTCCAAAACTTTTGTTCTTGTTATTTTGATCCCTTCTTATATAAAATGCATGCACATGATATCATAAGCTTAAAGAAGCAGTTACTTAAAAAGTCATAGCAAATATTAATCCTCATAAATGTCCATTTCACCACTGCCAGACTTATGAATCAACCACAATTTTAGTATTTAAATTATCTTCTTTCTGGTCACACAGATTAGTTTTACTTGGCGAAAGATTGCCAGTAAAATGGGAATTTCAATCTCCTTCTTACATACTGGGTATTTGTTTGCAAGCATTGACAAAAATGCTCTCATCTAGGGAGAAAAATGTGATTTTTCACAAAGTAATTTAGTTCTCATCAGATTTTGGCAATTTGTCCTTAGAAGAACTGTGCGCTGGTCACAACAGAACATAGGCATGCACAAACGATAGCTGGCATGATTTATGGTGCCCTTACTTCTAAATCTGTTCAAATGCACATTTATTTAGCTGGCTGCAGAAGAGCATAGGTATAAAGAAGCATATTAAGAGATACAGTTTTATTTGGCAATCAGTATAGAGAGGAATGTCATGTTCTTTCAAGCCTATGATTCCACTGTGTTTGTTAGTACAACTTCTCAGAGTCATCTTTTACCGTAATTTATTTTTTCTAGCCTCCCAAAACTGATTTCTAACCTATTATTTTAGTATTTGTGCTATATTGTAGGGAACAGGGAGCAGAAGAGAAGGAAAGAGAGTTCAAGAGATGTCTGGAATTACGAAGGAGCTTAAGTTCATTATTATTAGGAATTCTCTAATTTTATCACATGGTACTAACCCAGGGAAACAAAAAGCCCGCATCCAACTAACCACTCTGTAAACTTAAAAAAACCCAAACATTTTCAACAAGAAACAAAACAAGGGAAAATACATCTGTGTTTAATCAGCATACAAAAATTCAATATCAAATCAAATGATTCACTCAGCTGATGAAATTTCCAGAAGAAACTTTTATTCTTCAACTTTCCTTGATACTGTGAATATTTTTTTCCAGTTTTAGAGAGAATTAAAATTAAAATCATCCACATAAGATGATATTTTCTTAGTGAAATTTTATTTATGGAACCCTTAAAAATGGATGAAATCCAATCCCATCAGAATTATGACCTTCACTCAAATTCATTTATTCAGCAGCTGCATATTATCTGCAAAATTCTGATGTCAGTTGTGGCACAGAAGAGATCCATTATTTTTGAATACTCACTAGCTCAGGTAAAGGTTTACATTCTGATAGTAATGATAGGAAGATATATTAAAAATAATTTTGTTAAAGTCTGTAACTAAATTCTTCTCCTCTCCTCTCCCCTCCTCTAATTTCCTTCCCCTGTGTTTACAATGCAGGCTGGAAGATTAGCCAGGGTGAAAACGATGATATGGAATATCATGTGAAGTTGTAGCAGAAGGCGTGAAACTCATAAGATTCTAATCATGGGGTTTCTCTTATTTTATGACAGATGAAAGATGGGGCTTATTAGATCAAATAAAAGAGAAATGCAGACAATACAACAGAAAACCAGGTTCTCCTCCCTCCAGCCCAAAACAGACCTCCAGCAGCAGCTGATGTCTTCGTTCTGTGTGAGCAATCAGAAAAGTCTGTGAGAGCAGGTGACCTGGGCTGACAGATGCCAGAGGGGAAAACGGCATTTCCCACTGTCTTGATGACGGTCTAGATACGTGAAGTAATTCTTGAACCCTTTCTTTATAGATATAGAAAAAAAAATAGGCTGACATTAATTTCTTCAAGTAACTTTTTTATTCTTGTGTTTTGTGGAAATAACCATTTCCAAGAAGCCAAAATTAATCATTATATGAAAGCCAAGTAATGCTTTTTGGGGCCTTAGAAATGCCAGGTCACGTCTAGGTTGCTGAATAAAAGAGAGACGGGGAGTAAATGTTAGCACTTGATCCCCAGTCATCCATCACGATTAACCGTCACCTCAATCCCTAAGACTACTCCAACAAACTCTCTTAAAGACAAATTCTGAGTATGCTTCCAGACAACTGTGGCAGGTGCACTCACCCCGATAATGACCAGGACTTTTCAACACAGCAAGTGCTGGCTCTTTCATGCCCTTGTTTTTGTGCCACTGGTGCTCTGCTGTGACAGTGGTCACGTACACATCCTTGGTCCAGCGCTGACCACCGTGGCCCCACTGGGACACCATGACCCTGGTCACGTACTCCCCCACTGTGGCGGGAAGGAGAAAGGTAGGAGCACTCTGTCGGCAGGCATGATGTGGCTTGGCTGAAAGAAACTTCTGGGCTACAGACCATAAACGACCACAGTTCAGACCTGACCAGGCTATGAAAGGGATCCCCAAAAGAGACCCTCTGAGAAAGTTGGTTCTCCGTGGAACAGCAGACCTCTGATGGGAGACTCTCCCCATGGGTTGAGATGTCACCTGTGGAAACTTCCCGGGATTAAGTGCCCTCACCCTCTTACAGTGAGTGATTATTTCTTCAGGATATCATTGAGTGAGCCCTCGCCCTCTTTGGGTGAGCGATCCTGTCTTCTGGGTACCCTTGAGTGAGAGTTTTTCCCTTTGTGGGTGAATGTGTGCACATTTTGGGTAATCATTCTTACATGTTGCATTACGTGTTGATGACAGCATCCCTGACTATTGTACCAGACCTGTAATTTGTTAAATGAGCATTGTGTTTGCTACCCCTGTTGTTTCATCAGTTTTGGTTGCTTAATTTTGATCGTGCATTACAGTTTGTTCAAGTAGATCTAGCTACACATCGTGTAGTATTGGCTCCCAAATGATATCCTGTTTATAATATAAACAGGATAAATGATATCCAGTAATAGTATAAACACAACATGTTTATAATATAAGATCCCTGTTTGATTCAACAGTCCTACTTTTGACACCATTAAAACTGATATGTGGAACATATTTGTGTCAGTCTCACACTGCCACGACAACAACATTCACTTCAGGGGCTGCTTCTGAAAACAGTATAAATAATCCTGCACTGGATTTGGTTCCCTTTCCCCTATATAGTTCTCCAAGGCTACCCCAGTAACCTTTGCACAGCCTTATATCGCAGGATACTTAAGACATAACTTCATGCAACAAAATAATCAATCCTGTATGATGCACACAGCCCTCTCATTATTTTTGACAATCTGAAATGGAAAAAAAAAAAGCAAAAAAATCCTAAGTTCATTCTTCAGGAGCAGGATTTGGGTCACAAGAGACACAAAAAGACAATTGCCTACCAGTGTGCAGGCTGCTAGTTTTCTCTATAGGGAACAGGCATGAGAAGGGTGTGAAAACAAGGCAGAGTCACCTGGCGTCAGAGCAGGAAACAGACTGTTCCTCTTCTATTTAGCAGAATAAGACTGTGCTAGGTGATGTTTTTCTCTCTTCTCACTGATGGACACAAGATAGTATGCCAGAGAGATCAGTGAATTCCTCAAACTACGGTACCTTACTATTCTGCTATGTTATTTATTGGGCTGCTATACTTTCTAAGTTCTTCTGTTACCAGGTAAGCAGAAGGCACTGCTGTTTGAATTTTACAGATACTTTTTCAATAATGCAATGCTCTGTGAAGTAATTATTTTATATTTTTTGTACTTGGCAAGTTATTGTATTGTTTTTCATTTATATTTTCACTGTTTTTCTCCTCCAATAGTTTGTTTACCTCTTTAGATTCCCCCTTCCTGTAGAGTGCAGAAAAACTTCCAAGGTGCTCACCTCTGTCTCCTTGTTCCCATGCTCTGCCAGCCTCTGGGAGCTGATATTACATAATTTTGAAAAGACACCAACTACCAGTTACTTCTCACTTCTTCAAAATGACATCTGTATTAACCTTTGAAGTTTGGCCAAGTAGTGTGATCCTTGAAAAGCTGTGCCCTTCAGTTTAAATAGTCTAGCCAGATAACTTGTAATATGGGCACAACAAAACAAATATAGTTGTGTTATTGGTGGCTAATCTTACGTTGTTTAGAGCAAGTCCTTTGGCTAGCATATGCTGCATTTCTCTTTAAAGCCTAGCGACAACATAAATAAACCACCTTCACCTCATTTATCCTTTGAAGAGCCTAAGCAGATCTTCCTTCTCTACAGGACCTCTCCCTTGGTGACGCCTGCTTCTCCATCTGCAAATTTTTGGAGAAAACAAATGATCACACGATTCACATTACTCGGCTACGTATTGACATTTTATGGAGATCAAGTTTTTATGATATGTTCAATTCATTTTTCAATAATATGAAGACCTTATTATGGGCATGCTGCAAGTGCATGGAAAGTGTAGTGCAAAGTCCCCTGTGAAGCTCAGGATGCAGGTGGAACAGTTTTAGTATAGGTGGCATCAAGCCACTCCAAAAGTTGTTAAAAGCAACAGAGGATGCACCATGGGATGACACAGTCTGGAAATCCTTATCATCTATGAGTGGGATTTATTCCTTACAGTGAAAATTAGAGTGGCTAAGGGATTTCTTCAAATTGCCAACGTGATTCAATCCCAGATTTGTCTAAGAGCAGGATTCAGTAAAAATTCTGTACCCTTCTTCCACCTGTGCCCAGCAGAGCAAATCACCAAATGCACTGTCATTGATGTACGTAGATCTCTCTACGAAGAATAATTCCTTCCTGAAGGAAGGAACTCAAAGAACATGAGTGTTTGGCATAGATTGCTTCTATTCTGCAACCACCATTTACCCATCATTCAGTCCAGATTAGACCCAGAAATCTCTCAGTCCCAGCCTGCTATTCTTGTAGTCAATTTTCAAACTGTATTTTTTGTAGTCAGTTTTCAAACTGTATTTTTGTAGTTTTTTCAAAGACAACTGTCATTTTAGCAACTCATTTCAGACTTTCAACAATAGCTTTTCTATTTCAGACATCCGTTTGATTTAGGGGTTGATAATTTCAATGTTGTTACAGACATGAATGTTTCAACTAATCATGAAATTTTTTTCCTTAGTTTACAATTACCTTTTCTTTTTGTATTGTTAGAGATTGTGAAATAGTGCTCATTAACATGTCAATTACAAGTCCATGTTAAGAGGTCATTTGAGATATGAAGGTCACAATGCTTAATTTTAAAATCAGTAGCAAATATGAAATAATAATTAAGAACATTTAAATACTAATGTTGAACAGAATCATATTAGGTGAGTAGAATTTTAACACCTAGAACATCCTCAACCAAAATCCCTTGTGATTTTTGCTTTTATGAACAGTTGTAGGTTCTCTGCCACTAATTTCAGTATAGGGCACCTTTTAAAAATTTTTCAAATTATCTGTGACATTAAGTAATATTAGAGTCAACAATATGCATTGTATCTTTATTATTATTATGATATTAAATAATAATTATTTTTAAAATTTACATTTCTTTAAAAAAATGAAGAAATAATTTGAAATAACATTATTTTATTATATTATCTCTATAGTCAGCTAGAAGGAATCTCATGTTTACAAGCCCCGGTCCTCATGGGGTATTTCAACCACACCAATGTCTCTTGGAGGGACAACACAGCAAACCATAAGCAATCCAGGAGGTTCCTGGAGTA
>Ga0065711_1043824_pt1 | contig 14492 bp, 17 predicted proteins | sample Hoacrofraction12_FD_59098 | JGI IMG/M metagenome (GOLD analysis project Ga0065711, IMG submission 59098) | Hoatzin crop microbial communities from Cojedes, Venezuela - Epithelial fraction 12 v2 (version 2) | ecosystem: Host-associated > Birds > Digestive system > Esophagus > Crop | place...
GCCCCAAGCCTCCTCCAGCCCCAAGCCTCCTCCAGCCCCAAGCCTCCTCCAGCCCCAAGCCTCCTCCAGCAGGGCCTCACTCCATGGGGAGAGCGGATGAAATTTGCATCAGGGAAGCTGTTTTGAGGCCTTGGGGAACATAATGTCAGAAATCTCTAGAGGTCATTTCTAAACGCTGACAGCTTGCGGAGGAGTGGAGGTACCCTGAATACCAGCCATGTAAGCAGCAGCCTTTGCTCCACAACCCAAGCATCCACAGGAGGATTTAAGGCACTCACAGAAGTTACTGGCAGGTATTAAAAGTTCACTGGGGCTGTAATAGCAATCTGTCAGCCTGCTGCTAATCCGTCTTGACAGAAACTTTATAAGAAGCTGAAGCGTGTTAAATAGTCCTGGAGTTTAAGCAGAACAAGCACAAGGAGGGTGGTTTAAAGCAAAGGCTGTTTTCCTTGGACCTCTGACCAAAAGCCCAAGGGCCAGCTCAGGATTTGACTCTAAACAGCTTCTCTCCCAGAGGAGAAAGAAGAGACACCTTTAGAAAGCACCATCACCCAGACAGCACCAAGCAACACCCCGAGCACCCGATGGGCTGTCCCGGGGGCAGCTGGTGCGCAGGCGGTGATGCACAATAGCAGCTCTGTGCGCTCGCCCAGCCGCCCGCGCCCCGGGAGGTGGGGGACCGCACACCCGAGGGGTGCTCACAGGGACTGTCTGATGCACCTGCGCTCACCTTGGAGTCAAGAATTCAAATAATTCACATCTGCAAACCCTGGGAAACCCATTAGCACTGAAACTGGATCCCTTCACCCCACGAGGGAAGCTTGCCCAAGTCCGTGCATCGCTGCGGTTTCAAGGACAGTTTTATTGGCTGGTTATCACAGAACCCTCAGTCTGGGCTGCGTCACGCAGGTGGTGTGTCGAGAGCGGTGTTTTGTGTCCTCCAATCCATGGATGTTAACAGACAGGACAACCAGGTGCACCCTCCTGGGAAAAGCAGCTGGGAGAGTCTCTCCCAGCACAGCCAGCAGCATGAGCATGGCACATCATCTACCCACCAGTATGCAGCACACCAAAAGCACAGCTCAGACTAATAGGACTGCAACCTGCCTGGCACTGAAGGACGGCTTCCCATCACTCTGACACAAAGGTGAGGCTTCCAGGTACATGGCAGGTTTTCTTAGCAATCAGCAGCTGAGATGCCTCACCCAGTGGCTTCCCACACTGGGACTGCAAACACATCACAGGAGAAAGTTTCCATGCATTGGCACTGCTCTGAACATTCCCTGTGGTCGGTTTGCTCTGGAGCAGATGGCAAAGTTTCATCACCATCTCTGTATTTCACTGTTCTATTTCCCATGGACTTCCCAAGCCTTTCACTTTCTAGCTAATGGTCCTGCTCCCTCACAGAAGCACCCCATGCAGCAGAAAGCCTCACGAGGAACAGAGTCATCATTAGGGTGACTCAAGACATCTACATAGCAAGAAGCTTGCACACTGTTAAACCCTCAGTGAGAGCCTCCAGAGGTCTTTTACCCTCAAGTTCACCAGAGTTTGCTGCTAAACAAGGGGTAGAGAGCAAGACCTTCAGCTAGAAAGAGTAAAGGACTTTCTCTTATGACCCTGCCAAGACACCAGCCACCTGGATCAGAGGCCAATAAGTAACAGCATACCCCTGACCCATTTTGGCCAGGAGTCCCAAGAGAGGGAAAGAACCAGCCAGTAGCAGTAATGCATCTCCTCCATCACTCCAGCCACATTAAGTGTACTCATGGGTCTCGGCTCAGCTGAGAAAAAGTCATGGGGTTCCTCAAGCAGGTAAACCTGTTGGCCAGAAGGACTCAACAGCAGCCCAGCTGCAGGGAAGCCTGATCTCCCATGGCTTTGTGCATCCCTTTGGTGGGCCACCACAACTCCTGCCTCACACCTTAGCTGCAGGTGTGACATGGGTAGCAGTACTCACCAGTGCAATTCCTGAAGTCCAGCAAGGGCTGTGCTCACACCAAAATCTCCCCATGGAGGGGAGGAGAAGTAGTGGACAGATTTATAGATCCCTTCAGCATCCCTTTAAGCAATACCCACAGGAATATTTTTTTAATATATCAAAATTGGTAGAAACTAGACAACAGCCCCCAAAATTATTTTGGCAAGGATGTGACAGGCCAGGCAATTGCATAAGCCTTGTCTGAGCAGAAAAGCAAGGTAGAAACATTTGGTAGGAAAGAAAGAAAGAAGAGTCACCACCAGCCTTGCTGGGAATGCAGAGTCAGACCTGTAATAGCAGCTAAAAAGGGACTACGTGTCCTGGGGGTTGGGCTGTGGTATAGCACACACAGCAAACTCAACACCACATCCAGGATGTCAGCAAGAGCAGGTAGATGCAGACCAGGTAATCCGCTGTAAAGCTGTTGCATACAGGGACCCCGCTGGCTTCTTCCTTAGGAAGCACCTTGGAACAATGTGGGAGTAATTCACAAACTGGCACTCATTTTTTTCCCAAGCCTTTTTTCCCCCAGCACACTGTCATCATCTTCCCCAGGAGCAGAGCTGCTCCCAAGTAACCAGATCCCCCCTGCTACAAAGCACCTACTGTATTCGCCCCGATGCTATCGGGAGGGGCTGGCCGGGTGCACTCAGTCAGGCAGCACCTAAGCTCGGGTGGCCCAGGGCTGTGGGATGAAACCAGACTCTTCCTCCTCCCCCAGCACACCACAGCTTTGAGGCCATCACGCAGAGGACTGAAAATGCAGCATCACCTCTGCTTATTCATATTGCATGGAGATTTCCCCCGTCAGCTCCAGCTCTGGCTAATACACTCTCCACCAGGCGCTCTGCAAAAGCCAGCACTGCCACAAACATTTGTTAGCTCCTCACGAGCTCCTGGCTGGAGGTGAGCTGGTCATATCAGCAGCAGATTTTTATTTTGAGGAAAGGGAAAAAAATAAGCAAGTCAGGGAAACAGCTGTTAAACTGCAGGAATAATCAATTAGGAGGCAATTTCATCATCTTGAATAAGCTTGCTTGCATTTAAAAGCTTCCTGAAGGAAGTGATTAGCCTCTAATTGATGGGAACAGAAAAGCTCAGGGAAGAGGCAAAGCAGCTCAGTTTGTACGACCATTTCTGGGGCACAGCATGGGCTATGGGTCCCACCGCTACTGCCCAACACATTGCAGTGCCTTTCAGGAGAACATCTGCCTTTGGACTTCTTCATGGGTCTAACTCCTTGCCAAAGACTCACTGATACTTTTCTCTGGATCCAGTGTCCCTTTCCCATCTCACACTTCCAGGTAACCCAGCTTGACATGGGAAAGCCACTGGTCAAACACCAGCCATGCTGTGCTCCTTGCCTGCCACCAGCTGCAGAAGCCTGGCCATGCTCAGTCAACTGGTGCTGAGAATTGGTCCTATTTCTCATACCTCAAATTTGAGGACCAAAACAGGCTTTCAGATGGTTCACAGTGCCTGTCCTTAGGCCTCGTGGTCACCCATGGTGAGTCTGCTCCTTTTGTCTTAACAGGGAAGTGACTGCCTCATTTTCCCCCAACCACCCTGGTCCAAACTGCAGCTGACATTCCCTTTTTTGAATGAGCTGCTCTGCCACATTTGCTGCTGTCCTTTAACCACTGTGTCCTGCCTGAGCTTCTCACCCTGTCTCCAGCTCTCCCACCCCAGCCTTTGTTGAACAGCTCCTGGCAAAGGCAGCCTTTGCCCCATGGGAGGAAGCTTCATGTGCTCCAGCCCCCAGGTCTTCTGCTGGCAGCACTGGGATGTCACCGCTCCTTCCTCACCCCTCCACCTACTCCAGGAGGAGACAGAGCAGCCAACAGTCAGTTATAGCTTCTGGCAGGCTCCAACTAATCCTCTTGGAAGAGTTTCACCGGCCTCCTCTTCCCATACTCCTGAGGGGCTCTCTGGTTACTTCCCAAATACCTACATGAGCTCAGCTGCAGAGCCAAATCCTCCAACCCTGGGACACCAGCTCAAGGTTGTCAGGACAACTTAGTCAGCCACCTAAGGCACAGGCATTACACTACATCTCCAGTTCCATGATCTCATGCTATATTTTCCATACAGTCCCCGCCTCGTTCAGCAAATGGGTGGTTGCTCACTGTTTCCCTATCTCCTCACTCTTTTGCACAGCCTGAGGGCTCTCTGTGCTCGCATATTTTGAGCTTGTGTTGAGCACAGACTTGTTTCCTCACTGATGCTCTCAGGAAAATGCAGAGAAGCCCAAGGCTCCATGGATGCCTCCCTTTGAGGCCTCTCCTCTCCGAAGCAGGTATTATTGCATCTGTACCGCAAGGAACATAGGCAAGAGGAGAGCCAGAACAGCTGGGGGCCAGTCAGTTTCAGAGCACTGATCTAAGATGCCAAAGCTCAGCTCTCCAGACCACTAATCCTGTCTGGGCTCACTAAAAGCCCTAAATCAGACTGGTCAGAAAAAGGTCATTAGCTCTTCACCTCACTTGAAGCCACCAAGTTGATAAGGATCCTAGGGCACTGTTTGCTGGGGTCCACCACCAGCTTCCCATCTCTGTGCCACTGGGTCTGCCTTCCTACTGCCACGAATTTACTCTGCCCTGAGACCATTATTCAATCCACCAAGCAACCCTCTGAATGATCTCCCTGTTCTCGGGGTCATTAGAGGAGAAATCTGATCTCCCCTCTGAAGCAGCAGCTCAGAGGGCCAGAGGCAGTGGGAATCTGCTGTTCTTCACCGAAAGTGCTGTCGGTATCTGATCACTTGGAGTGTTTTGACATGGTTTGCAGTTGGATACGCTTGTCCTCAGCCTGTGAACTTATACACATCAACAAGGCAAGCACATGTCAGCCTCTACATCAGCATCTAGGAGGTCTACAGCTGACAAGATAATCTTTTCACAACCAACACATTGCCACTCAGAGGGATGGAGACAAGAATTTGGTCTGATTTCCAACAAGATAAGAAGCTATTATTCACCTTTTTACACCTGAAGAGCTTCTAACCCTTTTCCTGCCTTTCCTTTGCAAGTCTTCAACATTTTATAAAGCTTTTTTAAAAAATGAACATTCCATGCAGACAATGAGCAACAGAAGAAAAGACTTAGCACTTGCAAGTCACAGATTTGGACAGATGGTGTTAACTGGGACCTTGCTCACAGACCTACCATAAGGTCAAGGCACTCATCCTCAGTGGTTTGAGCCCTATCATGTGTCACAAGACAAGCATTTTCTAATGATGGGTGATATTTTGTGCCCAGAACAGCATCAGTGTAGATATCAGACATCTGGCAAATGATTTCACTCTGGAAAGGTGACAGAAGCAACCAAAACTTTGGTGTTTTCCCACCAGAAAAGCAGCATTTGCTACCTCCCATGTCCAGTTCCAGGGAAAGACCCTCCCTGTGGCTTCCCTGGGATTTATGCCCTCTCCACCTCAGATGTGCAGAGAGAAGACCCACTGATGGGGGTACATAAGAAAGCCTCATGCAGGCTCTTTTTGTATCCAAGTGCATGACCACACCACACAAGAAAGCATCCCCCACCCTACCAGCCTGCAAACACCCTGCACAGCAAGGGGCTGGGAAGGTGGCTGTGCACTGGGGTTCCCCCATGTGCCTCCTCACTCCACCAAGCTCTTCTTTGCTAGGAAGCTGTCTGCTTTGGGGTCTCTTAGTGCCCACATCTCAGTTGGCAGGAGCCAGCACAACTCCACTGACTTCAGTAACACACTGAGCCAGGTCATTTTGAGCAAGGCAAGGATCCAGTCCTTCATCTGGGGGTGGTTTTCCTGGACAGCATCTGCTACCAAGGTAATATGCTTCCCAGGAAGGCTGCTTGCTCCAGATCCTATGTCTGTGCACTACAAGTCTCCCACAATTAACTAAAAATATTATGAAGATTTAAATCTCCAGATGCAAACCCAGCTGGTATTGGCCAATGCGATTTTGAGCTTCATTCCAATTTGCATCTGCCACAAGCTCCTGTAGAATCCATTTACAAAGAGCAAGTTAATTAACATAATATCACTCAGAGCTAGCTCGTTCCTGCCTATCAGTATCATCTAATCAGTGTCCTCAACTGAAAAGTAATCTCCAATTTGATCTTTCCTTGGCCACCAAGCAGTGCCTGAACAGAGGGGGCTTTGTTCTGAGTCACTAGACATGCGAAGGTCAGCCTCTGACCTTTTCCTTGCATTGCCCTTCCCTCTGAGAGCAAGGTAGAGCCTGTTTTCATATTAGACCTCATTCTTTTCTTCCTGGCTTTGACAAGCAGATATTATTTATCCTAAGGAGTTGCTCCTCAGGCTGAGACCAGACTCAGGCATGGAGCACAGTATGGCAAAGCAGCACCATGAAAGTACATCCCAGGGGGGCCAGTCCTGAATATAGCAAACCCACCACCCACGGACAGCCAACAATCCACCCGGCCTGACAAGAAGTCATCTGCCATTCAGTGACTCCATCACCTGCAGAAGCTAAGGCCCAGCCAGTTTTGCTTTGGCAGGATCCATCCACACCCTGAAATAAGGCACAACAGAATATGAAATCCAGATGACAGGAGGACACACTTCTGCTATCACATTGCACAATTTTAAGCTGGACTTGTGGTTGGCTTGTGTCAAGCACACAGGCCAACTTGCAGGTTGAGGACATATTTAAGACCATGAACTCTGCTGATTTTACTAGACAAAGATCTGTCCCCTTCCACACTATTGATCCTTCCCCAAAATTATATACTGTATATAATAATTTCATACATTTCTGCACACATACCTTGAGATATAGTTATTATAGCATACCATTACATTTTTGCAATATTTTAAAAGTAGGCAACCAGTCTGTATGACATGGGTTTTATGGGGGTTTTATTTTGGAGGAAGTAATTTGGTAAGCGTAAAGTGATAGTTAGGCTGATGGAAAGCCAGCCTGACATATGTGAACATTTTTCAAATAGGAGATAACTGTAGGTGGGGAAGACAAACCTTTTACCTTTACAAGGTTTTAAAAAAACTTTAAACATGATGTTTTAAGAAGCATCCAACTGATGGGAATTTTTATGGAAATTTTAATAGCCATTAATGAAAACATCTATTTTTCTATTGCAAGTCTGGGCAGTGTTAACCCAGCCATTAGCTACAGCTACATCCTACAAATTAGGCTCGTACTGGTTTCATGGGCCACAGCAGCTCCTTCATACCACACATACTCCACCTCCCTGAGATCTGTCCCCTTTACAGCAGCAAAACACATCTCTATCTCCAGCACATTGACAATGAGCCTCAGCCCAGCCCAGACCCCCTTTGCTCCCGTAGCAACAGCCAGCATTTTTCCAAGACCATCAAGCCCAGTTACAGACAAATCTCAAGCCATAATTTCCCCAAACTGTCCACAACTGAACAGGTCCAACCCTTTTCCCTGCTGCTGTGGAGCTCTCCTATGCCAAAATCCCAAACTAAAAGAAAGGATTTTGCCTTTCCACATCATCCACACAGAAGCTGGGTTTGGAGACAACTACCTAAAAAATTATTCTTAGCCAACATTAAAAAATTATAGTTATCACCTTTGTGCTTTGCAAGAGTTAAAGAACACACAAATACCACAGTCTCAACAAAGAAATCCCTCAGCACATACTTTTCTTTCTTCAAAAGAGCAAGGGCTTTAGAAACAGAGCCAAACCTGCACATGAGCACCTACCCTGCTGTCCTTCACAAGATCATCTCAAATCAAGCCAGGCAGCTTCCTAGAGCACATCTTCCCACCTCCTCCCAAACCTAGGCAACAGGTGAATCCTGCTTTTATAGGTTTTACCCTCCCTCCTGCAACACCTTCACCTGGTGACTCACTAATTACATCCCAAATCAGCAAGCAGGTACAGCTGAGATTCTTCTACTGGAAGAGCAGACCTTACAGCTCAACAGACCTTATTTAATTCTCCACGGAAAGCCTTCTCCTACGTGTTAGACACATCTCCATCCTTCTTTCTGTGCTTTTCCAGCTCACATTTGAGGCAATCTGTTGCCAGATAAAGGCTCAGAGAGGTTTTGTAATCAAAATGTTTTTGTCAAGAGAAAATTGAGCCTGTGCAGTGATTAAAAATAAGTCCCCATTTTGGGAACCAAGGGGAAAAGCTCAGCTGCAGGATGACCAAGAACACAGGTCAGGCAGACTGCCCAGCACCCTGTCCCAAGACACGAATGGGTGACTGGAACAAACTGGACACTGCTGGGCTGGGGCTGCTGGGAGTTTTGCAGCAGTTGCTGTTCATGGGGTTGAGTGCCATGCTCTTCTGTCCCAAATTAGCGCAAAACCCCAAACCAACCCAAGAAATCCTGGCTGTTTCTAAGAGACTGCAACTTGCAAAATAAAAATCAAAAGTTTTCTTCATGCAGTCACACCATATTGGAATATTATTTTTCTGCAGGCTGGATTCTGAAAGCATTTTATAGCACAGGGACAGTAAAGCAGTGACTGATGAAAGGCAGGAAGGAGAACGCCTTGTTTTGAACATCTCTGACAGTGATTTGTGGATCCCCATCCCCAATTCGGTGGCATCAGCACATATTTGTGGAACATCTTGGTGTCAGGGAGCTGTGATGAGAGCAACTCCTATTGGGAAATACCACCCATACCTTTTAGGCAACCCTAATATGGAGTTGCCCATGGCCCTGCCATGGAGGGTTGGGCTTCATGGTGGAGTGACAGTCCAGGTGAGATCATTTACGGGGTAACCTGGCCTGCAGAAATGCTTTCCCACTCCTGAAGTCCCCCTGCCCCAGGGCAGAACGAATGTCTCCCAGCCATGGTCTGCTCAGTGAGCTGAGATGGCAACCAGGGATGTGAAGGTACCGACAAGGTCTGCAGGGCATTTTAAGCGAAGAGCTCATGCATTCAGGAAAACGTTTTGCTAGTAACTTGGCTGTCCTGGCTTCTCCATCTCTCCTGCAATGCTAAGAGCATAGAAACACTGTGGGCAGGTGTAAACAGGAAGCAGAGTTTTCTGGTGGTACAAACACACATGAGCCCACGCAGAGCGCTGGAAAACATGCAAAACACTTATCTTTTTCTCTTTTTCCCCATCCTTTCTGTAAGATCCCTCCTTGTTCTAAAGAAAGTTGCCTGGTGTCTGGCCTCCCTTTTTCTTTTGTCTTTTTGGCTGGGAGTCATCTCCACTGCCTACAGATGTCTACAGGTTGGTTCTTCACAGCTGAGCTAGTCCTGCACAGTCCTGCTGTGCTCAGTGGAGAGCCCCAGCAAGCCCCTCACTGCCACCTCGGGTGGGAGCCAGAGATAGATGTGTCACCTTCCAGATGCACCAATCTCTGTCTGTTGGACATGGAGGACCCCCAAGTGCCAGTTTAGTCCCATACCAGAGAACAGTTGACATTAGAGGACCAAAGAGCAGAAGCTTCCCCCATGGTCTCGCTCAACAACACCCAACACCCTGCTGACTCTGGAGATGATCCAAACCCTTCCCTCCCCAAGTCAAGGGGACACCCCAGGCAAGAAAAGACCAGGCTTTTTGTTTGTTTGTTTGTTTTTTCAGAGATTTTTTTGTATTTTTAATTTCATCTTGGTATGCGATTACTGACAGTGTGTCAGCATCTCCTGCTGGGTCAGCCATCTCCGGCCCCCGCTACATTCAGTGTCAGATTGTACGGTGGCAATGAGCCAGTGTTTTGAGCCTCACAGTCACTTGCATGTCTTTACGGGTTGTTGCTTACATCGTTTGTGAACAGCAGCACAAAAGGACACAACGCATGAAAACGAGAGTGGGGATGAGGTGAGGGTCGGCTGAAGGCTCAGCCCCAAGAAGAACTTCCCCCAGGTTCCCACGGCTCCTGCAGCGATGAACCCGAGCCCATGGTGGGAAACGCAGGGCTCTCCCTCCTTTCTCCTTTGCCCGAGGAGTGGTGATACGGGCTGCGGTGTTTTCCAGAGCCAGGACAGCAGTTCACACTGGTCTAGCACCCGTATTTGAGGGTACGGGAGGGGCTTGCTGGTGGAGGCAGGCTGGGTCCTGCTGTGGGAAGGAGAGAGGTGATGCAGAGAAGCATGGCTAAGCCCCAATGGGCCGGGATGTCCACCAGCTCCAGCAGCGTTGCCCACCCCGCACTGACCTCCCGGACACGTCCAGCAGTGGGGACAGGACCTGGCCACCATGCTGTCCCCATCAATCTGCTGGCGGAGGAGCCGCTCCCTGGAGCCAGCCTTGCTTTGGGATTCGACTGCACCTCAGAACCAGTGGGGCAACATGAGAGCACCAAAAACAACCAACCCCCAAACCCAAACCTGTCGCCTGAAATGAACTGATGTTCCTTCCCTGCCACTGGGCTTTTGCAACCTAAACATAACATTTATAAAAAGTAAATTATCTCATCTTATAACTTAAGTGCATTGAGTATTTCCTTAAATATGGTTCACGCTGAAAATAAAGTTACTTTTGCTGTACAGTAAATTTCTGATAGACTTAGAAATAAACTTTGTGGATACAATCTGGCAGGTGCGGCCGCGCAGTGCATCACCCACAGCCACACGGCTCTGCACACACGCACGTGCGTGCCCACACACACTCACACACACACACACACAGCCCCGGCCTCGGGGATGGGGACGATGTTAGGGGTTCCTAGCTTTCTATATTCGCACGGGAACATCTAGCTTAAAAGTCCCTGTCTGAACAGTGAGCGCTCAAGCTGGTCGAGGGAACAGAGGGGAAAATCCCACAGTGAAATTTTCCCCATGCTTCCCCAAAGTGTTGTCAACTTTTCAAATTTCAAAGCCCGGCTGAGGCTGTGTTCTCCCCGCGAAGATCAGCAGTTTGCTCTTTCCACCGCTTGGACCAAAGATGGTGCAGAGGGGATACGGCACCGGGATGCTCCCGTGGGAAGGGTTTCCTCCTCCCCTTGACTTCCCCCTGCAGAAATGAGAAATTTGGTTCCCTGTTTGAAATCTGAAAACCCATCAGCCAGCTGCGAAAACCGCTCCTGTCCCTAATCCTAGGCTCCTAAGAGAAACATGAAACTAAGCAACCCATAACTGAACTCGGTCCTTGGGAATCCCAAGCTACAACGTCTTGTGTGACAGCATCCCAGCAGTGCCGCTTCCCCCTCCCTCCCAACCCCGGGGGCTCTGCGGCCCCTCCCGAGGCAGCGCGGTGGCATCGGCTGCCCCGTGCCGGGGATCACGCCGCGCTCAGGAGGTGAAGTAGGAGTTCTGCATGGAGTAGAGGTGGTCGATGGGGTTCCCCACTCGCGCCTGGAGTGGCCCCGCGTCCGCCGTAGCAAGGAAGCAGTCGCCCAGGTTGCTCAGTGAGGTATCATCGCTATCCAAGTCGTGGAAGAGGGGTTCGGCACCTTTGGAAGCAGAGAAAGAGTAAAAGGGATTCAGAGCCCGCTTGGACAGTGCCAGGTACCCTCAGCTTTTGCAGCGTAAGGATTTCAGGGAGAGGGGGCTGCTGCCTTCCCAGAAATCGCTGCACCCCCCAAGCATGCCCCCTGCCACACAGCCCCCCCAGCACAGACCAGCATCCCTTCGAAGGAGAGAAGGCAACGGGCAAACCCCGGAGCCCTACCGTAGGGGTGCATGTGGTCTCCGGGCATCTGCGGCGGGGTGAGCCCTTGCCGGAAGGGGTCAGAGCCGTAGACGCTTTGCTCCATGCCCAGCAGCTGCTGGGGTGGGGGCAGAGCCGTGTAGGGGTTCAGCATACCCTCCAGCCCCGCGCTGCTGCCGCTGTTAGTCTGGGCTGGAAGATAACAGCAAGCTGTCAGCACACTCGGGCTGCTGGTTTTCGGGGGGCTCAGCTCCCTTGGGAAGTCCGGAGAGGGCTGGGAAGCAGGCAGACCCTGAGCGCGGGGAGGGCTGGGTGCGAGGGGTGTACCTGAGCTCAGGTGCTGTGTGTTTTGCTGATCCTGCTGCTGCTGCTGCTGCCTCCTGGCGAGCTTCTTCATCTGGGTGAGAAGAAGGGGAAGAAAACGGGGTGAAATCATCCTCCAGCCGGAGTGAGGAGGGAGAGGAGCCCCGGCACTGGCCACTGGCAGGGGGCTACCCCTTGTACCCACCTTTGCTCGCTGGTTCTGGAACCAGACCTGCACCACGCGGACGCTCAGCCCCGTCTCAGCCGCCAGCGTCTCCCGCACCTTGGAGAGAGGAATGACAGTGGTGCCTCAGCCCCCTCAGCTTTTCTGGAGGACTTTAGGAGGGGACAGAGCAGCCGGGGCAAGTCCTTGTCCGGCATCCAGGACTTCCCCAGGGCTGGAGGCAGCTGAGCATGGGCCCTTCTCCCCATACCTTCCTGCAGGGCTTGGAGGAGACCTCAAATGATGCCTTGAATGCCCTCCGCTGCTGCGTAGTCAGGATTGTCCGGGGTCTCTTGGGCCGCTTGTGATCCTTCCCGTCCTCGGCCCCCTTCCCCGAGCCTTGGCCCAGTTTGCAGATGCTGTCCTCATCATCACTTTTGCCTAAGGGGTGGAAAAAAGAGCAGGTCCTTTACAGAAAACAGGCAGCGCACATCGTTTTCCAGCATTCGGGACATGGTTTAGCAGGCATGGTGGTGTTGGGTCGAGCATTGGACTTGAAGATCTTAGAGGTCTTTTCCAACCTTAATGATTCTATGATTACATGATTCTATATCAAAAATAATCTGGGGGACTTCCACCAAGCTAGTGTTGGCGGGGGTCTTCTTGTGAGGAGCTGAGGTTTGGGGCTGGCTCCCAGCTCAGAGACGGGGGAGAGGGGGAGAGCTGCTGTGGCTCATAGTTTGGGGTCACTCAGCCAGAAGATGTGCTTTTTGGTTCTTCTATTCCCCAACAGTCTGAGCAGCTGCAATGTGAAACCCTGGGATGCCTGTTTTTCCCTCCATCAGACCCAAATCCCTGCTTGCTCCACAGAGGTTTCCTGCCAGCCCACAGCTGGGGACACGTCCGGACAGAGACACACAGGTCGCATCCACACGAGGGGACAGCAGCCATGGAGGATAGCTGTGCCCCTGAGAGCAGGCGTCTGGTCCCTCTGCCCCGACAGCCCAGGATGGGGGAGCTCGGGGCGCAGGGTGAGCAGAGATGCTCAGAGAGGGCAATGTGTTGGCCAAGACCTCACAAACCCCTCCTGATTTGCCCTGCCATGGAGATCAACTCCATTTAGAGCACAGACCTTTAATCACGAATATAAGGGGCATCTTTTCGCCTATATTTCCCCCCTTCTGTGGAGTTTCATATCTCCCTGGCCAGAAGCCCAGGCTGCTTCAAGCTTCACCCCTCGGGTACTCGCTGCAACGTGCGGCTCCATTGCGTTCCTCAGGCTCTGGTGTGTATCTCCGTGCTGCTCTCCACCCCTCGGGGCCGCAGGGTCTTTGGGCAGGAGCTGCTCTGAGAAAGCAGGCAGCGCTGCCCTGCCTCTGACCAGCCCTCCTCGTTTACCGTATCACCCCTGTGTCCATGACCTCGCTTGCGTGGGAGGGCTGTAATGCAGGCTTGACCGCGCAGGCCCTTCCCTCTCATGAGCCGTAAATCACTTACAGCCTTTTCCAGAAAGCTCCTCCGCCGTCCGTTTGGGAATCGATAACGGACCTGAGGTGCTGGTTCGATGCAGACGCAGGCTGCGAGGCTGTGCTTGGCCCGAGTCCCGTCCCAGGGCTGCCGTGTCTCCGGGAGATGGGGATGCACCAGCGGGTTTTGAGCATTGCCCGGAGTTCATGGCTAAAGCAGGTCAGGTCGTACCCCATGGCAAGAGTTAATCATGGATCACACACATCAGAAAAGTGTAAATCCAGCGTCAGCCCAGCTGGGAAAGATGGGAGCAGATCTCCGAGGTGAGCGGAGGCAATGATCCCAGCAGAAGAGCAAGGATGCTCTCAGGTACCAGCTACCCTTCCCTCTGTGCTGCTGGGGTCTCTCCTGGGCTCACCAGCCGATACAGAGACCTTACCCTGTGGCAAGAGCTGGGACAGCTGGGACACAGAGAGATGTCCACACTGGTGCTCCTAAAACCAGCCCGGAGCTGGGTGCTGGCCCCCGGGAGCCAGCACCACCTTGCTGATGCCACTCACCCGCAGCACGTCCATAGCCTGCCAACAGCAGCAATGGCAACGGGAAAGACAAACTTCTTGCATGCCCCAGTGCGAGGGAAGCAGTAATGCAGTGAGTCTGAGAGCCCCAGCACTGGGGACCCAAGGGTGTGGAGTCTCTGATGGCTAATGGGGCTGAGCAGCGGCTGCCGCTGCCGCTTTTTCAGTGTCAGCACAAGCAGGGTCTCTGCTCCACCGAGCTGCCTGCTTTCCTGAAACCTGAAGGAGTTTAATTTTGATGGAAGGGTAAAGATTTTTTTACAAATATTGGGAGGAGGCATGTCAACCAATGGAGACATTTTGGTGCCTTAACATGAGGTAAACACCCCAGTACCCCCCAGTCCGGAAGGGGCAGAGCCCGGCAGTGGGGAGCCAGAGGCTCATGGACTCCGTCAGGCAAATGATGCTCAAAACCCATGCGAAGGGGGAAAACCCACTCGGAGCAGCCCCC
>Ga0065711_1007629_pt1 | contig 14491 bp, 9 predicted proteins | sample Hoacrofraction12_FD_59098 | JGI IMG/M metagenome (GOLD analysis project Ga0065711, IMG submission 59098) | Hoatzin crop microbial communities from Cojedes, Venezuela - Epithelial fraction 12 v2 (version 2) | ecosystem: Host-associated > Birds > Digestive system > Esophagus > Crop | place...
AAAAAAAAAAAACAACGAAGTAAAGAAATAGCTGAAACTGCCATATGTAGGGGAGGCAGAATTGTTCCTAGATCTTGGTCTTTCATTTTGTTTCCGTCAAGTGCTGTTCTTCACCTGAGATTACAACTTATGATCTGGCCAATTATAGTGTTCTTTTCCTAAAAAAAAAGAATCAAAAATCATAGTGGTCCCATAATTTTTAAGGTGAATTTCAGGAAAATGAGATGAAATAACTGATAGTATGAACTTGAGTGGGGACTAAGAATTTTTGTTTTTCTTTCATAGCAAAACCTTCTGCCATGCATATGCAACATGTATATAATGTAACATATGCAACTTTAAATAATCACTGAAACTGACCATAGAGGCCACCCAGTGAATGTTGCTGCAGTGGCCTGCAAAAGTTTAAAGGCTGTTAAGATCAGCATACCTAGAAGAACATGGAGACAGTTTATTTTAATATACAAAGGACAATTGCTGTTCTGCAATGTAAAAAGCAGAAAGGAAGTGCATGATGGTTTGGGAACTGAAATCTTCGAAATACTACAGCTTGCCAAATTTTGACTTCCAATATGAAATTATTCTATCCTTATAGTTTTTAAAATAATTCACAAGCACAAACTTTTTCAGCTACAAGTGAATGCTGAGTGCAAAACCAAGCATTGCAATAACAAGATTAATATAAGAAAATTCTGTAGATGTCTCAGAAAAAATTACATAAACATCAAGTAAACCACTTCTGATGTTTCCAGCAATATATTACTATGTTCATTTATTTAGCTATAATTCTGAGAGACAAAAGTGAAGAATACGGAAAATTCATTTGGAGTTGTTTCCATGTGGGAAAGGCTATGTACTTACTCAAACTAGTCAGTCCCAGTGCGGCTGTGAAATCTTAAAAACATCCTTCATGACTTTTCCCTATATTCCACACTTTTCACTTAGGTCCTGTGGCATTGTAGTCCAAGCCCCTCACCACCAAGGCCTTCTCTTCTTCCTGTCATCAGAGATGCACACACACAATATCAGGACTCAAAGACAGAAACACTCGCCCACGGCTTGTTGCCTAACCCATCCACATCAAAACAAATCATTGGTCACTCCTAAAATGAGCAACTAGGGTAAAGTCTCCCAGTTCAGCTCACCACACAGTGGCCCAGCTTCCACTGTTACGCACTCCTCACCTCACCTGGAAGAGTCACTCTCTCCAGCATCTCCCAGAGTTGGAGAGATTTGAAACCTTGAGATAAGCAGTAATCTCAGTTCTCCCATCCATGGACAATCGGTGGCACCACTGAGCAGTCATGCAAAAGGAAGCAGCCACAACACTGTCTCTCCTGGGTGATGCTTTGAATGCAACTGGCTGATTGTATTGTGAAGGAGTCCTTAATGTAGGTGACTTTAGGGCTTCCCTAGCCGTATTTTCCTGATTAGGTCTTCCAGAGAAATTAAATGGTAGAAAGTTTATATAGACATTTCTGATCAGATTGACATAAAAGAGATGTGATGCTGCTTGACTATTTGACTGAAGTAACACAAAAGCATATGCAGTTTTTCCCTGAAAAATTGCTGAAGCAGCATGGTGGATTAACCTTGACTGGCCACCAAGTGCCCACCAAGCCACTCTATCACTTCCCCTCCTCAACAGGACAGGGGGAGAAAACGTATAGAAAAGCTTAAGGGCCAAGAGAAGGACAGGGATATCACTTGCTAATTACCATCATTGGCAAAACAAAGTCAGCTTAGGGCAAGTAATTTAATTTATTGCCAATTAAGTACAGAGTAGGATAGTGGGAATAAATAAGAAGACTAAAAACGCCAAAGTGGTGCAGGAGCAATGAGAAATTCATGTTGTGGTCAGTCCATAATGCTTTGTCTCTACCACTCCTTCCTCCTTATGCTCTTCCTCTGCTCCACCATGGGGTTCCACCCACAGGAGACAGTCCTTCACAAAGTTCTCCAACATGGGTCCTTTCCTCAGAGTGCAGCCCTTCAGGAATGAACTGCTACAGTGTGGGTCCCCTACAGGGTCACAGCTCCTGCCAGAAAACCTGCTCCTGTGTGGGCTTCTTTCCATGGGCCACAGTTCCTGCCAGGAGCCTGCTGCAGTGTGCAGTCTCCACAAGATCACAGCTTTCTTTAAGATACATCCACTTGCTCCGGTGTGGAGTCCTCCACAGGCTGTAGTGTGGTTATCTGCTTCATAATGGTTCTCCGTCGGCTGCAGGACAACCTGCTTCACCATGGTCTTCTCCATGGGCTGCAAAGGAATCTCTGCTCTGGTGCCTGGAGCACCTCCTCCCCTTCCTGCTTCATTGTCCTTGGAGTCTGCAGGGCTCTTACTCTCATATATTCTCACTCTTCTGTCACAGTTGCTGTATTTTTTGTGCCTTTTTAAATGTTACCACCGACGTGCCACCAACAATGCTTATGGGCTCAGTTTTGGCCAGCAGTGGGTCTGTTTTGGAGCTGGCTGGAACTGGCTCTGACTGACATGGTGTCTTCTCACAGAAGCCACCCCTGCAGCCTGCACCACCCACTACTACGCCACTACCAAAATCTTGCCACATAAACCCAATACAAGCAGAAGCCTAAGCTAAGAAGTGTCTTGCCCAAAGTCACAAATTACATCAACGGCTGATCAAGAAAAAGAATCCAGATCTCCAAAATGCTAGTCTTCTACGGCACAATCTCTTCCTAACCTGATTTGCACTGCTGCATTAAGGATAACAGGGTATGCGTGTTTTCATCAGTTTATTTCATGTCAAAGACACTTACAGTGCAGGATAGATCCTTGCTTCCCTAGTGCTAATTCTAAATGGAAAGAAAACTATAGTCAAATAACTTCTGTGAATTTGAACTTCTCCCCAACCTTCTAGAATGATGTAAAAGACTGACTTCTCTTACTGGAGACGTCTCCAGCCCTATACCTTCAAGCTGCCTTTTACAAAACAAGCCTTTAATTTATGGAAGTATAGAATTAGAGATTTCTAGCCCACTTGCAAAAACAGATTAAAAAACGATTTTACATCAGAGGAAAAAAGTATCTTCCAGGGGAAAAACAAAAAAGTACCAACGTGTGTGTACTAATGCACATTTGTAAATGCAGACACCACAAAGCTGAAATTAAAATAATGCTAGAAAGAAATATCTTATCCTAGTGGATAGTAACCATTGTTCATAGTGAGACAAGAAAAGTAAAATAAAGGACAAGTAGGGAGATAGTGCTGTGCAAAAAGATCCACTATATTTGCACTGAATCATGTCTTCCATTTCTGCTTTCATCCAATAGTGTGTAGAGTAAAAGATGGTTGCCACTGAAATTTGATGTTCCAGTGAGTATGAGCAAACATAGAGTGTGATCTGGAGCATCATTTGTATTGGTGAAATTCTCAGCTACAGTCCCACAGAACTACAAGATATTAAATAGATTTATTGCCTATCAGTTTTATACCAGAGGGAGAATATCTACTTCTCACTGTGAAGAGATGCATTAATAAAAAAAGTAACTGTGATACTAAGAAATCATCATTCAGCCAGGCTAAAATAAATGATAAATTCCCTTTGTGNCTGATTTTTATCTGGCTGCACCTGACTGCAAAAGTTTTCACTGGCACATACCCACAGATTTTAAAAGGAGAGTAACTCTAAACAACATTTCCTGGTATCAGTTTAACCCTCTCCCTCCTCTTCCCCATTTTCCCAAGCTGTTGACTGGAACAGAGAAAATCCTTTATCAAGTTAGCTTGAGTCTATAGGGAACCCAAAAGGCAAGTCAGGCAAAACACAGGATATAAATTTTCATTACCATTTTTCAGCTTCAGCAAAGTAAAGGTGGGAACGGTCTCTGCTAGAATTTTTTGTCACTTTCTGGAGCTTCACAGTTTTCAATAAAGTGTAAAGGGCTAAAAGGATCCTGATGTCCTATAGCACAGGAATAATATGATTCTGTGTCATACTTCTGCAAGTAACAGAAGCTTGGGGAAAGACCCTTATAAGCTTCATGCTAACATGCACAAAACCATAGATGTCTTGATTTTACAAGTGAGCTATAAAGGACATCCTCTATTAAACACACATTTGCTGCATAACAAAGTTAATACATTATGTCATGATAAAGCATTCAGTAATTCATATCACTTTTGTTTTGCCAGGGTCTATAAATCAGGAACTACAGGTGACAGAAGCACCTCAATAGGCAGTTATAAACAGCTTTTAAATCCCATAGATTAAATATGAAAGTCGCAGATCAACAGTAAAAATGAAGTAGTAGTTTCATCTTCTTAACATAAAACTGATGTATAAAGCTTATTCTTACTTAGAAGTTTTACACTTTTTTGCATCTGTGCAAACAACCAAAGAGCAGCAGAGTAGTAGGCATCGCTTTACTATCCTGAACTCGCTGAGTATATTATTTTTTTTATTCTGTACTCCATAAGATATGGTTTGTTTTCCATGTGTGTCTCTTGGCTGCACATCTCTCTCTTCCTTATCTTTTCTACCTTTTTTTTCCTTTTTGTATACAGACATTTTCCTATTCCTAATGGATTTTTTTGAGTGGGATGTGGAGCACACTTCTCATCACAAATTGATTTGCTGATGTTGAAATTCACATCCTTTGCCTTTCCTGAAATGTGCTTCTTCTGAGAGCTGAAGTTCATTTTTACTGTGAACGCAAGGCTGTGGTTTATAAGGAATTGCTGCTCCCCCAACCCATGGGAGCTATTGTCCGTGACAATGAGCATTAGGCTTTGAGCAATTGTACTATGGGTTCCAGTGAAACTGTGCTCCAAGAATTACTCTAAAGTCCTTAGGGTAGGAAAATGTAGGGGCACTTAGGTCTTCATATAACAGGTAAAATATCTTGTAACTAATAAAGAGAACCTGTACCTTTCTGGTAAAGGTGTGTAGCCAGAGTTCGCATCCAAATTAAAGCACAACATATCTCACATGAAGAAAAACAGGGAAAGAGTTGCATTTGACATGGGGTGACTCATTGTTAATATCTATGAGGAGTCACCCTGAAGCTGAAAGGCAAATCAAGTACTCCCTCTGTACAGGTGTTAGATTTAACATGAAAGGAACAGAAACATGTCTACGTGTAAACACTAGATTCAACCCTTTCCCTCTTTCTCTCATGTTTTCCTTTTTAATTCAATATGTTAATTAATTCCATTGAGAATTTGATGTGTGAAAGGTTTGGTAAATAGAATTATTTACCCTGCCAGTGGAAGGCCCCTACCTTCAGAAGTAATAAAGCTTAATGACATGATTAGACCTATTCTAAGACCTATTCTAATCTATGCTCTAGTTGAATCTTCCCTCTCATTTGTCCTGTCTCTATTTTTTTCTTTTGCTTTGACCAATTCTTTTGATAAATATTCAACAGCTGGGTTACTCTGAAACCGTGTTACAGGGTGGGGGCAGAGGTGATATTAGGGCCTCAGTCTTGCAATTCATTCATTCAAAACAGGCTTAATGATTAACACTGTCTCATATTTATACTCAAACAAGAGGCCCAAAAAGACAAGAAATGTCATTGTTTGTCCTGTATATTGAAAGAAGTAGGTATGCAGGCTGACTTAATTTATCTCAGCCTCGAGAAGGAATTTCAGTTTACAAGAAAATAAAAAAATTAATCCCAGAAGAAAGACACTTATTTGTAATTCATGGTTATGCTATATTTTATCTTAAATGTTTACCTCCTGCGAGAGTCTTAATATAGACCCCGTTCAGGAATAAGACAGCTGCTTCATTTAAATAAAGTACCTACTCTACTGCTGTTGGACATGAATCACTAAAGACTCTCTTTTTATTTTTTTTCAGCAGCAATTCTCTTTGGCCTCTGCTTTTTCCAAAGATCAATACCATCACTGATTTCAATATTATAGGTTTTTTTGACACAGTATAGTTGATAATGCTCCTATTGCATTTGTGAAAGAGACTATATGAGGAACGCAATTATAAAAAAATTATAAAAAAAATTATAACGCAATTATAAAAAAAAGGTATATCTCAGCTTCTAAACATGCAAGATGTATCAGTGCTCAGTAGTAAAGAATAAGCTCTGACACATTTTCAAGTAAACACAAAATGCCAACTCATTGTTTTAGGGGTTTTACCTTTTTTTCTTTTATTTTGATCAAAAAGACATGCTTTCTCAGTTGCCAGGAAATCACATTTCTTTTTTGGGTGAATTTACTAAGAATTGGACTGAAATCTATCATATCATAGCAGTTAAATTTTACTAGTCTCCGTTAAATATGGTTGATAAAACAATTCTGTGTAATAAAAGGCTCCGTATCAGCCTAAGGCACATAAAAAATGTGGTGTAAGAGCGGATTTTTTTTCCAAGAATGAAGTTTTAGTTAAAACAAGATGTCAGTAGTAGAGCTTCAAGTCTTTGCTCGCTATTTGTAGCATTTCTATTTATTCTTCCACACACTCATTGAAGCGTTATAAATTCAGACTGGTAAGCTTTATAAAACTCCTACCTGTCTCCTCAAATATGATTTTCTTCCCAACTCATTACCCTTTGCCACCACCCATGAGTTACCTCTGCTGTACAACAGTAACAGGTGCATTCTTCTCACTGAATTTTGTTTGCATTGTTTTCTGTCTCCATTGATGGTTAAACAAATGTTTTTGGCAAACATCATTAGTCTTGTTTGGATTTAACTTGTAAGAAGTTGGTAAACCCTCTGCCATGGCTTCTGAATTTACACCAGAAAATAACACCAGGGTATTCTTGTTTCTAGCTTTAAAAATTAATTTGGAGGCATCAAAAATTAAGTTTTAGGTAGAGCAGAAGGGCTTAGAACTGGGCTCCAAAAATCCCCTATTTCTTTGTTGCTGCCTAACAGGACAATACAGAGGAGTAAACCAGACCTGGAAACAAAATGTGCTCGAGACCTGAGAGTGGCTGTCACAGAAGAGCAGTATCCATGGTCTGAAACTCCCTGGGGCTCCAAAGCAGGGTAGCCACATGCAAAACACCTGCAGGAATGCTCCCCAGACCATGCTGAGCTGCCAGGCAGCACTTGGGAATTAGTGGCATGGTGACAAATGTCCCAGGCCAGAGCTGTAGCAGGGACTCTTCTGACAGCAAAAATCAGCAAATGCCAGTCCTCTGCTCTGTCACTGCTCAGATTAGTAATATAGGCCTGGCTATAAAGTGTAAGTACTTTGGCTGCTGTTTTGTGAATGGCTGAAGCACCCAGTCCTGCCAGCTGAGCTGTTTGAGACCCGCTTCACCCATCAGCACAACCAAGATCTATAAACCATGACTTTGCCATCTGTATACCATTAAGTTCAGTTCTGTGACGTTTCTTAAGGAACAGCTCATGGCTTGGGGTGACTGTTGCTTCGTTTCAAATCCTTTATCGGGCAGTCTGAGCATACAAGAACTGCTTTGACAGGGAGTGTGAATGTGTATGTGTGTGTAGTGGGAGAAAAAGCTAATGAATGCTCCCTTTAGGTTCAGGATGCCAGCTTTCAAACACCTGTAGAAACTGCGCACCTACATTTCCAGAGGGTGTTCACACATTCCTGCCAAGTGATCTGCAAAGCAAAGGATGTGCAAGTGCTCAGCAGATCAGGACAGGTGGAAGCATTCAATTAGGAAGGAGAGCCTAGGGTTCCTGTCCCTCTGGAGATGCTTCTTTAAATATGTAAACTATCCTGGAGGAAACCTACTGCAAGTGATCTGAAAGTGAGACAGTACTTCCTTACCCTTCTCCTCTGTCACCATCTGGCCCAAAGCAGCTTTAGTGCTTTTGTAAAAAGGAACGCATTCAATTAAAAACATGATGTCAGAAAGGCCCCTTTGCAGTTTGGCAGTTAAGGCATCGCTCTGCAAAATGGCTGAAGGGAGGACAAATCACAGCCACACTGTTAATGCTGAATGTTGAGGCACAGCTTCCTGGCAGGGCTCAATAACACATCTCCATCCTGAAGAGGGATGCACTTTGACATAAATCTCTAGAAACTCACACCCAGCATGCAAGAGGATGCAGAGGCTTGTGCATGTGCACACCCTGGTGCCATACTCTATGGTGCTCTCCCTTTTCAGTGCGGTCTTTATTTGTCTCTGGGATACAGTATTCATCTCTGGGCTGTGGGCTTCAGATGAACGCCACGCATCTGAAAATTAAAGGTAGCATTTGATCCCGCAGTAGCCAAGTTCTTTTAGCATTCTGACGATTTACATTTCTGACTTAAATTAGAGAATCTCTTTGGGAACCTGGTCATAAATTCAGATGGGAATTAAGTGATGGGGCACGAAAGAGCATACAGGTCCTTCAAGTCTTAGGTCAGGAGCTTGCCACAGAAATTCCAACTATCTGGGCATGTGAAAGCTCAGAGTAATGAATTTCTCTCTCCTTAATTCTCTGTCTACTTTCGGAGTTAAGTAAACTAGTTAAAAATGGACGACAAAATTTCTCACAAGCATATTTAGCAAATGAGCATGTTATAAGAAAAAAAAAATAAAAAGCTAAATAACATTTCCAAGCAGTTCACTGTTTAAGTAGGTTCAAACTAAAAGAGAATCAGAAATTCATGTCCTGTTCCTGTTTTCACTAGGAAAACAGCCATTTCAAGTACTGTGGATAGGTGAGCATTCTGATGTAAAAGTGAGTGAAACAAAAATTCAGAAACCAAAGCTCAGTGGTGAAATATTAGCATCATTCAGTGGGAAAACGATCAAACAGTTCATGTTCCTCTCTGCTGTATGTTCCTCTCATGTCAGCTGAACATCAAATTTTCGAATTTGGGACTGAAAGAAAGTTTTTCAGTATTATGATGACATTTTAATTCTTTATTTAGAGCCTTGGAACTAGTTCCTGGAGCATTTTCAGCAAAATTTCTCAACAGAACATGTTTCCAGGCTGTAGTTTTAGCAGATAACGAAAATAGCTCTTACTGGATCTTGTGCTCTAGACACCAGTCAGTCCATTCCCCACCAAAACATTCAATGTCATTTGAGTACGTTCAGGGTGGAGGGAGGCCAGTGAACTACCTGTATATAAAAAAAACCTCTTAAGATAACAGAAAGATGTAACTTTCTGCTTCCTTTCACTGCATCCTGACTGTAGGCTCAAATGCTGTCATTTGTCTGGCAGCTGCAGTGGCCCATGTATAAAGCGATGCCCTACATTATGGAGAAAGCAAGTTTCTTCCAGTATGAAGAGTGCTTCTGCAAATTTTTTCAATTTTCTCGTGCTCTTGAGCTACGGTACCTGGCATATTAGTATGCGTATTTATTAGTGCAGTTTCTCAAATTGTCAAAGCTTTCCTCCCTTAAGTACATAAAACAAGACTTAGAGTTTTTCTTTTCCATGCTACCAAGTGAGATTTATGTTTGTACTCCTTTGTTTCTCTTTTCAAGTGACAGGTTGAGGATGCTTCACCTATCTCAAGGGTGGGACCCCCAGCTGCTCAGACTCTCTGACCAGAGCTCCATCTGTTTTCCAGCTCTGTGGAAGCAAGAAAACCAGCGGAGCCGAGACACTCCAGGAGCTGAAGACTCTGGCTGATTAATGACTTAGAAAACAGGTTCTCCAGAACAGAATGTTATCTGTTCACCCAGAGTGTGGAACACACACCACAAAGTGTCAGAACAACCAAATGTTGAAACGAGATTCTTTCATCCCAGCCAGGCTAAGAGTACCAGGTTGATCTGTTTATAGTAGTCACCCTACATCTTTGTGTAAAACAATCCATCTGGATTTCAGTTTTATCTTCTGTAATTTAGCCCTCTTAATTAGTCCAGCATACCTAATTTAATAGTACCTGTAATTCTGCATATTTAATATGGAAACACTAGAAGACCAGCTGTAGAACTGTCAAGTAGAAAGTACTTCTACAAGTCCTCCACTGTTTTTCAGATACTTTCCAAGTGATTCTATCTTTTAACTGCTCCTGTCTTTTCTCTTAAACTTCTTTTGATTTAACTGTGCATTTTCTTATGGGTTACTATCACACAGATAATTAGTAAGATCTATGACATTTATTAAAATACTACAAAGAATTCCCTATTCATCACATACAAAAATTCAATTCTTGTTATGTACTTGTCAAATGATTTTGACTATTAATTGTTCAGTAAATGATATTTCACTTTGTCTTACCCCGGTCCTAAGCAACAGATGTTTTTTGTGATGCCTTCCTCCCCCACCTTCCTTATTCTCCCCTAATCGTCACTCCTAGAATAGACTGATGTATTCTCATGGTGGTCACCTCCATCTCATTATTTCAGCAGATAAAAGGAAAATACTAGTGTCATGTTAAGATGGTAAAATAGGTCTAAATATTTGCTACCAAAGAACTGCATTATGTGTCAGATTCTGGTGAAAACCTTTCCATAGATACTCCATGGGCTTTACTGAAGTGCCTAAGAAGACAGTGAGACAGAAAGTCACTGGGCATGACCAGTGAATAATGGAACTACAAAAGAAAGTAGGAGGCTTTTGTAGATAAGTTAGTAATACTCCTAGGGTAAAGGAGAAGGATGTGTTTGCTCTCTTCTCCACATCTTTTAGCGAAGGGTTGGCTCAAGTCCAGTGTTTAAAATAAATGAAGAAATTAAAAAAAATGATACTTGACCTTAAATATTCTCTTTCTTACCTAACTTGACAGTCTGTGCTTGAATCCATTTGGGATTACACTAACAGTAACACTAGCATAAGGAAATCATCCTTTTACAAGGCTGTAACAGAAACAATAATTTTTCTTTTACCCACACATCCTGCAGCCTCACTATGCTAGCATATCCCAGTGAGAACAAAGGCTGCCCCACCTCCCTCGGCTGCTTTTCCTGACTCTGCCCACCCACCCACACTGTCTTAAATGTCTATACATGCTCTTGTGAAGCCCTGAGGAGCATCACATACATAGAGAATAAACCAGGCAAAGCTTCCTCTTCCCTTGTTCTCTCCCAGAGTTTTAGTACCAGCATGGTTCCCTCAGCGGCTTCTTCTCTGTTGGTAGCAGGGGACTGAGGACAAGCCCCTGTTGTGGCTGAGACTGCTTCTTTGGTAGCAGAGCTGGCTTGTACCGGTTCCACATACAAAATATCCTTAGTCTATGACGAGAAAGATTACCCGGATCCGCAGTATCATAATACCTTTAGCTCGTCTAGATAACAGCACAGAAAAGATAAAGAAATGAAAAGTGAAGAGCAGACAGTTGCTGCCCTGAATACTTATGAATGGAAATCGTGACCAGAAGTTTTTATTATTTCCTGAATAATTAGGATATTACTTGAAATTTGCTTTTAATGCTGAAATATTCTATTTTATTTTTCATCTCCAATATTTTTTCCCTATCTTTCACTGTTATCTGGTAAATTTGGGTAAAATCTTTCAAAAAGAGAGAGAATTTTAAAAAATCTCTTTTTTCTCATGCCAAACTGCAAAGTAAATCGATTTCACTGTGGTTGGAGGTGAATACATTTAAACTTCACAATTTATACATACATTGACTATAAAGATTATTGCGCTTTCAGGGTCATTTGAAAACAAGTGCTTGTGAAAGATAAAATTTATGAGGGCTTTAAAACACACCGTGTCCCATGAGCTGCAGTAAACAGCCTTAATTATTAAGGGACTATCTCAAACATATACACAAAGCTAAGTAATCTCTGTTAAATTCCTAGCCAGCTGAGTCAAGGTGCAGGGATTTGGGAAGCACACTGCTTTTTTTAATTCTACAGGACAGAGACAGATTTATCCTAACTGCACATATTAATATCTCCATACCATAGATTTCAATTTCAAGTAGCATAGCTTCATCTGCTTTCTTTACCTATCTATTCTTTGACAAAGGAGAGTTTGGGAAGGAAATGTTATGCAAAAACCTGGCGTGGGGCACTGAGGATAAAATAGCAGGTACTCAGAATTAGTAAGTGTATGGTTTTTAAAATGGAGAAGTAAAACTAAATTTCACACTTAGACTATTTATAGCCATATGCAACTGGTATAGTGCTCATATCATATTTACTTCATTACTAGTACAATACAATACAGATCTGATTTATGTTAACACAGGTAGTCCTGTCTTGTTATCCTTTGATGTATTTCTGAGTTGCAGAAAAACTATGAAGCTTCAGTGCTTTCTACAGCACAGTTGGTGACTCTCTGACAGTCACACTTGCACATCACATTCCACGCTACAGAGCATGGCAACTATGAGATTATGATGTTGTAAGAGAGTCATACTGACTGCACAGTCCTTGGATTTGTGTTCCTTTCCACATGTTTAGTTCAAATATGCATATCTCTTCATTCTCAATGGCTTTAAAGTGAATGGATATTTATGGTTATTTATTAATTTATATATTTCTTTTTTGTGCTTCCAAACAGATCTATAGGAGAGTGTGGAACTGCTCCAAGGAACTAGCAGAAAAATGGCAGATTGTGTACAGTATCTAGAGCAGGATTTTTCACTGATGAGGTCTTCTCTGCAGCATTTTCTTCCTTCTTTCCAGTGAGAGAGATTGATCTGAGGCTGCTGAGGATCACCTTTGGTGGCTCTGTGCTTCAGCAGCTTGACATAGCTTAGGCAAAATAGAAGTCACCTGTAATTTTCATTGAGAGAAAAAAAAAAGATTTTTTTTTTTTCCTTCCTGGCAGTGTTTTATGTCTGGAAACTTGAGCCCATTTTTTGTTTATTTGCTTTCCTCTTCTTTTTTTCAGTTTAGCAGACTGTTGCTGCTCCAATACCTTCTTTCTTAACTGCCTTCCACAATAGTGAAGTGGAGAAAGAAAACAAACCAAAAAAGAATGGTAGAGAAGGAGAAAAAGAAAAAGAGATATAGAAACTAAATTTGGAAAAATGTAAAATGGAAACATCTAACATTTCGATGTACATGTTTCAAGAATCTGAAGTTTATTTGGGTTTCCCTTGTCCAAAAAACAAACATGAGCTCAGTTTGACTGATTTGTACAGTTGCCTTTCTGCTGTGCAACTTACAGTTGGTCATATTTGTGGTGTAACGAGAGAACGTGCCTCAGGTTTCTTATTCAGGCAACCAGAGGCACATGACTCTGAAAATCTCATAGACAACCATAAGAAGACTGTCTGAAGTTTGAGTATTTCTCACTCACTGCAGAAAAACGGAAATACCTTGGACTTCGCTTTGATAAAAGTCTAGTGTCTGCTGCTGAAAATTAGGATCTTTGGGAGATTTGTTTCTTTCTTATGCATTCAGAAGGAGTAAGTTTATTGCTATTTCAATAAGAATTAATTAGTCTCCATAAGAAAAAACTTTGAAGGTCAAGAGTAATGTAAAATGATTTAACACCACCATAGATTCCTGTGTATTCAGTACAAATGGCAAATTCCCACTGCAGCATATTAGTTTGATACTTCAATAGTAGTTATCCTTCCCTAATATTAAGCAAAAGTCTTATTGCCTTAATATTTTTCTTCCAAAACTCTGCCAAAATCTCTTATTCAAAGACAGCATTACATTTGTGTAAGACTGAATAGTTTTGAAAGTTTTAGAGGTCATCTGAGGATTAAACATTTGTAGAAGCAAACGTGAGAGGAAATGCGTCAAATAATTCATTCTAACCATTGGTTAATTCTTTTTCTGGGCTAAAACAGCTTACTTCTCACTGTCAGAATTTTTTAAAACCTTGTATACTTTTCAATAGCTACTTCTCCTGCCTCCCCCTCACTGTTCTTCTCACAAGAAAAATAAATTGTGGTATTTGATTTCATCCCATCACAACCCACACTCAGTAGGAGCAAACTAAGATATGTTCTTCTGCTAGACAGATCTAAGCAAATTTCCCACCTCTCTTCTCACTGCCTGTAAACCTTTCCTTTTTGTTGAAGTCACCCTCCAGAGAAGTTTTACAGGTACTGTGTGGTCTTCACCACAGACCATGCAACTCCTGCTGTAACCATACCTACAGCTGGCTGGGAGGGGCCTTCCCAACTACAGGTACATTCCTTACATGTACCAACACCTGCTTTTATTGAGGTTAAATTCGCTGGTATAGTGACACCAAGTTAGCAATTTTGTGGTCCTTACATGTAAAAAAAGGAGACAACAGGTATCCATTCTGTCCATTTCACCTGTGGGAAGTAGGGGGGTACCAGCAATTTTCTGAAGGATTTTCTTCAGGCATGGTGTTTGGGGGTTGTCTGGTCTGTCATTCCTCCTGACAGAGGCAGTGGGCTGGATGGACATGTTAAATAGGCTGGGTGCACTCCTCAGGCTGCCGTTTTAACCTTATGAGGTAATGCTACATCATGAAGAGGGGCAGATGTGAAACAGTCCTTGGATTCAGTCTTCAGTCTTCAGTGCTCAGACTGGCCCTCAGGAATCCCAGGCCCCGGAGGTAAGAGAAGAAGCCTACAAAGAGGACGAGTTTCCCTTGGTCGAGGAGGACTGTGTGAGGGATCGCTTAAGTGATCTGGATGTCCACAAATCCATGGGCCCCGATGGAATGCACCCACGAGTGCTGAGGGAGCTGGCGGA
>Ga0065711_1043826_pt1 | contig 14491 bp, 5 predicted proteins | sample Hoacrofraction12_FD_59098 | JGI IMG/M metagenome (GOLD analysis project Ga0065711, IMG submission 59098) | Hoatzin crop microbial communities from Cojedes, Venezuela - Epithelial fraction 12 v2 (version 2) | ecosystem: Host-associated > Birds > Digestive system > Esophagus > Crop | place...
AAAAAAGTGGACAAAAACAAGTTGTGACTTCTTCTGGACCCCCAAAAAAAAAAAAAAAAAAAACACGGTAAAAAATACTGCAACAAACCAACTTCTTTTTTCAATGTTTTCTCTTTATTTATCTCTGGGGTCCTCTATATGAACTGTTTGTCTCTGCAAACTGTGCCAGATGAAAGTGCACTTATATATTCTCACACAAGCTAGATGCAGTACTCTGTATCAGTAGCAGTAATATATCGCCTGCAACTTCGACATAATCTTGGGAAAAAAACAACTAAATCAGGAGTTCTTAAAATCAAGAAAGTACTTCCCATAACTCCAGAAAAAAGTCATTTATTCTTACCACTAGTCTAACCAGCAAATAGAACCCTCAGACTTTCATTATGAAGGGTACCAAAAGATAGATATCTGCAAGAAATAGAAGAAAGAATACAGAATAGCACATTTGGAAGTGGGCATTCTAGTTTATTAGAAAATTAATATAAAACAATGATGTCAGTCTGCTGCTGGAAAGAGAAACATTGCTTTAGGTTTTAAAATCATGAATAATTGCACGTGTCACCATTTAGAGCATGAAAGTTGAATATCCCTTCCAGTCTTCAACAACTGCTAAAATCTTACTTAGCATAAGATGTTCAGTTCTGCTGACTGACTGTACTTCCCAAATGATAGAGAATTCAGAGACCCTCAGAAAGAATAACTGAAGAACTAGAAAACGTGACCCAGGAAAGCTTTTATGGAATCCCTAAAGAAAGTAAGTCTTTCAGGACACATAGTATTGATTTTCAAACACAACAAACATGCAAAGAAGAGCTACAAAGGTGAAAGGAATAAAATTATTCTCCATATCCACTGCGGATAGAATAAAATGCCACAGACTTTTCATCTTTTCTTTAAATCTACTGACAAGTAGAGTGAAGCACTGGTCCGGCAGAGCTAAAATGGTGTGGAACCTCTGTCCTCTGATGCTTTCAAGATGTAGGCATTTACCAGAACCAGTGTAAGCAGCATGGATGCTGACTTGGCTAGGATAGTTCAGATGTTCTTGCAATCTTGCAGTCTTGTTTTCTCCTATTCTGGAATAATATTCAACAATCAATGGGTAACATGAGGATATAAAGGTGTGTAACGGAGGACATCCAACAAAGTTTCTGAATGCTTGTTGTTATATATTACGTCCGCATCACAGCTTGATACTAAGACACAAATGAATTAAATCAGTTAAATATATAACAATTATTTCCAAGCAACGAAACCATCCGCAGCTTGGGAAATGTATTCTGCATTTTCAGCGCTACGCTAGGACATGTACGTCAAAATTTTTTCTTACTCTAGGAAGGTCTGTTTTCTGTTCAGGGCTAAAATGCAGCAAAACCCAAGAAGCCAAACCAGGAGATTGGCTGGTTTAGATCCTTACCCCCAGAAATTAATAATAAAAGAAAGGTGTAAAAACCCACTAATTGATTTTTTTCTTTTAATGTGAGAATAAAAAAGAAACAAACAAAAACCCCTGCATTGTTCTTTTCCTTCATGTCTTTTAAATAGCAAGACTTCTGTAGCTATATAAAAACACACACAGAAGGGGACGGGCATGATTCTTCCTTCCTTATCCAACTGGAAATCAAGAGTAATCGCACTGACATCATGGAATTACTATGATGTAAAACTGGTGTATATGAGGGGAAAAAGAACCATCCAGAGGAGTATACTTCATTGGTTTCAATAAATTCTCTCCCTTTTTAACACCAGCTGTATAAAAACCTCCAATAAAATTTTATGTACTAGGTCTGGTGCTGAAATGACCAGACTCTTTCCAATAACATAAAACTGCAGTAAGCAATTAGAGTATTTCTGCTTAAAAATGTTGTTCCAATTTGTTTAGTATCTCATCCTGGAGTAATTCTCCCACATCTTCCACTTATTAGCATTTTCCAGTATTATTAGCATTTTCTCCAAGATACAGAGGAATATATTAAAACTTACATTTATATATCTGTCTTTCTGGGTATGTGTTTCCCCAGATGTTATATTCCAAAGTATTTCTCCTGAAGTTTTGCTATTGCCTTGTTAGCAATTATATTCAAAATGCTTATGTTTTGTACTACTTCATCCCCACCATGAGAGTATCAAACCATCTCCAGCACAACTAGTATCCAAGCGTGGAGACCTAGAGATTTAAATATTACAGTGCACATTATTTAATATTACAGTCTTGTATGAGTTCACTTAGTTTTTAACTTACCATCATACTTTGCACTTGGGAAGCAGCACATGAAATTTATACTATGAAACACTAGACTTCAAAAGTAATTTGGCCAGGATTTAGATGAAGTGGAAAAGTTATTTAAATATATGTTATTGCTACTAAATCCTGGCATTTTCCCCTTCAGTTAATGAATACATATATTTTAGTGAAATTGTGTAAATGTGAAATCTACCGTCACCCACTAACAGGTTGTCCTATTCCTTCTGTTACTGTGAGGAACTAATTAAAAAGGTCAGGGCTTTCTTCCTACAACTACCATGGCTATTACATTGAGAAGATTTCATTATTGATTAGCCCAGGCAGCTAGTTCAAGTTCTAGAGTGTGAACCAAGATTTGAAATGCCTGTGACATACAAATCTGTAACAATCACTACCAGGTGATGATCTAGTTACAACACAGCACAGAGGTAAATATTTCAGTGATGAACTACAGAAATAGTCCCTGCATGGTGACAACATCAGATTAGAGACTGTGGATGGGAACTCGTTTTTCAGTTTGCTGACCAGATTTAGTTAAAAAAATAAAAATTGTTGTTGAACTGAAATATCATTTATATACTGAGGCTAATATAAATGGGATTTTTTTTTTAGCTCCTTCCATCACATGCACACTCTTTAACATAGTTTTTTTCTCCTCCCTTCTAAAATATAAGTACATGATGTTAAAATGAAATCCATCTTTTCAAACCAAATTAAAATAGCCCATTGAGAAAAATGTCACATTTGCACTGTCCACAGTGGTTGTTTGCATTAGCTTGAGCTAACAGACATTTTGGTGCAGCAGACTGTAAACCTCCAAGACCTCTGATCCTGATTTTGTGGTTCACTAATCCTCTCTCCTCGCTACTGTCCTGTGTCCATGGAAAAGTCAGCTTACTTTAAGGGCTGTGAAGCAGAGAATTTTCATGAATTAGAATGAATGTATTTTAAACTCGGGTACAACACTAGTTCTACAGCAAAGTGAAACCAAGTGTGCTGTTGGGAGAAGAAATGCCTGAGTTTGAATCCAAAAACTGTAAACTGTGAATTTCTGGGCCCCTTTTCCAGTGCTAATTCTCCAACTTGAAGAATTTTTTCATCCCTGTCAGACAGGAATTTCCCTTGTTCCAGCTTGTGTTCCGCAACACACAGAAACATGCAACCTGTTGCAACAATACACAGCAATATGCATGCAGCCACTAAATTCCAGCGCCTGCGCTGCAGTTTGGGATTTGCACACATGTACATATGCATTTGTATATATACATTTAAATTCTATTTATCACAATCTCATAAACACCTTCTACTTTTTTGTACTTGCTATTGTTTCAACTCAAGTTAAAAGGTATCTCCCTAAAAGTGTGTCCCCAGTTCCTAAGTGTTTGTAAAGAAACATGAATACGTAAGCATCTCTGAAAACATCAATCGATGTAATCCAAACCCTCTTCCCAACTGAAAGTTAAAGTGCAAATAAAAATTTCACCTAATGTGTGAAGTGGATCCAAAACACTAATTACAATTACAGGAGAGTTTATGGTTAGACCATCAAAAATACATACATAGTTCAGTGTTTCTAAGAGAGATATCAGACAGCAAGATATTAATAATTACAATATGCCTGATTTTAAACACCCTATAACTTCATATTTCAGATGTGTATATGGTGTGCCTCCAGATACAGAGTTTGCCAGAATACTTTGTAGTTCTTTCTCTTTCTGCTTGGTGAAGTTTTCTCATTATATATGTGATGGCTACCTTTTTAGCCATTCATTTATCTTTCTTTTGTTTGGTTTCCCATCACTGTTCTCCTCTTTTTCTCTTTCCTGGGTGAAACCCTACAGAATAATTTTTACTCTTTTGATTTATTATGAAGATGGCTAGTTTTCACTTTCATAGTTCTATATATTTTCACACATCTTGGCAAATCATCAGCAATTAGTTTTTAATGCTCCTATATATTAGTCATATTTTGTTATGCAGAAAGACAACCTGAGATGCAAACAGGCCAAATGAATTTGTCTGAGGCTATGCAATGCGTAAACAATAATGAAAAGGCTCAGAACAGTATTAACAGTTTCTGACTTTCATTTCCATCCTTAGAAAAAGGAACAAGGCTGTTTCTCAATTTATTTTAAAGTAGTTCATTAGAGTTAAGGAAAATAGACAACTGTACCATTTCTTACTGTGCTTGTTGTTTACATTGCTGAGGTATTAAAATCCATATCTGTAAATGGCGTGAAAAGGACAGATTAGCTCAATGAGGTGGTCAGAGCAGTAGTACCAAATAAATGAGTTCATAAACCACAACTTCAAGATATAGCAAAACTCACAGCAGTATCTATCTGGTTATACACACATTATCATAATAAGGAAAATATGCTGCCAGCCTTCCAGTCAAGTGAAAAATGGCCATGGAGCTCATAGAAGTCAGTCAAAATAAAAACAGCAACAAATGACAAATTTTGAAACACAGCAGAGAAATAAAGGGACATAAAGGAAAAATGTAGGAATCTCTCAATATGCCAAACGGCTGTTTGTTGCCTCAATAGTTCTAGAGACCACCATGGAAGCCAGTTCTGACTTAATCCTCTATCGTATGCAAACACAGGTTCAAGTACAAATAAACTACTGAGTAAAATTGATTGAATTCAATGTAATTCAGCTTTACTTCTTTCAAGGAATCACATTTCAAACAATGAGTAGTGTAACAGTAAATTACAATGAAGGAATTTCATTAAAATATCAGGAAATGAATACAAACCACAGGAGATAACAAAAAATACATAGTTAATCACTTTGCTACTACCCAAGGCAACAGTACCAGTGTAGTGCCCTGGCAGTGCTCATTTTCCCCACCATTGATTAAACTTTACACGTTAGAATTTTCTTATCCTACATCAGTCAGTACTTCCACTGCCTTCAGAATTCTGTAGCTATGTTAAACTTAATCAGCTGTATTCATGCAATGTGTGACAGAATATTTAAAAGTAGCCTTTTAACATCTCTACTCTTTTAGCAACGGCAAATGTAAGGTCACACAGGTCCACTTGTCTGCCTTGTCTGGTAAGATACCACAACACTTCTGCTTCATAGAATCACAGAAACATTAAGGCTGGAAAAGACCTCTAAGATCATCAGGTCCAACCGTCAACACAACAACACCATGCCTACTAAATCATATCCAGAAGTGCCACATCCACACATCTTTCAAATACCTCCAGGGATGGTGACTCCACCACTTCCCTGGGCAGCCTGGTCCAATGCTTCACAACTCTTTCAGTAAAGATATTTTTCCTAATATCCAATCTAAATCTCCCCTGGTGCAGCTTGAGGCCATTTCCTCTCATCCTATCGCTAGTTATTTGGGAGAAGAGACCAATGCCTGCCTCACTACAACCTCCTGTCAGGTAGTTGTAGAGAGCAGTAAGATCTCCCCTCAGCCTCCTCTTCTCCAGACTAAACAGCCCCAGCTCCCTCAGCCGCTCCTCATAAGACTTGTTCTCTAGACCCTTCACCAGCCTCATTGCCCTTCTCTGGACATGCTCCAGCACCTCAATGTCCTTCTTGGAGTCAGGGGCCCAAACCTGAACACAGCACTCAAGGTGCGGCCTCACCAGTGCCGAGTACAGGGGCATGATCACTTCCCTACTCTTGCTGGCCACACTGTTCCTGATACAAGCCAGGATGACATTAGCCTTCAGCTGCCCTCCTGGCTGGAATTCTTTTGTTGAAGGTTTAGCTTGTTTGAAATCACCCTATTTGGAATTAGACTATAGAAATACTAGGAGTTTTGGGCTCTGACTGGAGATAAATCTTCAAAGCTGAACTTTGATGCTGAATCTTTGTAGGGCTGCTAGGTGACGTTTCTGTGAACTGAATTTGCACTTGCATATTCAAAGACAGCTTTTATATTTGCTAACTATAATCTGGAACAGATTAGACCCCTGGTATATCCCGCTTTGTGAACTTTTTATATTTCTCTGCAATCTTTTGGATGCAACATCTGAGTGATTTCTGTGGCTTATCATTGCAGTTAGAATAAATTCTGTGCTCACACATGACACTGAATATTTTACAGTGATCTTCATAAGAGCTGCCTCAGGACGGAAATGGGAGACAGAGAAAGAAGTCAGTTATCAGGCACTAGGAGAGATGTTCTGAGGGTGGTATAGCTACACTGCTGCTTTTGCTGATCACAACTACTGGAACAGGACTGGAGCCACCCCTTCCAGTTTCAAACCTCCTCAAAACTGTGCTAGGAGGAGCACTGTGCTAGACACATATGTGCAGATAGGTAGGCAATTAGCTAAGTACCTTAAATTAAAATAGGGGAGGAAGAGAAGACATTCTGCATATAAATATTTCATATAGGTACAGAGATATGAATTGTATGCTATGTATCTTTGTGACAGCAAAGTTAATGAGGGCATCTTGTATGAGAAACAGAAACTCACAAGGATTGTAGTAATTTATAAACTATAACATCAAATTCTATTCCTTTTGACTTACAGTCAAATAGATTTTGTTAGCAACCGTTCTCTGAGCTAACTCTTAACCCCATATTTAAGAGGGTGATTACTGATTTCTATTTTCTCTTCTGTTCACGCAAAAGTAGAAGTGGTGGGGAGCTTTCTATAAATAACTCTATCAAGGAGGCACTTGGAGATATGATACTTCTGGAAAAGGAATATTCCATCCAATTTATGCATTTGTTTAAATGGCTTCTCTTGATGACGTGTGTAGAAATTAATACTTGAGAGACAGATGTCCAGAGCAGCACTGTTCAACTACTTCCCCAAATGAGTATCATAATTCTAATTCTTACTGCTTTCATATCTATATATTACAGTAAACATCAAAGCTCATGTTCATATGTGCATTTCTATCAAGAGAATTTCCAAATCACAGCTGGTTTATTTGGTGACTTCAGTTAGTCATTCTCAATTTTAATTTTGGTTTCTCAAATGCAAGGTAAATACAAACTAGAGCAACCAAAACAACACGCTTGTTATGTGAACTCCTAAAGACATTTTAGAATAGTTTCTAAAAACCAAGTTATAATCCTTTAGTTATCAAATATGTGGCCAAATTTAAAATATTAACAGATATTTATGCTTTACACATAATAGCTGGAGTTGTTGTGGTGCAGTAGCATCTTCCAGTCAGAAATTATATAGCACACATCAGATGAAAATTTGTAAATGGAGATGAGTAATAAGGATGAACCCATCAAGTTTAAAAACATGAGAAGACTGTGAATAGTATAAAAAGAAATTGGTCAGTCAAGCAGACCCTCTGCAAATGTAATCAATCTTGGTTAAATATAAGGCAGAAACTGTAAAAAGAAGCTATTACTGATCAAAGAAATTACCTTGAATTTACGAGTTAGCAGTGCAAACATCTTATGAATTGATGCAAGACATGTATAGAAGAATATTTTGAGGAAAATGGAAAGATTTCATGGGTGATTAATGCCTATACAGCAGAAAAGGTGAGAGCATAACTTCATTTAATGTAAACATGAATATGATCCTGATTCTGCATGAAATTCAAGTTCATGCTCATCTATTTTTGGTCTCTTGGAGAGTTTAAAGTTCAACACATTCTTAAGTACACTGCTGAACTATGGAAATGTGTCACTATATGTGACGAATACTAACAGGAGTACCTGATGAAATAAACATTAAAATACATTGAAAATATCTCATGTATCAGAATTAAGTTTTTAATAGTTTGTTATAGAATGAAGTTCTGTGGAGAACAACGAAGATTCAGAGCATGAAGTCGAACTACGCGAAAGAAACCAACAAGAGATCAGAATGTTTTATTTACCAATTTATAATCACAATAGGATGGAATGTATTCTGTATGAAAGTATTTGGACTAGGCATACAGACGTTGTTAGTAGCTCTTGTGCCTCCAGGGATACACAGGCCATAGGAAATCATTTTATAACCTGTTTTGATTACTTATAAGTTACAAACACCTACACTTTACCTTTGTGCCTGTATTGAACTCAGTGAAGAAACATTGCTCGGGTGTGTCTAAAATGTATCCCTGAATACAATGAAATATGAATATGAAGGCCATCAGAACACAGAGAATCTGTTGTTTAGCTTGGTAGCTTGTTCCAGCGACTAAATATCTTCACTTTTAACCTGAATATACTTCCCATACAAAATTTTCATTCTATCAGAAACAATGATAGAAAAGTAATGTCCTTAATAATAAAGATGATTGATATAACAAAAACTTTAACAAGCAAAGCCAACACACCAACAGAACATTTTTCACAGCAGAAAAAAGTGTCATCAACAGGCTTTCTCTTGAAAAATTCACTTTAATTTCAAATGTAGTGCAAGGTTTCTAGTTCTGCTGCTGTTGCTGTACGTAACAAGGAAAATAAATGGGACTTCACAGTACCTACTAACTTCAGCAGTCATTAAGGTTTTTGTTCACTCACTGTTTTGGCCATGAGACTTTGTATGTAGAAAACTGGCTTATTTCATGGCATCGCTTCTTCTGCTATTCCTATAAAATCAATGTCTTTCCTACCTCTTAAACTATTTAAGGAAAACTGTGGGGCTTTTTTCTGTATTAACAGAAATTGAAAATTCAGAAATTTTCTTGACATCTTCAGCTCCCTGTATCACTCAAGCAGTATCTTTTCGTATTGCTAAGATAAGTAAGCACCAAATGAAATGGGACAGTTGGCTGTCAGCATTTTTTTCTTGTATGTTTTTTTTTCTTGTCTTCCTCATTTCACCTTTGTTAGAAGCCAGCACAAAGGAGTTGCTGCACGTGCAGTCAGGTTTTTGTTCAACACCCTGCGCATCAAAGCATCCATGAAGAGACTGAGGGCACTGAGTGTTCACCAGTTTTTACCATCCACAGCTAGATCTGGAGAGCAAGAATGTGTCATGAAAAACTGGAATTGTCCCAAGAAACTCTCCCAGGAGCACTGCTTCATTTTACTAGAGGCTTTGGACTTAGTACTGAGAAAGGAATATATATTTAAGCATATGTCATTGATCAGAAATCTGTCCCACAGCCCACTTGAATTCGCTGATAGCACTTTGCATTGGTGTTTTCAACTCACTGAAAACCAGTATTTCTCAGGATGCTCCACTCCATATTTATCGGCAAATTTGCATATGAGAATACAACACCAGTAAAAATGACTATTTCTACAATTAACAATTTAACTTCAGATATTAAAGTGATGATATCATGGTGAATACTTTGCTCTTATGGTTGCAGCTTGAAACACAACAAATGGTACCACAATATAAAACAAAAAACTGTATGCTACTTCACCATCACTTCATCACTCCCCAGGTAAACGCAAAGAGTATTGCAATCTACTTATGCTTTATGTGTTGCTATTCACTTGTTACTTGGGGTCTCCAGTGGATCTGCAGAACCATAAAGATTTCTGAAAACGTTGATACAGTGGTGCTACGTCCACTAACATTGCATATGAAAAGGGAGAGGAATTGGAATGGAGTAGAATTGCCTTCTAAATATTGGCCAAAAGTGAAAAAGCACATTCATTCTTCCATCCAACAGACCCGCTAAGCAGACTGTCTTGGACTAAAACTATCACTTGGACCAGAAAATTTCTCTCACAAAAACCATATCTCACACTCCTAGTAGACTGTCATATGTCATGCAAGAAGGCAGTTTCTAAAGGAAACCCCATGTCTTCAGAAGATGCACTACTCGTGTCAAGTGAAATGCTAAGTATCGAATGCTATTTCTACACTTCACATTAGAGAAATTCCCAAGCTTCCAAATGCTCAGACTGGTATTTTCACCAACTACATAGCTACGCGGGCAATCTGGGTCTGGCATATATTAGCCACATTAACATGATACTGTATCCAGCACTTAATCTCTCCTCTCTGTTGAACCTGGTGTACTGTTGCAAATACAGAGATTTCACAGGAGCTTAGACATATCCATGTTCTGCCTGCTGATGCTACCCAGTCTTGTGTTAGCATGTGATTAGGGATTTGAATGTCTTTGCTCCCGTTGTATAGAGTAAGCTTCCTCAATGTACCTGTCACAATCCTTCAGGAAGGAACTAGTTTTAGGAATGAAGAACCTGGGAAATTGGCTGCAGGCCACAGAGAAGCCCATTCTTGGCTAAATTCCACAGGAATCAAATCATCCAGTATGCAAGTAGAAAGAGAAGAGCTCTATATTCTATAGTTCAGTTAAGGCTTCTTCTGAGATAAAAGCAATCATGCAGGCTTAACCAGATATACCTTACACAACCTTGGACCAGTGATAGCTAACCTACACTGATCACTGCTGTTGTAATTACTGACAGACAAAACCCAAGAGGAGATGTGTTCATATAAGATGACACCTTTACTTTTTTCTTTCCAGCTATATACTGCTTGTTGTTATTCTCTCTCTGTGAACAGCCCACAAAAGACGCAGCCAACAAAAACGAGGACTATTCACCTGTGAAGCATCTTATGCCTGGGAGCAACGTGATTGCCTCGAACATTTTGGCTAGGAGTGCTTTCACACACTCCGAAGGCAACTGCTGTGTTGTCACTGTGACCCAAAACTCCCAACAGAAACTCTGACAACTCAGAAACAGAAGGTGAAGAGGGCTTTGACAATGCAAACTTTGCAGAACAACATGCAGATTGACCCCTGGGGAATACCCCACAAACTGTTTCTGTTCAGTCAAGCGTAGGAGATAGAATCAAATCCAATAGCTGTAATAAAGCACAGGCAGATAAAGAGGAAGCAAAAGAAACACAGAGAAAAAAAAAAGAAGTCTGTGAAATAGTAAATGATATTAACAAGGCAGCTGGGGATGTCACACTTCTGATCAGACATCTCCAACCAGACGTACAGACACAAACAGTTCTGAGCATCCAAGGATCTTGTTATGGCGGAGGATTCTGGAAGACCTGTGGCAGGAAGATCAGGGTGGGCAGTTTTCATGGGTACCTAGAGCATTGATCTGGGTATTAATAAGGTGGTATGAAGGGAGAGCTTTTAATGATGGAGGAGGTGACTGGGGAGGGGATCTCTGTTGTATAGCTGAAAGAAAAGGAGGAACAGGTTTGCTCTGACATGCACTCAGCTTGCCTCCTAGAGGAGCAGCAAAAAGTGAGTGTACGTCAAACTGGATCTACAACAAAACCTGCTTTTAGCTAGTTCCCACCTTTTCTACAGAAAGAACAAGGCTAGTCCAAAATCCTACAGCACTTCCAGTTTAGCTAACCTTTTACAGGGAATGCTTGGAGATCCTCTCCTTCTTTTGGGCTGACTGCTACATAAGTAGCAGCTAGCTCAACGATTTCCAGAGTTCCTGCAGTCTGACACAGCTTCTGACGGGACTGACATCCAGAAATCCTAGAAAATCTACAAAATCCATAAATTCTGCCTTGGACAAAATTGTGGAGAAAAATAGAATGTATCTGAGATAATTCTAACTAAGACTGAAAGTGAGATGAGACCTGTGTATAAAGATTTAACATGACCCTCAGGATGCAATAAATCACAGAAAGACAGTGAGAAAATATTTTGTATGATTTCCTTGCTCCAGAGTCTTCCTTCTCATACTAGACATTCAAGGAGGTGTTCACCTCTGACCATTCTGAATATTTGCTTTTATCTACGTTCACAGACTCCTTCTACAATCCAGGGAAAAATACATGCTCTTCCAGAGGGAAATTCACCCCAGTTTAACATGAGGATGAGATTCTTCTCAATGGACTTCTACCCTCTATAAATTAGGTATGTTGTTTATGCTACTATCAGGTCCATATATATGCCATTATAATATCAAAGTCAGCATATAGAATTATTCGGATCAAGCTTCAGCCATCAAATTATGTAGCTACCTTCTTTATACATTGATTTTAGAATGGATTTCATTTGTCCTATCAGTCCAAATAATCCCGTCTCTGGAAACAGGCATGAAAAGAGCCCAGAATACTTTCTTGCAAGTTAGATATCTAACATGCACATGAAAAACTTGTGTAAAATGAACGACAATGTAACATCTGTTATAGAGGATTGTGATGAGAAAGAAAATAGAAGAATCTTTATCACCAGATGATACTTTGTACTGTCTTACGATAATGTGCCAATACAATAATATATCCAGTTAGACACCTATGTAAGGAAAACTCCCATGAGTATATCCATAATGAATGGGTATGTATATTCAGATAAACAAAGAATAAAAACATATTTATTAATGCATATAGGTCTAGTGCTAAGTATAGTACACTGTACTATAAAGCATGATTTATAATAATTGTGGTATATGCAGTACATCCCTGTGAGCAAGGAATAGGTTTCAATAGAAATGAGGTGGGTTTTATTTTTTCACTACAAATAAGTGCTACCAGTCTTTGGGCACCTCATTTTCATCAGCTGTTTATTAAGGATTATGATACTTATTTCCTATGTGAACTGCAGCAAGGTCTCTTAAAGAAATTACTGTGTAAATAAACGTGCCTCTGAATCAATACAGGCTGGTTTCACTGCTGATGTCAATGAAATGCTACCTATTTTCTTCGCTAGGGCTATAAAAATTTTCAGTATATTCTGCAGCAAAGCAAAGACCATATAGTAAGCTTTAAAAATAGCAGAAGCAGGAAGGAAGGAAACAAGCTGTTTGACAAATGTAGAAACTTCTAACACGGTCACATGAAGTACGATTAAATGTTGCACTTCAGCATGGTCCCACAGGCTACACTGACTGCAGTAACACCTGTGGGTAATTCCAGTTAAATAAAAACATGGTCAAGGGTGAGACTTGGTAAGAAATGTCAATCCATAATTCGTAACACACTCAGCAGAATCACCACCTACAGCACTCCCCTTGCTAAATTAGCAACAGAGTTAACTCAGTAACAAGCTGCAGCAATGTGTAACTCAAGTCTCGCATCAACATCCAGATTTGCATTTCTTCATTCAGTCATGCTTCTGGGTATTACCCTGTAGTACCATGACAACATTGTGGCATTCTGCCTTTAAAGGATTTGACAAGGCCATGGCTTAGGGGACACAGCTGAGAACACCTGGTTACACTGTAATAGGGGGTCCTGCAGGTGAATGCTATTCTACTCACTTTTGAATACTTCTTTGATAAGCTTCAAGGAAATTTCATGATGCTTTTTGTCCAAAGAAATAAAATCTGAACTCATTCTGTATTAACTAATGTGTTTTGGTGATCTGCTGGTTTCAGGAAAGAATCTGGAGCCAAATACTTTGTATTCGCAAAGCTTTCCATCTATAATAGAAAAATGAGGCAAAGTTCAAAACTGTTCTCCCCTAAAAGATATCCTCACAGCTATGTGTATGCAATCATTGGGGAAATTTACTCACCGTTTCATTCATCGCTTCTGGTCTCCTGATCATTTGGGTGGCCTGCATGGTAATTTGCTTGGGAAACCAGCTAGTGTACTCCAAGCGTAAACCTAGACAGAGCAGAGCAAATTGTTTTCTACACATTCTGTCGCAAGCAAAGTATGGACACAGTATATACCAGGTTAGGTTGTCTCCAAAATCTACCCAGCTAACCCTTATGCTGTAAAATGCCCCCAGTGCCTTCATGCTACATGGTAGCCTCAACGGCACACACGAAAGAACTGTGCAAATGACACTTTGTATTTTCTTAGGCACTTCAAATTAAAAATTCTCATGAAAATAATCATGATATTTTAGGGTCCGTGGAGGAGCATATGGAGCCCATGGGAAACTCCACCAGCGAAATGCAGTAATGGATGAAAAGTCAGCCAGTCCTCTCTACAGAGGCTGACCCTGAGCCACGTGAATACAAAACACTCTCCTCCACTTGGCCTGAGGGCCAATTATTGTTTCTAGGGGCAGATGGCATTTGACAGGTTAAATGAACCCATGATATAGTCAGCAGCTGTCACTGTACCCATCAGCTGTTGGTCCTTTCTGCTACTACTGCATGTGTGTTGTCACTGCTATGATACTAGAGACCTCATTGCAAGTGGTATCCAGAGATACAGAATCACAGAATCACAGAATGGTCGGGGTTGGAAGGGACCTCTGTGGGTCATCTAGTCCAAACCTCCTGCCGAAGCAGGGTCACCTACAGTAGGCCACAGAGGACCTTGTCCAGGCCGGTCTTGAATATCTCCAGAGGAGACTCCACAACCTCCCTGGGCAGCCTGTTCCAGTGCTCCGTCACCCTCAGAGGGAAGAAATTATTCCTCATGTTCAGACGGAAATTCC
>Ga0065711_1008915_pt1 | contig 14490 bp, 19 predicted proteins | sample Hoacrofraction12_FD_59098 | JGI IMG/M metagenome (GOLD analysis project Ga0065711, IMG submission 59098) | Hoatzin crop microbial communities from Cojedes, Venezuela - Epithelial fraction 12 v2 (version 2) | ecosystem: Host-associated > Birds > Digestive system > Esophagus > Crop | place...
TTGGATGCTCTGGAAACTGGAAATGACTGAGTAGAGATGCTGGAGCACTTCTGTAAAATATCTAAATAAATCTTTAATATTTCTAATTGCAAATGTACATAAATTGCACAGCCACATCATTTCTTTGAACACCAACAACGTTCTCTGTACATTATTACATAGTTTAAAAGGAGCTGAAGGAGGTTCAGCAAACACTTCCACTTTGCTTTTCTTTGTTTTTTAAACATACTTACAAAAGAAGGTTTGTTTTTCTTTATAAGAGGATATAAAACATAGCGACTGCTTATCAGGAACAAGTATCAGCCTAAGCAGATATACAGAGAGAGGTATATCTTCAGACACAGTGATGTATGATACAGGAAGATGTGACCATGGAGACTGCGCTCTGGGGCACCGGGAGCTGCTGCAGAACCACACGGCGTTCACAGCAACGTCACAGCTCGGGTCACCCGCGGACGCCGATGCTGGAACGTGACGCCCTTTCTCAAAGCGTGGTTGTTTCTGAACGTTGTGCAACACCCTCAAGCTTGGATTTGGTTCGTGAAGCCCACCAGCTGCCTGTCAGCACGCTGCCGCCCTCCCTCTCCCCTCCACGCGTGGTTCTCCCCAGGGGCAGCAGGTCTCTGCGCAGGGTGGGAGTGGGGCTTGGCGGTTCTTGGAGCAGGTGGGTGCCTCGGGTCCAAGCCCTGTGGCTACGCGGTCTCCTACGAAACCGCCCCGGAGAGCCCGAGACCCCTTGGAGAGGGGCAGCGTCCCTCGTCGTGGCCAGCGCAGGGCTCTGCCAGAAGCCACGCGCTCTGACCCACGCCGGGGCCCAGCACTGCCCGGCCCGGGTGGCTCTGCCAGCAGGCAGCCCGGGGACAGCGTCCCAGCCGCACNCCAGGGACGGGGCCGTGACCCCTGCCCAGGGACCGCTGGGGGAACGGAGCTCCCTGCAGACCCCATCCAGCAGCCACAGCTTGCGGCTGTCCTGGCTGGTGGCATTGGTGCCTCTGCCGTCTCCGGGGACCACAGAGCCTCCCCTGGTCCATCCCAGACCAGCCCTCGGTGTGTGTTCTGCTGCATCTGGGTATGGGCACCAGCAACGGGGGAAAGCCTCCGAGTGCTCTGACCTTTGGAGATGACTGAGCACTTGCTGACTGCTTTCTAGGAGCGCCTGCGATGCCTCGCTCAGGTCCACCAAGTCCCTTCTCCCTTCAGGAATATTTTGTCGCAGCAGAACCAGTCCCCCGCACCCCGCAGCAACCCCCGGGGCCGGCTGCCGGGCCGGAGCGTTCAGCGCGTTCTCACAGTGCGATCAGTGCTTCACAGCTGCGAACGCAGAAAGCAGAGCCAACCGGACTCCAAGGACAACGCGGAGCGACGTGGGACTCTGGATGGTGGCAGGATTTGCTTAAACTGGTGCGAAAGGAGCTGGTGACCACCCTGTAGTGGTGGTTGGTGCAGGGAAGGACTGGGGTCCCTCCGGTCTTTCAGCACTGAGGCCGTGCTCCCTGTCCCACACGACGACGCTCGCCGTCGGCAGAGACCCCGGGGTGCCGCTCGGTTCGCTCCATCCCCCCTCCCACAAAGCGTCGCTCAGTTTTTTAGAAGAGTTCACTACAGTTTAACGAAACCCCAAATTAAACTCTTGGAACAGAATCCTCGAGGGGGACCAACCCCAAATCTGGATCCCCGGCTTCTCGCCCTTCTTCCCCTGGCTGAAAGCAGGGCCCGGTCTGGAGCCAGACGGGCCGGTTGGAGCCCACCCTCCGCAGCAGCCGTGAGAAACCGCCGAGCCCTGCCCGAGGAAGCAGCACCAGCAGCCAGTCACTATGTACAACTGTTAGTGAGATAGATACGGTACAGTGAACACGGAAAACATTTACAAAAAAATATTAAGACTTGTATTAAGATAAAACTCTGGGTGTGTCTTCATTTCGTTTACACTTTGACGAGTTTGCACCGGAACAGCCTCTCACCGTAGAAAGCGCAAGAACGAAAAAGGCGATGGGGCCGACCACGAAGCGTCACGGGGAGCGGTGGCTTCGCTCCGGGGCTGCCTCCGGTACCGCTGCGCCCGCGCCCCAGGCCGCGGCGGGCTCCCCGCGCTCGCTCACGCACGCACACGCACACAGATACATGTACAGTTCATAAATAACAGCGACACGACCTGACGCCCCAGAACGGAACCCAGCCCGGGTCGTCTCGCCTCCCCCCGCCCTCCGCGGCGGGGCCTCCAGCTCCAGCTGCAGGGAAGGGGAGGGGGGGGATCGCTACTGCCATGAGATCTCATCCTGATTCGAATTTCTTTTCATACTGGCTCAGGAAACTACGCAACAACTCCAGGAGGTGTTGGCACCGCGACTCCTAAGCTCCGCGCGACCGGCTGAGCCATGTGCGGCTCTGCGGTCCCCCCGGGCGGCTGGCGGGCCGGGGCGGGGGGAGCAGCGCCTGGGCTCGTGGCTGAGGAGAAGGCTTAGCTGTACTGCGCTTAGCTTCAGCACTAACCCATGGCCTGCTGGGTGTTTCTTTTTTCCAGCTCGTACGGAGAGCACCGACCGCATCCCGAATTATCTCCGCGTAGGAATGGAAACCGGCTGCTGGTGGGGCGCCCGCCCCGCGCCCGGCCACGCTTTCCATTCCTCTGCGTCACTTCGCTCTTCGGTCTCTCGCAACACCGACAGCACGGAACTCAGGAACAACCAGCTCTAAACGCACAGCTTGGGGGAAACACCAGGTTAAAACAGTCTTTTTGCAGGGTTCTTATCGCGTGTTTGAGACAGCGGCCGAGGAAAGCGCACGCACCCAGCGGTTCACGGCACCCTGTGCACTCCTAACCTGTCTGCGTCTTTCTCCAGCTGCGACCTTGTCAGCTTTGTGAGGTTCTTCACGGCCATCTGTGCTAGTCTCCAAAATTCAGAGGTGACTGTACTTGGCATAAATACTTATTACTTTTCTCTGAGGAGCTCCATCTGGGGTCTGCTGCGTGACTGCGCCGCTCTGCAGGCGTCGGCGGGGCGCGGAGACCTCAGCGCAACACGGCCGCTCCTCCGAGGACCAAGCCGCACCGGGCTGGGCCCGCGGCTTCCACGGAACACAAAAATGCTTAGCGAAAAGAAAAATAAAATCTGGAAACATCTGCGTGTGGAAGAATGCTGTTAATGAGCCGTGTGGCAACGCAGAGCCCTGCTCCGGCAGCCCGGGCAGCGGGGGGCTGGAGGTGGCACCTACGCTGTGCAGAGCTCACGGGACGTCCTAGTCCCTTTGGCTGGACACTTACACATGGCCGGAGGAGCTAGGACAGGCGGTGAGCAGGGTGTTGGACCTTAGTGGGAGGAACAGGCAGATGTCCTGTACACTGTACACTGTCCTCCGTATCTCAGAGCGACCTCTCCGGCTCTCGGTACGGGTGACCTGCTCCGAGAGCGGGAGTCACCAAGGGCTAACTTAAAAAAACCCCACAAACCAACAAGCGCACCGCGGCGGCGGGGCGGCAGCACGCTCCCCCGTTAAGGAGGCGACCCCTCCGCCGAGCACAACGTGTCTGCACGCGCCGAGTCTGCGTGTTGCAGCAGTCAGGAAAGTCTACTCCTGGCTTAGGCCTGCACAGTGCTCCTGACAAGGGGGCTTTCGGTGGTGGCTGCTGTTCTTGGTGGTTACTCCCTTACGACCATGTTTTACATTCTTCCAGCCGGTTAATTTCCATGCAGTGCTCATTCCCAATTTAAAGAGGACAGTATTCCAGAAAATGGGATCTTTTTTTTTCTAATGCATACTGTGAAAGAAAAGAAATACAATTACCGATCTTCATGGTTCTTCAGGGCTTTTTCTTGTTTCTTTCTCTGTTTTTCTCCCCAGAAATCAGAGTAAAAATCTCTGCACAGAGCATCACATCCCCACGACGCGCCCTTCGTCAGGCAAGAAGCCGGCCAGTTCGCGTCGCCCCTCGCTCCCCCTGCACCACGACGGGCACCAGGGAATCCAGCCCCCGGGCCTCGGTCACAGCTCGGGGACCCAAGCTCAGGCAACGTCGCTTTGTTCCACGGCTAGAAGTGAGTGTGGGGGGTACAGTGCCCGGGGGCTACTGCTTAGAGACCCCTCCCCAGCACTGCTGAGGGAGCAGAGGCTGGAGGGAGGCATCCCGTCGCCGTTCCCCCGGTGCCTGCTCCCCCTCCACTCGCACGCTGGAGCCCGGGGCTTGCCCCGCTCCCCCTGGGCTGCCCGGGGACCCCCAGGGACCCCCAGCAGCCCCATCTCCACTGCCCCGCGGCCGCCACACCACACAGCCTGCGCCCTGACCCTCCAGCTGGGCTGTGCTCCCTACCTGGGCAGAGTTAATTAAAGACTAATCAGCCGCGTAAACGCCCCGTGGACAGTCGCCCACCGTACGAGCCAGTGGCCTCGCAAAAGCCACGCGGGGAAAGACGGCTGGGGGCTGGCTTTGGGAGGGGGCTGTGCTCCGGGGGGAGGCACAGGAGGAGCGGGCCAAGCTTTGCTGCCGCCCCTCGCACGGCTACACCCAGCAGCACGCTTTAACTGGACTCACTGGGCCGCTGCCTGCCGCAGACGCTGCCCAGCTCCCTTGATTTCGCTTACGGCAATGACAAGGACGTTATTCCTTGCTGGGAGGGGTGAGGCATATCCTTAGGGCAGTTTGGAAGGAAAAGGTTACTTTTGTTTAAAAACACTGATTTAAATCCAACAGTGACAGCGATTCTCAGGCATCTGTCATTTCCTTATGCCACTCATCTCACTCGATCTTCCCGTCCCCTCAGCGTGCTGGCATGAGCATCTCCCACCAGGGCTCAGTCAAGCGCGCCGTCCGCAGTAAGGAGCTGGTTTCTCTGGGGGGGGAGAGCAGCCGTTCTCTGAAGCCGCGGCTCACACCTGCTGCTGCACGGTCCCTCCGGCCAGGCCTCCTCTCCTGCGGCAGCGCCCTCCACGCGTTAACAATTACTGCTGTTTCTGAATTCTCCATTCTCTGTAATCTGCAATTTAGTTGGGTTTGTGGGGGAGATCCCATTACGTGTCTGCATGCTGTACCTCTCTTTCAGCTGAGTGAGGGCACTCATTAGCCGTGCGTTGGCAGCGTCCAGTGAGGCGATGCGTTTCTCCTGCAACGGAAGAGGCGGAGGGCAGCGGTCAGGGGGGACGCGTGGGACCCGCGACGCCAGGGCCTGGCCCGAGACAGCCGCCCCGAGGCCCCGGGGACCAGGGCCCTTCCCTCCGGCGCTCTCAGCCGTGGGGTCTGTCAGCGCTACGCAGCGTTTTGTGAAATCCGCTGCGATTCGCAGGGCCACAAACGTACTCTGCCTGGGCAATGTGAGCTCAAATCATTTTCGCATCCCCAAGAAAAAGGAGATGATGTGGTTTCTCTAATTCTTCAGTTCTACACAAATCCATCGTACTGTTGGCTCTAACTGCAGCCGTTACAAAGATGATAAGAGTCCTCTGCTAACACCAAGCTCTCCCAAGACAGTTATTCCTCTCAGTGTTTAATTGATTTTGTTAGTGTAAATTAATAGTTCAAACGACTTGTGGCCTCCCAGGATGGCTCTGATGGCAACTCTCAGCGATTATGGTATCGTAAGGATGGGAGCAAGAGCTTCCACGCTGCAGCCTGACTCTGCCACTCCTGGTCCTTGCGACACTGAACAAGCCACCATCCTCCTCCTCTGTCTGCCATCAGCAGGAGGGAGCAGAAACAGCTCCGAGGGGCACAGCAGCCTGCCTGTGTGCAACTCTGCAGGCCCACGCGTGAACCAGGCCAACACTTTGGTGCAGCCCGAGACGACAGAAAGGGCCCAGCGACGCCTGGCTCGTGGCAGAGGACCGGACGGCGTGTCGAGGGCTGCTGCAGCCCGCACCGCCCGCACCTCGCCGACGCTCCTCCACCTGCCGGGCTGTGCCGGCGTCCAGGGGGGAACACGGTGATTTACCAGCCTTGGACAAATTACTCTACAGAAAAACAGTGATTCTGTGTAGAAAGTTGCTACCGTCTCATCTCCTTTTTAATTAGCTATACAGTAAATTAGTCAGGAGTAGTAACTCACAAGTGATTAACAGGGTTGCTAAGAGTAAGCCTAGAATATCCCATCCCCTAGCCACAACCTGCAGGAAGGCCTTGCTGCTGAGAAGATGCTGATCTCTGCCCAGACAAATTGAAAGATTATGGACCGTATTTCCAGCTTCTCTCTTCCAAACAGTGTTTTACACCCATCATCTGACGCTCCTCTGCCTTTGTAATCTACAGCAGTAACTGGGCTTCCCGATCCTACAAGCCACAACCCAAGCGATGAAAAAACACGTCAGCTTTGCTCTGGCCACGCTGTGTGGTCCTTGCACCCGGGTCCGGCAAGCATCACTGGAGCACCAAGCACCGCTCCGGGGACCTCAGACCGAGCCAGCGAGGATCTGCTCCTTCCACAAATGGACTGAACTGTGGGCATGATCCTTCCCCACACCCTCTGCGCTGCCTGCCCAGCTCCGAGGCTGCAAACAGCCGGGCGAATGCGCACGCTGCGACAGTGACTCGCGTCCTGCTCCGTCACTGACGGCGGTTGGTGCCGTCCCCGCCACGCGCGCGGACTCGCCCTGCATGAGCTGCCACTGCCGCACGGCGGGGGTCTGCACGGCGGGGGTCTGCACGGCGGCCGGCTCACCCCGAAAAGCGCAGCAGCCCTCGGTCTCGGGGACTCACCTGTGCATCAATGATCTTCTGCTTGGAATCCACGGCAGCCTGCATTTCCGCATGGTCCTTCTTTAACTCCTCCTCAACTGACATCAGTCTGGTAGCCGAACAGACAAGAAAAATATTACATTTGCTGGGCTCTGCTAAGCCCAGATCTGAGTCTCCTCAACGTCTCAGCCACCCAGAGTGATGACACAGATCACGCTCTCGTTTAGCCCGTGACACCAAGGAAGCGCAGGGGTGCTGTGCGTCTCTGAAGCACACAGGAAGAGATGGGGGCTACCAGAGGAGCCAGTCTGCAGCTGGAACTGGCCTCACACAGCAGTCCCCATCATGCACACCAGGTCACGCCGTCTCATCTGAAACTGCAGTGCCGAAGCACGCCCTGAGATGCTCCCAGGACCCGCCGTTGTGCACTGGAGCACGAAGCAGACACACAGTCATGGGCACTGCCTCTTCTCACACGCAGACCAATGGTTCAGAACCAGTCTTTTTTCTGGCTCTCACTCTTCTCTACAGCCCACGGCAGCAGACTGTCCCAGAGCTCAAGTGATACAGAACAGGGAGGGCTGACCCGCTGATGAGGGCTGATTTAAAGCATGAAGTGGGCTTGGCTCAGGAAAAGGTGAAGCCAGCTCCACTGGAACAGGCGATGTTCCGGACAAATGTCAACACCCCATTGCACTGGGTGGGGAAAAGGATTTATAGCTAGGAGTGATGGGATGGTGGTAAGGTCTTTCTAAAACATCAGAGAAAGAACACTTTGCTCCGAGAACCGGGGCAGGCTGCCAGCTCTCCCCTCCTGTAGCTTTGCCTTTGTGAATCAGCAAAATGTCAGGGTCTCCCTTGTCCCAGGTAACGCTGATGGGGGGACCCAAAGAGTCAGGGATTGACACCCCCCACAGGGGCTGTAACCCACAAGGGCAGCAAGTGAATAAATGCTGGAAAACCCACACGGGAAACCTGCCTGCACCTCCAAAGAAACGGGATTCTCCTGAGCAGGGGCCAGCTCTAACGCCAGCCAGGCTGCCTGCCTTACTGCCATCTCCAGCACTCCCACCTCCCCTGTACCTGCTGATGATGCCCTTCATCTGGATCTCCTTATCCTCCTGCTGCCTCCGGAGCCGCTCCTCGCTCTCCTCCAGCCTGGCCTGGTACTCCAGCATCAGCTTCTGCGTCGTCTCCTCCTGGCACTTGAAGCGAGTCTCATACTCCTCCAGCTTCTTGTTGGAGATGCGAAGCTTGTCCTGCAGCACCACTAAGTCCTGCTGGTACTACAGCACGCAAGAACAGACACAGGAGGAGAAAACTCATGTGGCACGTTACCTAGTAGGGCTTTGCCCTTGCCAGAGTTTCCCCATAACCCAGTTACGCCCCGCTCCTTGCACCAGACTGGCTGCAAACCCGTATCAGACAACCCCGCTCGCCGACACCTCCTCGTCAGTCTTCGCGCTGCGGGGGGAGCGATGCTGCGTTCCGCTGGGCGGGCAGGTCACTGGCAGGTTCAGAGAATGGGCTGTTAGCAGAGTCTGGCAGTTCACATGGGGAATGCAGGTTAGTGAGCGAATGGCAAACGCATCTGGCATCTTCCTCACACCAACAGCGCAGCGCGAAACACAGGCAGGAGAAGCTGCACTGGTGGGATTTTGGGTTTACGCATCAGCTCTTCGGTCTGCAACGATCAATGTGGGTGCTTCAGAGCTGCTGGCAGCAGAGCAGGAGCCGGTAGCGCTGCCGGCCTCCTGCCAGGCTGCAGCTCCGCAGCGGTGACAGGCCACTGCCCTCGGCACGGCGTGGTCGCCCGCGCCAAGGCCAGGGCAGCGCGCTGGCGGGCGCCGGGGCAGGGAGCACCGCCGCCTTTTGGGAGCCAGCACTGTCAGCAACGCAACCAGATGTCACCCCAGGGTTCAATGCCAGAAGAGCTGCTGCACGAAGCCAAGACCCCCCAGTCGCACTGTCCATTCAGATGAAGCTAGAAGTCAGCAGCAGAAGAATCACACACAGCAATTAAAAAAACGAAGAGCTTTCTGGCTCAGTAAACCCAGGTTCAGCCACTGCAGAAGCACAGCATTCAGTACAACTGCCTTTGCTAAAGGAAAATCCAGCACTTATCTGTTGCGTATCTGTACAAACCAAAAAAAGAAGACTTTAATTTCAAAAAACTGTCTTTGGAAATTGTTTTTAAAAAAAATCTCAACTGGAGTAAGCTTAGAATAATTTAACATGCAGCTGGTAATTTGACAAGCTGCTTTTAAAGTCAGATACAGGGAAAAAGCCTTCCATCGGAGCGCTGAAGCCTGTTACAAAGCTACAAGTGATCTCCACGAACGGACAGAAACTCGCTCCACTGTGCATTGACTTGGCCACCTGAAAACATGGCCTTCCCCTCTGGCCACCGCCAGCTCTGCAGGCGCTCAGCGCTGGCCTCGGCCGGGTCCCAGCTCTGGGACTGCTGCTGGGGACTCTGACAGGGACATCAGCGTTGGTGAGCGGGGGACGCGGCCAGGCTGCTGCCCACGTACCGCCCAGCCGCAGCCCCGCGTCCAGGAACCCACCGTGCCCTCCCAGCCCCGCTCCACTAACTGACCGGCTGACGGCAGAACTGACCGCCACAGCTCCTCAGGACTGGAAATCTGTGAGGCTGAAGGTCTTCCTGAGATGCCCCAGCACTTGGCAGGCCGATGGGCAGCACCTCCCCGCTCCCTCTGCCCCGGGCAGGGCCAGGCACGGCAGAACGCTCCGGTTTTCCTTTAGCAAAGCTTTCACCGCGGCACTGCAACGACACAGCTCGCGCACGTAACCTGGCGCGGCGGAGGGACACAAGCGCTCACACAGCTGCGCAGAAGCATGACAGACAGACAGAAGGGAGCTGCTTGAAGAGGAAAGATTAAATACCTACCCTAGCCTTAAAACAGAAGCAGCGTAAGTGAGCTCAAATGATAACAGGAGAGGCCTCAGAGACGGGAGGAGTCGCTCCTGTCTCTAGAACACTTCTCTCCTCCTCGGTTACCGCTCACGTCTTACAGTGATGGGGAGAGATTGTGCTAATGGCGGGCTTTAATGTCAGTGACTGATGGGACAGCAAAGTAACCAAGGATGGGCATGAGACAGCAGGCTCCTGGGGGCAGGGGCTCCTTCTGAGCTCGGCACAGGACTGCTCTGCTGTGACCCCCCCACCGTGTGCCCCGAGCAGGGCCCGTGCTGGTGAGCCCCTCCCTGCACAGCACGGCAGAGCCGGGCACGGCAGGAGCACGGTCCCTGCCAGGGCCCACCTGGCAGAAGCTGAGCCCGTTTCAGGGGAAGGGTGCCAGGCAGGGCATTAGTGACATGGCTCGGCGTGCACCGTGCCCACACCACAGGGCCATCTGCCTGCCGGGGCTGGCGGGTGGGAGCTGGAGAAGGCCAGCCACGTCTCTTAGCGTGCGGTCCTTCGGCGTTTCAGCTTTCCACCTCACTCCAGTGCCACAGCAACAGCAGCGTTTGCCACTGTCGTCTCCATTACGGACTCGAATGAGCACTGAATCCTTTTTTTTTAAAGGCAGCAGCAACCCAGTGCCTGACGCACCAGTCTGCCAGCGCCTCCTCCCTCGTTTGCTGCCTGCTCGCGTCTCTGTTGAGGTGGTAGCCAAGATCTCCACACCTCTGCAAACAATTCTGCACATTTTTCTGTGTCAGCTGCTACCTGACCAGCACACGGCTGTGTATTTACAGGAGCACCCAAGGAGCCAGTCAGCCGGCCAAGAAAGCCAGCAAGAAATGGGCTGAACTCTCACAAAACTCTGCCATGCTCTTCCTGGGGCAGCTGGAGCCACCGCTGTGTACGTGCCGGTCCCTACGATACCTGCCTCTGGCACTTCACTGGAATTTAACAGGTGACAGTCCCAGAATGATACAGCACACCCAAACGAGAACAGGAAGGCTGTAATAACAAAACCAGAAACGTGTCTGTGCTGGGAAACAGGACAGAGCCTCGGGGGGGGGAGGTCTGCAGTGTCCTGGGACTGGGCAGTAACACGCCGCTGGCGTGACAGAAGAGAAAACGCGCTGAGAAAACATCCCAAATGCTAACTGTGCCCAACTGCAGCGGTCCTGGCACAGCCAGGCTGCTGAGAAAGCACCTTGCAGAAGCAGCAATCAGCAAAAACGGGATCTTCTCAGCTCCTGACTGCTGGATCCTTGTTTCTAACCCCAGCCAGACCGGCTCTGTCTCTTCCCTGCGTCTCCCACTGAACACCCTGGCACTGACCTCCCAGCAGAGCCCCAGACTGGTAGGGCCCCGCTCTGGGTGACACAGCCATAGGCTCAAGGCAGCGTCACTGCACCAGTGAAGTCCCGCCAGGCCCCAGTGCTGCCTCTGGGACCAGAATCCGGACTGAATTGTCAGGTCTGTTTACAGCCTTTAGGCGTGGAAGCTGCTTCTGGCTACGTGTCCCTGTTGTGAGGCACGAGGCTGCCTGCACCTCACTCTCCCCTCTCTTATCGGGGTGCTTAATTCACTTTTTAAGCTTTCTCCCCCCACAGCCGGGGGGAGTAGGAACGGGGGAAGAAACAGGCGCTGGCTGGCTTCCGAGTTTGCTGCAGAGCAGCACCAGCACGTGATTCCTGGCTCCTGTTTTTCTCACTTGCTTTCATCAGAGGGTAAATTCCAGTCACTGAGCGTGAGCAAACCTCCCAAACTTTCCCCAGAAGAGCCCCGTGAGTCGGAGCAGCCAGGCAGAGAGCAAACGGACACCCCTCTCTCCTGGGCAGGGACGTGCCACACAGCCCACCTTGGCCCCGGGGTGCTCAGATGAGCGACATTCAAGGAAATCCTCTCTCTGTTTAGAAACTTGTTTCAATCCAATCAGGTTTTACCTTTTCTGCTTGGCTGAGCTCGTCCTTATTCCTGAGCTTATCCCTGTGCTTGGAATCTGGGTCAATGCTTTCATCTTCTAAAAACTGCATGTTCATATTCAAAAGCCAAGCAGCAGTGCGGTCCAGGGCATTGGGGTTCACAGGAGAAGGGGCCTACAATGAAACATACAACCATAACAAAAGAAAAACCTGTAACAGAAATGGTCATGAAGATGGAGAGAGAGAATTTCCTTCCAAGCAAGCCCTCTCCCGTGCTGCTCAAACAGCAACGAACACGTCTGAGCTACCAGAGCGGTGGGCACGACTCCTGGTCAGCACCTCGCGTTATTTCAGGTCGAACAGCCTTTGACAGGGCCAATTCCTCCCTGTGCCACCCCCACAGAACAGACGGAATATCTGGCAGTAGTTCATCTCTAGGTTTGCTCCCGTAGCTACGGGAGCTCAAGGAGCCGTGGTGTTCCACGGTCAGGGAGCTCGAGCCATGGCGGCTGCTCTCCAGTCCTACCCTGGGCAGGGACTGCAAATGGCCGTGCCTCAGTACTTTCCAACCATGATACCAGGCCGAGGAAGTGACTCCCCAGCTACTCCCCCTCCATCCTGGCTCGTTATAAACTGCAGTAAACAGCTTCTTGGCTGAACACAAGCCATCTCGATGACTTGGTTGAGGGAATTCCAGTTAACAACTCTGAGACGTCAGGGGCTTTCTCCTTCATTCAAACCTCTGGACAGTAGAGAAACCCAGCCACTGGCGATGGGTGGAACGGGAGGTTCCGTACTTGAAAGGAGTGGGGACCAGTTTAATCACCTCACTGGGGCTGGGTGCTTTCCCATCCCATCTTCCAGGCTGGTCTTTCACTTCCAGAATTTCAAATCTGACATTTTGGACTTGGCTCATGAACACCCCTTGCCATAAATCCTCACCCGGCTTGTGGCTTTCTGCTTTGTCTTGCACCTCCAGCCTGGGTGCTGTGCCCGTGGTGGCTGCTCAGCACCCTTGGCTCCAAGGAGTGGTGACCACCCGTGTTCATTCCAGCAGCGTAAAGGCCACTGGTAAAGGACATCAATGAACACTGCTCAGCCCCCTGTGCACCGGTCCTTCTGCCTCTTTCTTCCTTCTCTGAAGAAGTGAAAAAGGACATCCGGTCTGGCCTGGGACAGTTTGGAACTCAGTTCAGCAGATGAACTCACAGAAGTAGAGGAAGCTCTGCTGGCTGGCAGGAACGAGGTTCATGGACTGCTGCTAAAATGGCCACCAAACGGCACTGCTTTGCTTTCAAGCAGCATTTAATACCACCAACTACGAGCAGGCAGTTTCATTATGGTTTACAGATGCTGCCAACATCCAAGTAAAATGCCCAGATTAAGGGTAGGAGAAGCACTCTGAGGACTTCAGGTCTTGAGAGAAACTTTGAGAGGACAATATGGGCAGGCAGAGGAAAGATCTGCCAAGACAGCTTGTCCAGGGCTCTCCAAAGGTCACCTGGAGCTCACTGTTGTCTTTCTGGAAGCAACGCCCCTACCCAACAGGCTGCTGCTGCCTGCAGAGCTCTGTGCCCTCTGCACCTAACGAGCATTGATCCACGTTATACAACTGCTGCTCCTCGCCCAAGTCAGCGCTCACGAATCAACGCCGTCCGCAGAGAGCAGCTCCAGACGGGGCTGACACAGCGGCAGCACTGACACAGGCCTCTGCGGCCGCCCGGTAAAGCAGAGCTGGCCACACCAACTCTGCTGCTCTTCCGACACCGCTGAAAAGGTGCCTTAACGCTGTGCCTGGGCTGAGACGCAGCGAGCTCCTGCCACTGGCCACGTTCTCTGGGTTTGCATTTCGTTTAGAACCCTTCCTTAGGCACCGAGAGGCCCTACGGTGTTAACTGCCTACAGGGTTAGTTCTGAAATGTAGAATGAATAAATGAGTGCTAGAAAAACAACTTCTCCCTGCCAGGAAGACCCGAGGGCCCTGGGTCTGTGACCTACTGCTTTCAATTCCAGCACCAAGAGTCGTGACATTTATTTCTGTGAGGAGCAGCAGGCAGCCTGGGACCCGAATCACCGCCGAGTTCTGCGCAGCAGAAGCGTCGCTCTCGCCGGGGAGCACGCTCCTGCCTCCCCGCTCTCGCCTCCCTGGAGGCACACACAGGAGGGTCCGACAGAGCCAGTGAACAGGGGTGTCCAGGAGTGCCACGGCTCTGCTGGGACAGGAGCGGCAGCAGGGAGACTCTCAGTTACGAGAGAAGGCTGGGGCCTGCTCCAAGCCTGGGAGATGGCGCGGGGTTGACCATGGCATGGGATGAGAGCCTGGGCATGGAGAGGCGAAGCAGTGACCGATGGTAGCGTGGGACAGAGGCACGGCTGCCACCGCCCTCGTGTCTCTGCCACCTACCACCTCGCGGCACTCGCAAGGGAGGAGCACAGAGAACGAGCACCGATCTGCGTCCCCGGAGCGTCCCCGTCTCAGGGCAAGCTGGGTGCGAGAGCCAGCGGCCATCCCCGCGTGCAATGCCACCGCGGGGCTGGCACTGACCTGGTAACTCGGAGCTACGGCGACGTCCCCTCCCACCGCAGCAATCCTCCACGTCCGCGGGCTGACCCCACCCGGCCCCTTCGACGCCGAGAGCTGCTCCGGCCCCCAGGCTCACCTGCTTGTGCATCGTGCGCTGCTTCATCTCGGGGCTGTCGCCCTTGGAGGAGGAGGACTGCTGCCGCAGGCGGGCCCCGCTGCCGGGCCAGTCGGGCGAGGAGGACATCATGCTGCCGCTGGCGGGTCGCTGGTACTGAACCGTGTTCAGCAGCGAGGGCGGCGTCCGGCCCCGCGTGACGGGCGGCGGCGGCGGCGGTGGCGGCTGGTCTATCCGCCTCTGCGGTCCCGCGCTGTTCTGCCGCGGCATGGTGGGCTGGCCGCCCTTCTCCGTCAGCGAGAGCTGCCGGCGGGCCAGCTCCCCGGTCCGGCGGGCGAAGTCCTC
>Ga0065711_1043805_pt1 | contig 14490 bp, 7 predicted proteins | sample Hoacrofraction12_FD_59098 | JGI IMG/M metagenome (GOLD analysis project Ga0065711, IMG submission 59098) | Hoatzin crop microbial communities from Cojedes, Venezuela - Epithelial fraction 12 v2 (version 2) | ecosystem: Host-associated > Birds > Digestive system > Esophagus > Crop | place...
TGCATTAGGCTGCGTGTCATGAGCAGTTCGAGGGAGGTGATCTTTTGCCTCTACTCAGCACTGGTGAGGTCACCCCAGGAGTGCTGTGTCCCATTCTGGGCTCCCCCGTACAAGAGAGAGAGGGACAGAGTGGAGTGAGTCCAGCGAGGGGCTGCAAAGCCGACTAAGGGACTGGGAGCATCTGTCCTAGGAGAAGAGGCTGAGGGAGCCGGGACTCTTCAGACCACAGAAGAGCAGGCTCTGGGGAATCATATCAGTACCTCTTAGGCGTAATAAAGAAGAGGGAGCCGTGCTCTTCTCAGTGGTGCTTAGTGACAGGGCAAGAGGCAGTGGGAACAAACTGAAATACAGATTCCATTTAAACATAAGACAAAAACAATTTACTGTGAAGGTGAATGCTGGAACAGGTTGCCTAGAGAGGCTGTAGAGTCTCCATCATTGAAAAGTCACTCAAAACCCTATTGGACACAGTCCTCCTTTAGCTGAGCCTGCTCTGAGCAAGGCAAATTGACTTGATCTCCAGAGGTTCCTTCCAACCTTATCTATACTATGATTCTGTGATCTGTGTCTTAAGTAATCCTTTTAGATAAATTCATAGAATCACATAATCAGAGAATAGTTTGGTTTGGAAGGGACCTTTAAAGGTCATATATCCAATCCTCCGGCTGTGAGCAGGGACATCTTCAACTAGATCAGGTTGGTCTGAGCCCCATCCAACCTGACCTTGAATATTTCCAGGGATGAGGCATCTACCACCTCTTTGAGCAAAATTCCCTGTTGCCATGTAATGCGCCCTAATGCAAAGCTTTCTTTAACCCAGTATGATAGATATTTCAGAGAAAAACCTACTCTTCAAAATTCAATAGCAGTATTTTTCATGAACAAAATCATTCTGGTCCATTTCTGCTGGTTCTTCCTTAGTAGCTGGAGGAGAAAAGGATGTAGAAAAATGGTGTGAAAAGCCAATGTAAAGAAAGACATTAAAAAAACATTGTAAGTTGATGTTTAGTCTCACACCAAACTTTTGTATATTTTCTTGTGTGATGTATAGCAAACAAGTAACTTTCTGGCAATCCTGGTTAGAAAACATTGGATGAATGCATGAATAATTACTGTTGATGACAGTCTCCAGACAGCTTGATCACTCCCTCTCCATTTGTATTTTTACCTGATCTAAGCTAGACTTGTTCAAACAATTTTAATTTTTATGGATAATGTCTTTACAAAGAAAAGATTACTGTGTTTCCCTAAAATAATGCATTATAACCATAATGTCTCTGAGAATCTGCACTGATTGCCTTGTGACAGGCTGGAGAAAGTGTCTGAGCCCTCCCAAATCACTCAAAACTTGTCTATGGCTTTGGAATTTTTTGTGAAATCTTTGCTGCAGATGTTTCCACAGACCGTGAGAAACTGAAAATCTCCATCATGTGCATTTAGGCATGTCATTTTCCAGGGAAAAGTCTGACATAATAGCATCATGTTCTTGAGTTATTCTGCCAGTGTCCACCATGGTAATGACTTCTTGTGGACACATGATTTATACATCCAATTCAATCACATGAGCAATCCTATAAAAGGTGCATATTTTCATAAAAGTCTAATAGGGGTAAAAATCTCATAGGGCATTTTAGCATGAAACTGGAAAATGAGTTGCTGTAGATATGTAATCTCTTCTGCTGAAGTCATCATAACTGTTCTGTGGGATCATGAATGACTATATCTTTAGGAAATTGCATTTTATGCATTTAGGAAGGTGATGTCTAAGGAGACAAAGTATATGGCTGTATAAAATAACATGTAGATTTTCAAAGGAACTATAAAATATTAGCCCTTTGAGTAGGAAAGACCTGTTTATCATGTTATCAGGTCTTGTGCAGGATAAAGTGTTTCAGTAATCTTTCTAACATACTTTAAATATCTCAAGCTGTAGTCCTTTTAAAAGGACTTCCTTTGAAAAATTGTTAAACCGTACCAACCGACTGCTAGTTGGCATAAGTGAAGTTCTAACAGTGAGAAATATCTTTCTGAAACATATCAAATTGATTTCTGTTTGCTTGAAAGAGGTTATATCCCCTAGCAATTTTCATGTTTTCTATACATGGAGTGTAAGTTTTTATGTGAAATAAAAAAAATGGCCAAAAAATACATCAAAACATTTCTATTAATTCATGAAATTAAGAAAACCTTTTTACGTTTTCTCCTGTCACTGATTCCATTTGCTTTATTACTTTCAGCCTCTAGCCCACAAACTTGGTGGCACAATCAACAAACCCCTCAGTGGCTGTTTCATATCTGCTCTATTTGATTTCTGCACTCTGAGTAAATGATTAAGTTTTCATGCATTGGTTCAACCAAAATCTATGTTCACTCAACCACATCCTTTATTGATTACTTCTACTGCAAACAGTAGGCCAAGTGTGATATACATAATTGGACAGTTGTCAGGGGATGTGGGTGTTAACAGTCCTGTTTTCCCAATTGGAAACTGGAATCACCTTGATACACAAATATTCTGCACTGTTTCATTCTCATTCCTTGGACCGAGGAGTCCTTTTCTTCAGAATATATGTTTTTAACTCTCAAAGGTCTGGTTGAATGGATTTAATGATTGTACCATATAATGTGCTCTTCAAGTTGCACCTGTGCACTGCATATAGAAAACTAGAAAAACTGGAATTAATATTTGTCTAACACTTTAACCTTGTCCTTTAACTTATATAAATAACATGCTGTATTTCTGTGGGGAAACATTTGATTTTCTCTTCTTAGGAAAAAAATAAGTTTAAAAAAATGCATTTCTACTTCTAAAATTTAGGAGCCTTTTGACATTTGGCAAATGTTTACAGTACAGTATATTTAATATTCTCATGATATTAAAATACTTAAATTAGGAAACTTTAGTAAATCCAGCTCTGGTTATTGACAACTAAGCTTTACAGTAGCATGTACTTGAACATTTCAAGCATGTTAGTTTGTAGTTTTAGCATCCTTTTGTAGCAATCTAGCTCGTCTCAGTCACTTACAGATAAACACTGCAATATTGTAAATTTGCGGCCATGCGTTGCTGTGTTTCCTGTTCTGTGGCAGGCTCTACCCTGTTATAATTAGTCTCATAGCATAAGACAGGGAATTGCAGACTTCTGCCAGCTTTTGAAACCACATATCCCTAATACAGTTTAAAAAAAACATAATGTAAATAAAACTCAGTCAGTCATTTGCTGCAGGAATATAGCTTGGAGGTGTTTTAAAATGGTGAGAAAATAAATCACAATTCTTTACCACTTACAGGAACTTCTATTTCTGTGAATTTCTTAACTAAGACTGGATTTTCTCTCTTGCTTGGTGGCTTGATATTTAGCGTGCTACACTCCTACATTAGTGACTCAAGTTCATGGCTAATATTGAGGTCAGCTGCAGTAACACTTCAGCCTTAAAGGGCAAAAGAGTATAGTGCCTTACAAGCAAACTCAGATATCTATCTTATATCTTGTAATCATGCTGCAGAGATCTTATATTGTTAATATGACTGGCTTTATTAAAAGAAAGGAAATCTGCAAATGTTATTGTCAAAGTACATTAGCCAATTTTCAACTTAGATTCAGCTGTGACCTCAGGTTGCTCTGATCTCACTGGGATTTGGGGGTGACACCTGCAATCCGCAGTTTATAGGTTTGCCTGTGTGACTCCAGCAACCTTTAATCCACCCAGCCAAAGTGCCGCATTACACTCAGGGAAAGGCTGTCATCCTCAGAGCTAAGGGACGGCGCCCTTATGGAGCTGCTGCTGTTGCACCACCAGGATTCTAGAGCAAGAAATGGCAGATCTGAATAACAGGAGCACAAAAGGTCTTACTGAAAACCTAGCCTTCTTACCTCCTTCTCCTGATTTGTCAGGATGTGAGGTCTGGCTGTATTGAAAATGTTATCAGCTGCTCAGCAGAAAAAACACTAAAATAATGGAAACTCCAAAACCCCTGTAAAATCATGACTTGCGATTCCATTCTTAAAATGGAATGTGCCTTAAAATATGGCACAATATTCTGAAGAAGAATTTTGTTTTATTTCACTTGAAGGATCCAGTCTAGCCCTCAGAGGCTCTGAGTGGACTATTCTCATTGGTCTCAGCGCAGGTAGTGCCTAGGCAACCGTCCTGGAAACCAAGTCCAGTCGCGGATGAGTCATCACAAAACAAAGTTAGTTCAGAATCAGAGGGATAGATCTTCAGCATTTGGAGAAGCCATTTGAGTGAATATTTAATTTTGTCCCTGTCCTTCTCTTCAGTCAGGGAAAAGCAGCTGAAACTACTAAGTGCTTGGGAGAGTTTAAGAAGGCTGCTGAGAACGCTCATCTAAGCCAAAGCCTGGTGGATGCATGCATATTACTTGGCAATATTTACAATGAAAGAGTAAGTACTGGTTGTAGTAGTGATGTCAAACAATTGGGTTTAATTCATGGTAAAAATTTTATTTTGCATATGAGATGACCCAGAAGAATTTGATCCAGGTACAGCATTTGATCCATTTTACACGAGTTACCAAAGGAGGATATACTGTGTGACTGAACAAAATGTGCCTTAAGTTTTTTGGGAAAAGTGAAAATTTCACACCATATTTAACACATAGGGTTTTGTTCTAGAATGGGTGAATAAAACCTCCACATTCAGATCATGACAAACTTTCAGTGTTGTGAAAAATCTGCATCCAAATCAGTGTTGGGGTTACATATGCCCATAAAGCCATCAGTTAATGCAAATGATATTTAATTGTACTATACACTGAAATTCATGCTTTTTTAAAATGAGCGTATGCTACATTGCATACTAGTAAGTAGTTTTTAATCTTAGCTTGATTTCTTCTCTACATTCTGTCAACCAAACTTATGAAATGTATGCTAGCAGCGAATAGTTTGACAAAGGTCTGTGTTGATAGTGAAAGGGCTTTCGCTTCTATATGCCTCCATCCATTTCGTTGGCTTTGATTTGGCCTGTTTAAATCAATAGATAGGCAGCAATGGACAATATTAAGCTAGAGGTATCTAAGAAACTCCCTTTATCATAGTTTCTAAGGTCTTCTAAGGTGCTTCTTTCTGGCTCATGTGCCAGTCTCTGAATTGTTCCTCTGGGATGGAGACTGTAAGGGCCAACAGTTCTGTTGGCTGCTTGTCTTTGGTAGTGGTTTCCACGCTTGCTCTGTCCCTTACCACATCAGAGATGGAGCACTTGCACAGCAGTAGCACTTGGGTTTTGAAATCAGCAGGGTTAAAAACAGAACTGCAGAAGTGAAATATTCATGTTGAGCCCTGTAACACCTATTTTAGAGCTGAAATGCTACATGAAATTATTTACATACAATAAAAAATAAAAAGAATTCATTCTGCAGACTGGACTGTGGAAATTAGGAAACACTTTCACTATGGAAAAAAAAACCAGAAAAACCCTTTTTAAATCACCCTTTCTAGCTTCTGTTGCCTGTTTTGTGTTTTTTTTTTTTTGTCAGAATTTCCTTCTATGTATAATGTATTGAACAGACTACTTGTCCCTTTTCACTTACACTACAGCCAAATGCCTTTTTTTTCCTGGATTCCTCTTATAGAGAACTCCCACTATCAAAGATGGTGGCCCATTTTTGTTTCATAAACATTAGAAAAATTTCTTACCCTGTAATCTTACTCTGTTCTTAGCACAAATGCTGAATTTCCCATTGAAAATTAAGTTTTTAAGTCACTAACTTTCTGAAGTAATTTTAAAATGGATCTGAAACTTAGAAGAAAGTAGGGTGATGTGACACTGTGCTTAATTACTTAATTACTCCAATTTTGAAAAATAATTAACTAAATTCTGTTTAACTACTTTTTTATTTCACTGTGTCTGCCACCATTGCTAATAATTCTATGAGAAGTGATATTTTAAGAATTAACCTCTTTTTGGTTATTCTCTAAATTCATTTTCTCAGTTTGGAATTTGCTGCTTGAACTGGGATAGGGGTGTAGAAGGGAGGAAATGTAGTGACTTAATCTTATTAACTTACATAAAATATATAATTTAAATATACAAAAAAAAAACCCTCTAGGTTTTACAATTCCCTATTTTCTACACCATTTTTTCTGCAAGGTCAGCAATGTTTACCAAAACTGAGTCTAAATTAACATTTCATATCTTGGATCACTGCCTGCTTGGTGTCAGCTATCATCGCTGGCATTCTCTAAGTCATTATTAAGATACTTTTATTCAACTCTGTGCTTCCCTGGGTGATACAATTTGCAGTAGTACTGTCCTTCTCATCAAATTAAATATATCTCTATTTATATCCAGATCTACCCTTGGGAACCCTTAGTAGACCAGGGCTATAACTTTTACTGTTCTTCCCAAAGTGACTTTGACCAAATTCACTTTGTTCTGTCCACGCTGTTGCTGTACCTCTGCGTTCTGTTATCTCACTATTCCATCACCATCACTGTCTGTCTTTAATGCTATACACTCAGTTCCTGCTTTCTAGTCATGCTTGTTTTACCCATCTGTTTCTTTTTTCCTAAAATGCCTGAATTTGTGTTATGCACAAGTATCAGGTCTAATTTCTCCCAGTTTGTTAGGTAGGTTGCTTACTTAATATGCAAACTCTGATGGAGTTAGCATGACACACTCTCTCATTTCTCATTTCACTTACAGCAAGTTTTTTAGTCTGATTTGCATTCCTCTCACTAATTGCATTACTTAACCTATTATAGTTCTCATGAGTATGGTAGGTTGATATTTCTGCTTTTTATCTATTATCCTACTGGTTATTGTTCTTTATTAATTACTGTGTCCTAATAGACCTAATTCTGCTTTCCTGCTGTATTAAACAAAGCCTAAAGACTACCTGAATTTCTATTACTCTCTTCTCTTTCTTTAATTACAGGCACATTTCAGCAGTCATACAAATTTTGGTCCCCAAAAGTGGTATCAAGTGCAACAGCTATCAGTTGGAGTCTCTCCTCCTGGTCTCCATACTCTATACAGAAGTGAATTTCGATCTTACTAAATCAAGCTGAGAGTGAAAGGATAAGACAACTCTGAAAATGTTTTCAGTCAGAGGTTTCTGCCATCAGGGCAGCAGAATTCCACACCAATGGGAGAACTGGAAGGTGTCTTCCAGGGAGCAGGCAGGCTATAATTAATGCTAATGATAGATATATAGAAACTGCCACAAAAAGTTTGTCTAGCTCTGACAATAGTCGGAACTAATTCCTTCAGAGTAAGGTAAAGGACGAACAGTTCCATAATGACTTGGTCCCAGGAGGACCTTTTTTTGCCTTGTCTTGTTTGTTGTGTTTTGTTTTTACTCACAAGGATGTCCAGCTTTCTCCTTAGTAGGCTTGTGAGCAAGATTGGCACCATAAATGAACCATTAAGAGGAGAGAGCTACCTGTACTTATTTTTCAATTTCTTGCTCTTCAGTTATATTCAGTTCATCCCTATTCTTCTATTGTAGTTGGTTTCAGTCAATTTCCACTTTATATGTGCTGTCTGACGTATATTAACTTTTAGTAGTTTTATTAATATACTGTATATTTACATAGATTGTATCTACTCTAGCTTTCTCCACTGCACTCTTGCTGAATCCTCATGTTTTATTTGACCTTACTAGATATTACAGCTGTTTTGCATTTAGGAGAAGCCACTGCAGAGCTGCCCGTGTTATTTCAAGGCCACCTTCCTGAGCCTGAGTTAATGAGAATCCACTATATATTACAAATAGTTCAGGCAGTATGAATTACCTCTCATTTTCTAAATAATTAATTTAATTTGCTATCACATAACCACTCAGATATTATTATTAGATCCCTTTGAAATTCCTCAAAGCCTTACAAAAACCTTCCTTTTTTAGCTTTTTGACAATCTTGGCAAAATTGTCATCTGATTCTTTTTCTATAATGATTAGACGGTACTGATACTAGAGCATAAAGTTATTGCACACTGTCACATATAATACCAAAATAATAAATGTACTACCTTTCAAGCCTGGATTGTACTACATAGTTTTAAGGAGAGATGTAGCTTATTTCCCAGCAATTCAATCTCTTTGTCTTTAGATGTCTTAAAATCTTTTATTTGTGCTCTGTTTAGGTCTGGTCGTATGCTACTTTTTAGATTAGAAGCTTGCTCCTGCAACTCTTCTTTTGACTCCATCTCTGATGGTAACTTAAAGTAGCTTCATGGCAAAGAAGAAACATGCAAAATCTGAATAAATATACCAAGAAATATTTTAGCTTTTCAGCAGTATCCTTCAGCCTATCATGGTTGTCCCTAGTTTTCTCTTTATTCCTCTTTGGTCCAGAAGTTGAGGAGTTTTCTTTCTACATTTCACATAAAAAGTAGTTCTTGTTATACTTTGTTAATTCCTCTTAATGTATTATCTGCTGTAGTTTATACTCTTTTTTACTGGATTCATGAATGTTGGATTTCTGTATTCTGCAGAATAAAGAGATAAATTATTTGGGTTTTCTATTTAGCAACCTCTGGCTTCTATTTCTCCTATTGTTTATATTTTTATGATTAGGAATATCTTTGTTTTTTGCTAGACCCCTTCTTCCCCCTGTAGGTTTTAATTTCTGTTCTTTTCTGTCCTTTAGGTCCATCATTTCATTATCCTGTTTTTCCCATTTTTAAGATTTCTTTTCTAAAATTTAGTATCACAGCAGTAAACTAGGACCTTTCCCCCCACAGAGATGTTAAACTTAATGAAACAATAGTGACAATTTTTAAATGGCCTGACTGGAATCAATATTAACACTTAGCATTGATGTTCTTAGATTTGTATGTTCAAAATACTACACAGACAACCAAAAAACATTTCTGTTCCTGAGAAAGGTATGAGCAGTGTTACCTGGATTCTAGAGGTTAGGAAACAGCAAGTGAGAGTGATTTGCTTAATACCATGCCATGAGTCATTTTGTGGGCTGGCCTCTCAGCTGCAGCGTCTGTGAGGTGCCATAGGACCAGGCTCTAATGTCAAGGTAAGATACAGGTGACTACAAGTAGTTTTTACAATTCTTTTCTTTTTTTCTCTTCTTTGCTAGGGGAACTATAATGAAGCTTTTGAATATTTCAGTCAGGCTTCTGAGGCAGCAAAAACTTTAAATAATTTGCTCTTAGTGGATGAAACAAAGACTTATTGTGGTATTGCAAAGGCTCATAAAATGATGGTGCCATTTAACAGCCATATAGAAGCAGAAGATCCTGTCAGCCTCAAGTACCTGCTGGCATGGAAGGAGAACAGAAGTGACATGTGCACTGACCCTCTTACAGTCGGTAAGACATTGGTTATGAAACACATTAGTGCTGTATTGTCCTCAACAGTTAATTCATTTTTCTTGTAGAGTTTTATTAAATTATTTCCTGGCTTTAATCTTTGTACTGAATGGAGGTTAGATTTACTCATTTGTGTGCTTATTTTAAAGGCTGAATTAAATAAGTTTAAATACAATATAGCAGGGAGAAACAGTTAGTAGTAGTTGCTATGGATGGTAACATTTTTCAATGCTGTTATCTAAAACATCACAGTTATGGGCAAATAATGATGTATTGGTTTAGTCAAATATCATTATTTTAACCTTTCAAGAAAAATAATAATCTTCATTTGTAGTCAGTTTTTCAAGTGCATCCAGAAATAAGTTCGCTGTTACTAGGAGTAAGAAGTAATTTCTGCTTGACATAGTTCTGAATTCAGAAGAACATGCTGCTTTATTTTTGGCCTCCTTATGCTTGATATTGAAGGGGAAGAAAAAAAAGCGACGCTATGATCTCTTCACTGTATTTCCTTGTCTCAGATGAAGAGTAGAGGAAGACTTTGCGTGGTGTAGATCTCTTTCTTCATGGGTTAATTTTTCTTTACTTTTTTTCCCCGGTACTGTATGTTAATACAAGACAAACTGAATTATGCATTATCTCCACGTATTGATGGTATTAAACTGTATTGTACTGAGGACGGAAAAGGGATAAGTCTACTCAACCTTAAAACTTTCCTCTCTGTGTTCCTGTGGAGAGCATGAATCTGGAGCACAGTGGAAATAAATGATAGTGAGGCAAAGTCATAATATGGAGCTTCAGAGTTATTGTGTCCAAATTCCCTCGGTTATCATACTCTGAAAGACAAATAGCTGCTTCTTTGCTGTTTTCTTGTGTATCTCCTTTCATAGAATTGGAACAATTAAGTATAACTTCAATTGTGAGTTTTATATATAGAAGAAGTAGTTAATAGTCTGCTAATTGAAGATGTTAGCGGTTTAACAGGAGCCAGGATACCAGAGGCAACACCGAAAGCAACTGAAAATTGTGGAACAAGGGCATTCATCGGCATGCAGAAGTGATTACAAATTAGATAGCACTGTTTACAGTTCCAGTGACAGTAACAGGGCAGTTCTTTCTCAATGATAATGTGTTTCTTTTTCAATGTATTTATGATTTTTGCCTCGGTGAGTGAATATCCAGCACACTCACAGATTTTGTTGGCTGGAAGACTTAATTGGTTGCATGTCTTCTGCAAAGGATAGTATGTTTCTAGACCTGTAGTGCAGATACCAAGAATTCCAACAGAGATAGTCAAAGAAGAATCCAATGTCAAGCCATGAAATATATGCATTTCATATGAGGATCATTAGCTGTAGCTGATGTAAATGTAAAGCTGGTGTAGATGATGAGGCTAACAAAATTCAACAATGGCAGCAGCAAAAAAACAGGAGCCTTGAAGAGATAGGATGATCTTTGTATCTTCAACATGTATTTTACTACTTGCACCTAGAGAGGTTTTCTGTTGAACTGTTACACATTGCTTTCTTCGGCCAGTTGTGAAACTGATTTATATCCTGAAATGATATGTGCCCCTTTAAGCTCAAGCTTCATGCTCCCCTTTAACAGTACTTTAGGGATAAAAAGAGTATGATTAAAACAGCCCTTTATGTCCTGGCAAGCATGGTACCAGAAACGAGTTTTGCCTGCTGAGATTCTCTTCCTTCTGTGTTTCTGTGTAGTTTACCCTCTGTTACTTTTGGTATCACAGTTTTCATTTTAGTTCCAGTTAACTCCAGGAACCCTGTGGCTACTGCATATTTAGCAGCTCTTCCAGTTCAATATCATTCTTCTCATTAGTGCTCCAAGCTTACTCTCATGATACCCAGATTACATCCAGGAAAACATAGTGTCACACTGTCAGCACAATCTGTAACATTCTTCATGTTTTGCATGCCAGATTTCTCGTTAGTACTGGCATTACATTTTTAATAACTTTGTCTGGCAAAACATGACCTGGCATCAGTTCAATATTAGGATTTGCCAGCTTTGAGTCTCAGGTACAGCCTTTATCCTGCCTTCCAGGAGAATGTCTGTGCATCCTATGATGAACTCATCACTTTGGAAATTCCTGCTGTGATAATAGAACACTATTTCTAGCTCTTTCAAACAGCTCAACATCGATAATCTACTAGATTTTTCTCAGTCTTTTTGAGGATAAAACAGCTAGACAAGATACAATGGTAGTTCTTAATCTGCAGGGGAATTTAATGAAAGGAAGAAGGAAGGCAATAACTTTATTTCTAACTGTTCCAACTGAATAATTTTTCTGTGAGAAAAAAGTAAAAGTAGTTTCTGTATTCTCAGGCAAAAGAAATACTTAGGCTAGTGGAGGAACAATGACATTTAAATTCAAGTACTGTCATATACCTTATGTCTTTCAACCAAGGCTTATTTTCTAAATCAGTCATTTCAATAACCAGGCAGGAAGAACCATTAATTACTCAATTTACCTCAACATTTATTAATAAAATGGATGTTTTGACCAAAGTTGTCATGGACAACAGGGATGGCATTGTTAGAAAACAGTGTTTAGAAATGCGAAGGAGAATGTGTTTCTGCCTGCTGTGTTTGACTCAGTCACCTGACTTCACTTACAGGAGAGTTAGTTATGCCATTATGAGATGCCACTGCAAGAACAAATACATTTTTATTGATTGTTTTATGTTTAGTCAAATGTATAAAAAAATACTTATCAGCAGAATCAGTAGGCAAAAATGACTTGTGACTCCATGTTAAAGCCTGAAAAGAAACCCACAGCAAGACTAACAATGTCTGATGAGAAAATATTTCACAGGTCTTTCACTAAATAATGTCCTGACTTGCTACCTTCTAGAAGGGAGAAGAATAATTAGAGGAGCTATAGGCAGGAAAACTTTTAATCATATTTTGGATATTGATTACATTAAATGTTGACCAGAAATTGTGTTTTCTGTGAGTCTGACAACTCTCAGTCCAGGTCATTGCATCTGGCAGGGCTGTGCCTCAGCAAGAGACCTCAGATGCTTGAAATCTTCTAAAAACTTTTAAGGGTAGACTTAAAATGTGCATTTTTTCCTCATACTCAGTTATTTTCTTGAGAAATGTTGTGTGCTTTTGACCACAACTTAGATTTTCATTTCTTGACTTTGGAGAACATTACCAAATTGACACATTTTACCATTGGTTTTCTGTGTTTATTTTGTTGGGTTTTTATAATAGCTACAAATGCAGCATAAACGATTGTCTTACCCATAACATCAATTGTGAAGTCTTATGATCAATGGAATTATCTTGTACCGTAACTTCAGCATGATCAGGACTATTAGTAGCATTCCACACTCGAGCAGCCTTCAACGTGATGTAAAATGCATGCACCAGCTAAAACAGTAGCTTGGAAAATACAATCCAATAATCTTTTGTCCTTACTCCTAAACATATAGTCCTTCAATATTCTTTCTCCAGCTGCCTCTCATAGATGTATGGAGTGGTACATTCTATAATGTGAATGTGTCCCTCTTGTTGTGTTAAAAAGTTAAATTGTCATACTACCAATTCATGTTTTTAAAAGCTCTTTACAATGTTTTATAGTAATTTTTTCTGTATAAGATGTGACTAGCACATAATTGTTAATGTGTTGAAGAATAGAGGTCTTACCAGGTGAATTTTAGGTTGAACTTGTGTGTGTCTTTGTCATTCATTAATAAAAGGATTATCCCTAAAGAATAGTAAAGTCAGAAGTGAGATATGAGATCAAAGATTATATTAAACAAATTCTGTTAACATTTCTCTACTGTAACTTACTGCAGCCATGTAATTTATGGGCCATTTTGGTAATAGTGTCCAACAGTAGAACAGTCTGCTTCGTAGTGTGATAAACTGCTTTTTTACTGTCTCCTCTTTCTGAAGTACACTAATTCCAGCAAAACTTCTAACATTACAAATCTTGTCTTTCCTCCATTAATAAATTATACTAGTTACCTCAAATGCATGCTAAATAAAACTGTTATGCCATGGCAATGTACCCAAAATGCTTGACTGCACTTTAGCAAATCAAAACCAATCTTCATCAGGAATGTGTATTATAAATTATACTTGTATTTGCCCAGTAAATGTTCATCAGTGGTAGCAGGTTTTTTGATCTGAGAACATTTGAGAGAAAGAAGAGATATGGTGCACTGATCAAAACTACAAAAATAGGAAGTCTTTGTACCTTGCGCAGATATACATCCATAAAATAGTTCTTATATGACATCAGTGGAAAGGTGGAGGCTTGTGTTGGCAGGTTCCTTTCACTGCATATTTTGTATCTAAAGCTCTGTCATAGATTTTGGTGATTCATGATACTGATGTGGGACTACCAGAATTGTGCATGTGCTCCCTCAAAGCCACTGTTTCTGTGTCTGTAACATTGTTTGGCTCATTTATTACTTTAGTAAGGTCTGTTCTGCAGTTAGCATGTACAGCAGGCATATATGTAGGCTTGTATGGGGACTAAAATTAGCATGCAGTCTTAATATTGTCTTTTAATGTGTTTCTTCTTGATAGTACATTAGTGGGTTTTGCAACTAACTTGCTGAGTAAAGATCATTAGATGTATACACTGTCAGTGACAAAGTAGCTGGACTAGATTTGAGCAGGCCACGATGATCTTCCCAATCGCTGCTGTAAAGCAGATGGGAATGATTCAGACCCTCGTTTTGGGAGGTGGAGAGCATGTCCACTCCCAGCAACCTTCTGGGGCCCTCCTCCCTCTCAGCTGTCTGTTAGCTGTGCAAGAGTCTGGAGATGGGACCTGTAATCGACTCTGCTTCAAATTCTGTATGCTGGTGATTTATGTCAATAGCAAGTTATACAAACTGAGAGTTTATTTCATTTTTCAGAATATATTGTTAATATTTCCAAAAATAATGAGGAATTAGAAGGATTTTGGAGACAGATTTTGGTATTTTCTCAGAAAATATAGCTGAACATCAAATAAGGGAATTATACACTTGTTCACACTGTTAAATAAGAACTATGAATTTAAATTATAGAAAGGAGGTGTGTGACCAAGTATAGACTTGTCAGATGGCTTCTGCGCATTTTTGTGTGGTTTATCAAATAGAATAATTTGCTCACTTCTCAAAAATACTGTGGTTAGAAATGCCAAAATATATGCATTTAGGAAAATGATTGGGGGGG
>Ga0065711_1043825_pt1 | contig 14490 bp, 9 predicted proteins | sample Hoacrofraction12_FD_59098 | JGI IMG/M metagenome (GOLD analysis project Ga0065711, IMG submission 59098) | Hoatzin crop microbial communities from Cojedes, Venezuela - Epithelial fraction 12 v2 (version 2) | ecosystem: Host-associated > Birds > Digestive system > Esophagus > Crop | place...
TTTAAGCCCCAAAAGTATCTAAGTTTATTTAAAAAAAAAAAAAAAAAAAAAAGCAGACTTTTCCTTTTTACACAAATGCACAGGCCCACACACTTTGGTTGTTCAGTATTCCTGATGAAGAAAACTGTGTAATCAGTATTTTAGATTCTTCAGATGTGGCTGCTGGCAGCTCATCACTTTGCCTAGGACTTCATATGTCTTTGTGAAAGCAAATCACACATGCTAGCCATATATAAATCCTGTATCAACATTATTAGAACTGTTACAGATTTGCATCATTTAGTGTAGTCCCAATGCTGTTCTAAACTTCACCTGGCTCAAGTCAAGCGTGTATGTCAACATTCACTAAAGTTATTATGAACCCTCATAAGAGTTATGAGCCCTCATAAGAGTTTTGTAATAAGCATCTGATGATCTTTTCAAGTCTAGTATCTATTATCAGCAAATCAGGATAACAGACATTACAGATTAAACTACCATGATCCTTTCAGAATCCTTAGGTAAGAAAATTTATAAAAATTCTGTCATGCCCAGGCTTCTGATTAATGTCATAGTGAATGGACTTACACAGCTCTTTAGTTTCTAGTCTGGAAAGAACAACCCTGAATAAAATGATGACAGTAAAACACAGTATTACGTTTTACTGAAGATCCCACCCTAATATAGAAATGTCATTGACAGACTATAAACCAGAATTTCAATGTTACTATGCACCAGGCATAAAAATGTTAATTCTCATGTTCAAGAAAGCTGAAAACCCCCAAAGACGTGAGGTGTTAAACTGAGGATCACCTATGAAAATGTAACTATTTAACCTGCTTTCACATGAATATAATCTTAATGTTCATGATAGTGCTGATCTCCACACATTTTTTTTTTATGTACCTCAGCTAGTGCCAGCAAGAGATTTCTCTTGATCAGATCCTACTGAATTGCCATATTTGAGTAAGGAAGCCAAAACACTCCACTAATGACTACTTGGTTGAGGTGCACTAAACATGGGTTTTTAGGGATAAAAACTAAAACATTAACCTGTTATCTTCCATTATAATATTCAAGCATTTAATCAGAAGAGCAGAAGTTAAAGTTTCCTTTTGTGTGGTTTTGACTGTCCTCTAACTTTCACACCTGGCTACTCTTTTTCCAGTATTTGAAAAAAGCCTGAATTCAGGAAAAAAAAAAAAAAAAAAAAAAGACTCATTCAAATTCTCTTCCACTGAAGTAATTCTACTGGAAAATAAGCTTTTAGAAACCCACGGATTTCAGATCTACAAGTTCTTACATTCTTATTATCACCTACTCTTTGTGTACCATAAAGTTAAGTGATATTGAATAGCAAGAAAATATACAAATACAATGGAGATGACTACTATCAGATTGGCCCAGATGATCATCAATCTGAATCCTTTTGATCAACAACATTGCAAAGACAGAATACATAACTGATGGTTCTTCCCTGTTACTCCTGGGCTAACACCTATAGTTCCCTTCACTGTGGCTTTTATATTTAAATTGCTTTCCATTCAGCACATACTACATGATAAACAAAATATTTCTGTGAAGGCTCCTTTGGCTGGTAAGTTTCTTGAACAGCTGCTGAATCAAACTCCAAATCCATACCTTGCAGATCTACTGGAGGCATTACAAAAAGAACACGCAAAAAACCCCAAACAACCTCTCCTCTGCTGTATCCCATAATACAAACAACCTTCAGCAAAAAGTCATTTTAGATTCATACACAGACTTTCTGCAAAATGCTGTTCCTGTAGAACTAACATGCCTTACCCACAAGCCTGAGATATACCTGGAGCTGTAGCTCCTAATTTCTCAAGGCCATCCTCTCATCCTTTATCTAGAAAAACTGAGCTGCTGTTGAATGCAAGGGTAAAGTCTTTTTGCCTGGTCTTACAGATCTGTCTCTCCCTGTTTTATCCAATTAGAAGAGCTGAGCAGAACAGCAGACTCCTAATCGGTTTCAGTGCAAAGACATTATGTTTCTTGCAAAAGTGGGGATAACTGATCATTGGAGACTTGAAGATACAATGTGCTATCAGATTTTTAGCAGGTCCTAGAGAAGCAGAGGACAGTTGTCCCTCATTCTGAGTTTTTGTTACTTTTCTTTTCCTATTAAGACTACCCTGTTGTAACATTTTGTATATTATTCTCCACTTGCTTCCCTTATTCCTTCTCTTTTACGTAGAATAACCTCTCCAAGCCATTCCCCAATGCATTTGGCAAGTCAGTTATGTATGGACCTAGCACAGAAAACCTCAGAAGACAGCTACCCACTTCGCTCCATTTTTCATCAATGGGAAGAAAACCATTGTCTAAGCTAGAAGAATGTTTGGCCAGAGACCTTTCAGAGTAGTCTAGTAAAGTGACAGGGGAACAACGCAATGACGTGCTATAGTCCCTGACAGGAATGCTCAGTTCCACGCTTGGTAGCTGTTGTGGGAAAAGCTGTTTGCTAGTAAACAACCCCTTCCCATCCCACAGGCATCCGTCCTCTTCTTGGATTTAGAGCATACGACTCTTCTGCTGCTCCATGTCCTGACAGATGGGAAGGAGTCTGGGCAGGGTATACAATAATCCGCATAACTGACAGGTTTTTGCCTTCTTGCAGATGGAACCATAATATTTAGGATGATAATTTCTTCCTTTGGCTGTGTATCAAAGAGGTGATACACTATAAAACTGTTCTCCAAAACAAACAAAATATTTTTTTGGAGAGAAGTACTGCTTTTCAATAACACAATATTGTGTGTTTGCCCAAAAGCATAAGCAGTAAAACATTTTTTTTTAAATTTGGTACTTTTGCAAGGATTTTACCTATCTGCACAGAATTTGGTCATCCTTTCCGAAAGACAAGCTAAATTTATTTCCAGTTTCTTAAGTCAACTGGCAATCTCACCTGAAGCTTAACAGCAACATTTACTAACATCAGCTAAATTTTACGGGCACCAAGAGATGTTTTCATGTCAAATACTGGCAAAAGCTTTCTATTTCATGGAGTTACCATACTTTTACAGTAGATTTTACATTTTGAATAATTGTTATCCTTACCATTTTCCAATCTGTTTCAACCTTTCTCCAAATAGACTCTGCTCTCCAAACACCTGTTTCCCAGCCAGTTATTTTTTCATTATTATTGGAAATCCGCGTATAACTATCTTCTACTATATTGTAGATGAGGTGGAAGAGTTTAGATGTCTTCTCTTTTTCAGAGGGAATAAAAATTACTTCTTTTCTTTTCTGAAAAAGACAAAAAATACAAGCACTTTCATTCCCCAGTACGTTTCAGTAAGACTGTTACTTTTAAACAGCATGCCATGGCTTCCCAATTCAGTTTTGCTTCCAATTGAAAAAAATGTCATTTTTAAGAGAGGTCACGGACAAAAGCATTTCTGCAAAACAAAAGTTCTAAATCAGTTTCCTACAATAGACTTGCACCTTCTCCAGAGTGAGTAGTAATTTTCTTTTTAGAATTTTCATACAACTCCTTTTAGAAGTAAATTACTAATAAATTAAAAATAGAAAATCTAATTCACAGATTAACATGTTAGGAATAGAAATTTTATGTTGAGTATATTTCTTGTACAATAAGTAAACGGTTAGTTTGAATAGCAAATGTAATTCTGTGACTATCATATAAGTGCTTGTATACTACATTTTACAGGTCAACTTCAAAAAACATGACGTACCAACGTCATAACTTGTCAGTATTACTTTTTTTTTTTTTTAAGATTTGTCATTGTTGTTCTGAGTTTCAGCAAAGCAGAAATTAAATCTTCTAAACTACGAAGAACTGAAATAAACTCTTAATTTCTCAAACTTTAACAATCCTAAGAAACTCCTTAATTTAACCTAACTGGTTCTATTTAGGATCATCAGTCATTTCACATGACAGGATCACTACAAAACTGTATTTAACGAGTGATGGGTAAGTCACACCTTTGCATGCTGCCTCAAGCTAAACATGGCTATGTTTCTGGGAAACAGTATCTTAGCATAAAATAATTAAAATCTTGCTTTCAGAAACAGTCAAAAATATTGACAGGAAAATCAGTTTAGCTTATTATTTAAGATATTGTTCCACTTACACATTCCTAATCGCTCCCATATTCTTGTATTAACAAAAGTAGTTGGTCAAAACCTACTTCCAGGCTTTAAACAATAGTAACTGATAATACAAATAAACATTTTAAGTTTTCCCAACTGCTTTCAACTGCCTTAAGTGTTCTAGTTCTGTCACGCTAACTAATTAAAAGGAAAAAAGGTATTTTTATTAACTTAAAAGAGCAAAACACACTTTAGATCAAGGATTCCCAAACATTTTTATAATCAACAGACCATCATCAATCCTCACAAATTACCTGTGGACCTGCACTGAATTCACATCAAACTTGTACCTAATGTTTTCACAAGTTTCACTGTTTGAACTAAACCTGTGGGTTACCTACCATGAAGCGCTATTCCTCTGCAGACCACAATCACAGAACCTCTAGTTAGCTACCTCTAAGAGAGTCACCAGTGCAAGTTAAATACCTCTGGACCAATTTCACCTCTCGCTACTCGCCAAGCCATTGAACCTGATGTTCTTCCACCATATTCTCCAGGTTTAGGTGTTTTAGGAGAAATAAATTCTACAAGCTCCACAATTGTTCTTTCCAAGAGCTCTCTTCTTCTATTTTCTGACAAAGATTGTTGTCTCTGAAAATACATTTAAGAAACAAAGTAAAAAATTCAGAAAAATGGTATTTGTAATTCTGTCCTAGAGTGACACCAACGGTGAAACAAATAATTGAAAAAAAACCCCAGATACATAACATTTAAAGTCTAGACTGACTGTTAGAAACATTAATCTTGCACCACATGTGTAAATATAAATCAGTCATAACTGCAAGGTTATTCAACAGCAGTGCTTTTTCTGTGAAATTTCATGCACTAACTATGTGGAATAAGGTTTGTGCTACATGTATAAGACAGGTATAAGACATTTGCTTCGATGGTGAAACACTTCCATAACATATTTTATAGCTATTCACATATATTCTGTACCATAGCTGTTCCTGATAGTATTTTGGGGAAAGAGAAAGCAAGTGCAATTTTTGGGTCAAACTTTTCTTCTCTAAGGTGAAGTGATTTGGTTGGCAACAGTCTTGGTTTTGTGATTAAGTCCAAACAATCAGCTGGTCTCTAAAAGAGTTATTTCACAGTGACTGAGTCTACCATAAACAAACTATGATATTCATATTTTTGCAGATATCAGAAAACTGAGAAAAATGTATCACCTACACCCCCAGCTAAACCAGTGGAAAAGAAAAAGAATTACATAACATGATTTCTTTGCTCACATGAATAAAACTATGGGCCTTTTTTTGATACACAACTTTAAAACTCATTGAGAGGCTGAGGTTTTGTCTCCATGATTTTCATGCCAAATACACAGAGCTGATATGTGAAGCCTTTTTCCTTAACTGTGGATACACCCACACAGGATTGGAAAATGAAGTTCAACACTGAGTATGCAAATGATTACACATCATCTTTTTTTTTTCTGCTTTGGTGATCACCCAAGGCATGCACACTCAGTCCACCAGGACCTGAAATTTTAGTCCAGTAAGTATTCGAATTATCTCAAAAGCAGTCCTGACCCCAGAAAGTTTTACTATTAGGGATCAGAAAAGAGGTATTTGAATGTTTTTTATTCCAGACAACATTGTAGACCTGGATAAAGAAAAGTAGACACAGAGAAATGATGAGAAACAGCTCCAGCTGAACAAATTCCAGCTGCCAAATACCAGTTCTAGCACAGCAGGGGGGCAATGCACCGCTGCTTGTGTTGATGGATGACACACAGCAACTCCAGCAGTTCCTCATGAAACACCAGGCCTTCCTGAATTTAGTATCTGCCCTGGCACTTTGGGTATCCACAGGAGTACTACAGATCTCACTCCAGCTCAGAGGAAGTTTGATATAGCTTACCCTAAGTTAACAATACCAATCTACAATTTTCTTCAAGCCACTCTGATGTAGGGAAACCCAGTGTCAGGGGTCACCACCACTGAAATTCATAATGCCACACTAAGAATTTATTGCCCTTGCTCTGCAGCTGTTGTAAGAGTGTCTGGAAAAAAAACCTGTTAAAGAACAGTGCTTCAACACAAAAAAGGCACTTCAGAAGACAGGCCTCTTCTGTATGACACAAGAAATTAGTAAGTTCCCCCACTGTAAAGAGTACAAGTATGCTAATTCTTGTTATCTCCCCCCACCCGGCAGACTCCTGCAGATAAACGTGAGCCTAAGACATGCATAGAGCTCAGACTCTGCAGAGATCAGCACCGCCTGTGCTGGGAAAACCTGCAACTGCATTTCCTACAAACGACACTGTCATCAATAGCATTCATGTACTGAAACAGATTTCAAGAAATCCATTATCAACTGTCATGGCTCAAACTTCCTGCTTTTGTTTTTCCTTCAGGCACTACCCTCTACGTACATGCTCAGGCCCCACATCTCTTTGGCAGACAAAGGGAATAGGAAGGAAGATGGATTGTAAAGTGCAGCTTTAAAACCAGTCCTGCATCACGTGCAAATTATGCTGTTGATGCTTCCTGAAGGACTCTGCTTTCAGATCGATAACCTGTGATTTAAGCAGACCCACTGCTGGGTAAACAACAGATAATTTAAGAGTAGAAATTGAATTTTAAACCTTTACACAAGGAATACTGGCTCATCTCACATCAATCACCACAAAATGGTTGCAATTGAATCTAAATTACTAGTTTTCCTTTTAAGAGCTGACCTCATTGTAGCTACAACCATTTACAATCACTACCAAAAATGCAGCCTGGAGCAAATTAAAAATTTGTTTCCCTGCCTCACCATTCAACTTCCAATGAAAGCAGTGGAAAGTTCAGGGTCCTCTCCCCCGTCTACGGGGTAACATACAATGGACTGGAATAGGGTAGTGTCCATACAAAGTAGGTGAAGAAAAATTCGTAGACAGGGTGTGATATGGTACTATAGAATAACATCAGATAGTTGGTAATCCAGAGACTAAGCACTCGTTTAGGAATGCTTGACCCAAATAAAACACACACCATATTTCTGAAAAGCAAAATAGTATACCAAGTGGATTAAATTATCCTTGCCTCTTTTCCATTTAACAGCCAGTCATAGAATCATAGAATGGTTTGGGTTGGAAAGGACCTTAAAGACCATCTCGTTCCAAGCCCCATCCAAGCCGGCCTTGAACACTTCCAGGGAGGGGGCACCCACAGCTTCTCTGGGCAACCTGTTCCAGTGCCTCACCATGCTCATAGTGAAGAATTTCTTTCTTATATTTAATCTAAATCTACCCTCTTTCAGTTTAAAGCCATTACCCCTTGTCCTATCACTGCATGCCCTTGTAAAAATTCCCTCTTCAGCTTTCTTGCAGGCCCCTTCAGGTATTGGAAGGCTGCTCTGAGGTCTCCCCAGAGCCTTCTCTTCTCCATGCTGAAGAACCCCAACTCTCTCAGCCTTTCCTCACAGAAGAGGTGTTCTAGCCCTCAGATCATTTATGTGGTCCTACCCAGGAGTGACTCAACATCCTTCGAACTGTTGTGTGGTCTCTGCTTGGCCACTAAACAAGCAGACACATAGAAAAATAATGGCCACAGCTCTTTATCCAGGAAAGAGCAAAAATGATCTCTCAGAGTCCATTTTCACTAACATTACAGCATAGACAATAACGTATACTGCATACCATGCTTCTCTTTAGTTGTAACTTAGAAGAATTGAACTACAAAGGTGCAGTGTTGGAGCTCTGCATCAAAAGATACCATGACTATAATCCTTCCTAGTGTGGAACCAGTCTCCAGTAGATGATGGGGAAAGTGAAAGTTAGTGGAGGCCTCTGCCTATGTCAGTTATCTGGTGAACAGATTGCAGTGAAGGAAACAGCACACTAGCTGAAATGAAGACTTGTAAGAGTAATGAAAACCTGCTATAAGATGTCTTCATAATTCCAGGGATGAGCTGCCTTACCCCTCTACTGACTTCAGAAGCTGCTGAATACAACATGGACATCCTCAGACAGCGGCTTTTTAATGGCCCCTTGATTCCCACTGATTGTCACCTTAGTATGAACTTTAGGAAAGGCCCTTTGACTAAGACAAATGTAGAAAACAATCTCTGTTCATTTAGCAATTCAATGGAAACTACCTCTAAGCCCCTGAAATCCAATTCCAACTATAAGAGACAAAAGAAATAAAAAGGAGTAAGAACGGTTACTTACAGGGATTAAAATTTATTATTAAATTAGTAAATTAATTAATCAAACACTCTGAACACCTACTTGGCAAAAGGAAGCGTGTGTGGGAGGAGAGGAATGCAAGTATCATTCAACTTGTAGAAAGGGAGACCGAGTCATTCTTCAGAATAAGATACCATTAAAAAGATTGACAAAGTTGTTATAAAAAAAAATCACAAACCAGACTTAATAATATTGGGAAGCGGTAGGGAAAACGTGCAGCATAGAGAAGAAAGGGCTGGGATTGTCCACGTGTAGAGAAAGGAAGATAGGAGAAATACAAGAGCACCTTGGAAGCACATGTACAGCTTTCTTCCCTGTACGCAGTTTTTAATGAAGTTTTTATTTAAAACATGACCAGAACGGCCGCTCTTTCTGTTTGAAAAGTGCTCATGTCAGCTTATGAGCTGCACAGTCCTACGAAGTAGCTGGAAAGGAGTAAGAAACAGGGCAACAGACCAACATGCAGCACCACCTGTTGGAGACCACCATATGCTTTTTTACTGGAGTTCTCTAAACTTCCATAAATGAAACAGAGCATGATCCTACAGTGACATCACTGAGGTGAGAGGGAGGTCAGGCAAGCCAGCCCATGAGTCAGTTGTGCATACTTTCCCGATTCCATCAATTTTGTCAGCGTAATTTTTCAACTTACTAGCGCCCCATTTCTAAAGTTCTCTCTCGCTGTGGACAGCTGGTGGAGGAGAGGAGTCTGGTGACTGGTTTCGATTGCCAGTAGATCAGAAAAACATCCCCTCAGATCACTTTTGAAGTCAGCAAGGGTTCATTGCTCAGAAAGGACATCACTAAATTCCTGCAACCTTGCACACAGCGCATGCATTCCTCAACTTGAATTTCTGATCCTTTACCTCCTTTTATTTTGCCACTCTGTGGTCAGCCTTCTCATTGCTCCACTCTGCTATGTGACTAATTTTTCATTACTGATAAAACATTTGAGGCTGGGGCTTGAAATCGTGAGTCCAGCTCCATTCTTCACACTCCCAGTGTGTGACTATAACCCTCAAGCCAGCAGGCCTCTAAAAAGGCATAATCTGTTTATTAAGGTATCAGCTATATAATGCCACAGGAACCAGGACTTCTATGCACAAGGATCACCCCTAGAAGGAAGTGGGGACAAAATGGAACCTTACAGATAGCTCGAGGTTTTGTGGTATTCTAGTATATATCAAGTCAACAAAAGTTCATCCTGGTCCCAAGCATGGAGTGGAAAAAGCTTTGCAGAGAGGTGCTGTGGGCACTCAGCTTCTGCAGCTATGACACACAGGTGCAAATGGCTTCATGAGTTTTGGGGACATTAGGCACAAACAGTGAATGTGGCTCTGAGCCAAAGCTCTACTGACAGTATTCTGTACTTCTTGGAAGTCTCAGAAATAGCTTGTGAATCACTCCTCCCACTTCCTAGACCTTGTAAAAAGTAATGGAAAAAAACCAGGCCTACATTTCTAACAACTATAAATACCATTGTTTTCAAGTTATACTATTATTGATGTGGAAAATGTTCAGCTGCCCTCAAGGAGCCCACATAGTTACAAAGCAGTTGTCATTTATCCCCAACATCTATTGATGCACAAGTCTACTCCAAAGCCATCAAGAAAACATATATACACATGGTATATATTAGATATATACACACAGTGTATACACACACATTTGACTATGTAAGAGATAATATGGTAATCCTTTTACACACCACTATCTCATTTCACAGAAGTTCAGCACTGTAATTGATTCTTCTGTATTCAGTGTAAAATGAGGTCTGCATGGTTAGCAGTATTTCATATTCCATAGAGCATAGGCATTCTATCAGGTTACCAAATGCATTCCTTTGAACAAGGACTTCGCATTCTGGAAAGACACTTATGTTTCACTTACGAAAAGCTACATACCGTTCTATTTAGTGCATTAATTGTTTCACGTAGCGTAGCTTCACTGAGTGCTGTCCTTCTAGAGAGCACTTCTTCATGCTTACAGCTGTATCTCCAGGTGACATCAACCACCTCAAGCACAAGTTGAAGAAGAAAATAAAACAACCAAAAATTGCCACATATCTTACTTCATTTAAAGAGGTTAGCTAATCAAAGTATGGTTTTCTATAATAATTCTGGAAGTCACACTAAGATGGAATATATCACACACTTGCCTCAGAGCAAGTTTTGTTTTTATCAACATCACTACTCCTACCTCATCTTTAGAGAATGCCATTATGTAGGAGAGCTTCTTTCCCCAGCCAGTTTCATAGAGAAGAGGTTTATCACAGACATTTTCACAGGGATCACAGTGAAGCCACCTTTTCTGAGATGAAGAATATACTTCAGTCCACACATGATCTATATAACAAAGACCAAGAATAAACAATGAATCATAAGGAAAGATCCTCTCCTAATATTGCAGAATATTGTAACTTTTCCTGATTTACTAAATGAAGGAGCAGTTGAAAAAAAACATGGTTTTTGTTCATCTACATCCAGAGTTTCTGGAAATTTCTCTTCCTATCTTAGGATCACGTTCCCTTAGATTCAAATAAAGGTTGTATCATTCTGAAGTTCATCATCTAACCTTACTTGCAGAACCATATTTCATCTCATCAGGCAAGACAGGAAATTGAATTTATACTGTCTTTGTTAGCTGAACTGCACGATTTTATATGCTGCCTGATGGCTAATACAATTTGAGAACCATAAAAGATATAACCTCATTTTGCACAGGTCTGTATTAACATTACAATATTATAGAATACTGATACCTGTACAGTCCCAGATATATCTAGCTTCAAACCCTACAGCTCTGCAACACAGTGTAAAACAGTTAGCCCACTCGCCACAGCGTCCACATCTGGTTTCCAGAAGTTTTTCAGGGTTATTATACCTACAGGAGAAAAACAAAACAAGAGCAGAATAACTGAAAATACATTTCACCTTTCAAAATCTTTACATTGTGACTGTCATTGCGATGATTTGAACAGATATCAGTGCCATTGAGTCCACACAAGATAATGGAAATGACTGCTCTACTGCACAAATCAAATGCAAACAGAAGGCTACTTTTACTTTGACTCACACAAACCCATCACGTTTACAGCAGCATTGAAATGAGTCTGGTTTTGTTCAGTTTTCAAAATTGACTTAGATTTCATCTTAAAATATTATTTTTGTATGCTAGTTCTTTTGATAGTCAATGAAAACATAAAAAAATGGCTATTTTCTCTTTTGCTATAGACTCAGCAGATGATGTGCATTACCCTTTGTGTTCATAGAATGGTTTGGGTTGGAAGGGACCGTAAAGATCATCTCGTTCCAACCCCTCTGCCATGGGCAGCAACACCTTCCACTAGACCCGGCTGCTCCAAGCCCCCTCCAGCCTGGCCTTGAACACTGCCAGGGAGTGGGTACCCACAGCTTCTCTGGGCAACCTGTTCCAGTACCTCACCACCCTCACAGTGAAGAATCTCTTTCTTGTATCTAATCTAAATCTACCCTCCTACATTTTAAAGCCATTACCCCTTGTCCTACCACTGCATGCCCTTGTAACAGAAGTGAAAGTTCTCCTTGAAATAACACAGGCCTACCTACATAGTATGCCAATATTAACTTATTTTATCTAGAAGTTGCATTTTATCAAATTGAGCTTAAAAAAAAAAAAGAAGAAAATCAGACCAGTATTCAGAACAAGGCCATGTAAAAGGAAGCAATATATTGTTTTTAAAAATCTCTTCTATTATAGAGCAATTGCTGGTTCATCAACCATACCATCACGTTGCTTAAAATGGCTTCTCTTATCTTTGAGCCAAAAACTTATCACTTGTTCACAAAATGCACAAATGCAAAGCTCTTTCTAGAAAGATAAGGGAAAAAAAAAAAGACAAAGCAAATCTTTGTATACTCACCTTGGGAATCTATTACAGATCTGACACTGGTGGCAGTAATGATTTTCCACTCGACTGGCGTTCCACCTTAAATCATCATCAGTAGGCAACAGGTAGTCACTTTTAGGCTCTGTCTGCCCACCACACCTGCTGCAAGGAAGATTATTTACCCAATGAAAAAAGTCATTCTTAAACCAGTCCAAGAGCTCCAACAACAAGAAGTCCTCTTCATTCACATGTGCACCTGTAAAATTTACACAACACAGGTCAAATGGAAAAAATAATTTAGTTGAACTTTCCAGTATCTACTATCTCTGGGCCTTTATTATATTTTAGATGTCTCATTATAAAAAAACCTCATATGTTACTTAAGCACACACACACAAAAAAAAAATCTAAATTCTCAAGACTGGATAATATCAAACTGTATAATTAAAGAACAAAAAACTGCACCCAAACACTATACCTAGAGTGAGAATAAGGAATTGCTCAGAAAAACAATTTAGATACATAGTGAAGCCTGGTGAAGGTTCCTCATGCCCCTCATATTCTTTCAGGGCTTCAGAAGAGAGAGTGTTAATTCTTTTTCCGCTCCTAAATATCCTTTTACTATTCTTGGCTATTAAACTAGGAATAACAATTGCTTTGATTTCATAACTCCAGAGCACCAGACACTGGCAGCAGTCTAAACAACCAGGTGTAATATCAACAGACTTTCTACAACAGGTTAATTACTCTAGAACATGTACATATATCATGTAAACAAACTTGAGTTTGTTTATAAATTCAGCAAATAAACACCATTGTCAGCTTACACAGGCTAGACACAGGATGTCTTTATTTCTCTACTCTAGCTGATCCCACCACACCAGACCACCAGACTCTTCTGGCCCATCTTCCTGTGTTCACAACAGGTGTTAGAATCTACTCACACTGGAGATAACCCCACTTTACTGAATTAATAAATTTAAAAACCCAGTCTTCCAACAGAGATTCATCCCTTCTAACTCAGAGTCTTTAAACATATGTTTTGCTCCAGTACTCAGAGAGATTCTCTTCCTTCTCAGATTCATAAACATTCAACTAAGTTCTCCTATTAACTACATAATCTAGGCCACACTGCAACCATAGATATTAATACTTGGTTATTTTATCTACTATAGTTTGCTTGTAGTCACAGTGCAGATAGGTCTAACTAATGAATATGAAGAACTAAAAGTAATTTCTAAAAATGCCGTTTAAAAGAAGTTGAAGGAAGCTGCAAATTTGTGCGCTAGCTCCTTTTTCAGGATGGCGAAAAAAGACTAGGCAAAATGTGTAGTTTATTCATTTACAGCTTCAGAGAAAGATGTGAATTGAACTAAGTAGTGTTTGGCACAAAGGAATCTGTCGGGGCCCTAATTATACTGAACGTACATTGCCAAGACCATGAAGCGCAAGAAAACCTGACTTCTAATTGTAGTAAAATTTCTATTGTTACTTATTATCATTTTCACTATATGTGAACGTTGTTTGTACTGAAACACTAAGACAAGGTGTTATTGCTTACAAAATGGATTTGATTGCACGTCAACTAAAAACTGAACGAGATGATTTTGAGCACAGGCCATATTCTCTTTTCCTGAATAACAACATACAAACCAGAAACCATCTATGAAAATTACTGTTATCATATAAATATTCTTCTCTGGGTTCGTAAAATAAATCCATCATCAAAACATTGCATGGAAAGAATGACGAATGCGATTTATTTGAACAGAAAACAGTTGGCTGTGCCACGCAGCTGTTTTTGACTGCACAATCCACCTTTCTAACGGAAACTGGTAAACTGCAAAAACAATGCCACAAAACCGTACTTCTGATCAAAAGACTGTAACCGGCCTAGTACAGTCTTTATGAGTCAAAAATGCCTATTTTACATTCTAAGGGAAGTCCTAAAAACAAGTGTCCCTGAGCACCAAGCAGTTACTCCCACATGTGACAGTCTTAACACAGCAGTACAGATAAACGAAAGAAGATGAAAGGGCCAATTATCCACACATCTCATACACAGTCTATTCCCAGAGGAATGTTTCTATAAAGCTCTTTAAAAACACTTTCAAACTGTCACAGTCCAAAACAGTGGAGTTCTATCCCTTCCCCTTTATTTGTCTCTAAATTAGGGTCTGGAAGCCATTTTGAATAGATCAGCTTGATGGCTTGGGAAGATGCATCTGGAAACACCACCCTGCTCCTTCCTTCCCCTTTTTAAATAATGAGCACAGCAGAATTACAGCAGTCTAGGAGGTATGCTTGTGTTTCCCCCCCCCCC
>Ga0065711_1043827_pt1 | contig 14489 bp, 12 predicted proteins | sample Hoacrofraction12_FD_59098 | JGI IMG/M metagenome (GOLD analysis project Ga0065711, IMG submission 59098) | Hoatzin crop microbial communities from Cojedes, Venezuela - Epithelial fraction 12 v2 (version 2) | ecosystem: Host-associated > Birds > Digestive system > Esophagus > Crop | place...
GTGCTCCAGCCCTTGGATCATCTTCATGGCCCTCCTGTGGCCCCACTCCAACACATCCATGTCCTTCTTATGTTGGGGGCTCCAGAGCAGGACCCAGATATTAAGCATTTTTAAGCAAACATTTCTTCCTCTGCTTGGAAAAGGAGCCAAAAAGCTGTTCCTGCAAATTTAGTTCAGTTACAAAAGAGGTGTACCCTATATTTTGCTAGTGCATGTCTTGTACTATAATGTCTCCCATATAGTTGTTACTCCTTTTCGCAAAAATCTCCTCGTGGTATTATTTAATACCTTGTACATATACAGTAAAATTATCTAGTGCTCTACTAATTGCTCTAGGTTAAAATCAAATGGCAGTTGTTAGATGTATGGATTGGATATACTTTGAGGTGGTGTCATTCACCGGTGGATTAAATTCTGCAGCCATTAGTAGATTTTCTGGTGATGAACATTGATAGGATGTTGTTGCAAGTAGATACAGGTACGTGCGTGGTAATCGTGGCTGCTGCTTTTTACAGTAGCATAAATCTGGAGTGCGTCCACTGGCTGAGGGTCTTGCTTCTGTAGAGGGAGCAAATACTGGGTGCTGTTCAGACAACAACAGCAGGGAAACACAAACTGCTTGCATGTAATTACTGAAGGATCCAAATCGAGGAGAAAATATCTCTTGCTTTGCTACGATGTTAGCTTGTGTGTTTTGTTTCTTAGGTCAAGATGTTGTTTTCAAGTGCCTTGGAGAGAATATTCTTCAGAATGCCTTTGAAGGCTACAATGCTTGCATCTTTGCCTATGGGCAAACTGGTAAGTCCCTTCTGGATGTAAGCAGAAAATATCATTGATGCAAAAGGTGTTACGGTCTAACTGGAGACTCTCTTCATGGCTGTTTTGTCATTGTTACGGGAAAAATGCCTTGTAATGTAGATAAGAAATGTTTTTTTCTTTTGTAAGATTAGGTATGAGGTGGACAGGGTGAGAGATAGGAGTTTGCCTGTTGCTGCTGGCTACCCTTATTTCTCACGCCTTAGATTATAATCTTTGGAATGATCGTGATCATCCTTGAGTTCAGTGCGTCACTCGTATTTTCTACATCTGTACTTGGAATAACCTTAATCGTCATTTAAAATGTAATATGCAAAAATGAGGACGCTTGTGCACCTGATTTTTCTCATTGTGGCACATATGTGGGTGGTCATCCACAGTAAGGCTGTACCTACCCGAAAAAGTCTTCTCTGTCAGTTTGAACTAAACTTCTTGGTTTGCTTTTCCTTTTATTAAATAATCGTTAGCTAAATGTTGTTTTGGTTGCTTTAAAATAGAAAACTGCAAAAATATCTTTCACTGAAATGCAAAATTATTTTTTTTTACCTGTTTTCTTTTGTTTGTTTCCTTTCCATGTTCCGCACAGCAAGAAATTTTGTTGCATGTACACTAATCAGAGTTTCAATCACACAGGGTCTGGAAAATCATACACAATGATGGGTACTGGTGACCAGCCTGGATTAATCCCTAGACTTTGCAGCGGACTCTTTGAAAGAGCACAGAAAGAGGAAAATGAAGAGCAGAGTTTCAAAGTGGAAGTGTCCTACATGGAGATATACAATGAGAAGGTCCGAGATCTTCTTGACCCAAAAGGGTAAGTAATGTGTGCATCAACAGCACTGTGACACGTTGTCGTACACTCTTCCTTTCCCTAGCCAGCTTGCCTTAATGGATCCCATCTGAGGCATCGGTGTAGGGTGGCTTTGGCTTCTTCCTGATCTCAGTGTCCTTTCATTTTAAATAATAAAGTAGTAAGACTGAAAGCTTGGAGTAGACCCACCCTAAAGCTAGCTTTTATGAAGTGACAAAAATGTGCATGTCAGCATTTTATGTATAGACATAAGGCTTTTCCGTTTGCATTATAGTCCTTGTTCTATGCTTTATTTGTAAGACCATCATGTCTGACATCTGTCAGTGAGAAAATGACTTTCTGTAAATGTTGTCTTAAGTCAGTCATGTGCTTATAAATAACTTTTTTTTTCCAACCAGAAGCCGTCAGTCATTAAAAGTTAGAGAACACAGTGTTTATGGTCCTTACGTAGATGGCCTATCCAAACTAGCTGTTGCTAGCTACAAGGTAAGGATCAATTTTATGAAAGGCTTGTGTTGACATCCTGAACACTAGGGCACTGTCCCTTAAGCAGGACTCCTAATTGCCGTGGCAGTAACATGGATTTTAGAGCAAGAGAGCTGTAGGATTGTTGTGTTGTGGTCGCCGGGGAGAACGGAATGAAGAGTGGAAACTCATCTTCATCCTGTGCTATTCAATAATTCTGCAAGTAACTCAGCTATTTAATGAAACAGCTTTCCTCCCAAACTTCAGATGAGTGTACACTGTATCCATGAGAAGGCGTTCCATGATTAATCACAGAACCAGAGTTTAGCAGAGACGGGCTTTCACATTTTGTCACGGTTTGGCTGTCATGCTATTGCCTAGTCATTTCACTTGCCGGTAGCACACAGGCACACTGGAGTTAGAAAGCAGTGGTTGCTTACAAGGCAAATACTTGAGAACATTGCATGGAACGTGCTCGCTGGGTAGTGAATGTTTATAGATGCATTCACAAAATGCCCTAAGCTTAAAGAAGCGTTATGTACTGTGGGAAAAATGAGTAAATGTGGGATGGAATTCTGTCATCTTAAGCAACACATGAAAATGGTGCAGTCCTTCCTATTGCAGTCTCCCCAGGTATTCATCTGCCTCTGCTTGGTGGTTGCTGTTAAGACACGTTGCATGCTTTTTCTTTACGTGTTGCCCAGCAGCTTTGTGTAATACAGCATACCGAGTCCAAGTGGTCTGTGGTGTTCTTCTGTTGGATTGTTTTTTGCTTTTTTTTAGCATCATCCAGCTAGAGATGCTTAAATAACATTTAAGTCCAAGACTCTAAAGTTTTAACTATTGTACAGGATTGCTGTAAAACGCTTAAGCAGGGGAGCTGTGTGTTTCTCGAGTATCACAACTTAACGTATCAGAGGACTTGAGAAGCACTTATACGTCGGAGGAATATAGTGACCAGTGTGGGTCTGTTTTATAAAGCTTTGAGCCTTATGGCAGTATTACAGGATTCAAGAACATGTGTTTGACAACTGAGGCTAAAATAGTACAGTGTTCAAACACAAATTGCCCTTTCCTCCCTTTTTTCTTTGCTTTTGAGTATTACTGTGTGCAGCCAGGTGCATTATTTTTGTGGATAATTTAATATCTAGGTAGAGGTAGTTGATGAATATGCGTGTCACAACATTGTGTAGTTTCTAGTCTTTAAAGAGGTTATGACAATATTTTTTCCTCACATTTTATGAATAGGCAGTGGGAAAATGCTTACCAAAATGAGATTGTTTTGGTAGATAATTGGAAAGAATGTTAATGCAGATATGCTTATGGCTGTGAAAATTGTATCTAGGACATCGAGTCCTTGATGTCCGAGGGCAACAAGTCCCGAACAGTGGCTGCAACCAACATGAATGAGGAGAGCAGTCGGTCCCATGCAGTTTTCAAGATTATCCTCACCCACACACTCTATGACGTGCAGTCAGGGGTAAGTAAAACAAGTTACAAGGTCCAGTTGTTAACCTTGGATGGGTGTCTCTTGCTTTAATGCGCTTCATGGACTCGTAGAAACGTTTGTTGGAAGGGACCTCAGGAGGTCATTTCGTGTGCTAGCACTGGATCAGGTTGGCTATGGCTTTGTCGGGCTACGTCCTCATAACGCTCAGGTGCTTGTAGCCCAGTGTAGGGAAATCAATTTTAATAGGTTTGTAAGCAAAAATGTGTTTTTTGAAATGGAAGGCAAAAATGGCAGGCCCCAAGTTGCAGCAGACCGGCAGAGGGTGCAGGAAAGATAGAATCATAGCATTGTTAAGGTTGGAAAAGACCTCCAAGATCATGAAGTCCAACTGTCTACCGTCACCCCCATGCCTGCTAAACCATGTCCTGAAGTGCCATATCCACACGGTTTTTGAACCCCTCCAGGGATGGGGACTCCCCCACTGCCCTGGGCAGCCTGGTCCAAGGCCTGAGCACTCTTTCACTCAAGAAATTTTTCCTGATCTCCGATCTAAACCTCCGCTGACGCAACTGGAGGCCATGAATCCTAATTAGGTTAGATTAGTTTTCCTAATTCTAGAATGTAAACTAAGGAAACACTTTTTTTTAAGCAACGATGTGTAGAACAGACTATGTGCAGACACTAAAGATGTAATGTGTAGATGAAAAATAGAACAGCACCTGGGTATACATCTGGTAATCTCCTTCAGGGGGTTATTTTATACAATTATGTACAAATGATCAACTTTATAAACAGAAACACTTGTGTCAAAAAATTTGCGTTGTACAACATTATATATATATAAAATATCTAAAAGACATTTAAATGTGAAAGTATTTTTCTTTATATTTCCTTATATGTAAATATTCCTTGAAGATGTGTGTGAAACACATTTACGTTAATGTAATTTAAACCCTCACAGAAAATGTTGATAAACTAAAATTGAAATAGATCTCCCATACCAGAACTCTTTAAACTTTGTTGATAGATTCTATGCTTGGGCAATTCTTTAATGTCTTCAAAGTCTTGGAGAAATTTTGAGCATCCGCGGTGCAAATCTAAGTCTTATGCATGCCTAAATATTGATTACAGTGTAGAGCATAATGAGCATTTGGACTTTTTTTCCTCCTCATTTCTCAGTCTCCACTGATCTTCTTATCCAAACGATTTTCCTTGTTCTTTAATTGGATTTTTTTTTTCCTTTGGACTTCAAACCAGCAGCCATACTATGCTAAACTCCTTGATTTGCCAGAGTTTGTCATTGCATTTTTGCTGTGGCTGTACTGCGTACTTATATAAATCCTTTTTGTGTGGTCATGGTCAGCCGGGATGCAAGCAGCTCGGTCGGATTGTCTCTCTTCTGCACCTTCCAGTGACCACTGTGTGAGTTTCTGGAGCAGATTTCTCTGTTTTCCCATCTGCTGGTCCTTTCAGTCCTGGAAAAGACATGTTCTAGTACAGCCTGATGATCACACGGTATTCTGAGAGGCTTAGAGCAGCATTTTTGAAAGCACATTGATTCTAATTATCCTGTTCGTTTAGGGGAACGTAGCACTTTGCAACTGCCATACTGAGATGCTAAAGTCATAGACGCTGCAGAAGAGCGTGATGTGAGCAAACTGTTCTCAAAGACAGTTAGCTCTTCAAATTCAAATTAACATATGAAATTCGTGGAGTGTTTCAGAATGTCATTTTGGGTCAAAAGAGATAAAAGGATTTGTAACAAAATCTGTGTTACAGGTTTAATACATAGCTTGGATTGCTTTCGAGGAGGCTGTTAAGGATATAGGACACTTTGCAATTTTAATAATTTTCGTAAATTATAACATGCTTTTTGTCGTGTTTGTTCTTAGACTCTGAAAAACAGGAGAAATCTGGTATAAAATCTGAGATTTTGGGGAGACTGTGTTCCAGATGGGACTGCAAACCCCATGTCTGTCTTTGTGACTCCTTGGCCTATACTACCTCTGCGGTTTTTTTGATTTAACATATGACTAATGTGCCCTGTGTGCCTCTCCTCTGGAGGTTTCTGAGATGTCTTGAAGATACTAGTGTCTCTGACTTCACTTCAAATCCTCCTGTTGTTTCTGAAGCAGCAGCTCGTGAGTTAACACAGGATACTCTTCAAGTCCGATGACTCTCAAAGGTGTTGGAACAGCTGCAGAGAGGCTACACCAAGAAATGAAGCTTGATTCTCAGACAGTACATCAAACTGTGTAACTTAATTTGAGTAAACTAACAGTAGCTCTTCTCTGGTTCCTTCTGCAGACGTCAGGTGAGAAGGTGGGCAAGCTGAGTCTGGTGGACTTAGCGGGTAGCGAAAGGGCAACGAAGACTGGTGCTGCGGGAGACAGGCTTAAAGAAGGAAGCAACATTAACAAGTAAGGCTTGGTGATTATTCCTTTTCCTTTTTTTTCATCAGTAAAATCGTGACTGCTAAATCCAGTACACTTGTAAAATAGGATAAAATCAGTATGAGCTCTTGTAGCCAGTTTTCTTCTTCCCTTTTCTCTGCTTTTCCTTCAGGCATATGATACTCTTAGATGTTTGAATGAGATCTCTGCCTGTTTAAAATCATTGGCATTTTTTGTTCTGTACTCGTGTTCCTGCAACTGCCACGTAATTGCATTGTGAAGACATGGTTACTAAGGCTGAAAGCATATACTGAAAACAAGGAGTAGGGCTTCTGTGAGAAAGGAGTGATCAAAACTGTATTAGGAACTTTCTCCTCAGCTCCTTTTTGGAGAGAAAGTGACTGTCTAAATATGCATATGACTTATGAATATTTACACTTGTTAATGACTGCTTGCGTTCTCTGTGCAGATCCCTCACAACTCTAGGGCTGGTTATTTCTGCCCTGGCAGATCAGGCTGCTGGGAAGAACAAGAACAAATTTGTTCCTTATCGTGATTCTGTGCTCACTTGGTTGCTTAAAGTAAGTATTCTGGTCTTGTTTTTTTAAAGAGAAATAAAAGGGAGGAAAAGAGAAGCAGAGTCACGTTCAATAAAATAAAACACTGTTCTTTTGCCTCGTTTTCTGGCTTTGATGTTAAGCATAACTGTCTTTGGAATATTAGCTGGGTCTAAGCCATTATTGTCTCTACAGACTAAATATGTTCCCTGTCTTCTGCTGACCTGCAATGGGCTAAAGAATAAGGAACTTTCAGAAAAAAAAAAAATAAAAGACATTATCTTTTATGAGTCAGTTTACATACAACTTCACACACAGCCTTGGGGCTAATTTAGTTTGGGTATTGCCACATGCAACTGAATTTTACATGCTGACACAGTTGGCTTTGAAGATTTTGATGAAGACTGTGACCTTTTCCTGATTGTCTAATGTATTTGTTAATATACTCTGCTTTTGTCAGCAGAGTATAATGGCAGGGCATTATCCCACTTGCAGTCTGAGGGACAGGTCAGAAGACTCTGTACATCATATTCATGTGAAATGAGCAGTTAAATCATTTTCTGTACTGCGTAGGACTCTATATGGTATTCTTTGGGGGGAAAAAAAGAGCGTATCGTGATGGCACTTGGATGAAGATCTATAAGGTCAGAACGAAAAAACCAAATTGTTAAATACAAGTTTTATGTATGTTGAATTAAAAGACAACCTTCTGTTTTTGTCGTTCTTCCCACTTCTTACATACAGTGGCCGTAAAGCGTGGTAGCCTGATGACAAAAAATCTTGGGAGTGCGAGATTGGTTTTAGGTAGAGTCATCATCTGGATTTCTCCGGTTCTCTCTGAATGAGGAGCAAGCACAAACGTAGCCACTTCTGTCTGTAAAAAAGCCTGCTAGTAAAGGTGGCTTGTCTGTCTTTTTCTGATCTTGCTTGGTACAGCTTGAGTGGTCTGGGTTGGCTTGGAGTGGAAGGATTGTTGAATTAGGTGTTGTGTATAGATGACTTCAGTTTCATTTTTGTAGCCTGTCATTTTGTTAACGTTTTTCTCTTTCATCATTTGATTGCCAGGATGCTTCATAACCATGTCTCATAGAAATACTAACTGACCAAGTTTCCTTTTTTCCTTTGTACTCTGTTTTGTTGTCATCAAGGAGCAACTAAGATATTTGTTAGTAGAAAGGTATCATCTGGGAAGAAGCTGATTTTTGGGACTACCAGCCTTTTTTTCTCCCCTTACTTTTTTGTAGGTGCTCTGACTAGATTTTGTTGTCTTGAATACCCTGCTTTGCTTCCCCACCCATTTTAGCAACGTTTTTAAATGTTTCTTGAATTTGATGTCCCTATGATTCAACTGCACATGTGGAAAGAAAAAGTAGTAGTAACTTGCAGGTTATACCGAGGTGTGGAGATTAAAAAAGATGTTTTCGTTAAGGAGATTTGAAAATAAAGTTGACTACAATGCTTAGGTAAAATAAAATCCCTCCTCATGTAACCCCTTGACACCACAAACCTTCGTTTTTGTCAGTGCTGTCTTTTAATGAAGCTTTTAGCACAACTACCATGAAATGATTTATTTCTTCTCCCCTATCCATCACAGACACTGGACATCAGATAGTACAGTCGTTAGGGCTACATAAACATCCAAATGGCGTAACAGAAATAGCATCTGTGCTTTTCTACAGTGAAATAAATCCTCATTTCACAGTGTTCCTTGCCCTAAGACTTTCTTGGTGTTTAAATATATTTTTGCCTCTATACATCTCCACTGAGTTTCTACTCTAATTAAACCAGCGCTTTCTGCCTCTCTGCAAAGATGGGAAGAAAACCAGCAAGCAGCTTGCTCCAGTTTGCTCCCGTGCCGTGTGTGCTTGGGTTCCTGATGTGGCTGGAATAGTCCGAGCAAGCAGAGTGGAAACTTTCCTGACGGATTGCTGGCGTTGTTGTTGGAATTAGTTGTGCTGTTCCATTTCTAAACAACCTCAGCAAGCAGACTGAAATTCCTGTTTGGCACCTGTCTGCTGCATTGTGGCTCCGATGACGATGGCCATGCGCAGCGCATGCTTTCGCTCAGAACTAGAAGCACGCTTTTGTTCTGCCTTCTTTCAAGCAAACCTTCTTTGTGTCTTTAATATCCAGCTATGTTAAGTGCAAAGAAAAGGTTTGGGGCTTTTGGAGTTTTTACAAACAAGCCCATTGAAGGGAGGCTTTATTTTGAAAAGGAAAAATTTAAACATTTTTTTAAATTCAAGATCAAAGGAGGGATTGATTCATTTAAAGAGGGCTGTTTGTAGAAGCCATGAGATGGTGGGGTATCTTTCTCTCTAGCTTTCAACTTTTAATTATGATGCTGAAATGGATTAAATGTGTCCTGTCATTAGGAATATCTGTCAGATAGAGTCTCTCCACAAATCTGAGAGGAGTGTGCAGGAGACCTCAATATCTAATACTCTGTGTTTATTTTTGTTGAGGATCTTTAGGTGAAAATACCAGGTGAAAAATATTATTGCAAGAGGAAGCCTGAAGAATGATGTCAGGTTATGTGTGGGAAGCAAAACAGCTTGTCGACTCTTTAGCCTCTTGGTTTCATCTAATACTATTGATGCAAATATCTGATTTTCCCATTTTAATCCAAAGCCTTGTGTGTTTTACTGATGGCTGGTTTAAAAATATAATTACAGATCTGTATGTTTTTAAGTTTTTTTCACAGTAATCACGGTGCTAGAGAAGACTGTGCTAGTTTAGTCGTAGAAATAACGTTATTTCCACTCTGTGTGTGTCTATAGCATGCAAGCGCAGCCTTTCCAGGGTAATTTGCAGATGCTGGCTTCACTAATGAGAGACTGGCTTACTATTTGTCTGCCTTTCTTGGTTAACATTAAAGAAACCAGGGAAATCAGCCCAACAGTTTTATACATAAAACTTTATCGAGCGGTCTGGCGTTGGGCTTGAATAGCTACAATGCAAGCAAGAACTTTACCCAACTTATAATGGGTGTGTTGTGAATTATGGTGTGTCACTGTAGCAGCATTCTCAGCTGCCTGTACAGCAGAGTTGCAATTCAAATAACGAATTAATCCTATTTTGGAGCTAATTAGTGCAGCGAAGGAGGCTCCCAAAGTGCAAACTGTTGAGGTTTGATTTGGAAGCGGAGTACCTGGCCAGCTCCCGGAGAAACTTCATCTTTTTGTGCAGAACAGGGATTGCAGTTGCAGCATGTCGTTCTTAATTTTTGAAAACCGTTGACGGATCAAAGAAAAGTCCTGGCTTCTGTAGAGCCCGAAATCCCATGGAATGAGTCATGTGCTATTGTTAGTCTTTTTAAAGTTTGCAGGAGATGCTTTGGAAGAACATTTCTGTGTTACAGAGTGGATCCTCCCAAGCCATGTATTTATTGGAGGAAACATTGGCTGCTCCTCAGATGAGAAAAAACGCACGCCGGTATCAGTCAGAAGGCGGTTCTTTTCAATTGGCATCTCTGTAAATACTCTTACCTGCAAGTGCTGACCGTGCCAGTGTGCCTCACTGTGCTGGGCACTATACAAATGGAATTATATTCTCTACCTGAAGTGCTACCAGTGCAGCAGCGAAGCAGCGTCAGTCCGCGTGGTCAATGCGTGTCTGACCGCTGAAGCTGCCAGACTGCTGTCAAACTGTTCTAGGCCTCGTGCAGCAAAAAAGGGAGTCTTCAGGAAATACTTCAAGGGGCGTTTTAATGATTGCTAGAGAAAGCTATGTGCGTGCTTTGTAACTGAAATGGTTAGACAAGCAGCGAATGTAGTTGGATTGTTCTAATGGCAATGCCTGACCTAGATTTCATGGGTTATTGAAGATGAAAGTTAATAGCATGGTTCATCTCGGAAAGGGATATTGGGTAAAAAAAAAAAACCAAAACAAAACGCCCAACCAAACAAAAAGATTTGCTGCGAAATTTCAACCCGAGTATTTTATCTTTTAGACTGGCCAAAATTGTAAACCACAATTTTGTGATCAGTAAAAAGACTGAACGCTTCCTTCTTTCCTTCCCCCACTCCTGCAACATGCTGCCTCGCAGGAAAGTGGTTTGACGCCCTTCCTCCCTGTCAGCCAGGCTCTGAAAGGGTAATTTCTTACATAGCTCGGTTTAGATTTGTGAGCTGTGCAAGTGGGGGGAAGGGAAGGGCCCCATTCTGAAAGGTTTGTAAGAATAAAATCAACCATATTGTTTATGAGGAGATCTTTAAGTAATTTAAATGAAGTTCTTTTTGGAGACATCTCGCTTCCAGTCTTTAAAATAAGATACTCTGATTCCATCATGATCTTTCCTGAGCTCCTTCAATAGTATCTGAGACGTCGGATGCTGAAGTGCTTGTATTTCTGGTTTGTAAACTTAAGCAGCAAACATAGAAGTAAACCTTTGAAGCCCTTACTAGGCACCGTAAAGCGCAAAAAATGGACTGTTTTCATTCCTGTTTAAAGTCAAACAGATTCTGAAAACCAAGAATGACACTTCCTGTAAGTGCTTAAAAAAAAAAAAAAAAAGAAGAAAGGGAGGTTGAAAATAACAACTTTCCTTGATTTACACAGCTTAAGATCTTAATTTTGAGCTGAGGAGCTTGGACAAAATGTTACTGTTATTAGTTGCCCCATCTATGCCCAACCCTAGGTTATTACTCACTGCCTAAGTTCACTGGGTAAAATGAAAGAAACCTTCTGTTTTAATTTTATAACCTCTGCCGCTTTCCAGGATAGCCTTGGTGGCAACAGCAAGACTGCCATGGTAGCGACAGTAAGCCCAGCAGCAGACAACTATGATGAGACCCTTTCAACACTGAGGTACGCAGACCGGGCCAAGAACATCGTTAATCATGCCGTGGTGAACGAAGACCCCAACGCTCGCATTATTCGGGAGCTCCGTGAGGAAGTGGAGAAGCTGCGAGAACAGCTCACAAAAGCAGAGGTACAAATTTTAGTCTTGACTGGCCAGTAAGTCCTGTAAACCCATGGTCAGGACTTTCTTACCCGGCTCTCAAACATGAACGCCACAAAGAATTATGGCGTGGTAGCTATGAGAAATCGCCCTTTATATCACTTCTTTCCATTTTTCTGTATGTCCGCCTTGAAACACGGGTAATAACGTGAGACACCGGGTTCTATTTGAGCACCTTGTTGCGCAGTCTTGTTTTTGTTGCGAGCAACAGATCGAAAGCAAGAGGACACGGAGGCAGGGATAGGCGTGGAGTCTTAAGATTGTGCAGTTTATAGGCAGAGCTTTGCCTGCGTGTTTTAAGAATTCAGTGTGGCTACATCCTGGAAGATGTGAATTCAGTTAAATAATGCTTGCTTGCTTAGAAGCTTTAGCTATTCTATAACAAATCTCTCACCGGTGCTAGACCACATTATGAATATCTGCATAGCTACCTCAATGGAACTGTGAAAGGAGCATGGTCTAAACGTTAGATGGAGGCCAAGAACCAGTGTGATTCTGAGTTCCGTTCTCAAATGTGGCAAAGCAGTGGTGGTACAATCCATCTGTTTTGCAATTCAGAAAACTGAGGTTTACAGTAGTTGCCTCATGAGGTATGCAGGGAATGCTGGCTGCGATACTAGAAATGATGAGTGAGTTTTGGACTGTTCTCGTTTGAGCTGCCTAATATGCTAAGCATCCAATAACTGTGTATCAGTTTCTTTAAGGTGTCTCAAGTTAAATACCTAAAAATTCCTCTAAAATACAAACCACAGGCTTAACAGTACTCCGAGAGATGCAGGTACTCCCAATTTGTTTCATTTGTGAGCATTCATGCCAAAATAATGGCAGCTTTCCAAAGTAATGAAGTAGTGTTTCCTAGATATGAAGTAATAAATATTTCCTTTCCCAAGTGTTACAGTCCCACCCTACTTGTCATCTCAGTGGCATTGACACAGAGCATGGAAAAAACGATGTCGTTTGCTATTAAGAGGCTACACAGTAGAGGTCAAAAACTGCATTCATTGTCTTGTACTCCTTTCAGTTCGTTATGTTTGTAGCCCATCTAATTGTTATTACAGAAATGTATGTAAATAACTTTTAAGTGAAAAAAAAACATTGATCCATGATGACAGTCAGGTTACATACTCAAAGCTTATTGCCAAATATAGCGGTTACCAAGTTGTGGTTTTGTGGTTTATTTTTCCTGCTGGTGTCAGTATCCTTCTCTCTCCGAAGCAGTCGAGGCAGAACAGAGCTTGACCATTTACACACACCCACCCCTCCCCAAGAGTAAGGAGTTATCCTCTTTTCTCCTTTTCTTTTTCAGTCCACACATTTTTGCTCTTTCCTTGTCAAAATTAATATGACGTGTTTTGTTTGGCTGTGCCGAGACCACCAGCTTGTCCTTCCTAAGCTGGGAATTCAGAGTAACTGCCTTCAGGGGAGAAGCTGCTGTATAAGCAGTGTAGGGAGGCAGGAGAATTACCAAGCGCATTTTAGAGTTGAAGCAAATGTAGAGTAATTTTGCCCCAGGTCCAAATAAATGGACAAACAAGACTTAGACCTTGTGGGTAACTGGAATTTGTCGTCCTGTCCTGCTCTGTAGTGTCCAGCACCTTTGCACTGAGCATGTTTTATTCGTCGTGATAAATTTTTATTCTGGAGATTGCCTTGGCTTCCCTTTCCTTCTTGGGTGGAATTCATGTTCCCTTTTACCCTGTGTTTAGATATTTGAGATATTCAACCGGAAAAAGACTACACGAGTCACGTCAGCTGACAGTTCCTAGGCTGTTGTGTCTTCAGGCAGAGAAAACTCCTGTCTTAAAACAGGATTTTCCACTCCTGGCACTTGCTCCTTTCCTTGAACGAACTGTAATGTAGTGAGGCCACTCCTTGATCTGGATTCCTGTGAGGACTTTTGGGTTTTGTGGTAAGGAAATATCTGATGGAGAACGATGCTTGCATTGTTTAATTGGCATTGCATAAATAGCTACCGGCCAAAGCCATTTTCATCTTGTTAGCAGTAATGAAATAACGACGTGAGGAAGTCCACAGGCGCCTGTTCCAGGTAGTACAGGAGGAATGTCCCGGTACCGAGACTGGAGGAAGTAAATGTATGTAGCATAAAGAAGTTGATGTCCTTTCGGTTTTCGGAGTCTCTGATGGGTGACGGTGGGGGTGGCTTCTTATTCCCGAGTTAGTCCTTGGCTGGAACATGGGCCTTTGACTGTTTCACAAAACAAGATTAGAGCTGTGATGGATTAGAGAGGAAATTGAATTCCAGTGTCCAGAAGCACATTGTAAGGCTTCTTCTGCTCTCCACCCTGTAAAATGCTTAGGTAGAGGTGGATAACCAGAGCACCTCGGATGCTTGGATATTTGCTACAGCAAGAAAAAATCACACCCAGCAGGCCATATCAAAATGAACAATACAAATATTTTGGTGGCGTGGCAGTTGAAGTGACCGAGATGTTAAGGGCCATTTTGAGGGAACGACAGCCGAGGTGATGGTGGCTGGCCAGATCCGCAGTGTCTTGAGAAAGAAGATTGGTTTCAATGTGAGTCGTTTGGGATACTCATATTGGTATAGGAACAGGATGAGTTTGCGTTCGAATATCTTTGTGCAAATCTGCCAGTAGCATGTAATTGGTTTGCATTGAAGTTTGGAAACTCCACTTTAGCATCTGTCCTTGAAACTAATTAAACGAACTTTTTGATGGATTCTGCATTTATATGCGCTATGTATTTTAAAAAACCTTTTACTTACTGATAAATGTGCCTTGGAAAAGGAGTAAAGTTATGTTTCCCTTTTCCCCATCTGTGCGACAGCGATGTGAAAAAAAACAAAGCACCACAAGCTTTCTTGTTTTATTTGCTTTTGTTTCTGCAGGCTATGAAGTCACCAGAATTAAAAGAACGGTTGGAGGAATCAGAGAAGTTGATTCAGGAGATGACTGTGACCTGGGAAGAAAAATTAAGAAAAACGGAGGAGATAGCACAGGTTTGCTGCTTTCTTCCAATCTGCCCCCCCCCCCCCCTTTTTTTGTGAAAAATA
>Ga0065711_1043828_pt1 | contig 14489 bp, 2 predicted proteins | sample Hoacrofraction12_FD_59098 | JGI IMG/M metagenome (GOLD analysis project Ga0065711, IMG submission 59098) | Hoatzin crop microbial communities from Cojedes, Venezuela - Epithelial fraction 12 v2 (version 2) | ecosystem: Host-associated > Birds > Digestive system > Esophagus > Crop | place...
CTGAGGGTGACGGAGCACTGGAACAGGCTGCCCAGGGAGGTTGTGGAGTCTCCTTCTCTGGAGATATTCAAGACCCACCTGGACAAGGTCCTGTGCAGCCTGCTCTAGGTGACCCTGCTTTGGCAGGGGAGTTGGACTAGATGACCCACAGAGGTTCCTTCCAACCCCAAACATTCTGTGATTCTGTGATTCTGTATGTGCTGTTACACTGGAATCAAAATGCTTTTGCTAACAGTTGATTTTCCTTGCTGAATGGATATGTAAGTAGATATCAGGGGTTTTGCCAGCAGAGCTACCCCAGAAAAAAGTTCATCTCTGGTTTTCCCGGAGGGCGTACAGGAAGCGTATTGCAGTGTGCCATCCTGAGATGCAGGTTGCCGAGTCCCCAGTCGCACTCACTTGTGTGTTTATTCGCTGTACTTCTGGAAAATCAGGAACAAGCGAGAAGTTATGTTGATTGTGCTGAAATAAAGATGTGCTTTATCCCCGCAAATCAGTTGCAGAAGCTAGCTTATGTATTTAGTCAGCTAAGGATTCTTTGTATACTTAAGATTTTGCAGATCTTTCACCTCTCTCTGAGACCCAAATTTAAATCCAGCACTCAAAGATATCATGCGGATTTGTACACTTGCTTGAGAATCGTGGTTCCATAGAACAATGAAAAGATTATGTTTATCCATGCTTATTCCATCCGTAACAGACGTAATATTAATAATTTTTTTTCTTTACTTGTCACTCTGCTGTAATCCAGTGCAAATTACCTGAAGTTAGAAAAAGTCTGTATTTTAGCATTTCAGAGCACGTGAGGCAAGAGAACACATCTGGTTATTGCTTGTACAAGATACTGAGATAGGTACATTCTTTTTTGCATACAATGTGATTTTTAGTGAAACAAAACCCCATTGCAACATGTTCTTTCCACAGAGACAGGCTTGCTGGCGCACGGACTGAAGTGTTCCTTTGTTGGCTTGCTTTATTTTTTTGTGATGCAGAACTTGGGGCTTTAAATGCATAGTGTTAGATAGCGATATATATTGTTTAGGCTCTTGCTTTAATACTATGGAAAATTCCCTCAACTGTGGAGACTTTTCAGTAGCGAGATTGTTAGCAAAGTTGTCAGTTGCAGCTTCCTACACTATTCTCCACTTCATGGAATAGAAAACATGTTTGGAAGGGAAATGAGTGTGATACTGCCATTATTTCCAACTGATGACCTGGTCCAGGTCAAGTCTGGCTAGCGTCTCACATGTACTTTAAATTTCTGAGATTTTCCTGGTTGTTTGTTATTGAAAAGCCTGAGATACTCTACTGGTGCTCAGACAGGTAAGCAGTGTCAGCTGAAGTTGCTTATTTTTTAAATCAAAGTATGTATGTATTTTTATCACAAAAGAATTAGCTGTGAGTTTCTGTTTTGAAGCATGTGTGAAAGGAAATGTGGTTCATGAATACACCACTTCTCTGTTATTGCATCCATTGGTTAGACAGATCTTAGACATTAGCCCAGACACACTACATTATGGTTAGCATAAACCTTTTAATTACTGTCCTAAATTTCCAAATTGGTCTGTAGATGAATGCCTTGCTTCATCAGCAGCTAAAGTGAGATACAATGAAAGGCTGGTACAAAAGGAACACAGATTTGTAACTCTGCAACACTAGAATGCTTCTCTAGCTTTACCATTTTCTTAAGAGAATTTCCTTTAGAAGTGAAAATTTAGGTGGTATTTTGAATATGTCTTAGAAGAATAATTGTATGATGTATATAAACAACAAACAGCATTTCCAATGTCTGTGTGCTGTGCTGAGAATATGGGTATGTTACTGTCTGCTTCTAGTAATAGGATTCCATATATGTTTAGCGAATGCTTTAAAATAATCATTTTATTATTTTGCAATATGATAATACTTCTTTTTAAATGAACAACGTGTGTTTAACATGCATTTTTCAAGAGTCAACAATTTCTATGAAAGCTATCATGCTGTAATAGCATTGTATGAAAAGCTCCTTTTCTTCATAAACCCTTATATTTAATCCCTCAAAACGACAAGCAACATGCTGGCCAGAGAATTAACTTCAGATTGAAGATAAAGAAGCGGCCGAAGTTAATGACAGCTGCAGAAAGCTGAAAGATACAATAGAATTCAAGTAGGAGAGTAACAGCTTGCAAAACAGGTTGCAGTATTTGCTTTATGATGAATAACTTGTGCAAAAGAAAGTGTGTTTTCTGTCTCTGCAGAAAAAACATATTTTCTGGTAAACAGATTCTTAAACTAATAATCCTGTGAATATGCAGGAAGTAACCTAGGTTATGTTTTGGATGATACTGGCTAGCTATTGGACTTTAGAATATAAATGGTAATGATGTGTAATATAAAATTAATTACAATGGTCAGACTTAAAGTTTCTATTTCATATTATGAGATATTAAAATAAAAAGGAACACTATTTAATGGGAAAATGTTTCCCACAGAAACATACAGTAAGTAGTCTGTAAAGTATGGGTACTGATCAATTGTTTTCAGTCCTGTTTCATCAGGTGCTTTAGTTGTGTATGAACCTTGGAGAGTTTCTAAAATTTGGTGTGATGCCTTAAAATATGCCAGAAGTTAAAGATGGTAAGTCACACAGGGATTCACAGCTGTCTTGAAAAGATGAATTTCTTCCTATTATCATTTAATTTCATCTGATTTGGGTAATATAAAATACTGTATGCATCTCTTAGCAGTCAAGATGTGAAAGAATTGGTCAGGTCTGTAATGGACATTTTAAAGTAAGTATTATCGTCATTTGAGTGTTACAGGCAAATGCTGGGTTGAACACTGTTGTTGGCCTGTGTTCTCCCTCTACATAATTCACAAAATCCCAGAATAATTGAGGTTGGAAGGGACTTCTGGAGGTCATCTGGTCCAACCCCCCTGTACAAACAGGGAGACCCAGAGCCAGTTGCCCAGGACTGTGTCTAGGCAGCTTTTGAGTATCTCCAACGACAGAGACTCCACAGCCTCCCTGGGCAACCTGTGCCAGTGCTCCTTGACCCTCACAGTTCAAAACTGTTTTCTGATGTTCGGAGGGAACCTCCTGTGTTTCAGGTTGGGCCCATTGCCTCTTGTCCTGGCACTGGGCACCACTGAGAAGAGCCTGGCTCTGTCCTCTTTCCACGCTCCCTTCAGGTATTTGTACACATTGAGAAGATCCCCCAAGTCTGCTCTTGTCCAGGCTGAACAGTCCCAGCTTTCAGCCCTTCCTCATAGGAGAGATGCTCTAGGCCCTTCACCATCTTTGTGGCCCATCACTGGACTCTCACCAGTATGTTCATGTCTCCCTTGTACTGCGGAACTCAGAACAGGGGCACAGGCTGGTGTGAAGAGTTGAAGACGGAGGGGGGAAAAGTAGTAATTTCCAACCTGTTTCTGGTACAGTGACACTGAAATTTGTGGGGGAGATTCTGAGGTTATGAGACCTTTCCTCTGCCCCCGTTCAATTCTTTACTTCTGTCATAGGCTGCTAGTCTGGGGTTTGGGAAGATTGAGACACTTTTTGAGTTCTTCGTGTCTGGATCTTTGTATCTGACTTTCACTTGTGCTGTGAGTCAGCGCTGTGGGAGACTGCTTCATTAGAGAAGACGTGCACCTTTGTCCTTACTTGTTGGTGCAGTTGTCTTAGTGGTGTGGTGCTCATGTGTACCCGTTCCTCTCTGTGCCTGTGAGGTTGGATTTGATCGTGTTCTGCACACTTATTGTGAGGGGAAATAATGCAAGGCTCCTTGCAGTAAGCCATAGTTTTCTCTTAAAACATAGTACAAGTACATAGTAGCAGTATTCAGCTTGCATGGGTACAGCACTGCCACGGTAAAAATAAGATAAAAATTTTATTTGGAAAACGTACACAAAACCTCCTGGCACCATATGATGGTGTAAACAAATAACAATATTAAAGCAATGCAGCTGTCAAGGTATTTTCACATGCGGAAAGACAAGACACTTTCATCAAGTCTCCTAATAATTCTTGGCATAATGTTGCACAGAGAGTACATGAACTTTGTCCAAAGTATGCTATTGAAGAATAGAAACAGGGCTTTTATATCCTCATAGTTTACACAGGGCATCTGTGTACCACAGTTTGCTAGTGAATGCATCATTAATTAGTACTGCATTTTAAAATAAGATTTAGAAATTATCTAAAAATGACATAATTTAATCAGCATCATCAAAACCTCTTGGAGAATGAGAGCCAATAGAGGCTCCGGAGTTAAGGAGGGCAGTTTATTAAAACAAATGGAAATGATCAATTCCAAGCTTTCCCAGTCTCATCCAGTGTACTAGAGCAGGAATAAGCACTGCAGAAGGGAACGCTTTAATGACAGAATCCTCTTATCTCAGAAACCAAGCAATAAAAATAGTTATTATTGTCTGAATGCAGCTAGCTTAGCCTTGGCGTTAAGTACCACAAATAGGAATCTGCCTTTTTAAATAATAACCGGCTGGTTCAGTGCCACATAGGCCAGCAGGGAGGAAGCTGCGGCTTTGTTTTGTGCACACTTTCCTACGTGGTTCAAAAAGTAAAAGGCAGTACTGATGCTTCTGAAGTATTCATTAGTATTTCTTTTATAAACTTTTAACACCAGCTTACTTGAGACTCATACTGAAGTAGTTACAATGATTATACCCAGTAACGGAAGATTGGTGTGGTCCGTGTTTTAGAAAATTCAGATTATTTTTATTGTGGAACAGTTGAAATTATAGGTTTGTTGAATGTTGTATGAGAACACACTAAACTAGTCTGTTTCTGAATTCATAATGTCTTGATCCTGTGAAAAACCTTGTTTGGTAAAGATTTCCAGGCATGGCATAAGCTACCTGTTTCTTTCTGATGGATTTCACAGGGTGAGTATTGGCTTCTCTCTGGAGAGTCCTCTTAAACTGAGATTTTAAGCTCTACTGTTAAGCAATTTTGAAAGGAATCACGGATCAGACGTTTTTTAATGGGAACTTTGTAGAAATTGGTGTCTTACTTAGCACTTGGTCAGTTTACAGTCAGAGAATGTGGCAGGATTCATGTTTTTTCTCTCATTACTTCAGCCGTTAGATCTCAGTTAAGCAAAGTAGTCCAGCATAGGCATATTGTTATGTAGGCAGTCCTGTCAAAATAATGGTGTTCTTTAGGTCGTAAGTAAGCACATGTTTGTATACCGTGTTAGTAATGTGGAAGGCTTTACTTGAAGAACAGAGAGATCAAAAGGTAGTTCTTCAGCTGGAGATGGTTCTCCTCTCAGAGAAGACAGAAAATAGTACGGTAGAGCTTTTTAAAATGGTTTTATCTGCTCTGCGTAATCAAATATTCCTAACACATAATTCATTGTTTCCCACAAAGATTAGTCATTACTGTTTTTGCCTGGCTCTTCTCTCCTTTTCATATAGTCAACATATAAGATTTAATGCTTTAATTTTGCATGGTATGAATATTTCAAAGTACAGGTTGATGGCCTAGGCTGTGGGAGGACGAAGCTGTGTCTGTGCCTCCAATGTGTTGCTTTGCACTGTTTCTTCCGAGAGATTCAGTTTATCCCTCTCTATGGTATACCGTGAAGAAGGGTCGTGAGGATTAATGTGGACAAAGGGAAAAAGTTTGCCTGCTAATTTCATTTACCAGCATGTCAACTTTGATCTAGGTCATTGAACCACTCACCTGAGACTTAGAAAAGTCCTTACCAGTGCTGGGCTGGACTTTCTGTCCTGTCTGTAAGGAGCTGACTCCCTCTCTAAGTAAAGATGTACTCATGCAGACTGTAATTCCCAGTGTCAGCTCTTTCCTGCTGACTGGTTCTAGGCTTCAGCCAGACTTTTCTAGAAGAAAACACAGGGATTTTAATGAACCTGAACAATTAAAATTTTGGCTTATATTTTATTTCTCAGCTTGACGATTCTCTGGTTAGAGTCAGATATAGCAGTGGTGTCTTAAAATCTACATTGTCTGTAACACCCAACTCCTTGAACTTTCTGAATCTTAAGAATCGTTTGATATATTTCTCCTAATGTATCTCCTTCCAAAATACACTGTTCATATTTTGCTGAAACCATTCCCTTCCAAGTCTCTCCAGCTTTTCTTAGTCCTTTTCTTTTGTATCCTTTCGTCCTACCAGGAAGAAAATAACCTGCCAAGTTATTAGCACAGTCTAGGTTAAATAAAATCACCTTGTTGTCAGGACATTTCATATACCTTGTTATGAATGGCAGCATTGGCACTGATTCACTTCTTTCACTTAAATTATGTGGTTCTTGTTAACAGGATTCATGCAAAGAGCAAACGGAGATGTTCAGAATTGCCAATAATGATCCCCTGACTGCTTCTTTTCACCTTTCTTCTCTCAGTTGATGGGGCAAGCCATAGTGCATTCTTCTGAGATATTGAAGAGATTTTTTTGTAATACGTGAATCCCTTTGAAACATTTACTTACTTATTTCTTAGAAAAGATAATTATCGCTTCATTAGTAAACTATGGTCATGAGATTTTGCCATGGGTAGCCAGTTAGTACTGGTTTGTGTGTTTGATCATTAACTGAATGTTGTAATTAGACCAGCATTTCACTAACTTCAATGCCTAAAAATACTTAGTGAAATTCAAAACTGTTAACCGTTTTGGATGACCTTGAGTTTACAAAAGCACGTCCAGTATGCTTGATGTGCTTTTGTAGGAATTTCTGGGTTTTTTCCCATGGGGATGGGCAGCTGTATGTGTGTCCACATACTTCCATTCGAAACATTTGGTCATGCTTATATAAATAAAATGTTCAGTGATGGGCCATCGTTATTGCAATTGGGTGTTTTCATAAATGGTTTTCAGTTATGGTATTAAGTTGCGGAATAACAATACGAGCAGCCATAATACTGTTTGGGAAATAGCCCATTTCACATGCTTCACGTAGCCTGTGGGGAAGTTCTTTCATTTCTGATGTGCTGAAGCTTATGTTTTATGTGATGAAAATGGTGGTGTTGCATATTACAGTAAATATGTGTGACTTCCTGACTTTCAATTAAGACTTCAAATTAGCAGTTGCTGAAGTTCCTACTGATCTAAATGACTTTGACTTAAGTTCAGTCCTTCAGAAGTCAATAAAGTGACTTTTCAATATTCTTACTTATTTAAAAAATGAAAACTGATTTGTGCTGATCCGTATGTCCTAAAAGTTGCTTCTTAATGTTGCTAGGTAGTCATAATAACTAGCAACTAACATGTTTTTATAATATATAGGAATGTTATTGTCGCTAAGAACTTGTCAAGAGTATTTGATAATTTAGCTGAAATAAAATAGTGTTGGCAGAAATATTGGCATGACACCCATCACAGCTTAAGACCTTTTACTTTACATTAAGAAATGTTTGTTTTTAATATAAAATCAGCTCCTGCTTAAATTTCTTTCTGTGTGCCCCATACGACATTGACAGCACTATTAATATTTGAAATTTCAGGCATCAGCAGTAGTTGTGTACTGATTTAATCACTTTTATTGTTAGTGTTGACATTTAACGTGATAATTTAAAAACCCCAAGAGAGTAGTATGAGCCGATGACAACTTCTTGAGCAGGCTTATTTATCAGTGTAGAAACTGTACACACCTTGTAACATACCTTCCAGAATCTGCATTCTTTAAGGTCACATCTACAAAATTCAAGCTTTTTTGATGCAAATTATTTAACCACATTTTTTACCTAAGCACTTTTAATATTCAGTTTAATTGATGTGATATTATCATAGGTAAAATAAGTATTGAACCTTGACTTCTCAGTTTAGAAACTCCATTGTGCGTCTTTCTTTTCATAGCGTGTTGGCAACAGGCCTATTGTGTAAAGCTGAGTTTTGATTCTTTGAAGCAAGAAAGAAGTTGAATCTTACACGGTGTTACATGATATTGATAACACTGGTGATTTTGTCTTTCATGTAGTCATACATATGTATATATAGTATTTGAAAGGGCATGTTTATTAAGCAGAAGAGTGAAATACACTGTATAACTGATAGTTTCCTCATGGAATCGTGTATTTCCGTACTTCTCCTGTTTATGCTAATCATGTGATTGCTGTATATTCATTTTAGTAGATTTTCATTCTGTGCCTGTCGATGTGGCTGTTTTAACTCTGTAGTTTTTATGTCTGAAGATGATCCATAGAAATACAAACAAGGAATTGTATCAGCAGTTTTTTATTACCAAAGCTGAGAGATGTCAGACATAATTACTGAGACTAACATCTGGAGTGTTTTATTGAAGGGAAACCTGCCAGGATTGTTAGCACATACAAAGCAGCATTATCCATATGTATGAAGCTTTATAAATAGAGCAAGTTGGGTGAGTACTGCAAGTAAAAGGTATAAAACACAACAAAGATAATTTATGAATGCACCTACGGCGGTGATGTGTAAACTACTCATAGAAGCTGCATCTTCAGAACTTTCCAAGGTGGTGAGTACTGTCCATCTATAGGAGATTTTGGCAGAATCCTTGGGAAACAGATTGTTAGAGCTTGCAGTGAAGAACAGAGTTAAATGAAATGTGGGACACTGGCAGAGAAAATGTCCAAGGCAGCATGTAGCTGATGAATGAGCAGTTGGATTTTGTGCCCTTTTATCAAGGCCGTTCTTAAGCTCCATTAACGTTTACTGTAGAAGACAGTTTTGGAGTGCTGAGGGTCTTGCTACTGGTTCTCCTGCCAGGAGCTTGACAGAATGGTTTGGAAGAAGCGTGTCGTGTCTGTATGCTCCAGCCTGTGTCTCTTCACGTGCCCTTTTTCATAATCTCTCCCTGCCAGTGGAACGGGGGCCAGGGACCTATGAGTGTTCGATAATTGTAATGGGCATAAAGCCGATCACTTATTTTTACAAATGTGAGATACATAGGAAATGTTGAGGTGGAAACTGAGAAGTCATGTTCTATGCACTCGATATTTTCCTACCACCTATTTAATGGAACCCTCATGTAGAAAAATGTTAATGGGTGGGATTTTGTGCAACCTCTTTGCACACAAGGCTTTAGTAGTGGATCATGTGTAACAAATGCAGGCAAAAGTATGTACATATTGTCTATGCTGGGAGTTTTATGTGGTTGTTTTTTTTTTCTTGGTGATGATTTACACTTGTAGTGCCCAATAATGTAAATATGATTATTGCTATAAATCCCCTGTACCCATCCATGGTTACTTAGCAATGTCTCTTTCTAGCAGGTGTATTAGGATAATAGGTTAAAAGTTAAGAGTATCAGAGGGATAAAATTGATATTTTAAATAATGTTCCCCTATCTTCTCAGTGTTAGTTGTAAAGTTTTTATTTTATCTGGCTTTCTTATACATCTCATTATTGTCATGTGTATTCACTTTCTGGCTTTTTCCCGCCCTTGTTGTCTGTTACATGACTCAGTGATTGGCAAAAAGACTTAAGATGTTGATGCCAAATGCCTCTTAAATAGGACGTCAAAGACATACTTATGCTCTTAATTTCTGGATCTTTTCAGTTACTACATAATTTGTGAATATATTTTACGTGGGTTATTTTTAAAGTTTGCAAAAAAAGCTGGTCACAGTGTTCAGCTAGTTCCTGTACCAGTTGCAGTAGGTACTACAATACATACTAAGAGGTGTAGAAGAAATACCTTACTGTAAAATATTTGTTCATGCGAACTTGTGAAATAACCTGCTTTTGGAAAGTGATAAAATTATCTGCATTTATTTTTCAGTGAACTGCATAACATATTAATAGGATAATTTGGTATGTGTAAAATACATTTACTGAGCGCAGAACAAATATTTGAACTTAAACCCATGTGTTGCCTTAAAAGTTGCTAACAGTTGCTGGTTGCAGAATGGACAGACTCCCCTGTTTTCTTAGATAGCTTTGGTTAATGCTTGTTTACAGATCTGCCCTCGGCAAGAGTTTTGATTCATGCTTAATTATTAAGAACAAATGAGTCCCCAAGGAGGTGTCATGTATTCCATTATATATGAAAAGACCTAGAGTGCTGTTCCAATTACTTTGCTCATTTCTTCGTACACCAGCTATACTCCATACACTGTGAACATCAGTATTTTGTTTGGAATCAAATAATATTTGATATCTATTTTTTTACTTATTTTTGACAGTTCTAAGAGATCAGGTAATTCTCAAGAAAGCTTTAATTGTAAAATGTACAGCTGCATTAGAAGAAAGATTCTGTGATTCTATGAAAGTAATAGCCCATTAGTCTAATACCTTACATCTCTGAGGTTAGTATTTTATACTTAATAAAGTCAGTTTAGCTACACTGGAAGTTATTAAAACTGTAATGGGTAAGGTGCAACCAGTGTTTATAAATAATCGTAGTAACTCCAAATCATATTGAGGATTCCCCCTTTGGAGGCAGTTATATATTCGTAATTTTGGAATTTTCTTTTGGGAGTGAGCTGAAACCTGATGTTTTGAGATCACAGAATCACAGAATGGTAGGGGTTGGAAGGGACCTCTGTGGGTCATCTAGTCCAACCCCCCTGCCGAAGCAGGGTCACCTACAGCAGGCTGCACAGAACCGCGTCCAGGCGGGTCTTGAATATCTCCAGAGAAGGAGACTCCACAGCCCCTCTGGGCAACTTGTTCCAGTGCTCCGTCACCCTCAGAGGGAAGAATTTCTTCTTCATGTTCAGCTGGAACTTCCTATGCTTCAGTTTGTGCCCGTGTGACAAAATTATTTTTTAAAAAAGACATTTGCTCAAATGAGAAGTTGCATTTACTTTCAACAGTGAGAATAAGAGGCCACTGTGGATTTAATCTTGGTCAACTGTAATCTTTGTGAAACTCATGCATAATGTATATGAATGAGATGTGTAAATTAACAATAGTCATTTATTTATTTTAGAAGTAATAGTGTAATTCATTACACTGATATGTCAATTTTTCATTTAGTTCTGTTTTTCCATAGGAAGAAATACTGAAAATACGGCGCTTGACAGTATTATGGATAAAACCACAGTATATAATGTGCCAGTTCAGAATTGAAACCTCTACTTAATGAAGCTATGCCACGCAACAGATTTATGTTTCAAACAAATCTTTCTTGTGCATTTGAAGATCAAGTTAAGCACTTATTTCCTTATATATTACTTGTTTGTTTTTGCTGAAAAGAAAGTAAGTAGAGCATTTATTGCAAAAGCTAAAACTCAACCTAAAAACAAGCTTATGTACATTTCCAAACAGAATGATGATCATTATTTAAAAAAGCGTGCATCCTCCTCCCTCCCTCCCCAACCCCTTTAATAACCTTCATGTAATCCTTTAATCCTGTAAGCTTTTATCTGGGGCTTCGTGTATATTACCAGAGCAACTTTCTTTCATTACAGCATCATCAAAGAATGGATTTCTGATGTTCTGTAGTGCACAGGGAGCATTAACAATTTTTTAAAAATGACTCCTTTCTGTCAGTGCTTTGCCTTTTGGGTGTAAGAAGTTATTTCCCCCCTGCTTCTCATAATATATTTGAAAGGCTAAGCATTTACAATTTGGAGGTGTAGTTATAAAAATCTTGCAATTCAGTGTTTTTTTTCTCAGAACTTTTAGTGGAGAATAACTTTACAGTTGATCAGGAATGTCATGTAACTCACTTTATGAATTTATAATCTAAGAATTCTTTCCATAGTGTATAACAAGTTGACCTTTTGCAAATTGCCAAGACAAGAGGAATAAATGGCATTATTACAATGAAAAAGATGTATAATGTGTTGCATTTTTAGTTTTGAAGGCTGAAGGTCTGGTCATGTTATTTCCAAACTTTATTAGTGGTTAATAGAAAATGTCTGACAAATTTCCTTAGAAGCTTGATTGCTATAAAAAAGGTTCCGTTTAAAAAAATTAACATTTATGCCAGTATTCTTATCTTTATTCAAGACAAATCTTTAAGCTATTCAAGCAGTTGTAGTTATTTTAAATATAATATGTAAATTATATTTTTATTAATTAAATTGAAGTTAGCAGGAATATCCAACTGTTGTCACTGAATAAGCTGCGAATTCCTCTATTTTTTTGGTGCTTTAAAAACGGAAAGTGTATTGGCTTTGTATAAGTTGTCTCAGAAGAGTCTTGGTGTGGATAAAGTCCAGCGTTTTTTTTAACCATCAGATCATAGATTATTCTTGTATGGAAAGCTATATGTTTTGTAGTTCTCTCCAGTGACTGAAATGACTGGGGAGATGTCTCTGTGCAGAAGGACTGTAGATGCCTCTTCCTGGATTGTGCTTGCTGTCATCCATTGACAGCAGGCCGAAGGCATGAAGGAGCATCTCCGCTTCTCACCTTGTGGATATTCATCTTTGGAAAGACTGATTCTGAGTTTTTAACTGCCTCTCTCGGGAACATGTATAAAAGTTCTACACCTGTCTATCTACATGGTATGCATTTCTACATGATTTTGTCGGGTGAAGAAAGTAGCTGAACCAAGAGAAGGTATAGCTTTCTAGGCTAAATTTGATACGTATTTAATGACCATGACTTATGTCAAACATAACTAGCAGTATTTGTGAAACAAATTGGTCTCTAGTTTCTTTATATTAAATTAACCTGTTCTGAGGCACTGCCAATTATAATCAGGCTTCTTCTGAAGAATTTACTGGGGATTACATTTTTAAGAGAGCAATTTATTTGGTGGAAACATTTTATGTTATTTACCTGCAATGCTCTTTACATCGGTTTACTGAAAAATTCTGGCCTAGTGTTTGTGACTGCAAGTGCTCAGCCTATAAATTATTGCGGTGAAATGTAGTAAGAATTGAAATTAGATTATTCACAATGGGATTAAATTAATTCTTACATCTCCTGCTTTTGGGAGGAAGAAAGAATGTCACGTTGACTGTACATACAAAGGAAGGAGCAGTTTTATTACGTTTTAATAAAATTCACATAATACACTTTGATGGTACGTTAATTTGAGTTTTAGTTCAAGTTCAAAATAATGGAGTGGTTACTTGATGTTGGTGCAATTCAGTGATTGGTCATTGCAGATGGAAAAAGTACTTGCTGCTTTATTCCACCTGTATCTTCTTTCAAGAGCTCTATTTCAAAGCTACTTAAACTTACCTAGAACAATATGATTGGAAGCTGGAAAAAACCCAAAATTAATAAAAAATAATTTTATTTTTTTCTTTCTAATACTAATTATGATTTAGCACTTCCTCAGTCTGTGTGGTATGTTTCACAAATTCCTGTATTTCTCTCACAATTTCTGACAAAATGTTTTAACTATTTTTTGAACAATTGCTGAATAGTTGGTTTGCATGCTTGGGTCTTTTGATCTCCCTTTGCATTCTTAATTTTCCTTCTAAGAAAGAAAGGATTCAAGGACTTAACTTATTTTGATTTTTAAATCCAGTACTGTTTTTTAAGTATTGGCATCTGAGCTCTAGCATGAGTTCTGTTATTTAGCAGTCTTGAAATGAATTTGCTTATTAAGATCACTGGTTCTCACTTCCAGAATGCCAGAGTTACCAAAGGACTTCCCTTTTAATTTATTAATTTATTTATTTGTATAAGAAATCCTTCGTATAAAATCTGACAATTGCCTGCACTGGGAAATTTTGTGAATTAATAACTATCTGAGAAAGCCCAGAAGAAGCTACAGAAGTGTGAGAAGTTGTCGAATAATAAGAAGTGATGAAAAGGTCAGGAGAAAGAAAAGACAAAAACTGTTGCTCCCTGTATTCCTCTACTGTAGGCTAGCCCCAAAAGGGGGAGATAAATATTGTTTAGTCTTTGTTTTGACTGTTAGCACAAAGTGTTTGATCCAAATCCAGTAAAAATACGTAGAAGAGCTTAGGTGTCGTACCACAGAGCTTTTTGGGTATTGCAGTGAAATGCTGGACTCTTGTTGAGTGTACAGGGTCTTTCTAATACCTTTGAGGCATTCTCTGTGGGGCAAGGACAAAGCCAGACATTTCAGGATGGGGGGCAGAGTAGTAGGCAGCCAGCATGGAAACACTTAAGACAACTGAATCCCTGAAAACTTTCAGTGGGTCCTCTGGCATATGCATTTTCCTAACAGTCCAGAACTTGCTATTTAATGCAATTGTCTGCTTCGTCTTTTTCTGGTTATGTTTCTTCTCTTGTCTCTTACTGTGGAATAAAGTTTTTCACCTTCAGGATAAGTTATTTACCGTGAGATTGTAGTGTTATCAGTCATCTTTCTGTCCCCTTGTCTTTGGACTGATGAGTCTTGCATCCTTTTCTGCACAGTAGTACGTTTTAACAAGAGTATTGGAGAATGTCTTCCCTCAAGAGAATTTAGAGTTTGTGTTGGTCAGTGAACTGAGATCTGTTGGCGTGGGTTACGGATCCGTTGTAATGATGTCACCCCAATATGAGTATTGATCGTTCAACCTTTATTAGTCAGCAAAACAAGGTTTATATAGCAAAGCAATTACAGCATCTGATTGGTTAGACCCCTAATCCATATATAGGCAAAACTACTGCAACTCGTTGTGATTG
>Ga0065711_1009683_pt1 | contig 14487 bp, 5 predicted proteins | sample Hoacrofraction12_FD_59098 | JGI IMG/M metagenome (GOLD analysis project Ga0065711, IMG submission 59098) | Hoatzin crop microbial communities from Cojedes, Venezuela - Epithelial fraction 12 v2 (version 2) | ecosystem: Host-associated > Birds > Digestive system > Esophagus > Crop | place...
GGGGGCTGCCATCGCTGCCGGGCCGGCCGCTCACAGCACGGCCCCTGCCCAAGCTCTGCGCTGGGGACTGCCCACGGCAGACCGCTTTTATACCCAAGTTTCGCCTGTCCAGCCGCGCTGCCCTTCGGCGGGCAGGGTTTCAGCTGGTGGGGTCACGGAGATGACAAGTCCTCCCGGGCCGGCGGGGCAAGGTGCTGCGCCCATTCTCTGGCTGTTTCAGCCCATTCCTGCGGCCGGCCGGCGGGTCCCAGCCAACAAGCGACACGAAATGGAAACCACACACCGACAAATAATAACAAAGGAGGGCTTGAACAATAACAACAAAAATACTGGCTGTCCAGCAAAAAAATGGCCTCAGCTTTCGCTGCCACGCTGGCAGCCACTCAAGCAGGCTTCACGAACACCTCGGCAGAGCCCGCATGCGACACGACGGCTGCACGTGGCCAGCTACTGCGGACACCAGAGAGCAGCTCCTCGCTGGGAAACGATGCCACAACAAGGCACTGTCACATTTCATTCGCATTTTATTTTTCTCCCCCCTCCCCGGAGAATCCACCTCAAACAAGCCCAATGGACGCGTGCTTCTCCCCTCGCCGGCATGGGAGCTGACGGCCGGCCGGTCAGACGGGGTTACGGCTTGCTCTCACTGCAGACCCGACCGCCCGTCGCACTGCTGCAGCCCCAGGGCCCCGCCAGCCCGACCCAAGGAGGACTTCGCAACAACACAGCTGCTACAGGTGGTAACGGAACAGGGCGCGGGCCGGCCTTCTGCTGGGTGCTCGGAGACGGAGCCGCGGGGAGCCTGGAACAAACTCCCACACAAAATGTATTCCCGTTGCAGCTGATCAAATCTGAGATTCAGTCAGACAAAATAAAAGTACGGGACTTCATAGAGCTGGTTTTAGTGCCTTTCCAAGCACACGGCTGCTTCCAGGAGATGTAAGTTACACCAGCCAGGCTGGCAGAACAGGTAACAGCAAGCATGAGTTTTAGAGGACTGGCAAAGCACTAAGAGCAGTGTATTAATAATTCCCAAAAAAGGACCAAAATTCCCCACTAACGTAACTACACTGAGTTCAGACTCGGTGGATGTGAATGAAATTTATAACTACCTGTAACTCTAGATGAATTCTAGATAGACACAGAAGGTACTTTTTTCTTGTGCTTGTTTCAGGTTTTACTGCATTTACAAAATTTTCACATAGTTGGTAAGCTATCATGGTATTATTTCATATGTCAAAAAAAACCACAAAGCAACAACAAGACCGTATCAGGCAGCTCGGAAATCCCAAAGATCAAGACTGACTCCTTACTCATACAAGCTTCAATGAAATCTTATTTTCTGAGGGGAAAAAAAATGACTTATAAATATATTAACACATTTCATTAATATCTACATAGAAAACTCGTGTTCCCCAGTATCCTCTGTTTTTCTTGCTTAACTACCACCGTAAGTATGAGGACTGCCTTTGTTCGCCCCTCTGCAATTAAATGCTCTTTCTAGTGTAACGGTGTAAGTTTCTCTTTTAAGCTGCCTGTCTTTTCAGCGGAAGTGGTTTAGAGTAGACAAATCACTTATCTAAAAATTATGTACTTACTTCTCCTTTGACAAATCTTCAGCAGGCTTCTAATCCCACCCTGCCACTTGAAATATCACTTTCTGTGATGACATTTGAGTCACAGTTGTCAGAAGCATCAGGCTCTGTAGTTAAATGGATTAAATCACACTTCATAGCATGCAGTATTTTGAAGAAGGAGTGGTTTATCATTTGTAGAAATTAATCATAACAGTTTTTTCTCTAGGGCAAATTCCCAATCATTTTTAAAGATTACTATGTTTAAGCCCCACTGACAACAGTATGTCAAATTACATCCCAGGGAAGGTTATCTCAGGTGGTGATAACTATTAACAGGACTCAGTGAAGACGTCTACTCCTGGAAGAAGCGGGCCCGTACTGGGGAAGCACCTTTTCTGCGCAGGGCTGGGCGAGCAGACCCCTTGGCCACGCTCTGTAGGCCTCAGCGATGCCGGTGTCTGGCGGTGTGCCGGGCTGCTCACACCCCGAGCGGCCGCTCTCCCGTGGGGCCAGCGAGACGCTTAGCCCCACAGGAGGGGAGACGAGAGATCAGGGCATTGCCCAGACCTACAGAGGGGAAAGAGCAGACACTTGTTGGGCCACCAATAGCCAATTAAGGAGAAGAGCTGTGAGGTTTTCCAAGAAGTCCCATTTACCTCGAAACAAGAGGCAGCATTTGTCTGTTCAACATATAATGTCAATGCCAAGCAGTATTACCAACCCGAATCCTCCCAAATCTCAATCCTCTCAGTCACCGCTTGGCATGGAAACGAATCACCACCAGCACATCCACATGGTGCTGCTCGTCGCTCTCCGTGCCAAGACGCCTCTCTCTCACAGAGCGTTATTTTTAAAAAGTCAGAAGTGCATCCTTAAGTCACGATGGTGCAACAGACCTGCATGCCCACAAAACACCGATTTTCACGGTGAACAAGAGAATGATGTGGACAGATTTGCATGTTCGGGTGCCTTTGATTGCTCAGCGTAAATGGCACGATGCTTATCTTCAACTAGTTCAAGTGAGGTAGCCTTTGGGTGTATTTCTTGCTTCTCTCCCCCCTTTCCCCTCTTTGGCGATATTGCAAAAACTGAACCAAATACATGAACATCTGTAAGAAAGACACAGACTGCCAAGAGGAAAAGCAGGAAAGGTAGCAGAGGGCTGGAGATCAAATTCCCTGTTTGGATGGCTCAGTACCAAGTAGACTGTAGAAGGGGGGACAGCACCATGGTTCCACTGTAGTTTCATTACGAGAGGTGCACAGAGGAAAGAGCAGAAAAGTTATTCAGAGAAAGACAACGTAAGGGGTAAGGAAATTCTCTTCAAGTAGCTGTAAGACCAGTTATTGCCCACTGAGTCATAATATAACCCTTTAGCAACGCAAATTTTCTATGACCAGAGATTTAAAGGTTTATCTTGGGGACCAATCTTTATTCATCAGAGTTTTGCTGCACTGCTGAACACAGCAGGGTAGCTCCTTACAACATTTGTCTAGAGCAGGTTATTTGCTGAAGAATTAGTTCCCTGCATGTGTATGTATTTTACTATTGATTCAAAGGATTCAAAAAACTCTTTAGCAGGCTTACAATTACATAGCTGAAATACACGGAATACATGGATCAGTGGCCTTGCGGGTTTTTCCGAATGTTTCACAGTAGGCTGAGTCAGTTGAAGCTGTTACAAATCAGAGGGCTGCAGCCCAGTCAGAAACCAACCGTGTACTTGGGGAAAAAAATTTTAAAAAAATAAATCTTTTGACTCTGCATCAAGCGTCTTTCATGCATAATCCATTTTTCCAGAATCAAACCAACTCCATCCAGAGAGAGGTGAGAGAGGAAAACCCAGCATAAAAAGCAAAGTAAAAGAAGACTCTTAGGTGGTTCAGTCCTGTCTGAAGTCAAAGATTACTACGTTGCAGAGATTACTATGGCTAAAGTACTTCTCCTTTGGTCCCCTTCTTGGTCAAGCTTTACACAACAAAGGTAAGAAAGTCACAAAATTAACCCAGTATTTCCTTTTGTCCTGCTGCCCATGACCAGTTTTCAGGCACCCTTGGTAGCAGAATGCTTCGCCGGGCCCTCTGGTCTGGACTATGCACCTGGAAACACCGAATGCTGTTTTGGATACACACAACGACCGAACCGAAACACTCCAAACCTTCTGAAAGCAACTCACACCCTATTGAACTTTCAAGACCCTGGAGATGCCCATGTTCTTGTTACCCCGTTATGAAAAATTGTTCCTTCAAACCTACGCAGAGGCTCAGGACAGACCTGTAGGCACGGCAATGAAGAACACCCACCTCAATTGCCATAATCTTTGGAACAGGAGGTCTACCTTAACNCCATCTCACAAGACACAATGTTGCCATTTTCTAATCTCGATTTCCTTCCTTCCTTCCCTTCCTTCCCTTCCTTCCCTCCTTCCTTCCCTCCCTCCTTCCCTCCTTCCTCCCTCCCTCCCTTCGATTAAATGTCTTTACCATGTGCAGGAAAACAAAAAAGATCTATAAAATTACAATGAAATATGGGGGGGGGAAACCCAGAATTACAGAATGAAGCCACATTCATCACGTTTGCATCTTTGGTCCTCTTCACAGCTATGCTTTTGGAGAACACAGAGAAGCAAAAGTAAACAAACCACGCAGAAATAAAGAATGAAGTACACTAAGGAAAAATCACATCTGTAATGTAGGAGGACATCAGAAGAGAGGCTTTACAGAACTAAAAAAATCGTTGTACAATGATGGCAGCAGCTCAGAGCTGTCTCCAGCACTTTCACCAGCGACCAAGCCACCGCACCTCCTTGTCCATCAGGCAGTTCAACACACGCCACCCGTGATGCCCAGCCCTTCTTCAGCTGCATCTCTTTTGCTACAGATACAGACGCTTTAAAAACTGCTGCTTGTGACGTGATACTGTTTTGCCAAATTTTAGAGATTTCTTAATGTTTAGACACTTCCACTCAAATTCCTTGGTAAACTGGAGCATGGCACAAATGTCTTCAGTGCACGTCTCCGCTTTCAGTGCCTCTTTTGGCATCTGGGCGAGAGTTCATGGCATCTTTTCTAGCAAATCTGACAGGAACAGAAATTCACTGAAGCCCTTTCCATACTAAATCAACTTTTTCAGCATGATCACGCGGATTTCTAAAACATCCATATTTTTCCCTAACTTTGGATTAACTACATTTTTATACCACGTCTTCCAAACTGCTTAATTTTCCTCATATAGTTTAGACGTTTTCAGCCTGCTACCAATATGGGGGAATATCTGATCAACTGTTTCTTTAGATTTCGAACTATTCCTTTAGCATTCATACGTTCTGCAAAAGATTAAAAACTTTGTTATATATGAAGCAAGACTTTCAGACGCAATGAGGATTAGCCTGCCTCTCCTTCTGAGAAAGTTTTCCCCTGCACTTTAATAAAACGTATTTCTCCGCTGCTTTTTCAGATGCTCAAGATTATATTCTCAATCAAAATAGTTGGTTTTATAGAGCACATACCTATCCACAGCCGAAGTCCCACCTCACCTCTGGCAAACTGTGGGTTTACTGCAGCTAAACTTCCTCTCTCCCAGCTTAACTGTTCAAGGAGATAAGGAGGCAGCTCTGAAGACAGCAGCCTGGTCAGGGCTCACTGAGAGAAGGCAGAGAACTATCAGAACAGCAGCTTGTGAGGCTGTGCAGGACTAAGGGGATGCGAAGGAGTAAGTGAAATCGAAGCTTGGAAAGCAGAAGCTCTGCGAGGGCTCCTGGACTTTTCTCAGCACTATAAATCCAGTTTGTGCTGTTTTGACTGTTAGCAATGTTTTTCAGAAATGTAAGTTGTATGAATATTCCTCATTACGATCTCAAAAGAATAAGCCCTCCATGAACATACTCAATCCTAGTGACTGTTTTCCTCTAATTTTTTCTTCTAGGTTATGCATGCATTCATCTCCAGTTGACACTTCTTGATCCGGCCCCCTGGAAAACGGGTTTGAGAGGAAACTTAGGCTATTTCCTTCTATCCTTTTTTACTATTAATTTTCAAAAACAATCCGCTAAAATATGGAAGGTATCAGCAGTGAGAAGGAATATGTGATACAAACATCCTGAGTGAGACATAAATGGAATACGAAAAGATGGAAACAGAAGGTACGTCCTTCGTTAGCCACAGTATTTAGACTCTATACACAGGAAAGTTAATGACAGAGCCCTTTTTCTGTGCTGTGACCAAACTGTGAGAGCAATCAAATGAGAAAGTTGAGATGCAGTGTATTTTTTTAATTAAAAAAACAAATCTACGAAAACAACACTGAATGTCACTTTCTCAAAGACAGCTGCAGAGTCTAGAAAACCACCAGAAGTGCAGATAGATGTTTAATGATGCCATATCTAACATATGAGAGGTTATATAAAGAAACAAATAGATAAGAGTCCAAAGTTATAAATCAAAAGAAAAGTTACAAATTGGTGGCTATGCATCACTGTTTTGGAAAGCTTCCATTCTGGAATACAAAGACATTCATCATTTGGAGGCCAGCTCATGCTTCTAGCTTTGTATTTAAACAAACCCATGTACCATCATCATACACTTTTTATATCAATCTGCCAGAAAGCCATACAGAGTTATTTTTAGCGGACTGCGAGATAAAGTACGGTTTAGCTTGCAAAGCAGCCTAATAAGGTAAAATGTTCTCGGTGAAGACCAAATGCAGTCACCGCCACTCTTCCCCTCATACTCTGATCAATCTCTAAGAGCGTCCCTTAATTTTTCCCACTTGCTGCGGAGGATTACTGCATTAGCAATGAGAAGACAAAACCAGGGGCATCTTTATTGCTTTGTCTGCTTTGATAATCAAGTATGCAGTGATTGCAGAAGAAAGGAAATGGTCTGAGAAGAAAGCGGTTTTGCTCAGATTCATCAAGGAAATATTTGGTAGACAATCATCTTAAGAGAAACAACAGCTTCATATCAGTGTTTGCTTTCAGAAACTGGCAAACTCTGGTCTCTGTCAGCTCCAAATACTTCAGGCCTCATGCTTTTCCAGTACAGTGTTTCCTTCCACCACGTTGGCAGTGGAACAAAGCTTTGAAGTGGATATAAAGGACTCTCAGGGAGTATGTGTGTGCTTAAATATTAGCAAGGATCTCCTAAAAACTAAAAGCCTTCCAAAATCCACTAGATTACTTGGAATCTGAGAAAAACACTCATTTTGACATGTTGTTGCTGGGAGGGGAAATAATTCTGTAACAATTTATGAGAACAAGATTAAACCCAGCAATTAACATGGGTTTCTATCTTTAGTAATTATTCATATACCTGTTTAGCTGATTGTAAGTCGTAGCTCCAGGCTGTCTGCCTGCATTGCGAGGACACAGACAGCAACCTTTGCTAAATTGACTCCACTGGCTACGCTCATGCTGCAAGAGCTGTTTTCAAGGACAGATGTACAATGTTATATGGGTAAAGAGACAAGCAAATTAAAGATGGTGTTCTGTCAGGAAAAGGACCGAACAACTTGTGTCAGCATTTCCCTAATACATTAATAGAACCTCAGATTTTTAACCCTTCACCACCTATTACTCTAGATTTAAGAAGCACCTTCCTTATATACATAGCACAATTGTCTCTTCTCAAAGAAAATCATGAAAACACAACAGCTCAGAAAAAAATAGAAGGGCATGCCCTATAGATAATGATGTATCTATATATAGATACAGAGTGAGTCACAAAGAGCTTTTAATCCTTCTTAAACTGTGATTCCTTTTAAAGCATCCTAGCTTGTGGTTTAAATAAGCTGAGAACAGTAGAACATGAAGTTACCAAAACATATTACTGCCACACAACACAGAAGCATCCCTCAATTTGAGATCGCCTATAAACATCCAGCACATCCCTACTGAAAAGCTACACTCAACATTTTGGATTTTTCTTTCCACCATCTTAATTCTGCATATTCTGATTAAAGCAGTATACGTATTGCTTTAAATGAGGCTGAAAGGCTTTTAGACACACTCCGCTCTGAGAAATATTTAGCAGTGCAACCATAGAAGAGAGTTATACTGGCAGCTCCTACCAAGCATAGTCACTGTTCGTACTGGCAAGAGGATGTGTCTTATATTGCCTTTATTGGCTCCCCATTGAAAGTAAGTTTACAATCAAGGGATTTTGTGATCTCACTAAGAGATGTGTCTATAAACACGTCTTATTTTACTAGAAAACACGTCGTCTTCTACTAGAGGATTTCTAGCATAGATCTAGTCTACTCCGAGGCTAAGAGCAAGTCTATACCTTGGAATGACGTGAACTACCAAGAGCCAGGAGCCGCTGATATGCTCCCATGCAGCAAGGCTGTCCCGTGCTGTGACTGCAGTCCCCAGAGACACACAGGACTATTCTCACACTACTACCCCTGGGACTGTAAACCCTTCTTCTTGGCAGGGATCATTACCTCGGGCACCTCACTACTGACCAGCCCATTTCTGAATCCAGAGCCAGGTCTGTTGCCACAGTCCGAGGGTCTACTGTGTTTTGCTGTACTTCCCTCCCCTTCAGAACCTCCTCTCAGTTTCTATTTGATCAAGAAGAACCACCAGCTGCCACTTGGGACCTCCTCTTTTTCATACAAATGCAAAATTCAAGAGGCTTTTCCGAACTTCACTACGGACATTATCTTTCCAGGAAACTGACTGTAATCTAAAATAGCCCTCAATTCTAAGTGCAGCAATCAACTGAAAGAACGATGTCTTTCCAACAGCTATAGCTATTGCAAAGTTTCCAATAACCAGACAACACAGAAGACAAAATTAGAAGGTAATGTATTATCCATGTTTTCTCTGAAACGAAATAATGTTTATTATGACTACTGAAAATTACCCCCGCTCCCTGATGTGACTGAAAATATGCCACAGACAGCCGCAGGAAATCTAACATAAGGAACAATCCTACACAGAGAGTTTGACAAAAGACCTGAGAAGTTTCTACTCTTTAACGTAGCGAATTCCCGCATTCATGAAACAGCAGAGAAGTCTATCAGGGGTTTAACCTCCACTTTCACCCTCAAAATACACTTTTCTTATATCTGAATACAGACAAATACTGAAGTTCACATTTCAAGATTTTTTAATAACTTCATCCATCTGTTAAATAATTTACATTCTGTTAGGATATGCAGCAATAGTATAGCTATGAAAATATACATTTCCATAACCTGGAAACTATCCACCAGTATTTAACCCTATTTCTTACTTCTCTCCTGCAATCTTGCACAGAGAGTTTCACAAAAGTAGCACTGTAATGATGTACAAGCACCAGAAAAGAATCTTGTCTGTAAAAGACACTTTGAAATAGCATGATCAAGACAAGAATCCTTCCACTTCCACTGTGAATGACAGGAACTGCTCTGTTTTTAATCGATATGCATCAGATTAGTCTTTCTGTCCACTATATACAACACATTACCTTGGTGGGCAGATCGTCCACAGGCAGAAGATTGAACATTGAGAACTGAGTGGTTCAAGAAAAAAACCTTTGGGATAGGAAGTGACAGTGACCTATTTTTAATGAAGCCTTCAAAGTAAAAACAGAAGAATTTTGCAAGTTCCCTTAAGCAGTAAATGTGGTTTTGCTTTTTGTTTCATATTTAAATCCACTGGTAAATGAACATTAGAGCTGAACACATTTTTTGGAAGCTTAACCAGACAAATGTATTTTTAATCACTTCATTTCTTTTAATTTCTTAAAGTACTTAAAGAATACACACTGAAGCATCTCCCCTTTAACTACAAGTGCTGAAGTGAAAGTTTAGGTGTAGTGAGACTCACCTAAATGAGAAAGTACAATCTGGAGAAGACACTCAAAATTTTGGATACTTCAACTCGAGAAAGCATAATTGGGTCTGATTTTCTAAAAGTGCTAAATCTCCTGCAGCTAAAAGTTAAGCATCTTTAACATATTTCCAGTCAAGCATCCAAGAACTGAGGTACCACAGGCCATTAGTCTGCTGTGGGAATTATGGCCTCTAACACCACAGTTCCTAACCAGGGATCAAACAGTCACTGTCAGCTCACCAAACTATTTACTGACTACTGCACCTTTATCATCAACTTTTCAAATGAAAAAGTGCTGGCAGGTTATTTAAATGAGGCTTAATACACATTAGTGTTACTCCACAGGCCACGTATCTCGCCCTGGAGGACTGCTGCCTGGAAGACGCTGTGCAGGCTTTAAAATAAGTCAAAATCTTTCGTAAAAAGATGCAATATACTTTCATATCTGCAAAGAAAAATTAGTAAATTCAAAGCAAATTGCTTTTACCAATGGTAGGAGAAATAAAGTTACAGAAGTTACATTTCTTTGTACTTTGGGAAAGGGAACAGTAGACATATTTAGAGAAATATGCATCAACAGAAAAAAGAAGCTGCTTGATGCTTCAGGATAGTTTTTGTGATGAGGGATTAGAGATACTACACCTTCAGGAGGCAGGTACTTCCCAGAAGCAAAGACAAAGACCCTACAGCACCTCATATCTCATCAAAACCCTTCCTGTTCTCTCATGCATAGGGTGTCCTCTCCAAATTGCCCTTCTCTCACTTTAAATCTCCATTACCTTCTTTGAAGACATTCTTCTGAGTGAAGGCCTATAATTTTAATATTTATAGCCCCATCAAAATTAGAGTTTATATTCTAGTACTATGTCCACTCTAATCTGCCATCTCTTCCTGGGATTTAATGGTGGCTCTTCTCTCTGCTAAAGGAGTGAGGTTCAGTGAACTAGGTCTCCTCACTTTGATCAGATCAGAATCAGAGGGGTCTGTCATCAACTCCTGTATCAAAATCAGAGAGGGGCAAATGGAAGCCAGCTTTACAAAACCAGAACAGAAAAGCTAATGAGTACCCTTCAATACTGCTCCTCAGCAGCTTCATCAGTTAGAAGAGAGAAATCACTGCTTCAGCAAGCTGAGAAGACTTCTATGTCTTCCAGTGCTCTTGGAAATCTTCTCACGCTCCCAGAAGTAAGGGGGAGAAAGATGGAGGGAAACACAAAGTTGGTTCCTTGCTTATTTTTTACACTGGTGAAAAGAAAAAGATGGGGGAGAGAGAATCCTAGTACCTCTATAACCCTCAATGTATCACTTCTGTGCTCCTAGCCCCATGCTAGGCTCACCCCACTGGCTGCACACCATCTCCTGGCACACTAGAAGCAAACCATTTCAAGTCCACAGCACAATTATCTTTTTCCACAGGAGGAGAACTGATTTTTTTCTTGGGTTCTCCATGAGAGCAACCAGGATTTACTTCAGTTTTTCCGCCTTTTTGGTAGCAATTCCTCTACAGAAAAGATTTTAAGAAGGCTGGGAGGAGGTGATAACTCTTGCTTCAGTTTTTTTATTGGCTTCCAGGTGAAACCATATGTGATAACACTTGTAACTTCGTTCACCTCTGTTGACCTGCGCTCTCTCCACCGGCCTCAGTATGAAAAAAAAACCCAACACATACACTCATGTTTTTTCTGTTGCAACTTCATTTACATCTCTGAATATGATTTCCAAAATAAAGTAACAGATCCATCAGGAAAAAAATGAAATGCCTTTAAATTTGGAGTTACTTAAAAAAACGAGAAGAAAGTCCATACAAGTGGTTTCTATACTCTGGGAGTAAGCATGCAAATCCCATCAGTTTGTGATGAGCAAGAAAAAAAAGAACATTGATCAACATTTTGTTTTGTCTTAAGCATCACCACTGCCACAGGGAGACATTAGCTAGGCTGAAGATGTATGAGTCCAATGTAATTAATATTCCTATGACTAATCACCGGAGTTACACTATTGCCCAGAGACCCAAGGAGGATTAGAATATCATCGTAACAGAAATGATCAGCACTGTTTGTTAACTTTTAGCTTTAAAAATCCAACTACATTCTTAAGACTTTGACATTGCCTCATATAACAGCAAGAATGATTTATGGGCATTCAGCAAGAAGAAAAAAGAAAAGGCATGAATCCCTACAGAACGCCACAGGAAGGCAAGTAATAACCCTAAACCAGCTGAAATGTGCAATGTAATTTACATGATTCTGATAAAATATTTATGCTACCTTCAGACAAAGTATTGACTGAGATACCAGATTTCGTCAAAAACATGAAAACATTCTCTAAATACTTACATCAGACTAAAGAGCTGGTATATAAGTAACAATGCTCTTTGAGGGTAGTCATCCTGCAGGCAGAGGAATGCGAAGGTAAGAAAAAAAGGTGTGGGAAAGCAACCCTTCCGTACCGTGGTTAACAGTGCTGCGGATGACCGTGTCGATCAACTGTAATGCAAGTTAGCAAATAAGTTCAAACACGGACTGCAAACCTGAAGGAAAATCCATACGTTCTTTTAACTCTTGCCTTTAACTGCCAGAGCAGCAAGCGGTGCCCTTGGAAGGAGCAACCAAGCGAGAGGGAGCAGCCAGCACTGAGGGCAGAGCTGGGAGGTGGCAGCATGGGGAAGGAAAAGCTTCCAAGGCTGAGGTGTGCTCCGGGGAGGCAGCCACGCTGGGAATTCCTGCAAATTAAACCAAACCCTCCCAAGTAACCGGGCACGCTTCCGCGCTTGTAAACGAAAAACATCAGAGACGTAGAAAAGAAGGTACTTTTGCCCCGAAACTTAAGCAATAAAAGCAGTACCCAACCCCCAGTACAATGGATTCTATTTACAAAGACAGTAAAGAGAGAAGAGAAAATTAAAGAAGTCACTGTGTCGCCATTTGAGCCCTCGTCGGGAGGAATTCAACACATTAACGTCATCGATTACACTAATGCATAACGGCAAATGCACTGCTCATCTGCTATCCTCACTTCAGGGAATAAATGAGCGGCAAGGACTGCTGGTCAATCCCATAGGCAGGAGGGGAGGAGGTCATCTTGCTCAGAGGGGTGCAGCGGTGGGTATCGATACGGAGCCCTCCGGCCCCTGGGGCAAGACTGGCTCCCTTCTGTCTCTGACTGCATTGCCCTGAACCGGGTCTCACAAAAACACCATCCTTTAAACTGAGCTGTTTGGTTAAATCGGGTTTCTGATTGCTTTCAGACAAGAACTCGCAGTGGTAAATTGCAATTAGTCCAACAGCTCTCGTAGTTGAGTTAACGCTGTTCATTTCCACAGGAGGTTCATCGCTTTTACAAAGCAGATGCCAAATCCAGGAGGAAGCCTCATGACTACCCTAAATCCTTCATCCTCTCTCTCTCCAACATGGCAGTAGCAGAGAAACAACTGCATGATCAAGGCAGCAGTTCCCAGTTCTCTGACAGGGTTAACTCAGTTCCCCCCGCTTATTCCCTAGCCCTTGCCTTCACTTAGTCTCTGTCTTCCCTGTCTACCTCAGCTATAAGTTCTTCAAAGAAAGGACCTTCAAACTGTGTGCAGAGATTCTTAGCCCAACCGGCTGTGATCTCACATGGGATCTTTGAGAGCACCAGTGAGTAACAGCAACACCACAACCAGGCAGCGCTGCAGCAGGTCACCAGAAAACCTCTGCATCAGCTCCTCTGAAAAGTTCTGCACTTTCTTCTTTGGTGACTGAGCCAGATGAGCTTACCTTCTTAGGACACAGGGTAGTTTGACTACAGCCAGTAATAGGTATAAGAAATATTTAGCTATCTACTGAACAGATTAAGGCAAAAACTAAGGTTTTTAATAACTTGTTTAAAAAGAGAACATTTTGCATTGAAGAACGCCAGCAGTAATATATTTTTTTCCTTTTAAAAAGACATACTATTCTAATCAAGGATGTGACTGTAACAACCGAGTTCCAGATTTGGGTAACTTGGTTGAGTGGCCTTTTGCTACGGTTTGGGTTGCAATACGGCCTGGGTTACCTTGTTCCCATCAGTAGCTGTTCAGCAGCACACACAAAATGAGTGCGCTGGTCACAGCTCAGCTCACATGTCTACATGGCCAAATTTGTTATCTTGAATTCAGCCTCTCTGAAATCTACTTTGATCAAGAAGTAAAGGGTTTAAAACTGATATTGCCTGGTTGATTTCTTCAGACCTAAATGACTTTTGAAAGTTTGCTCATCTTTTGCTCCTGTTGCAATTGTCCATGGTCAAAGAGAATTTCTTGCTTAGGGACTCTGCTTTGAGAAATGTATTTTTTGAAAACATTTCACTTTACATCTGTCATCTAATGTCTAATAAACTCTTAATCAGTAGGCTGCATCCCTGAAACGTCATCCCTTACCTGTAATTTGGAATGTTTCTCATTTAGTGCTTTTCCCCCCCACACTAAAAATCCTTAAAACAGTTACTTCGCAGGAGCGATGCAGCAAAGGACATCATGCTTTTACAACCTATTTACACTTCTGCAAACTAAGACGTAACAAAAGAAGTAACACACAATAGAATATTATCTAACACCACAGTGTGTCAACAACATACACACACAAACACACTCTCCCCATACATGTTTTAATTCAAGTTAATTTGCCATATATGTTTTAATTCTAACTTCAGTTGCTGAATTTCCATTCCAGCAAAGGCTTTTCTTTGCCACTGTTTGCTTTTTGTTGATTCCTCCCTCATGGAATAAACCCAAGATTTTTCTCTGACATCTTCAGAGACTTCTTTCTTTTAATCTTTTGTTACTTCTACCTAATGTCATCCATATTGAATATTCTACCTCTGCGAACCAAAAAATAAAATTAAAAAAAAGAGAAAACTACCTTTTCCCCATTTTTCTCCCAGACGTAGTACTGTTATTACCATCTATTCATAGGTAGTTTTCCTCTTGCATACACCTATTCTGCTGCCATTCCAGGCAAAGGCCACTAGGCACTGAGTGATCAAAGGAGGAGACTGGCTGTACGACCCCTCATTTGGTATAACAGCCATACTGCACCATTGGGAAAAAAAAAAAAAAAAAAAAAAAAAAAA
>Ga0065711_1010484_pt1 | contig 14487 bp, 19 predicted proteins | sample Hoacrofraction12_FD_59098 | JGI IMG/M metagenome (GOLD analysis project Ga0065711, IMG submission 59098) | Hoatzin crop microbial communities from Cojedes, Venezuela - Epithelial fraction 12 v2 (version 2) | ecosystem: Host-associated > Birds > Digestive system > Esophagus > Crop | place...
AGCCTGTACTGGTGCATGGGGTTGTTCCTCCCCAGGTGCAGGACCCTGCACTTGCCCTTGTTGAACCTCATCAGGTTTCTCTCTGCCCAACTTTCCAGCCTGTCCAGGTCTTGCTGAATGGCAGCACAGCCTTCTGGTGTATCTACCACTCCTCCCAGTTTGGTGTCATCAGCAAATGCTCAGGCAGGGCTCTGCTGAGTCCCTTCCTGCCGGGTCCCGGGCACAGGGGTGCTCTGTGGTGGTGGGACCTTGGTCCCCAGTGCCCTGGGATGGTCCCTTTGACCAGTAACGTGAGAGAAGGGCTGAGCCCGCCCTGGGCACCCCTGGGCCTCCTGTGTGGGCTGGGGGTGCTGTGTCTTCACCTCGGGTCTCGGTGTGGAGCCGGAGATGTGCTGGAGGCTGCGGGAAGCGGTGTGTCCCCCCCCGGCATGGCCACCCAGGGCTGCACGCACTGTGGGTGAAATGGGGCTGAGCGTGCTCCTGGGCTCTGCAGGGTGGCATGCGTGGCTGCTGTGGGGCCAGGGGTAGCCTGTCCCCTCCGACAGCAGAGACCTGCTGCTACCTCACGCTCTGTCCGTCTCCTCTCCAGTTCCAGAAGTTTCTCAGCTTATCCCGGCCGTCGCTGGAGGGTGAGAGCCCTGCCCTGGAGCAGCCCAAGGCTCTCCGGCCTCTGACCGGCAGCAGCAGCAGCATCTCTGTGGTTGGGAAGGTGAGTAGCTGAGCAGGCGAAGCTGAAGGAGCTGTGTCGGGGCGGTGCTGGGGTGACTGTGTCCCTGCTGCTGCCCCCCTGCCCTTGCCTCTCCCCGAAGGGATGCCTTTGCAGGGCCCTGGCGGCAGTGGGAGCTGGGGCTGCCCTGGCTGGTGGGTGCTGCGCAACAGGGGTTGCTGTGGATGCCCACATAGGGATGTCTGGTTTCCAGCTCTGTTGTATCTTACTGGGAGGGTCAAATGTGTTCCAGCTTTTCATCTGCCCGGGGGCTTTGCTGCAGAGATGAAGCAGGCCCACAGTTGGCTGTGCCTGGGTGGGCTGTGAAAGCCCAGGAGCTGATGCTCACTCTGGTTCCCCTTCCCAGACTGACGCAGACCTGGCTTGGGACCGTGCTGCTCACGGCGTCGAGGACCCGGCACTGCCGAAGAAGCAAGTCTGCAGCACACCGAGGGTGGAGAGGATGCTGGGCCGGCACCGGGCCCGAGAGCAGCTCCTGCCGCAGCGCAGCGACGGGGAAGAGGAGGAGGAGGAGGCTGCCTTGAGCCCAGAGCTAGACAGCAGCATGGAGGCTGCAGAGTTTTGTGTGAGTGGGGCTCGGGCAGCGCTAGAGGAGCGCGAAGACCCCTGCATCATCAACACGGGGGACGTGTCCCTGAGCGAGCTGGTGAAGTCCATGCACCCCTACTGTCTGCCCACCTTCACGGTGTGCCTGGACCCTGAGACCGAGCCCGTGGCCAAGGAGCTCCTGAGTGGTCCTGTCTTGCTCGAAATTGTGCCAGGTGAGGGGGAGAGTGTGGAGATTCCCGTGGTCCTACAGCCACTGGCTCCCAGGTTCCCTGACCTGGAGCCGCAGATCCTGGGAGCAGAGGACGGTACGGGGGAGTCAGTGCCAAAGGATCGAGAGGACCTGCCAGGAGCTCCAGACCGGGAAAATGGGATGGAGGAGGAGAAGGAGGAGAAACCACCTGAGAAGGAGCCCTCCTGCACTAGCCTGGAGAGCACGTCCCTGCCGGAGACAGCAGCACCCAGAGCCTGGAGCCGTGACAGCAGCTCCCAGCACAACGCAGAGGCACCAACAAGCGGCAGACGTGAGGACACCGTGAAGGGACGTGGCCGTGAGAGAGCAAGGAAGAGTCGGAAAAAGAAAGCAGAGGAGGACCAAAGCGAGCAGGCCAGGCCAGGCAGGGACTGCGTGGCCCACCGGCTCCGCTCGGCCGGCTCCGGGCAGCCCCCGGCCCAGCTGCCCACCAGCCGGCGGCGGGCAGCACGTCCCTCCGTCCAGGTCTCGGACTTCCTGGCACGGCAGCTGGAGCGAGCCCGGAAGGAGGGGCAGATGGAGCTGTGTGCCGAGCAGGCACTACGGCCCCGGGGCAGGCCCCGGAGCACAGCGGGGGCCTCCCTGCCTGAGAAAGCGCAGCGGGAGCTGCAGAAGGAGCCAGCGCCGGAAATGGTGAGCGTAGCCCCGGAGAAGGCTGAGGCTGTGGTGCCTCCGGCAAAGACTGCGCCAAACACAGAGGAACCGCCAGCAGCAATGTGTCCTGGCCCAGCAGACCGGGCTGAAGGCGAGGGGGATGCGCAGGCAGCTGCCGGACGGGGCAGCAGGGTACCAGAGGTCGCCTCTCCTCTCCTGGAGCGAGGTGTGGGGCTGGAGCCCCCCCCGAGCGTGCCGGTGGCAGAGCCCAGTGAGGCCCTGCCCAAGGAAGCCAAGCCCAAGGCCCTGAGCCTGCGGGAATACCGCATCCGCATGCTGCACCGCCAGCCCAGCCCGGGCGGCAGAAAGGACGGCGAAAAGCAAGCAGCCAGCAAGTGGCCCAGCGTCCCCGAGCCCCCGACAGAGCTGGCAGAGATCCCCTGCCTGGTGTCCCCCATGTGCCCTGCCACCGAGGTGGCCGGCGCTCAGAAGAGCCCGGAGAAAGCCACCAGCCCCACTGCTGTCCCTTCTGCTGGCAAAGCTTCCACCGCTCCGGCGCCGGCACCCGCCGTGGCTCCACCGCCCCCATCGACACCGATGCCTTTCGCCACACCGAACGTGCCCCCCGTCGCCGGGGTGCCACCAGCCTCTGCCGGTGCTTACGCCCTTTACCCACCAGTGCCTTCCTGGCCCTGCTTCAGCCCGCAGCCCGTGGGCTGCCATGGTTTGCCCCCGCCGCCCAGTGTTGGCTCCCCCGGTGCTTTTCACATGGTGCCTGGCCTCCCGGCCGTGGCCTGGCCCCCGCCGGCCGTGCCACCTCCACCCCTGTTTGGCCCCGGCAGCCCCTATGCCCCGGTGGGGTGGGCACCGCCGTCCTACTGGCCAGGAATCCCCGTACCCCCTCCAGTGCCTCCCCTGCCGTACGGGGACCCCGGAGCGGGGTTGCAGGGTGGTGCTGCCTTCCCGAGTGCTGGCCCCCCCAGCACGGCCCTGCTGCGTGGGCAGGCTCCCACCGCCCCGGCACTCGGCTGCCCGGAGCCGCCAGCCTTCCTGGCCCAGTCACCCGCGGCCAGCGAGACAGGGGCTGCAGGTGGCCCAGCCAGGCCGGCGACCGGCAGGCTGTCGGACCCCAGAAGGCAGGCACGGCTGGCCGGGGAGAGCTCTCTCCCCAAGGCCCCTGTGGCCCCAGGCCCTGCCCAGCCCCCGGCAGCCCTGTCGGCTGCCGCTGCCCAGCCCGGCAGGGTCCCTCCTGCAGCTCCAGCCCAGCACACGGCGGCCCCCCAGGCTGCCCCCACCCAGCCTCCGGAGGAGCCCCAGGCTGCAGCCCCCACCCAGCTCCCAAAGGCCCCCCCAGCTGCCATCCATTGCCCTGCGGAGGTGTCCCCTGCCACAGGCCCTGCTGAGGAGTCCCCCGGTACCCACCCCGTCGAGGAGGCTGCAGGGTCGGGCAGCGGGGCGGTGGAGAAAGCCCTGCCGGAACCTAAGGCAGCTGCTGGGCAGGAGCCACCCAGCCGCAAATCCAACTCCCAGGCTGCGGCACCACCAGCGAAAACAGGTCGAGAGAGCAGCCTGCCCACCAAGGCACCCGCCGCGCGGCCGTGGAGGCACCAGCCCCTCCTCAGCCCGGCGCAGCCCAGCGACAGCAGCAAGGACATCGTGCAAGCCTTCATCAGCGAGATCGGTGAGCGGGAGCGCTGCGGGGTGCCGGGGTGAGCGTCGCCAGCCGGTGAGGCTGCGGTGCTGCCAGCAGCCCCGGGTAGCGGGATCAGTTCCTGACACTTCTGGGGCAAGGGTGGCAAAGCTGTGCCCGTGGGCTTGCATTCGCTTCGCAGCTCCCTGCCAGGACATTGCCTCCAGTGGCTGGGCTGGGCTTGCTGTGCCCAAACTGGTCCTTCCTGAGGCTGCAGAGCCGGGTGCTCCTGTCACCGCTGCAGGAAACGTGGAGCTGCTGTGGACTCTGCTGCTGCTTCTCCTCCCCAGCGCCCGCCACGTCGCCCGGGGAGGCTGATACAGGGGGAGGATGGGGCTGGGATGCATCCCTGTGGTGCCGGGAGGGTTTTGACTGACCTGACTTGCCGTGCTTTCTCCCTGACCCAGGGATTGAAGCCACTGACCTGTCCAGCCTGCTGGAGCAGTTTGAGAAGTCTGAAGGTGCGGTTGCGGTGTGCGGTGCCATCCCTGGCGGGGCTCCCCCTGTACCACGCCAGCCGCCCGTGCTCCCTGCGGCAGGGTGGGAGCCGGGGTGGGGACGGGATGCTGCTGCCTGCGGGCTGATGTTACCCTGCCTGGGTGCCTCGTCCTGGGGTGTCCCTGCCCCCATCTCTTTCCTGGCCTGTGAAAGTGGCCAGGGGTCCCTGAGGCGACCGAGGGGGTGGGGAAGAGCCTGGGAAGGAAAAGGGACTTGGACTAGCTCTCTGCAAGGAGCTGGGTTGGGGCACTGCGGAACCTCTCTCTGTGCCTGGGGTGCTCTGTGTCCCCTGTACGCAGGGTCCGTCCCCTGCCCAGCCTCTCACCACTCTCACCCCTGCTCTGCTCTCGTTTCAGCCAAGAAGGAGGAGGCTCCTGTGCAGCCCCCCGAGGACAAATGCCTGGCAGGGAGCTCCGGGTGAGTGCCGAGACCACAGCCAGAGCCCCAGCGTGGAGCCCGGCGGAGGGCTGAGCCCAGCCTTCAGAGCAGGCCTGGGGCTGCTCGCAGCTCTAGCGGGGTCCAGACTGTGCCGCGGGCTGCAGCCACCGGCCAAGGAGGAGCTGAGCTCATTGCTGGGCTGGGGGCCAGAGCTGGCACCGAGGGGAAAAAATTGGGGGAAGCAGGGGTGGGCATGGCTGGGCTGTGCAAGCTCCATCCTTGCTGCTCTCGGATCCTCTGTTCCCCATGTCCAGGCAGGGGGGCTGCTCGGGCGGGCGCCCCAGGCGTGGGGACTGGGCTGGGCTTTGGCCGCTGCGTTTGACAAAGCTCCTTTCCCCTTGTCAGGCCTGAGGTCCAGCAGGACAGGAAGCCCCTGGACAGCCTGCAGGCCTCTGAGCTGGCCAACGTGGCAGGTAATGCCCGGGGTGCGAGGGAGCCCGCCGTGCCCGGGCAGGGGCTGTCATGGGGCTTGAGGGGAGGTGGGCTGGGAGGGAGACCCAGCAGGGCAGGTGGCAGCGAGGGGCTGCTCTTGAAAGCCCTCCGGTACTCTCACAGGCCTCACCCCCCCAGCGACACCCCCCCACCAGCTCTGGAAGCCTTTGCCTGCTGTCTCGCTGCTGGCCAAGGCCAAGTCGCCCGGGTCCGTGCCCCAGGAAGGGCCCCAGAAGATGGCCAAGCTGACGAAAGCCAAGCCCCTGCCCCCAGCCAAGCTCCAGGGGAAGAGCCCGGCACCGGCCCCTGCTCCCTCAGCCCCCAGCCACGTCTGCTCGGGAGACCACGACTACTGCATCCCGGGCGCAGCGCGGCTGGAGAGCAGCAGCAGCCCTGGCACGCAGCCCCCTGCCGAGGGCGGCTCTCGCTGGAACGTCAAACACCACCGGGACATCACTATCAAACCCATCTCCTCCTTAACGAAACAGACGCTGGACCAGCCCAAGCCCACCCCGCCAGCCCCCACCACCACCGTGGGCCCCAGCCAGGAGGCCCTGGGGACGGCCTGCCAAGCCCCCCTGGATTATCGGACTAGCGTCCCCAACAAGGCCACCGCTGGGTGCAGCAGCCCCCCCACCTCCGTGCTCCTGTCTCCAGCCGCATCCCCGTGCCGGGACCAGGAGATGCAGACTCCCAGTGCCCAGCCCAGCCGTGCTGCTGCCAAGAGGTCCCTGCACTGCTACCAGAGACCCCGGGACTCGCCCAGCCCCACTGCCAGCAGCTGGAGAGCTGGCAGGAGCCGTGCCAGCCGCTCTTTCAGCTCCAGTTCGGATGGGGCTAGCGAGTCCTCATCGTCATCTTCATCCTCGTCCTCCCGATCCCGATCACGGTCGTTCTCCCCACCGCCCAAGCGGTGGCGAAGGTAAGCGGTGGAGTGTCTGTTTGCTTGCTCTTTGGGCGATTGCCTGGTGGCCGGTCTTTTGCAAGGGTGCCATACCCCTCTTCATGGGCCTCTGTGGATGGCTGTACCCGACCTTTTTGTCCATGTGGCCCCCTTGAAGGGGAGCAAGCGCAGCAGAGGCTGGGGGAGCTGCTGTGACACCCTGCCAGGGCAGCGGGTGCCTGGCCGAACCCCGTGTCTAGGCAGGTGCTCCTGCAAAGGCTCCTCTGAGCCTGGCTTCCCTGCCCCTCCTGGAGCACCATGGTACGAGTCCCTTGCTGCGCCTTGGCTTTTGGATGCGTTCGTTGGGCTGTTAATGCAGGTGTTGGTGTTTGTGCTGTGGGGCTGGTACAGCCCTAGGTGTAGAAACGCGAGGAGCCGCAATGGCAGCAGGGAGCTGCTGGAGGCAAGCAGATAAAAATCTGTCTGGCTTGGCTGCCTCAGGGGTTCCCTGTGCTCATTTCGGAGCTGGGTGCGTAGGAGAGTGGGGCGGCTTGGTCTCTGCGGGGAGCATTTCTTTTTGGAGTCCTTGTGCATCTGAGCGGTGCACAGCCGGTCCCAGCTGGAGCGGGCGGCACCAGAGCAGGCGAGGGATCCCTCATCTGCCCTTCTGTGGGCATGCAGCCAGTTCTGGAGACATCCCAGGTCACTGGACATGAAGGGCTTGTCCAGCCAAGGCCCCTCCATCGGTGGCCAAAAGGTGTGCAGGCTGGCGCACGTAGAGAGTGCCACGTCCCAGGGATGTGCAGCTCAGAGACTTGGCCTGTCCGGCTTGGCCTTCCAGCAAATGCAGCTGGCGCTGTGCTGGGAAACGTCCCCACGGACTGTGCCATCCTGACCTGCTGTCCTCCAGGAGAACATGTGGCAGCAGCAGGCAGCACGCCCCGTGCGGAGCCTGGGTTTGCCTGTGGCGGGGACCACCCACGGGCAGCCCGTTTAGAGGGGGACCCTGTTGCTGGCTGGAGGCGGCACCGCTTGATCCCAGAGCAGTTTCATTCCTGCTGCCCCCAAGCTTTGCCTGGCCCTGCCAGAGAAGCTCTTGCAGCAGGAGGCCTAGCCCTGTCCCAGTGCACGCGACGGCCCTCGGCGTGGCTGGAGGCACAGAGGGTCTCCATTCGCACGGCTGTGGAGTGCTACACGGATGGGATGGCTCAGCATCCCTCTGTGCACCGTGTGGGTGTCAGCACAGCAGCCCCAGCCCCGCCTGGGTCCTTGCACGGTTTCCCCGTGACTGTTGCTTGCTCTTCAGAGGCTGTGCCTGGTGTCAGTCTGCTCCCTTTTCACTCCGTTGTTCGGAGCTAAGTGCAGCAACATCTCTGGTGCCGTTGCTGCCCCTGGCAAACTTGGGCAGAGGTTTCCACAGCCCAGCTCACCTGGGGATGGGCTCTGTCCAAGCAGGGTGCTGTGTACCTTGGGGAGGGTGAAGGTCTTTTTCTTCTCTGGAGCCTCGAGGTGCTGGGCACGGGGAGGGCTCGGCACTGAGCTGTGTCTCTCCATCCCCCAGGTACCGCTCAAGATGTTCCCGCAGCTCCTCCTCCCGCTCCAGCTGTGGGTCTTGTGGCAGGTCCCGGGACAGGTCCTCATCCTCGTCATCAACGTCCTCCTACTCATCCAGGTCCACATCCTGCAGCCAGTCCCGATCCCGCTCCCCCTCGCCCCGCAGGAGGAGTAACAGGCGGAGAAGGTGAGCATCGCCATCCTGCAGGGATGTGAGTTCCCCCCAGACCCATCTCCCGGCCTCCTGTGTCCCGGGCAGGGGTGGACCCACTCCTTCAGTATCTCCCTTGTGTCCGGGATCACTCTCTGCTGGTACCCCACCACCCTATAGCTCACGTGTCTGGTTTCTGCCCTGCCAGATACAGTTACGATGCACAGGACCACTACCAAAGGCAGAGGATCCTCCAGAAGGAACGTGCAATAGTGAGTGCCTGGGGAGCAGGGGCTGAGGATTTGGGGGTCCCCAGCCCCTCCATCACTTCAGAAAGCCACGGGGTCGCAGCCTGGCAGGCAGCATTTCTGGGAGGCTGTGACCAGGGCATGGTGTGATGGGTGGCGACGCAGGGAGGGCGTGCTGTGTGAGGGGTCCTGCTCACCGGGAGGGCCTGGAAATGCCAAGTTCCCTCTGTTCCCGTCTCGCGGAACGGTGCATCCCTGCCCGCAGGAGGAGCGGCGAGTTGTGTTCATTGGCAAGATCCCCAGCAGGATGACGCGGTCAGAGCTGCGGCACCGCTTCTCTGTGTTCGGGGACATCGAGGAGTGCACCCTGCACTTCCGCTCCGAGGGGTAAGCGCTGCGGGGACGTGGGGCAGCCCCTTCCCAGGGACGGCCTGTTTCCCGTTCCTTAAGGGGATGGTGCAGACCGAGAGGGGACAAACGTACTGCGCTTCTGCTGATCTCCTTCCTTCTCCTTTTCTGACCCCAGAGACAACTACGGCTTTGTCACCTACCGCTATGCCGAGGAAGCCTTTGCCGCCATTGAGAGCGGGCACAAGCTGCGGCGCCCGGACGAGCAGCCCTTCGATCTGTGCTTTGGCGGCCGCCGGCAGTTCTGCAGGAGGAACTACGCCGACTTGGGTGAGTTGTGCAGCCCCCAGGCTTGGGGAGAGGGGGCAATCTGGATCTGCTCTCCTTGCAGTCCCCTTCCGTGGGGTCAGTCAGGCTTGGCTGGGCAGGGCCACGTCCAGGGATAGTCCTGCCCCAAGGGCAGGCTGGGCAGGGGCTCCCCGTCCCTCCAGTGCTGTGATGGAGGCCAGGTCCACTCCTCCATCAGCCCAGCTCTGGGCGTGGAGCTTGGCACGTGAAGCGAGATGGGAAAGAGTTGCAGCGGGATGGGAAAGAGTTGCAGCAGGAATGGCAACACAGGCTCTCCCCATGTCTTCCAGACTCAAACCGGGAGGATTTCGACCCAGCCCCTGTCAAGAGCAAGTTCGACTCCCTGGACTTCGACACGCTGCTGCGGCAGGCGCAGCGCAGCCTGCGGAGGTAGCGGCAGGCGAGGCGGAGCGCCCGCCCCCACTTTTATACTCAAATACAAAAGACAAAAAATGTATGGAGAGAGAGATGGGGTTTTTAAGAAAAAGGAAAAGGAAAAAAAGAAATTTGTTTTATAACCAGTATTTAAGGAGGACGAGTCATTTGCCTTCGACCGGAGGGGCCCAGGCGAGTGGCAGCCCCAGGCTTGCCCCCGCCATGTAATAAATGTGGATGCCCAAACAGCAGCGCTGCCTCGTCTCCTCCTTTGCATGGGCTCGGGCTGTGCCCCCGCAGGACCCTGGGGACTGTGGGCTTGGGCCAGGCCCCATGAGAGATGGCACAGGTTGGGGACTGGGTGTGGGAGTGGGGTGTCTGGGGAAGGTGGGGCAGGACGGGGGTCACCGAGCTGCCCCGGGGGGTATGTGGCAGCCCCCAAATGGCGCAGCATGGGGTGAATGCGCCTCTGAGGACAGGCAGCGCAGACCCCTCTGACCGTTTCTTGGGCTCTGCTGGAGCAGGGACACGGCCCCCCAGCCCTGAGACACCTGGCTGGGTTTTGGGGCCACCTGCACCTCCCATGGTGGCCACAGAGCGGCAGTGCGAGATCCTCCTCTGCCAACGCTCCCCGCCGTGGAATGGGGTACAGGGGGCTCAGCCCCTTGGCAGGAGCATGGGCAGGGGTCTGCCCGCTCGGAGGGCAGCGTGCGCAGCCGCGGCGCCTGCCTGTCCTCTTTGAGCCCGCTCGTCGGTTTTGGGGTGGCTCGCTGGCAGGAGTGGGGTCTCTGACACCTGCTCTCTGGGGGTCCCCCGAAGGAGCGGTGTTGGTGTCTTACAGGCATCTGCAGTGAGCACAGCTCAGCGGGGCGATGCGTGGCAGAGGACGGATGGACGGCGAGGGGCTGCAGGAAGCCTGTCCAAGCCCTTGTGCACTGCGGCTCGTGGAGGAGAAGCGAAGGGCGATGCCAGGCAGCCCCCAAGGGAGCGTGCCTGGCCCTGCTGCCTGCTCCCGAGCGCCTTCCCTGCACCTCTCGCTGAGCTGGCAGTGCTGGGGCCGTGCCACCCGCTCCTCTGCTGTCAGCTGGAGAAAAGCCCTGCCTTGGGCTGCTCCTGGGCTGGGAGAAGCCCGGGGATCCCCAGCACTGGAGTGGGGCTGAGCTGGCTGGGAGCCCCGCGATGTCATCGAGCACCCCAGCTTTGGGACTGGGACAGGCTTGGGCAGGGTGCAGCGGTGCCCGGTTGGGCCCCGTCTCAGCACACCCTGGGGTTGGGGGATCCTGCAGCTGCCTTTGGGGTTTGCAGAGCTGGGGGAGCGTGGAGGGAAGGGATGGGCAGAGCATGGAACCTCCAAGGCTCTTTGCCAGTGCCTGGGGTGGGACGGGGCTGGTCAAAGTCCCCTCAGACCCCTTGCTTGATGGAAGCAGCACCCACTCCTCTACTAGGAGAGCAGGGAGGGGAATAGCAGCAATAAACCCAGGGTGGGGTGTCCAGCGGATGCAGGGTGCGATGCAGGGCGGGGGGTTCAGCCAAGCTGATGCTGGTGCTCCCACCTGGATCGTACTCAGGTGTCTTGGGCCCTTTAGGGGTGCGCTTGAGGTGTGCAGTAATTTTGTGGGGCAGGAATTTAGCACGGTGGCTCAAGTCTACTTGTGCCCTCTGTGCTCCCCTGGATGGAGGGGGATGCCTCTGGTCCTGCTCCTGCGTGTATACTGGATGACTGGAGCTGCTCTGTAGCTCGGCCCAGGAGGGCCTCCACAGAACCCCAGGTATCTGGGGTGCGGTGGGGCTGCCAGCGAGGTGACCCCTGGGGCTAGCTCCCACCCCGTCGTCTTCTGCCCGGCTCTGGACTTTGCACAAGGGAGGGTCCAAGGAGGCAGCTGCAGGCAAAGGTGTGAGCGAGATGGGGGGAGGCGGGCAGGGGGCTGTTAATCAGTAAAGCGGCTCTTCCCAGAGATGTCTGCTGGGCAGGAGGGGGTGAAAGCCAGTGCCTGGCGGGGACGCGGGAGAAGGACCCCATCCAGACCCCTGTTGCTGCAGCACACACGCAGCCCTGCTCCCGCTGGGCAGACGTCGGTGCCGACAGGCAGCTCCCTGGTCTGTGAGCTGCCACAGCAGCACTGGGGACTGGTGGATCCAAGCAGGAGCGTTGCAGGGAGAGCGCCGGTTCAACCAGCCGCAGAAACACCCGCCAGGCGTAGGCTGGTGCAGGTCTGAAGAAAGGCTCGTGAGCCCAAAAGCTGGGTTGCCTTCTCCAGCTGCTGTAGCTGGTAGCTGGTCTCAGTTCCTTCACAGCCTGTCCTGGAACCTCTGCTGCAGCTGTGGCGGCAGGTGGGCGCTGGGAACGGCATGGGAAAGACAGAGCTGGACGTGGCCTGGTGCTTTGCGTCCTTGGGGATGTCCCCTGGCAGAACAACCCCGCGGGGATGTGCTGCCCCGTGGAGTGGAGGTGTGGGCATTCGGGCAGCCCTGCCACTTGCAGCGTCGCCCCAAACATGCGCGCCACTGGCCAAAGCACCAACGCAGCTGTGTCCTTGTGCTCCTGGGGCCACGCATGGTCCCCCCCCCTCGCTCCTGCGGGTGAGGAAAGGCAGGGGGTGTGAAGGCGTTTGTGTTGCCAAAAGAATTAACACCCTGCTGTTGTGCACTATAAATCTTTTGAGTGTTAGAGCTTTACCCCTCCGCGTTACAGTTTAATGGTTTCCGTTAGCAATAACCTGGCCCTGTGTTCTGGGCTTATTGATTTAAGGTCTGTTGTGGAGGGTGTGAGAGCTGCAGAAAGGTGTTTTCCTGCCGCCCAGCTGGCGGCAAAGGCGCCGTGGCAAAGGGGAGGCAGGAGAGCAGAGCAGGAAGCGGGTGCACAGCCAGCTCTGCAGAATTGTGGGTGCTGGTGGGAGCTGTCTGGAGAGGATCGGGGGACAGCAGCGAGGAGCAGTGCTTGGAGCCCATCCCTGGGCTCCAAGCTCCAACCACAGTGGCTCAGCCCTGTGGCCAGCAGGCATGCCTGCAGCCGCAGAGGTGAGCGTAGCTGGTAGCAGGGCAGCACGGGTGCGTCCCCTGAGCTCTAACACAGGTGGGATGTGCCTGCCTTTGGCTCCTGTCAGAATTTTTGCATGCGTGGATGGCCCCTGGCTCAAGAGCTGGCAGCTCTGCGTGCCTCCCCTGTGCCAGCTGGACCATCCTGCTGTGCTGCAGACAGCCCCGTTTGGGAGTTTGGACCTGAGCTCCCAAGGCAGAGCCATGCCTTGGCTCTCCTCTGTGCACACCAACAGGTAAGGCCTGCCGGTGGCCATGTCGCTGGCCCAGAATAGCCACCCTCGGCTCGCAGGTGCCCTTTGGAAGAGGCTGGGGTGCAGCTCATACGCAGCCTTTGCCCCGTGCAAATCCTACCAAGCCAGGGGAGTGTGCACAAGCAGCTAGCTCCTTGGCTGAGTCTAGTGCCAGCAGTACCCGTGGGGCTTTCCCCTACCAGAGGCGAGGGGCAGAGCTGGGGCTTTGTAGGGACCCAGCTCCTGGGGAGAGTCTCATGGAAGGAAATCCGTTTCACCCAAGGCAAACGGTGCGTGTAGGGCAGCCCACTCTCCCCCTACAACAAGTCGCAGCATCCTTCGACATCCTTCCCTGCCTGCGTGAGTGGCTGAGCTGCAGCAGCCCACGACCAGGGACTACACGGGATATTTTCTGAGAGGTCACTGAGCAGAGCTGAGGTTTTCACCCTGTTTCTCTTCAAGGCAATCTCAAGCTGTTCCTGCTGCAGATTCCACTCTCTTGTGGTTGTCCCTAATTCTCTCTACACCAGGCCCTGCCGTCTGCGCCCTTCTGCTGGAACAAACTTCCAAGGGAGTGAAGCTGGTTTCACACCTTCCTCCTCCCTTTCCCTTCTCATTCCCTCTTGCATTAGTATGTCCCGAACGTAATCTCCAAGCTAGAAAGCAACTAGAAGGGCATCCAGAGTGGTGCTTCACTAGGGGTAAAGCCTGGAAGATGAGGGGCCTGTCGTCCATATATAAGCTGGTTTGGACCACATGTGCAAAAGGCCATGGGGCAGCAGGACGGTCTGACACCAGCACTCCTTGCACACCTCTGCCCAGGGCCAGAGGCTGCACAGCCCTTGTCCCCATTGCTTCGCAGAGGTCAACATTTCCCCAGTAACAGCAGTGCCCGTTATCCTCAGAAAAGGTGATTCTGGGACCTTGGAGCTGGATGCTGCCAGGCGCTGAGCACCCACATTGCCGTGAGGTGGGTGTGCTTCTCCACACTTAGGATGTTCAAACTTACGATCCAACTTAAGATGTTCAGTGTGTTCATCCTGAAAACCAACTGTGACCCCCGTGGGGAGAGATGCCAGGCACGAACCTGGCTATGCAATACTCCTTGCCGTTTGCACCCATTTCCTTCCTTGGGACCACCAGCCCTCGAGATTCAGGCTGACTCCATACATCCAAGAGCTCAGAGGTCCTGACCCAAAGCAGAGGCTGCTGCTGTGTCGTGGCTGTGCCTCCCCAGCCTGGGCTCCCTGCGCTGGGAACCTCACAGGGGTACCCAGCTTCAGGCTGCAGAGAGGGGACGGGGGACTTTGGTGCTGGGATCACTGGAAATGTGGGCTCAAAGGAGCCCCCGAGAGCTGGGAGAGATGCTCCACAGCATGCAGAGCCTGCAGGTTTGGGGCTCCCTCACTCCTGCACCTTCTCTGCTCTCTTACACATCGCTTGTCCCAAATCCCTGCCTGCCTCCAAGCAAGCCCTGGAGGCCAGCCAGTTGTTGTGTGTGCTTTAATGCTGTGCTTGTACGGCTGAGAGCCTGGGTTAATTCCCGTGCTCCCTCTTACAGCTGCTTTTGCAGTCACTGTGTGTACTTGCGTTCGCACTGGGGCAGTCCTCCAGGGTCACCCCATAGTCAAGCATCCTGTAGTTGTGAGTAAAGATGCCATGGATGTTCTGTAGGTGCCTCTAAACTGGACACCTGCTCCACTCATGCCACCAACCAGGCGCGGCAAATGCTTCCTACAAAAAGATTATTAGGGCTACAAAGATGATGAGGAGACTGGAGCATCTCTCCTATGAGGAAAGGCTGAGGGAGCTGGGCTTGTTCAGCCTGCAGAAGAGAAGGCTGAGAGGGGACCTTATAAATGCTTATAAATATCTCAAGGGTGGGTGTCAGGAGGATGGGGCCAGACTCTTTCCAGTGGTGCCCAGCGACAGGATAAGGAGCAATGGGCACAAACTGAAGCAGAGGAAGTTCCCTCTGAACAGGAGGAAGAACTTCTTCACTCTGAGGGTGATGGAGCCCTGGCCCAGGCTGCCCAGGGAGGTCGTGGAGTCTCCTTCTCTGGAGATATTCAAGACCCGCCTGGACAAGGTCCTGTGCAGCCTGCTGTAGGTGACCCTGCTTCGGCAGGGGGG
>Ga0065711_1043830_pt1 | contig 14486 bp, 5 predicted proteins | sample Hoacrofraction12_FD_59098 | JGI IMG/M metagenome (GOLD analysis project Ga0065711, IMG submission 59098) | Hoatzin crop microbial communities from Cojedes, Venezuela - Epithelial fraction 12 v2 (version 2) | ecosystem: Host-associated > Birds > Digestive system > Esophagus > Crop | place...
CAGGCTGCCCAGGGAGGTTGTGGAGTCTCCTTCTCTGGAGATATTCAAGACCCACCTGGACGAGGTCCTGTGCAGCCTGCTGTAGGTGACTCTGCTTCGGCAGGAGGGTTGGAATAGATGACCCACATTGCTCCGTTTGAACGCCTAACATTCTGTGTGATTCTGTGTATGTGATATTAGTTATTGAGTATATTTATTCACTTTTAACACCTGAATATACAGAAGGATGATGAGAAGAGACTAAATGTAAACCAGAGGGATGAAAAGAATGACAGCAATATTCTTGTAGCCTTTGTTGCAATCAAGTCAATAAGTTAGTTAGCAAGGAGCAGTAATCATGGAAATGTTCACTGTCATGATGAAAGTAATGGAGATGGTGCTGTCAGAAGAAAAATGAAACTAAAACCAAATACAACAGATATCTAGGGAGAAATATCCAAATCTTAGGGGCTGATACAGAAGAGACATAAGATGCAACATATTTATTAGTCTAAGATTCACTAAATGAAAGGAAAGTTAAGCTTTACATATTTGCCTATGTGCTAAGAAGTATTAATTTAAATAAGTCTAAAAATATGTATATGTTAAGATAATTACCAAAGAGAACAACCCCTCACAGATTAGCTCAGGAAACTCTTTGCTAATGTAGATTTCTTACAGATTACTATTATGTAGTATAGCTAGTATTCATTCAACCTCGTTTTAGAAGCTGTTAAGGAACTTATCTTTCTCTGATTAGTTTTAACTATATAGAAAAGGCAAAATAGAGAAACCTAAATGCGTTTTTAATTAACAGAAGGCGTAGTCACAAGAGAGGCCAGACTGAAGAATGCAACATGGCAGTAAAACTTATTTTTTTCTTAATGTTTCAGTTACAGATAGTGAAAAACACCCTCACTTGATGGCTGTTGTTTAACTACATTGATGCAAGTTCATATTTTCTTGCTATCAGGTATTTTCCACAAGAACACTGATAAATTTAGCATTAGCTTACTTACTACAATAATCCAAGTTAATTTCCTCAGTCAATTACTCAATTAGTGTCTTCATTTGATTTGTTAATCTGTGTCACTTCATTAAAAGGAAAGCTATGATTTCTTTCAGTTTTTTGCAAAATTGAAGATGCTAAAAGTACCTAAGTTTTAGAAGAGTTAAGTATCTGAAACTAACAGAAAATTTCAGCTTTGCTGCTGTTACACAAATTAATTATAATTCCTTATGTGTACTGCATGTGACTTGCAATTTTCTTTACTAAATATGAAACGGTTTCAAATATTTGCCATAATAATATTTTCTTTTGATAACCACTTCTACCTCCATCATCTTCCTCTTCTTTTAAATACTTATGTTATTCTATGCTATAATTTAGCATCCTAAAATGTTAGCTAGTCAGCTGACGTCTCTCTTCAAAAAACTAAAACTTTCAAAACAGTCTGTTTGTTCGACTGCCAACAGACCACGTTGAGATTCCCTTGATTTCCTGCATAGAAATGCTGTGCATGTAGTCAGCAGTTGCTCATACATTGAGGAGCAGTCTTCAGTTATGGAAAGAAAATTGAATTCAGATGTCTAAACCGAGAATGGAAGCAGTCATATAAATGGAAAGCACAATCCTCAATTTCCTGGAACAAGGAGATCTTCAACTTACTTATTCTAAAGAAAGAAGTATGTATTTTACAAGAGAAATAAATATTCTAACACCCTGAAATACTCCTACTGTGATTATTTCTTCAGAAAGAGCAAGAGAAAATAGACATTTAAGAAAAAAAAAAAGAAAAGAAGATCTAAATTCAGCAGGGTGTGTAACTCATCGCGTTAAAAAAGTTAAGGCAGTCTGACCAGTGGCAAAAGGAAAGCCCTCCCGTTGAGTCATGAGGTTCAGAGAAGACCCCCTTGTGTTCTAAACTCTCACAGGAGAGTCTAGGTGTGGCTGGATATACTCCTAGTCCCAGACTTGGTCAACGGTTTATGTCTAAAGGGTTAAGTGTGTAGCCACTTATCAGGTTCAACTTGTCTGTTAGAGCGCCTCCAAGGGCTTTCACTGAAACAGTTTCACAAAGTTGAAATAATAGATAATTTATTCAAGTGACAGGTATCACGGATTCAGGATTGCCATTGATAAATGCACTGTCTAGAGAAGCTGAGTTCAAAGTAATGATTTAGCACTTTAGTTAAGTGTTCCCGGGGATACCTCTGACAAAGTCAGAGGGGCAACTCTTACCAAAAAGGTATCCCTTCTTGGGTGGGGGGAAGAGAGGTTCAGGCTTATCGCCCCGTCCTGCAGGTAAAGTTCTTGCTTGGCTCCTTCTCCCAAAGAGAGTTTTCAAGTGCCAGTTATTTTATGTTTTAAAATCTTTTGGTGAGGTGGAACTAAGTGAATTATGATGTGTCGACTGGCTCTTGGCATGGAATGTTGTGTCATCACTAGCTGGACTCAGCAGTTTGACACTCATATGGAGCGGGCATCTTGGCATATGCTCAAAGGGGCCAAATGTTTAAGTAGCCTCTGGCTGTGCAGCCTCTGTCAGGGCCGGGAGATTACTTGATTTACAATGGTGGGCTATCGCCCTTTTCTTCTGTCAGATAAGATAAGCACAAGTCAATTGCTCCCTTTGTTAACTGCTTGGTTCTTGGGCCTGAGTCAGATCATGTCATTGACAAGTCCAGCAAGGCCATGACAACACTGGTTCACTTCTGAACTGCTTACTCACACTGTTAGCAGCATGATCTTGTTGCTTTTATCTAACAAACCCTCAATGCCTTTCTTGTATAACAGGAACTGAAGTCCTTCAGCTGGAAGTGCTTAAGAGATAAGTTCTCCTGATGTGACTATTTTTGCCATTTCCTAGGATATATCGAAGTATCCTGTTTAGGGTCAAGTAAAAACTTAATTAATATTTTGGCAATCTACTTCTTTTCATAGGTGTATGAAAGAAAAAGTGAACCAACAGTCTCTGCAACCAGAACAATTCTGCATTACCACTATATCTTATTAAACTAAAAAATAGAAAAAAGTGGCGTTTTTTTTTTAAGAAAAATGAATCTTCCTACAAAAGCAAACAAACAGTCTGAATTCTGAGAAATTTACAAATATGTAATACTCAAAAAAAAAAGGCATTTCACTAACATTGTGATATCCCTTGTGGTAGTAAGGACTTTCTTGTTCAAGGAATCGTTTTACCAGTCTTGACCAAAAAAGGTAAAGGAAGACTGTATATTGTAAATTAGTGTTTGAAAAATGACTATGTATGTCCTACATTTTGGGTACTTTTTCTTAAATTGCGTTATAAGTTGATGGGGTTTAGTAACGTGAAAACCTAACTAAAACCACAAAGAGCAATCAAGGTCACAGAAAGAAACAATGCTACTATATTTTTAGCATATTTTGCCAGAGTATTCTGAAATTATATTTTCTCTGGTGTTGCACTCTGTTGTATTCTTCTGGAGGTGTTCACTGATGGAAGACACTGAAGAAAATATCCTGCATCAAAGTCACTAAGAGCAAGGTCTCAGAAGGTGCAGCCCATCGAACAGTCAAGATTGAAGTCTAAAATCCTGTTCGTCAAATAAATGACAGAAAACCAACTGGAGGAACACATCTTCTGATATATCTTGGTGTTTGTATATATTGAGGATTATGAATTTATGTCATTATTTGCATTTTATCTTCATCTATCTTGCATCAAATAAGATTTAACACAACTGATAACAACCAAGAACTCCTTACCTGTGGGATTCCTGAGCAGATTGAAAAGTGCCTTAATCTTTCAGTGTTTCCACGCAGATATAGACTCTTAGAATCATAGAATCATTAAGGTTGGAAAAGACCTGCAAGATCATCACGTCCAACCATCAACCCATCACCACCATGCCTACTAAGCTGTGTCCTGAATTGCCATACCTACATGGTTTTTGAACACCTCCAGGGATGGTGACTCCACCACTTCCCAGGGCAGCATGTTCCAATGCTTGACCACACTTTCAGTAAAGAAAATTTTCCTAATATCCAATCTAAACCTCCCCTCATGAAACTTGAGGCCATAAAGGATAACAAAAGAGATCCCTATTGCAGCTCTGTGATGCACAGAAGGATAAAGTAAGAGGTCAAATCGCCTCCAATGTAGACGCATGGAACTGAAGTCACCCTCTGCAAAATGCTCTTTCCAGAGGAGCTGAGGTGCTTCACAGAGCAGAGACAGATTACATTTGTAGGCAGCCTAAATACAAAGACAATATGAATACACAAAGCTGGATTCTTAACTAGATTTTGGATTTTTTTTTGGTCATCATCTGGTAAATTCAGGTATACCACATAGACAAAATGTGATGTCACAGCTACAATTTATGTAGAAGCATTGGAGTATATAAAATTACTTTACAAAAAACCATTCATGGGTGTATTGCAGTGAGTGTAGCAAAGTGCCACAAAGGTCATGAAGGAACAAGGTTGTCTCTAATATGAGAATAGGCTGAGAGATCTGGAGCAATTTACTCAAGAAAAGAGAAGTTTCAGGTGCAATCTCATAAATATGCGTAAAGACCCAACTGGAGGAAGCAAAAAAGGTGTAACCAGACTGTTTAGTGGTATGTAGTGATAAGGCAAGAGGTAATGAGCTCAAACCGACACACAGGAAATCACGTTAAAACAAAATAAAGAACTTTTTTACTGTGCGGGTGATCAACCATTGGAAGATGCTGCCCAGAAGTGTTCTGGAGTCTCCTCCCATGGAGACATTCAAAACCCAACAGGATATGGCTCTGGGCAACCTGTTTTAGTTGACCCTGCTTGATCAAGGAGTGGAAGTAGATGAGTTAAAGAGTTCCTTTCCAGCCTCACTGGTTCTGTGACTCCATATTTCTGTGAAAAATATTAAAGAGAACTGAACATATACTGAGTAAAATAAACCAAAAGCTCAGATCAATATTTTGCTCAGAGTTAGAAAATAAATCTGTAAATCCAGAACAATTCCAGGGTCTCTAAGGGGGAAGTTTTTCACTTCCATATGCAAAATAACTATCTTTTATTTTTTATTATTTTTTTTCAGGAAGTTCATATTCTCTCTATGTACTCACTTTTACTGTGTAAGGAGAAGGAAATAGAACAAACAGAAAAAAAATTTTATTCACTAAGTAAATATTCTGTTCTAAATATTTTCTTATTTCACACTATTTGTAGCAAACCAGAATATTTATAATGACAATTTTTGCAATACTTATTTACAGATACACAGATATAAATAACTTAACTTACATTACTATTCATTAGTTTACCACCTCTTATTATAAATTGTTAGGATGTCAGGAAATGTCAACCTGACTAGTTTTTATCATATGCTACATATGCCATAGCAACTCCCTTCCTGTGTTCAAAAAACCACATTTTGATCTCTGTATATTATGAGCTTCCTTTTCTTCCTTATTGCTGTTGGAAGCTGCTCAATACTATTGCTACTTAAAATTTTCAGCCCTGTTGCCCTTACGCACTCTCCTTAATTTCTAGTCGCCTGCATTAAGAGTATTTGGTGATTGATACACAATATTTGTCAGTCTGGTGCATAGTGCCTCTGAACACACATTGAAAGTTCAAGTAAATGAGAAATGAAGTGTTAAAATAGTTTTGAAATATTTCATAATGCATTGCTTTATTTTTGATCCTATATGTATTAAATACACAGTAAGTCTGCCTTTGCTGAAACTAGACTAGTAATGTAATGAGGATAAGGCTCTGAAGTATAGCAAATAGTGAAATACAAATTTGTAAGGAAAGAAAGATAATTTTAAGGTTTTGCAGTCATTTTGCAGTCCACCCACCCAGACACACTAAAGTAGTGGTAGGGGACACAGACAAAAGAGAAGGAGTTACAAGCCTGTCATTTTAGCAACAACCTTACTGGGTGGAAAATAGAGGACAATTTTACTGACTGCTTTTGTGACTAGAATTGAAACCTTCACAGGAAAAGAACGTGTTCCTTTATTTAAATTTATGGAACTCCTAAATATTCTGTCTATGTGACATCAAATTTTGTTCACCACCAAAAACGGTGACACTTTCCAATCTCCTTTCTTGTCCTGTCATCAAATAATAATGTCACTACATACGCAAAAAATTATCCTCAGAAGATTTACCTACATGACCGTTACCTCTTCTTTGTCTTCAAGTATGTGAAACAGCGGACATAGAAAAGTCATTTTTATAAAGAAGTTTTACATAAAGCTCGTAGTAAACAGAAACAAAAGAAAACACTCCCCAGCTCCTAATTTCCCACACAAACTCACAGGCTGCCATACAAGTTCACATGAAAAAGCATTCTTTATTTTTTCTTTTTTGTGTGTGTGTTATTGTTGCATCCTGTGTACTGTGATAATGCCTAGAGGCAGCTGTTCCCATTGATACAAATATTTTTCAAGTGTGAAGTTTTCTGCAGATGTTTGAAAGAAGAAACAAGTAAACAGACAAACAACGGGAACAATGTTACATGTGAGATGACAGTGGATATCACCATAAGCTGATATGTGGACAGCTGTACACAAACCTAGCCCATCCTGAAGGCTTCCAGCCAGAGAGTCGATAATGATCCTAAAGTCTCAGCTCAGAATAGCCCTCATTTTCTTACTCTAATCTCAGATCTTAGCTGAAGAGAGTGAACTGTTCTTTGCACATGATTGCATTGGTATGTCCTGGTTTGGTTTGGCTAACCATAAATATCTACTAATTGAATACAAATGCCTAGTGCAATTTCAAATTAATTGCAGAATACATAACCCATGAAGACAGATTATTTGCAAACTACCAAAATATAATCCATGGGTGCAGAGGCATAAAACACAGGCATTAGAGCTCTATTTTCTACTGTTGGAAAACATAGAAAATTTCCTGATCCAAACCAAAAGGCTAACACAGTTGAAAACCAAGAAATATCAGGGCTATATTTCAAATCCATAACGTCCAGATTCTTTGGCATGGTTCAGCTTCTGGTTTATATTGCCCAAATACATGCTATATCTTCTCAGATTTTCATTCCTTGCTACACAGCTCACACGATATTATACAGTTTCATTGTTCCTTTTTGTACAGGCCTCTGCTTAATCTGCTTCATCCAAAACTGTTCAGTATTGGTCCCTGATGATGGGTAAGATTTGTACTAGTAGTTCACTTTCTTCTCCACTTCTGTCTCTCAAGTAAATGCCTATGAATTTGTCTTGGTACTCCTGTAGAAAAAAAAAGAGAGGAGAACTTGAACACACATTAGCACTTTAAAATTCTAAACCCTTAAACAAAGGTTGACATAGATGCAATTGTTACATGGCTGCCCTGTTTATAAGCATGTTTGCCAATGCACATGTGGATCATGCACTCCAAAGAACAGAGAAAATACAGGAAAAAGCACCATCTGAAAACACTTTGACTGTGAGAAATGGGACAAGGCATAAGTTACTTCTCTGAAATTCATGTTTACATAATATGATGAGAGACAACCCTATGTACAGCATAATGCTAGATAATAAAGAAAGAGTCAGAGGTCTTGTTTTGAGTGCTATCTCAGCATGTCCTAAGGGGACTCTGTGCTATTTCACATAACATAGAATCATAGAATAGTTTGGATTGGAAGGGACCTTTAGACTCTGTCTAGTCCAACCACCCTGCAGTGGAGCAGGGACATCTTTAACCAGACCAGGTTGCTCAAAGCCCCGTCCAACTTGACCTTGAACATTACTTCTCTGGGCAATCTGTTCCAGTGTTTCATCACCCTCATTGTAAAAAATTTCTTTCCTATATCCAATCTAAGTCTACCTTCCCTTAGTTTACAACCATTACTCCTTGTCCTGTCACAACAGACCTTGCTAAAAAGATTGTCCCCATCTTTTCTACAGGCCCCCTTCAGGTATTGAAAAGCTGCTACAAGGCCTCCCCACAGCCTGATCTTCTTCAGACTGAACAGCCCCAACTGTCTCAGCCTTTCCTTGTACGAGAGGTGCTCCAGCCCTCGGAACATTTTTGTCACTCTTATCTAGACCTTGTCCAACAGTTCCATGTGTGCCCTGTGCTGAGGGCTCTAGAGCTGGACACAGGACTCCAGGTGGGTTGTCCCCAGAGCATAGTAGAGTGGCAGAATCACCTCCCTCGACCTGCTCGCCATGCTTCTTTTGATGCATCCCAGGATGTGGTTTGTTTGTTGGGATGCAAACGCACATTAGTGGTGCATGTCCAGTATTTCATCCACCAATAATACTTGGATCTGTTGTCTTGGACTTAAATCTTTATACTGACTTTCATACCAGATTTGTGGATCTCACTTTCTTTTTTGCTTTTCTCTTTTTAGAACTCAAGCATTTAAATACACAGTTATACACATACATACAAAATATTTTATTCACTATTGTGTAGTGCTGCATATTACTCTATTCCTCTCTCTGTAGAACTGAATTAATTGCATTTCATTAGAACTTTAGGAACTTGAGTATTATGATCCAAAAGTCTGGCACAGACCAGGTCAGACAAAAAAAGTTAATTTTAGAACAGCATTGAAAAAGAGGACAGCTGTGCAGGGGAGGGGCAAGAAACATGAAGGATGGGAATTTCCAGAAGAGCAAACACTAATGAAGAGAAAATAAAAGGAAAGAAAGAAAGGAAAATGAGAATGAGAGATACAAATAATGAGAGAAAATAACAAAAGTGAGTGCAACTTCTTATTGACTGAAGTATTTGGAATAAGCAAGTGAACGTATTATCAGAAATGTGTAAAATTTAATCTTTTCATAGTGAAGCACACTAAACCTTAAGGGTCCCTTAGACACAACAACAAAGTCAAGTTGCTTCTGAACTTTAAAAAGATTAAATAAGCATCATAGATTAAACTAACAAGTTGTGAGTTAACAATAACCCTAGAGAGTAAAATCCATTTTTTTAATATTTCGGTTGATATGTCTGTGCCTATTGAAATTTTAGTTACTGGAGAAAAATCTGTAATACAATTATAGGTCATTTACATAAGGATTCCAAGGGGCTAGCTAGTCTTACAATAAGGTTTAGTAAACTTCTAGAACAGAGTTAATTTCTGTTCTGATATGTAAAAAATCACAAAATGTTTATATGATGAGAAAACCTGGAGGTCAGTTATGTCTGTGAATATGCAGAGTAATTGCATCAAAATCAGTCATCCTGAGAAGAATTTACGTGAAAGAGTATCCCAAGGACTAATATGCTCTTGGAAGATTCTTGAACGAAGAACTCAACATTCAGTATAACAGAGGGAACAGTGTAACATACACTGATTATTTTTAGAAGAATCTGACAATAATAAAAATAATGTTTGTAAAAGAATTATTTGCATTGAAGCTAGATTCTGATTCAGTTTGCACACAAACTGTCTACAACATGATTTGAAAACTGTTTTGTATGGGAAACATGAAAGAGCTCTTTGCATGCTGATCTCTAAATATTAGAGGTTGCTGAGCAAAGACACTGAGGATAACTTGCTGTTGGAGCTGCCTTGGGGCCAGATACAATTTAGTCACATTTAGTCACATAAGTGTGACATTGTGCCCAAGATAATAAATCTGAACAACTGCTATGCAAATATCTTTTGCTGTGCTGTATTATATAGATTTGTTGCCACAGCCCAGCATTCACTCAGGGTTCTCTGCATTCAACACGATAACATTTTGAGTAGCAACATGATAGCAATTTGATAAATCTGATCTAGTGGAAGGTGTCCCTGCCCGTGGCAGGTGAGTTGGAACCAGATGATCTTTAAGGTCCCTTCCATCCAAAACTTTCTATGATTCTGTGATATTCCATGCATGTCTAGGTTGAAAAATTTTTGTCTTATTGTGAGTACTTAGGGCCTCCTTTCAAAATGCATTCTAATACAGACTTAAATTTACCCATCTTCTAGGCAAGGCTTATGTATTATGCTCACAATAAATACAGTAGAACTTACAATTATATGCTTTCATCCTATTGATTTCACATAATATTGTCAGTAATGATATTTTCTTAAGATGGTGCTAATAATTTATTTTCTGTTTACAAAAGACTAGTCTCTATTACACTTTTGTTGGAAACATTTAGAAATCTATTTACGTGGAAAATTTTAAAACACTTGGAATGAGCAAATATTTTGATGAATGCCTTCTTTGTTATTGCTGAAGCTCTTTCTAGCAATAATAATGTAATTTCCCAACTATAGCCAACTGATCTCGAAGTTTCTATTAAAAGGAGACAACCACAAACATGCCTTCTCTAACCTTCTCTGCTCTCTTCATGTACTAAGAAAACATTCATGAAGATGTGCAGACATTCTAACCCCCTTTAAAAAACTGTGTAGTCTCCTTAAATTACTTCACAAAAAACCTCAATACAGGACATAAATAATCTGTATACATATTAAAAATTTAGAACAGTCTGACAATTATATCCTTACTCTTACTGCTTTTGTTTCTTTCTTTACTTAAATTAATTCATTTGCACTCTGAGGTATAGCATATGTGTACTAGCAGCGGAGATTACACAAATGTTATGAAAGTACCATGAAGCATTGTCAGGAAAAAATATTTTTTTCTTTTAAATGCTTATTCATGATTATTGTTAATTTAGAAATGAAACATGCTTCAGAGCTCATTCTGTTTCTTAAATTGATTTTGTGAACAGAGAATTCTTTTCAAATCAGCATCTCACAACTTGTAAAATTAGCATCATAGATGGAAATAACTGATAAATATCTGTTTGGAAGTAGGTTTGGGTTTAACTACTTGAAAGTACTAAAAAGCTTTAAAACGATGAGCAATTACAAATTCTAGGTGTTATTCACAACATGTGATTCTGTTTATAGTAACAATAGCTGTCAAAGATAAATTCAGTAGTCTTAAGCCTGCACCAGCAGAGACTTGTATACACTATTATTGCATAACTCAGGACGTTCTAAATGTAAGTCAGAGTCTGTAGTAATTTATGTCTTTCAAATTGTCAGATTCAGTTTTGTATGTGTATATATACATGTGCACACACACATATGGGTATTTGTGTATCTACACACAGTTCACAGAAGAATTACTACTTAGAAAAGATCTAATATGAACTTAAAGTACAGCAATTGTGAGGTATGCTGCCTTCCCAGAGCTAAGGTCTGAGATGTTGCCGAGATGGTGCCACAAGCCGTAAAGACCACCAACTACTTTCCACTGCTACACTTGCATGAGAATATAAATGGCACGAAAACTCGGAATGTGGGGAGAATTAACGAAGACTTAAAGTCTTGGGTGTGCAAGCAAAACGCATTGGCGCCCGAGTTATCTTTTCCTCCATTTTGCCAGCTGGAGGAAAGGAGCCAACCAGAAACAGATGGATAATACATACCAACTCCTGGCTTTGTGGCTGGTGCCTTCGTGAGGGTTTTGGCTTTTATCAAAATGGGACACTCTTCAGTAATTATAGCCTGTTAGGGAGGGATGGGATCCACCTGTCTAGAAGATACAAGGGGATCTTTGGCAGAAGGATGGCCAACCTGGTGTGCAGGGCTTTAAACTAAGGACTTAGGGGGGCTGAGGTGCAAAGTCACAATGCTCAAGACATCTCATACGGCTGGAGAATGTGTGGCCAACCAAAGCAGGGGCAAATGTTCCTTAGCAGCCTCCCAAATTGAGAAGCAGAAGACCAAAAGCCTTAAGGGTGGGTATGGCTATAGCAGACCCTCTTGCCCCTCTCCAGGGAAACCAGCATGCTTGATGACCTCTCTGAAATGCCTGTACACCAATGCATGAAAACAGGGAGAATAAGCAGGAAGAACTGGAGATCTCTGTGTAGTCGCAGGGCCATGATCTCATCGCAAATACAGACACATGGTGGGATGGTTAGCATGACTGGATTGCTGTCACACTCCACGTAATTTTTAGGAAAGACAGGCCAAAAAGGCGAGGTGGTAGCATTGCTCTGTACTTGAGGGAGAAACTGGAATGTACTGAGCTCTGCCTGGGGGCAGATGAAGAATGAATTGAGAGCTTAAGGGTAAGAATTAAGGGACAGCCTAATATGGGTGACACTGTTGTGGGTGCGTACTACAGGCCACCTGATCAGTAATAGGAAGTAGATCAGACCTTCTATAGACAGCTGAAAGTAGCCTCACAGTCACAGGCCCTGGTTTTCATGGGGGACTTCGACCACCCTGACAACTGCTGGGAAGATCGTACAGCCAGGCACTCATAGTCCAGGAGGCTCCTGCAGAGCTCTGATCATAACATTTTGATGCTGGTGGTGGAGAAGCCAAAGACGACAGGTGCTCTGCTGGACCTTGTACTGATGGACAAAGAGGGACAGGTTGAGGTTGTGAAGGTTGGGGGCAGACTCGGCTGCAGTGACCATGAGAAGGTGGAGTTCAGGATCCTGGATGGAGCAAACACTGCAATAATTAGGATCAAACTCTTGGACTTCAGGAGAGCTAACTTGGGCCTCTTCAAGGGCCTACTTGGAGGATTGCCATGGGTCAGGGCTCTAGACGGTAAAGAGGTCCAAGAGAGGTGGTCACTCTTTAAGCATCACTTTCTCCATGCTCAGGATCGGTGCATCCCCCTGAGAAAGAAATCTAGCAAAGGAGGCAGGAGAACTGCATGGATGAGCAAGGAGCTTCTAGCCAAACTCGAATGGAAGAGAAAGGTTAATGGAATGCGGAAAGAGAGACAGGCCACTTGGGAGGAGTACAGGAATGTTGTCAGAGCATGCAGGTAAGCAACGAGGAAGGCTAAGGTCCACTTGGAATTAAATCCGGCAAGGGGTATCAAAGATAACAAGAAGGGCTTCTTCAAGTACATCAGCAGCAAATGAATGCCTAGGGAAAATGTCGGGCCATTGCTAAATGAGGTGGGTGCCCGGGTGCTGGAGGATACAGAGAAGGTGGAGTTACTAAATGCCTGCTTTGATTTAGTCTTCATGCTAAGGCTGGCCCTCAAGAATCCCAGGCCCTGGCGATTAGAGAGGAAGACTACAGAAAGGATGACCTTTCCTTGGTTGAGGAGGATGCGATTAGGGATCATTTAAGCAATCTGGACACTCACAAATCCATGGGCGCCAACGGGATGCACCCTAAAATGCTGAGGGAGATGGTGGATGTCATTGCTGAGCCACTCTCCATCTTCTTTGAGAGGTCCTGAAGAACAGGAGAAGTGCCTCAGAACTGGAGGAAAGCCCATGTCACTCCAGTCTTCAAAAAGGGCAAGAAGGAGGACCCAGGGAACTACAGGCGGATCAGCCTCACCTTCATCCCTGGAAAGGTGACAGAACAGCTCGCTCTGGATGCAATCTCTAAGCAATGGAGGAAAAGAAGTTTATCAGGAGTAGTCAGCATGGATTCACCAAGGGGAAATCATGCCTGACCAATCTGATAGTTTTCTAAGATGGCATGACCGGCTGGGTACATGGTGGGAGAGCAGTGGATGTTGTATACCTCGACTTCAGTAAGGCTTTTGACACAGTCTCCCATAACATCCTCATAGGGAATCTCAGGGAATGTGGGTTAGATGGGTGGTCAGTGAGGTAGACTGAGGACTGGATGAATGGCAGAATTCAAAGGGTTTTCATCAGTGGTGTAGACTCTAGTTGGAGGTCTGTAACTAATGGTATTCCCCAGGGGTCTGTTCTTGGCCCAGTCTTATTCAACTTCTTCATCAATGACCTGGATGAAGAGTTGGAGTGTACCCTCAGTAAGTTTGTAGATGACACAAAACTGGGAGAAGTGTTGGATACACCAGAAGGCTGTGCAGCCATTCAGTGAGACCTGGACAGCCTAGGTAGTTGGGCAGAGTAGAACCTGATGAAGTTCAACAAGGGCAAGTGCAGGGTCCTGCACCTGGTGAGCAATAACCTGTGGAGGAATAATCCCGTGCATCAGTACAGGCTTGGGGCAGACCTGCTGGAGAGCAGCTCTGTGGAGAGGGTCCTGGGTGTGCTGGTGGATGACAAGTTGACCATGAGCCAGCAGTGTGCCCTTGTTGCCAAGAAGGCCAATGGGATCCTGGCGTGCTTTAAGAAGAGTGTGGCCAGCAGGTCAAGGGAGGTTTTCCTCCCCTTCTACTCTGCCCTAGTGAGGCCCCATCTGGAGTACTGTGTCCGGTTCTGGGCTCCCCACTTCAAGAAAGATGAGGAGCTACTGGAGAGAGTCCAGCAGAGGGTTACGAGGATGATGAGGGAACTGGAGCATCCCTCCTGTGAGGAAAGGCTGAGGGAGCTGGGCTTGTTCAGTCTGAAGAAGAGAAGGCTGCGAGGGGACCTAATATATACTTATAAATATCTCAAGGGTGGGTGTCAGGAGGATGGGGCCAAACTCTTTTCAGTGGTGCTCAGCAACAGGACAAGGGGTAATGGGCACAAACTGAAGCATAGGAAGTTCCGTGTGAACATGAGGAAGAACTTCTTCCCTCTGAGGGTGACGGAGCACTGGAACAGGCTGCCCAGGGAGGTTGTGGATTGTCCTTCTCTGGAGATATTCAAGACCCTC